>Ga0255053_10000612_pt1 | contig 19867 bp, 23 predicted proteins | sample JV7_2_22_MG_FD_188635 | JGI IMG/M metagenome (GOLD analysis project Ga0255053, IMG submission 188635) | Seawater microbial communities from Jervis Inlet, British Columbia, Canada - JV7_2_22 | ecosystem: Environmental > Aquatic > Marine > Inlet | place: Canada: British Columbia | collected...
AAACGAGAAGCCCTCCGACTACTCAAACGAAAACTGTCCAACGTCGTCTACCGGACCCTCCTCACAGACAGTCAACAACCTGCACTCAAGGCCGCCGCTTGACATAGGAGAAACACTAATGGGCGGCTGATCACGACCTCAGGAACCGCACATAATGCCGGTTATGGGCGGGGTCCCTGTCGCCAATGGGTGGTTGGGAGGACCACTACCGTCACACCACCAACACCATGGCCGCATAACAATCGTGTCCGGCCAGTGGGGGGAACTCCAGTTGACGTGTAGGTTCGGTCGTGTGCCGCTAGACCTTCGAGAGGAGACGAAATGTTGGGTGTGGGCGCTTCGATGACCGAGGTGGTGGGAGGGACGCCCTTGGTACAGCTTCGTGAGGTGGTTCCAGACGGGGCTGCTGATGTGTTTGTGAAGCTGGAATGGTTCAACCCGACCGGTTCGTATAAGGATCGGATGGCTTTGGCGACGATCGAGGAAGCCGAACGACGAGGCGACCTCCGAACGGGCATGACAGTCCTCGAATACACCGGTGGCAGCACCGGGTCTTCGTTGGCCTTTGTATGTGCTGTTAAGGGCTACCGCTTCCTGGCGGTTTCTTCTGATGCGTTTGCAGAAGAGAAACTGAAGACCATGAAAGCCTTCGGGGCCGAAATCGTCATGGTTGCGAGCGACGGAGGCCAGATCACTGGAGATCTAGTCCCGAGACTGATCGCCAAAGCGACCGAACTAGCAGCAGACCCCAACGTCTATTTCACCGACCAGTTGAACAACGCCGATATGCAACTCGGGTACCGGGCGGTTGGTCACGAGATCCTCGAACAGCTAGACCAGCCAGTTGACGTGTTCTGTGCATCGGTCGGTACCTCGCACTTCGCCTTGGGTACAGCAACCGGCCTATCCGAGGGCGGCTCTGAAGCAAGAATCGTCGTTTTCGAACCAGCCACCACTGCCGTCATATCGGGCAATCAGCCAGGAACACACCACGTCGAGGGCATAGGCATTGGTTTCGTCCCGCCAATGCTCGACCCCAATAGATACGACGAAGTGCGAGCCATCGACGAAGAGGACGCACGAAGAATGGCGAGACGCCTGACCTTAGAGGAAGGACTCTTTGCTGGAGTATCCAGTGGCCTCAATATTGCCGGAGCAGTCCAGATAGCAAAGGACCTCGGACAGGGACACACGGTCGTCACCGCAGCGGTAGACACCGGCCTGAAATACCTGGCCGGTTCGCTCTACAACACCTAGACACGGCTGCCAGAACCACCCGCACATAACGGCACTTATGAGTGATCGGCGGACGCTTTAACCTCGAAGACCGAGAGATTGGGTTCTGCTCCCGCCGCACGGAACATGAGGACTCCACCCGGCGTATCAACCGCCTTTCGATACCCGTCCAAAGCTTCCTGACTTTCCCAAACTGTGACGATGCGCCACATTTCACTACTCGTATCTTTTAGGAGGAACGATTCAACGATGGCCGAAGGAAGCGACTCGGCTGACGCCTCGAATTGACTGACGAGTTCTCCAGTTCGAGCCTTTTCGACTTTCGCTTCCAGCATCGAGACGATCATGGGGACCTCTTTCTTGGGCTACGCAAGTGAAGCTACGCCACGACTTTCCGCGATTGCACATCACGCGCACATAACGGCACTTATGAGTGATCGGCGAAGTTGTCTTGTTGAAGCAGGTCGGTTCTTCCCGCTGATTGGGAGACACGATGACAACTTCAACAGCACTGGCGGTCCGGCAGGACCATTTTGAGTACGAGATGATGATGGTGGTGGCCGGATTTCTGGCTGGTTATTCGGGCAACACTCGGCTGGCGTATCAACAGGACATCAGCGTGTTCGGCTTGTGGTGCGATCGGCACAATCTCGGAGTGATGGATGTTCGTCGCTCCCACCTTGAGTTGTTCGCCAGATCACAAGAGGCTGATGGGATGGCAAAAGCGACAATTGCTCGACGGCTGTCAACAATGACCAGTTTCTACCGGTATTGCGTAGAGGAAGAGTTGATCGTTCGTTCTCCAGCCTTGAACGTACGTCGTCCCAAACTCCGCCAAGAGTCCACGATGAGTGGTCTGGACCGAAACGAGCTGGGAGCCTTTCTGATTGACGCCGGACTCTCGGGTGGTCGTGATCACGCTCTGGCATGTCTCTTGGGCCTCAACGGGCTTCGAGTATCAGAAGCGTTGGGTGCTGATATCACTGATATGGGAATGGAACGAGGCCACCACACTCTGCGAATAACCCGCAAAGGCGGTAAGACGGAACTGATACCACTCGCTCCGCGCACCGCACGAACCCTCTACTTCGCAGTCGGAACCCGCGAAGAAGGACCCATCTTCACCTCCAGCGGCGGGACACGACTCAACCGACATCAGGCGTCGAGAATCGTTCGGCGGCTCGCCCGACTAGCAGGAATCGAAAAGAGGATCAGCCCCCACTCCCTGAGACACTCTTTCATCACTGCAGCCCTCGACGCAGGGGTACCCCTCCGAGACGTACAAGAAGCAGCCTCTCATGCAGACCCCCGAACCACTATGCGATACGACCGGGCAAGACGGTCGCTCGACCGCCACGCCACCTACATCGTCGCCACTTTCGTCGCAGGAGCCTCCAGATGACTTCTTAGACCGCCCATAAGTGCCGATATGTGCGGATCGCTATCGGCAATGCCTCGGTGGGATATCACCTAGATACGGTTGTCGCCAATACCAGGAGGTTCTGTTGTGTCCGATGCCCCAGACTCAACTCAGGTCGATCCGGATGGACACAAGATCGTGTTCGAGAACGACCATGTGCGCGTTCTTGAGGTGAGAAGCCGTTCAGGCCAGCACATCCCGATGCACTCACACCCTTCTCGACTAGTTGTCGCTGTGGGCGGATATCGAATCAGGTCGGTCAATGATCAAGGCGTTGAAGCGATAATCGATCGGAGACCTGGCGAGGCCACATGGGTGGAACGCGAAGTGCACGAAGCCGAAATCCTCATCGGACCAACACATGTCATAGAGGTAGAAATCAAAAGCGCCCGGTAGCCCGTCAGGCGCACATAAGTGCCGTTATGTGCGGCCATATTCCGAACGATTTTCGACGGATGGTGCGGTCGAGAACTGGGAGCGTCTCACATCGGAGACCTGGCGTCTGATCATGGGTGCGTCCCAGTTGCATCGCAAGGTCGGCCTTTCTGCGATGCAACTGGGGACGCACTCGACATTTGGGATGGTTCCTGTTCACTGTTCAGACGACGTCGCGACGGGTGACCGCGACGAGGCCGATAGCGGCAGGAACAAGGGCCCATATTCCGATGGCCACGATCGCCGCTCCCATGCCTACGACGTTGTCTATGCCGGAGACGACGTTAGCGAGGATGCTGGGCACCCATGTTGCAGTCTCGTTGACCATTTGCACGGCAAGGGGCGGCAGGATGACCAGCAGCAGGATGGTGCCAGTGACCGCACCGCCTGTGTTGCGTACGAAGGCGCCAACCCCGGCGCCGAGCACAGCACCAGCGCCTCCTGCAAGAGTCGATGCTGCGAGAACCTGCGCCAGATCGGCCGCAGATACCATGAACCCGAAGTCAGTCGCCGTAAGCCCTGCTGCCACAGAACCGGCGCTCACACCGGCAGCTACGAGCCCGAGCACGCTGCCGCCGACGAAGACCGACGCGTATTGTGCGAGGACGGCTTGGGGACGACGGGGTGTGATCAGGAAGGTAAGAACGACTGTGCCGTGACCGTATTCGCGGGCGACGGCGATGGCGCCGAATAGCCCGGCAATCACAAAGGCGTTCCCAGCAAAAGCCATCAGCGACTGCTGGTCTGCCGCGGTGGAGATGAAGGTCTTGCTGCCATCCATGTCGGTGCCAAACGCCACAGCGATGGCGGTCGCCGCACCGATCACGACAAACACGATGAGAAAGCCCAACGGCATCTTCGTGCTGGTCAGCTTGCGGAGTTCAGCCCGCACAGTTCGTAGCCAGTTCATAATTCCTCCTTGGTGTTGGACTCGGTCACGCCGCTAGTCGCATCTCCGGTCCAAGCGAAAAATCGATCCTCTAGCGAATCGGTGTGGCGTGATAGCTCATGCAGTGCAATGCCGGCGCGGAAGGCCTGCTCCCCAATCTCGTCGAGGGAGAGGTCACGGACTACGAGGGCGCCGGGCTGCCTGGACTCGACGACGCCGCCTGCTCCTTCGAGAGCGACTCGCAGAGCCTCCGGCGAGGCGGCCCGGACGAGGGATGCGGATTGTCGCATCTCGGCCAGCGACCCCTGGGTCACCAATCGGCCCTGGTTGATGACGACAATATCGTCGGCGAGTTGTTCCACTTCGCCGAGCAGATGGCTGGAGACGAACACCGTGTTGCCGTCCGCCGCCCGGGTCCGCAGCAGATTCCGCAGAGTGCGGATTCCTTGCGGATCCAAGCCATTGCCGGGCTCATCGAGAACGAGCACCGGTGGATCGCAGAGCAGTGCAGCGGCAAGTCCGAGACGCTGTTTCATGCCGAGCGAGTAGGCACCAGCGTGCCGGTTCGCTGCGGCACTGAGTTCCACCAGTTCGAGGACCTCGTCTACCCGTTCCAATGGCGTGTCCGTGGCGTCCGCCAGAATCCGGAGATGGTTTCGCCCGCTTCGCCCAGGATGGAACGCATCGGACTCGACGCTGGCGCCCACCGTTCCGGTGGGGTTGGCAAGCTCGCCATAGGCGAGACCACCGATGGTGGCCTGACCGCTGGTCGGAGAGGCCAAGCCAAGCAGGATCTTCATGGTTGTGGACTTACCCGCACCGTTCGGGCCGAGAAAACCCGTTACGCGTCCGGGCGTGACAGTGAATGACAGGTCATCGACGACGACGTCACTGCCGTAGCTCTTGGTGACGTGTTCGATGGAAATGGGGTGCGACCGAGCATTGGGCAGGGTCTCTTGGTCGGATAACTTCTTCACGGCCATGGTTCGCCTTTTGTCGGGTAGCAACGAAGCTATGGCGACTCCAGCTGTGAGTCTTCGGACTCTGGGTTGGTCCTACCCTCCAACCCAGGGTTGAATTGGAGATGGCTAGTGCTCAGTAGCCGACGTCTAGTTCGCCGGGTTCGACCAGCCCGCTTGCATAGGCGAAAACCACTGCCTGGGCGCGATCCCGTAGTCCGAGCTTGGAGAACACACTGTTGACGTGCGATTTGACGGTTGCTGACCCGATGAAGAGCTGTTCAGAGATCTCGGTGTTGTTGTAGCCATGGCCGATCGCAGCGAGCACTTCAGTTTCGCGATCGGTCAGTCGTTCGAGACGAGCCGAGGCCGCGGTGTCGGCGGCGAGACCCTGGGTGAACCGTCCGATGAGTCGTCTGGTGATGGAGGGAGCGAGCAGGGCCCCGCCGTCGGCCACTGTGTGCACCGCGGACACCAGTTCGGCTCGGGGGATGTCTTTCAGTACAAAGGCGCTGGCACCGGCCTTCAAGGCCTCGTACACGTACTCGTCGGGGTCGAAAGTGGTCAAGATGAGCACCTTCACCGGCCATTCGGCCTCCGCCACGATACGTCTTGTCGCTTCCAGGCCGTCCATCTCCGGCATGCGGATGTCCATGAGGATCACATCGGGCCGATGAGACCGCGCCATCTCGACCGCTTCGACGCCGTTGCCCGCCTCTCCGACCACCTCAATGTCGTCCTCGTGATTGAGGACCATGGCAAACCCGTCCCGGACCAACGCCTGGTCGTCGACCACCAATACTCGAATGCTCATGACGGACTCCCTTCGAGGGGAAGGCGAGCCATGATCCGAAAACCGCCACGGAGACTGGGACCCGCTTCGAAGGTGCCTCCGAGCAGGGTTGCCCGCTCCCGCATTCCCACCAATCCATGGCCAGATCCAGGCAGCGTCGAAACGCCGGACCCTTGATCGGTCACCTCGATGGTGAGCGTGTCGTCGTCGCTGGAGAGCCGAACTTCGGCTTTTGGGTCGGGTCCGGCGTGTTTGAGCACGTTGGTTAGGGCCTCCTGGACGATTCGGTACGACGCAAGATCGATCCTCGCGGGTAGAACATCTGGAACTCCAACGTTGGACAGTGACACGCCTACTCCGACGCCATTCATCTCATCCACAAGGCCGGGGATGTCTGCCAGACCATGCATCGGGGCCAGCCCCTTCCCCTCCTCGTCAGGACGTAAAACGCCAAGGACCTGACGCAACTCGCGGAGAGCTTCACGCCCCTCTTCCTCTACTGCTTCCATGGCTCGAATCGCCCTCTGAGGGTCGCTGGCAGCCACAGTCTGTGCGGCGCCTGCCTGAACCGTGATCATGCTGACGCGATGGGCAACCAGGTCGTGCAACTCACGTGCGATACGGGTTCGCTCCTCATCCACGGCTCGCCGCGCCTCCGCCGCCCGCTCCCGTTCCAGATACTCAGTCCGCTCCTCGAGAAGCGCCAGATACTCTCTCCGACCCTTGATTCGTCTTCCCACATACCACCCTAGAAACACCAACACCAGCGACAACCCAAAGACTGTTGCTGGCTCACCTTCGACCAGGTCGTCGGCAACGACGAGGACCAGCGCCACGCCGACAGCCATAAAGCTGGCGCGGTCTTCCTCGATATAGCGGCCTACTCCGTATAGGGAAATGAAGATCGCCAGCGAAGCTCCGCCGGCCAGGCCGATCACATCCCACACAAGTGACGCCGCCAGCGTCACCATGAGGACGATCAGTGGCCGGCTTCTCCGCCACACCAGAGCGATGCTGCTGGCTGCGAGAAGCAGGTAAGTGACAGAAGGCACATCACCGAGTGATGAGATATCGAACTCACCCGACTCGCCGGCTACCCGAACGAGAACCCCTATTACCTCGAGAGCGAACACCACGAACGCGAGCACCGCGTCAGAGAAACGCGGCCAACGCGTCAACGGTCCTCGGCCAGGAGGAGTCAGCCTCCCAACAGCGCCAGAAGCAGGCGTGGAAGTGTTCGCCACCATCACACAATGATGACACAGCCGCCGTTGACTCGAAGGCTCACCGTGTTCACGGAAACCACGCTACGTCAGCCCCCGGTGCGAAGCATCGACCCTGAGGACCATCCTGTCTCCCCCCACAGGTGGAGATCCACCCCAACCTCGATAGAACACAGATGACTCTCCGGGATGGATCCCACTGGAAGAGCTGACAAGATCTCGCGTAAACCAACCATCGGCGGTCTCAACGTTGGTCTGGATAGTCGAGCTATGACCTCGATTCATGGAATCCAGACGCCTCCTCGGGCCTCCGTTGACCTTTGTGGTGATTTCCGGTCGCCTTCTTTGCAGTGGCGGAAAGGGTGAAGGCCATCCACACCTGGGACACCAGATGGAAACCCACCCATAACCGGAGGCATTATGTGCGGCCCCTGACGCCCGACTAGGCGTACATAAGTGCCGTTATGTGCGCCTCTCGGTCCAGCCGTCTCGCTCTAAGCTTCGACTGTGATGATGCCTTGCATTCCGGCGGCATGATGACCTAGTACGGAGCAGAAGAACTGATACTCGCCGGGTTCGTCAAATGTCACTACCAGCGAGTCAGACTGCCCAGGTTCTATGAGGCCTAACTCAGCCACAACAATGTCGGGGTCGGCTTCCATAGCCCGTTTTATCTCGCCCAACCCGTCGAACACATCGCCAAGGATGATCAGGTCGTGTTTGACGAGTACTGCTGCCTCATTCGTTGCCGTGATGGTGACTTCTGCCCCCTGGGCAACTGTTATCTCACCAGGTTCGAACGTGATCGCGTCGGTCATCACCACGTCCAAGGCAACAGGCTCCGGTGGCTCCGAAGACGAGCTGTTCCCGCAAGCAGCCAGAATCGCAGTCAGAACGACCGCAAACGAAAGTGAACGTCGCATCTTCCTCCAAGGTTCGATACGGAAGGGACCCTACCCCCCCAATGAGTCATATGCATCGGATCAATGAGTCACATATATCACTTCGCTAGCCTCACCAGCAGACTCTGGATGTTTCCAGCAGGCTCACCAAGGCTTCGCCAACGTGCCTGACGTCTGCATCACCCTCTCATAAGCGAACGCATTCGAAGGAGGGCGGAGGCAGAGCTAGTTGGGTTTCGGCTCTTCCCCTGGTCTTGTCAGAGGGAGTCCGCTGCTGGGGGCTTTCCTTGTGAATGGAGGATTAGCGCACTCCCCTGCCAACCCTCCGTACATAACCGGCATTATGTACGGTCACCTCTGCCAGATCAGCCGCCCATAACCGTCTGTGTGAGGGCTAAACGGCCTGGAATGTGTTGTGGGACTTAAGCCTCTACCCCTCATCCCATTGCTTTGGAATGGTTCGAGGTGGCGAGTCTTCGAGCGACTCGCCGCAGAGACGTTCCCGAATGTGGGTACGTCGTGAACACAGGGAGGACATCCGTGACCGACCATCCCAATCTCGGGATAGCCCGTGCCGGGTATGAGGCTTTCGCCAGCGGGGACTTGGCGGCCGTGAGCGATCTTCTGTCGGACGACATCGTGTGGCACTCCGGCGGGAACAACATCCTGACCGGTGACTATGAAGGTAAGGAAGCCGTCCTCGGCTTCTTCGGTCGGCTGATGCAAGAGAGCGAAGGCAACTTCAACCAAGACATCCACGACATGCTCGCCAACGACGATCACGGTGTCGCTCTAGTGAATGTGTCGGCAAGCCGCGGCGGCAACTCCTTCGAAGGTCGTGTGGTCCATATCTTCCACATGAGCGACGAGAAGATGACCGAGTTCTGGGCCTTCCCCGAGGAGCAGAGCTTGTTCGACGAGTTCTGGGCATAGCCAGAACGACCAGCAGAGACAATCCAAACAACGGCCCAAAAGACGCAATGTGCGCCGTCCATAACCGGCATTATGTACGGCCGGGAAATGACACCTCTCATGACTCCTGAGACTGATGCGCGTCGGTCTAGGTGCTGTAATCGTCCGTCCTCACCGAAAAGGAGTTGAACCAATACGGGAGACCAAGGGACTTGGGACACGAGGTTGGAGGCCTAACGCGTCAACGCTTCGAACCCCGAAACTACGGGATTCCGAGGCTTTTCTGGCGGGGCACCCTGGGGCACCCTGGACCAAAACGGGTATTTAGACGCTGTTGCATGGAGATGCACCAAGGTGACTGGAGTGGCACCGTGATGCTTCGGTTCCGAGCGGAAAAGTGAGAGACGTCAGGCTAAGGACCTGGTGGGGTCTATCGCCCCGTGGAGGTTCGAGTCCTCTCTCCGACACCGGCACCCAATGCCCTACAACGGCACCCAGTGTCCTCCTGTCCCGTCGCGACGGCCCTCTCGGCATCGTCGGTGTCGTCTGTCGTCGGTAACGGCCAACCGGCGGGGGAGTATATCGACATGCACCGAACGGAACTGTGATGAATGGTTAGGAACCGGTTCCGGGCACCCTGAGGGCACCCCGGGCACACCCCAAGCGGAGTTCGCGAACCGTACATAATGCCGGTTATGGGCGGCTCGAGCGTGGATGCGACGCTACCAGCGGAGGGGGAGTCGAGACCGTTGGATCTGTACTTCGGGGTAGCCGTAGTGGCTGAGAAGGCTGGTAACAGCAGTTTCTGCGATTTCGGCGGGTGTGGATGGTCCCAAGACCACTTTCCGAATGGGGAGGCCCTTGCGGTTGTCTTCCAGCGCCAGATATGGCACCGGAATTCCGCCAACGGTGCGGAACTCGATCGGAACCGATTCATCTGCGGGGAGGGCGTAGATGGTTCTCCATTCGGCTTCCTCGGCCCAACCCTCCGCTTTCAGACAGTAGAACAAACCACTCTCGGAGCCGCTCAGCAGACGCCGGACCAGCCCCTCCGCGACAGGCTCGATTTCGCCGCCGGCGCTGTTGATGCCCTCGATCAACTCGCATCCCAGAGCGATCACACCGACCAAAAGGTTGTCCTGAGCAGCCGAGTCGTATATCACCCGGTGGATCGATCCTCCCCCGGCGGGAATCCCGTAACCGAAATCTGGGAGCAGGTCACTAGTAGCGAAGCCGATTGCATACCCACGCCCTGATCCTCCGTAGGCGCGCCACTGGCTCAGCAGGTCCCCATTGGCAGAAAAGGAGACGGAATGAACACTCGGGAAACCCTCCTTATTCGCAATAACGGCCGCCAGACGGTCCAAGAGCATTAACTGCGCCGGACTGGAGAACCTTTCCCTTGCCCGTCCCACAGCCGACAGCATCGACTCCAGAGCATGGTCAAGTTCGGTGGCATCGTTCACAAAACGCAGGTCCGTCGCCCACAACGCACCCGAACTGATGATCCCGACAAGCCCTTCAACGTTCGTGTAGTGGTAGATGATCTCGGGTGGGTTGCCCTGGATTTCACGCCACAAATCAAGCCGAGCGATCGATATCGTTTCGGTCTGATCCGCAATCGCATCATCCGCCATGCATCCCACCTATCCGCCGCGGGGCATCTTGCCCCAGTCGAAGCTACACCCAAGCGTGTACGCACTTGTTGTTAGAGCGATTGGCTTGATTCCCCGACTGCGCCTGCACCGCTAGGTTGACACACCGATGCTGCTGAGAGATTTTCGCCGCCTTTTTTGGCAACCTCCACGTGCTCACGGCGACGTCATCGAGGATCGGACCGCCAGCTTCTTGGAGCTGTTCTACGACCTCGTGTATGTAGTCACCATCGCCTTCGCGGCGGCCACTCTTGCCGGAGATATTGGATGGCGGTCTGTAGGCGAGTTCGTCGTGGTATTCGGGCTCATCTGGCTCGCGTGGTTCAACGGCACCGTGTCTTACGACTTGCACGGCCGGGAAGACATCAGAACACGTCTGTTCACCTTCGCGCAGATGCTTCTAATTGTTCTTCTGGCAGTCTTTGTCGGTGATGCCGCAGGGGATTCAGGCCGCGGCTTCGCCCTGGTCTACAGCGCGTTCGTGGCGCTACTCACGTGGCACTGGTATTTAGTGCGACGTCAGGACGACGCCCTGTTCATGCACATGACGCGTCGCTACCTGACTCTGATGGTCACAGCCGTGGTCGTCATGGCTGGGTCGGCGTTCCTTCCGAGCGACGCTCGGTTGATAGTTTGGTCTGTTCTGCTTTTCATATGGCTCGCAACGCTTGTGTTGCTAGGTCGCAGTGCAGAGATGCTGACAGACCGCAGCATCATCGTCTCCAAGTCGACCGTCGAACGCTACGGACTCTTTGTCATCATTGTTCTCGGCGAAATGGTCTTCGGCGGCTGTGAGGGCTCGTTGGCCGGCAACAGCAGCGACGATGGCCTGATCTGCGGAGCCGAACGCAACAACGAACGAGTCGCCCTCGGTAAACACCTCGGACCCGCCGTGTTCCTTCCATTTCGCCCGTAGGACAACGTTGTGACGATCGAGAATGTCAACGTAGGCGGCTCCAATACGAGAGAGCAGCCGCGTGGAGCCTTCAATATCTGTATAGAGGAAGCTGACTATTCCACTTGGAAATCTCGTCTCGTCCATGTTCCCTCATCTCCCGTGACGAGACCGTATCGCTCTCCATTGGACCATTCCACTCTATTGGTAGGGCCTCTGCTGCGCAGCGACCATGACGAAGCCGCTCTTGACTCTCGTCTAGCCTCCCGACCGGATGTATGACTGTTCCAACTGCGGCGCGTCGAACCTTGAGTCACAGAAGTTCTGTGGTGACTGCGGGCGTGCTCTGGTTGTGACGTGTAGCAATGGCCACGAGAGCCCGGCGGGACAGCGATTCTGTGGTGAGTGTGGCCAAGAATTGGCTGGAGGGCCTCCCTCGTTGGAGCCATCTCCATCCGACGAACCGGGTCAGCGGAGACTCGTCTCGGTGCTATTTGCCGATCTGGTCGGTTTCACTACCTTCAGCGAGTCTCGGGACGCCGAGGAAGTCAGGGCAATGCTCACCCGGTACTTCGATCGCTCGCGCGAGGTGATCGAGAGCTTTGGCGGCGAGGTAGACAAGTACACCGGCGACGCGATAACCGCATTCTGGGGTGCCCGTCAAGCCCAAGAGGACGATGCCGAGAGAGCAGTGCGGGCGGCCCTCGAGTTGGTCAGCGCCGTAAGAGTTCTCGGCGAGGAGCTAGGAATCCCTGGCCTGATGCTCCGAGCCGGTGTCTTGACAGGCGAGGCGTCCGTCGGGTCGGGTGGCAATGAGAAGGGGCTCGTCGTTGGTGACATCGTCAACACCGCAGCCCGACTCCAGTCGATTGCCGAACCGGACACGGTCTTCGTGGGCGACGCGACCCACGCGCTCACATCGAGTGGCATCCGGTATGAGTCGGCGGGAGTACACGATCTCAAGGGCAAGGCCGAGCCAGTGACTGCATGGCGTGCTCTCGACATCGCGGGGGAAGTCGGGGGCCGGGGTCGAGTCGAAGGCTTGGAGGCTCCTTTCGTGGGCCGGGAAGATGAGCTACGGCTACTCAAGGATGCGGTCCACTCCACCTCTCGAGAGAATAGAGCCCGACTGGTCTCGATCGTGGGCGAGGCCGGTATTGGAAAGAGTCGTCTCGCCTGGGAGTTGCAGAAGTACACCGATGGGTTGACCGACACCCTCTTGGTCCATGAGGGCCGGTCTCCGTCATACGGGGAAGGCATCACCTTCTGGGCGCTGGGCGAAATGGTGCGTCAGCGTGCCCGGATCGCGGAGGGCGACGACCTCCTCAAGTCGAGGACCAGGCTGCGAACAATGGTGGCTGAGTACCTATCCGATCCTGAAGAACAGAAGTGGATAGAACCCCGACTGGCCGGACTTCTAGGACTGGATGAGATGCCGGACGGCGACCGGAGCGAGCTGTTCTCCGCTCTCCGTACCTTCTTCCAACGCATGACGGAGAAAGGCACCGTCCTGCTGGTCTTTGAAGATCTGCATTGGGCCGATCCGGGGCTCCTCGAGTTCATCACCGAACTTGTCGAGTGGTCGGCGAAGCTTCCCATCCTGGTCGTGACGCTGGCTCGGTCCGACCTTCTCGAAAGCCATCCCGGTTGGGGATCGGGGCGTCGTCAATCGACATCGACTCACCTTGGTCCACTGTCGGATGTAGACATGGCTGCTCTGGTTCGTGGTCTGGCTCCCGGCATTTCGGATGAGGTTGCCGCAAAGATCGTGGGGCGCGCCGCAGGCATCCCCATGTATGCGGTCGAATTCGTTCGCATGCTCATCGGGTCTGGTGACCTGGTTCGAAAAGGCGACCAATTCGAGATGACAGAAGCCATCGACTCGCTGGCTATCCCCGACTCGCTTCGGTCTGTGATCGCAGCTCGTCTCGACCGGCTGGATGATGAGCAAAGGACCATGGTCCAGAATGCATCGGTTCTCGGTCTTTCGTTTCATGCCGATGGCCTCTCCATATTTGGTGATCACCCCGACGCCGAGGCGACTCTTCGTGAACTGATCCACAACGAACTTCTCGAATTCGACGCAGACGAGCGCTCGCCAGAACGGGGCCAGTATCGATTCCTCCAGTCGGTGATCCGGGAGGTCGCCTACAGCCGGCTTGCAAAGACGGAGAGGCGAGACCGTCACATCCAGGTGGCCGAGTATTACGAGAGTCTCGGTGACGAGGAGTACTCGCCGATCGTGGCAAGCCACTACATCGATGCCTACGCAGCCGATCCATCGGACGAGATGGGAGAGGCAACGCGGCGAGCGCTGCAGAGGGCGGCGGAGCGCGCAGCCAAGCTCCACTCGCTCGATCAGGTGCTGGCGCTGGCCGAACGTGCGATCGAACTCACCAATGAAGCGTCCGAGGCCGCCCCCCTTCATCAGCTGGCGGCCGATGCCGCAGGGGAGCAGCTCAAGTTCGAAATTGCTATCGAGCATGCCACCACCGCCTTTGACTTCTACAAGGCTGAGGAGTCAATAGAGCGGATGACAGAGGCCGCTGTCCTTCTTGGGCACATCTATAGCGATGCCCTTCATCCGTCTACGGCTATCGAGGTGATAACGCCATTCCTGGATGAGGACCTCGACACGCCCGGACAGGCGAAGCTCGTTGGTGCTCTCGCCCGGGCTTACATGATGAATACGCGTTACGAAGAAGGCAACGCCGTGGTCGATCGAGGTCTCGAATTGGCCGAGATCCATCGCGATCATCGAACGTTCGCCGACACGATCGTGACAAAGGGAACGCTGTTGTTGAGTGTCTCACGACCTCAAGAAGCTGCATTGTTGCTTCGCGGGGCACTCGACTATGCCGAAGATCATGGCTTTGCCAGGGCCGCTAACCGTGCCCTCAACAATCTGATCGTCGTGGAGGCGGCGGACGGGACGCGCGGTTCGGGAGAACTCTATGCCCGCGGGATGGAATTGGCCGAACGGCACGGCAATATCCAAACAGCAACACGGATGGCCTCTGGGCAGGTTGGCTGGCTGGCGCGAATGTATCGATTCGATGAAGCTCTGGAGCTTGTGGATGATGCGGCCGGTTACACCGACTACGACTTCTTCGTAGCGATGCGGCATGTGGCCAGGGCACTTGCGGCATGGGATCAGACAGGTGATACCGATGCTGTGCTTGAGGCTCGGGCGTATCTGAAGACCCAACACAACGACACCGACCCGCAACTGAGGGAAACCGTCCGTGGGCTTACCGCCGAGCTATTCCTGGCCAAGGGCGACTACCGGGCAGCTCTCGAAGAAGCAATGAGTGTGGGGATCCCGGGACCCTGGATGCACCCCTTCGAGATCGCGCTGATATCGGCCTTGTTCCTGGGTGATCGCGAGTCGCTGGACGAAGCCGCCGAGTTTGCGAAGGGGTGGCATTCTCCGGGGCGAAGGCTCGACGGTCATCGGTTGATGATCGAGGCGGGCGAGGCGATGCTGAACGGCGAGATTCCGGACGCGATCACCGCCTATGTCGGCCTGATCGACCTGTATGACGAGGCCCTGACTACCGACTGGGGCGTATACGTCCGACTCGCATTTGCCTCTGCGGTGGGCCTCGACGTTCCAGAGGCCCGTCGCGCGGCCGAGGAGGCATACACCACCCTCGACGAAGTTGGTGCATACCACCTGCTTGAGATGTGGAAGGACCTGTTTCCGTCTCAGTCCGCTGAAGCTGCCAGCTGATCAGTCGATTGCTCGCCCATGCCCATGGCACTATTGGAACCCTTATGCATGGTGTGGAAGGAGTTCCGGGCACCTCGAGGGCACTCCGGGGGACACCTCGAAGACACTCGATCCAACCACGCATACTGCCGCCGGTTGTTATGGCGCGGGTTTGGTTGTGGTCGTTAGCGTGACGGAATGACCTTTGAAGATGTTGAATACTTGGCTGAGAGGGCGAGTGTTACGGAGGTCCTCCGGTCGCTCGTTGATTCGCCATCGGACCTGGATTCCACCCTCCAAGTAATCTTGGACAGTGCGGTGCGCCTGTGTCATACGGACAAAGGATTCATCTATCTGAACGACGGCGATGTGTACCGCCATGTGGCCGATGTGGGTGCGTCGCCGGAGGTGGTCGAGTTCAATCGTGCCAACCCGATTCGACCCAGCAGAGGGACCGCCGTCGGTCGGGCGGTGGTCGAGCGTGGTCCGGTTCACATCACTGATGTTGAGCTGGATGATGAGTACGAGTATCGGGAGGCCCAGCGTCTCGGCGGCTTCAGGACGGTGTTGAGCGTGCCCATGCTCCATGAGGGTGAGGTCATTGGTGTCCTTTCGGTGTTCCGCACCGAAGTGCTGGCTTTCAGCGATGGTGAAATCGATCTGCTGGAGATGTTCGCCGAGCAGGCAGCTCTGGCGACTGTGACCAGCCAGTTGGTTGCGACCCTGGATAGTCAAAGAGTGGAATTAGCCCGCTATCTGCCAAAGCAGGTCGCGGACCTGATCTCCTCCCCGGATGGGCTAAAACTCCTTGATTGAGGGCCATCGTTCCGAAATCACTGTGGTATTCGCCGATATGCGCGGATTCACCGAGTTCGCTGCCATCGTCGAACCCGAGGAGGTCATCTCAGTTCTCGGGGAGTACCACCAGGAAATGGGCAGACATGTCACGGAGCACGAGGGAACTCTTGGCGGTTTCGAAGGTGACGGTCTGATGATCTACTTCAACGACCCGATTCCTGTTCCCGATCATGCGGCGAGGGCCATTGCAATGGCAAGAGGAATGCAGACCGGCTTCGCCCCCCTTGCACAGGGCTGGGAACGTCGCGGATTCCATCTCGGATTGGGCATCGGCGTGGCCACTGGATACGCGACTCTCGGAAGAATCGGCTACGAGGGCCGTTACGATTACTCGCCGATCGGAACCACAGTCAACCTCGCATCACGTCTCTGCGACCAAGCAGAACCAGGAATGATCCTCGCAAGTCAGCGCACCGTCGCCTTGGGCGATATCGAGGCCGCCCTTCTGCCGGACCCCTCACCCTAAAAGGCATTCCTCGACCCGTCCCCGTATACACGGTCTAACCCCCTTTGTGCGACTCTGAAGAGATCGCACATCTAACGGCTGCTGGCTCAAGGAGTCATTGTAAAGCTCAGAAGTCTCCACCCAGCCCGGGGACATTCACCGCTATTCGCCCAGGTCGGAGAGCTCCTCGTGAATGCTTGGCCGGGTGGCCACGCTGCGCCAGCGGTATCCGACGAATCCGACCAGCAGGAGACCTCCCACGACCCAACTGCTGTATCGGATGACGGGATTCTTCGCTGAGAGAAGGCCGATTACAAGAGCAACAACGGCAATACCCACCACGATGATTGCCAATCCTGTTATCCCAGCCGGTCCGCCGCGCCTATAGGCCGCCATTCTGACCTTGCCTGGTCGAGGATCGGTATTTGAGGCTCTACGACCGTGACCGCCCAACATTGAGGGCCTCCTGTCGTTGACTCCAGCGGTATCGAGTCTACCGACCACAAGGTCAATTCATCTGCCGAACGACATCTCCACAGTGCCCGAATGGGTGTGTGGCGCGCCAGTCATGAACTGGCCCATGTCGCCGAGCACAGAGTGGACTGTCTCAGATGCGGCATTGAACGCGTTTTCGCTCTCGTAGGCGGCGACGATCATCCCTTCACCGGGGGCGGACCGGTAGCTGTCAACATGAAGAATGCCGTCGATGCCTTCGATCTTTGCCCTCACTGATTCGCCCCAAGCAAGAATCTCATCGAACCGTGCATCGTCGAAGTTGTATTTCGTCACTCGATAGAACATTTGGCGCTCCTCTGATTGCGGGCCATGTCGAAATCGAAACCTACTGATCGTTCAAAGCCGTCGCTGGCTGGAAGCGCCGTAGGCTTCGTCAAATGAGTCGGGGTTTTCAGATGGTCGACGTGTTCGGGTCGGGCGCTCTGTTGGGCAATCCTCTCGCGGTTGTTCATGACGCTGAGGGTCTGACCACGGCCGAGATGCAGGCGATTACTCGATGGATGAACCTGTCCGAGACCACGTTCCTGCTTCCCCCGTCCAATGATGAGGCGGACTATCGGGTGCGGATCTTTACTCTTATTGGAGAACTTCCTTTTGCCGGCCACCCGACCCTGGGGACCTGTCATGCGTGGTTGAGCACCGGTGGGACACCAAGGGGTGACATCATCGTCCAGGAGTGTGGGATCGGTCAGCTCCTTCTGAGGAGAGACGAGCAGCTTTCGTTTGCGGCCCCGCCTCTGGTCCGGAGCGGACCGGTTGATGACGCCTACACAGCTGAGGTTGCTGCTGTTCTGGGGATTACCCCCGACGAGATAGTCGCCATCGAGTGGGTGGACAACGGTCCGGGTTGGGTGGGTGTTCTGGTCGAGAACCGTGAGACCGTTCTCTCTCTGAAACCGGATATCGGTCGTTATCACGGTGATAGCCAGATCGACATTGGGGTGGTTGGTCCGCACCCTGATGACGCCGACGTCGATTTCGAGGTTCGAGCTTTCTTTTCCACCGACCGAGGACAACTCGTTGAGGACCCGGTTACGGGGAGCCTCAGCGCTTCACTCGCCCAATGGCTCATCGGAAGTGGGCGTGCTCCCGGTTCGTATGTCGCCGCGCAGGGAACCGTCATCGGGAGGGCCGGCCGTATCCACATCACCCAGGACGAATCCGCAATTTGGGTCGGAGGGTCGACCGCCACTGTCGTAACCGGTGAGATCGACTGAAGGCTTGCCCGGCATCGAGGGATGCACCCCAGGGTGCCGACAGCGCAATCGGTGTCGTTTAGGTCTGGATGTTTGGCTCGTCGGCGTGGAAGGTAAAGGTGGTTCCGACGTTGCTTGCCGTGTAGGCGTCGGGGAGGGCTTGTCCGACTGTTTGGGTCGCCTTCCAGCCTGTGCAATGGCCAGGAACGATCAGATCCGGGGAGATGGCCACCAGTTCTTGGATCGTGTTGGGGAGGATTGATTCGAACAGGCCGCCGGTGAGGTGGAGACCACCTATGAACCCGTGAATCTTGTCCACACCGGTGACCTTGCGGACGTGGTGTAGGACGTTGATCACGCCGGAATGGCTGCAACTGGATAGGACGACAAGTCCTTTGCCTCGGACGTTGATGGCTATCGCTTGGTCGTCCCAGATCCACGTGTCGGGCTCCCAGCCATCTTCGGTTTCGGTGTGTTGAAGCGGAAACCCCTTCTCGAAGTCTGTGACACGGTCGATCTGACCAGTGACGAGAAGTGAACCACCCAAAAGCATCGACGGCCCATGCTCTTCGACTACCTGCCAACCTTCACGATCCAAGTCGTTGTGGCTGGGCGGTGGCATACGGATCTCGGCACCAGTGGGGAATACGACCTTGCGTTCCCGCCAGGCATGAGGGTGGATGACGAGCGGCATCGATCCACGAACCCGTCCGTAGAGACCTTCGAGTCCGCCATGGTGGTCTGCGTGCCCGTGAGACAACACGACGGCTCGATACTCCTTCGGGTCCAAACCAAGAACATCGAGATTGTGGATTGTGGAGTCCTTGGTCAGCCCGGCGTCATAGAGGATCTTGTCGGTGGTCCCGTTCCGATGCACCGTCACGGATAGCGAATACCCATGCTCGGCACGCAACTGTTCGACGTCGCTCCAATCCCACCGCCATGAGGGCCGGAGAGCGGACTCGGTCGAAGCGGCAAGAATGTCGATCGCATTGTCCATGACGACGGTCACTTCAACGCCATCGACCGGCGTCAGATCAACCTTCTCGCTCATCGAATTGTTCATGATCGGCCATCGACCCTACCGCCATGCCAACTCTGAGAAACGTCCAAAACACACCATCCGGCAACCACGCATGGTGGCTGCCGCCTCGAGGCGTGAGCTGTCTGCCAATTGAGGGAGCCTCGGCCGAGCGACCAGGAGCCGTAAGCTGAAATCGTGCCCGACTCGTTCCCCACATCTGACATGGCCCTGACTCACATCCTGGTCGTCTCAGATGTTCCTGAGTCGAACCGCTGGTACCGGGAGGTGCTGGGAGCGGAACCGTATAGCGAATACGAGAGCTCAGCTGTTCTCTCCTTCAATGGGGTGTGGTTTCTTCTGGTCGAGGGAGGAGATCCAACGCCGGACAAGCCCGATGTCGTATTCCTGCCACCGGATGCGAGTAAGGCCAGCCACTCGTTCACGGTTCGTGTCGAGAACTGTCAAGCCAGCTACGAGACTCTCGAGGGGCGGGGTGCCGAGTTTCTGACTCCGCCCTACGACTGGGGTGGTGAGATTCGGTGCTTCTTTGCTGATCCCGACGGTCACCTATGGGAGATCAGCCAACTCACAGCCTGACCAGCCGAACACAACGGCTCAGTGTCCTGTTCCGAAGCGTTCTAGAGGAGGTCCTCGGTGTTGTGGAGCCACTTCTCGGCCACTGCGATCAGCTGGCTTGCGTCTTCGGAGTCGGGCATGGAGGGAACGTCAACAACGGCTGAGACTCTGGTGCTGGACTCTCCGACCTGTTCGAAGCGGAGCCGGGCATAGAACTCTCC
>Ga0255053_10000614_pt1 | contig 19769 bp, 21 predicted proteins | sample JV7_2_22_MG_FD_188635 | JGI IMG/M metagenome (GOLD analysis project Ga0255053, IMG submission 188635) | Seawater microbial communities from Jervis Inlet, British Columbia, Canada - JV7_2_22 | ecosystem: Environmental > Aquatic > Marine > Inlet | place: Canada: British Columbia | collected...
GAGGAGGCGAAGGCGGAGTTCTCCGTTCTGAAGGGCCGGCTCACGGAGGAGCGGGCTGCCTACGAGGGGCTGAAGAGCGAGACGAGCGCGCGGCGAGCGGAACTGGAGTCTCAGATCCTGGTTGAGCGGGATCGCCGCGCAAACCGTGAGCTGAGGCTCGATGTGCAGGCGCGTCGCCTCTACGAATCGGTTCGGGGCGGCAAGACTCGCCAGGTGTTGGCCGCCCTCACCCCCGATGGCGTCTGCGGTCACTGCTACACCTTCATTCCGAAGCAGCGTCAGGCCGAGATTCGCTCACGAAGCCGGCTCCACCTCTGCGAGGGCTGCGGGATCATCCTCTATCCGGTCGAGTGAGCTGCGGGTGACAGAAGCCGTACGACCTCGCCGTCGCTGGATCGAGCCGAGACCGGTCTCTCCCGCCGACGTAGACGCGCTCCGAGAATCCCTCCAGCTTCCCTCACTCCTCTGCCAGCTGCTGGTTCGCCGCGGCTGCCGCGATCCCGACGCGGCCCGCGACTTCCTTCGCCCCAGTCTCGAGACGCTCCCGCCTCCGGAATCGCTTCCGGACCTGACGGCCGCCGTCGACCGTATCCAGGAGGCGATCGCAGCGGAGGAGACGATCTTCGTGCATGGCGACTACGACGTGGATGGCATGACCGCGGCGGCCTTGCTGGCTCGGGGCCTGCGAGTGCTCGGCGGACGGGTGGACGCCTTCGTCCCGCATCGGCTGCGGGACGGGTACGATCTGGGAGCGGCCGGCCTGGCCAGGGCGGAGGAGATAGGTGCGCGACTCATCGTCACGGCCGACTGCGGGATGACGGCTGTTGAGGCGGTCGACGCGGCGAACGAAGCTGGGCTCGACGTCGTCGTGACCGATCACCACAGACCGGGTCTCCGACTCCCGGCGGCTTGCGCCATAGTGAACCCGCACCGTGCCGACAGCGAGTACCCGTTCGACGGCCTCACTGGAGTCGGCGTGGCCTTCAAGCTGCTTACGGCGCTCCACCGCAGGGCGGGCCGCCCTGCAGGCTCGCTGAATCGTCACCTCGACCTCGTGGCGATCGGGACGATCGCCGACAGGGGTCCATTGGTTGGGGAGAATCGAACCCTCGTGAGGGCCGGGCTTCGGGTGCTGGCCCGCACCCGGAACCGTGGTCTATGGGCTCTGATGGCGGCGGCTCGGGTCACGCCGTTCGACGACCGGGTCTCCGCGGAGGACGTGGCTTTCCAGCTAGCTCCTCGCCTGAATGCGGCGGGGCGCGTGGGAGCGGCAGAAGAGGGCCTCAGCTTGCTGGTCACCGAGGATGCGGCGGACGCTGAAGCCTTGGCGTGGAAGCTGGAGGACCACAACCGGCGAAGGCGCGCCGTGGACAGGCAGGTGACCGAAGAAGCAGAGGCCCAGCTGAAGGAGAGCTTCGACCCGGAGCGCGATTCGGCCTTCGTGTTGTCGAGCGACGATTGGCACCCTGGGGTGCTCGGCATCGTCGCCTCGCGGATCGCCGAGCGCTTTGGCCGGCCCACGGTCATCATCAGCTTCGACGGGGATCTCGGAAGGGGCTCGGCCCGCTCCGCCGGGGGTACCAACCTGGTCGGCGTCCTCGACGAGTGTTCGGCTCTGCTCGAGCGTTACGGAGGGCACCGCGAGGCGGCGGGACTGGATCTCCGCCGGGAGGCCCTCGAGGAGTTCAGGCGGAGGTTCCTGAGCGAAGTGTCCGCTCTGTCGGCCGGCGCGGCCATAGGTGATGATCCGGCCGGCGCGCCCCCGGCCGGGGAGAGGTCCGTGGCCGGCGAGGCGCAGGAGCTGGAGATTGACCTGCAGGTTACGCTCACCGAGGCCGAAGACCCGATCCGCATCTGGCTGCGTCACCTGGAGCCCTTCGGTTTCGGGAATCCGCGACCCGTGCTTCTCGCGAGGGACGTGCGCTTCGAGGACCTCGCCCGAGTGGGCGCCGACGGATCCCACCTCAGGGCTTCCGTCCTCAGCGAGGAGGGCGGGAGACTTCCGGCGATCGGCTTCGGGATGGGCGACCGAGCCGCCGAACTGAGGGAAGGCAGCTGGGAGCTTGCCTTCGAGCTGGTTGAAGACCAGTGGCGGGGCCGGCGCCGTATCCAGGCTCGCCTGCTGGACGCCCGCGGCGCTTGAGACTGCGCATCGTCGCCGGAGAGCTCGGCGGCCGCGTGATCCTCGTTCCCCGGCGGCCGGAGTTCCGCGCCACGACCGATCGAGTTCGGGAGGCCTGGTTCAGCGCGCTCGGCACTCGGCTTAAGGGGGCGGCCGTGATCGACCTGTTCGCCGGGTCCGGCGCCCTGGGGATCGAGGCGCTATCGCGAGGAGCGACCCGGGTCGATTTCGTGGAGACGGACCGCCGGCTGGTCGCTGCTCTGAGGTCGAATCTCGAGGAACTGGGAGTGAGCGACGACGGACGTGTGTGGTCCGGGGATGTGTTCGCATTCCTGAAATCGCACCGGGGTCGCCGGTGGGATGTGGCGTTGGCCGACCCGCCGTATCGTAAGGGACTCGCGAACCGTCTTCTCGACCTGTTCCGAGAGCGGCCGTTCGCCGACGTCCTTTGCGTCGAGCACGAGCCCGGAGCTCTGGCCGGCGAGGGCGAGATCTCGTGGTCGCGGCGCTACGGCGATGTGGAGCTGACGTTCCTGCAAGCCGGGAAGACCGATTCAGAAATGGAGACGGATCAGTGAGCAGAGCGGAGAGAACCGCGGTGTATCCGGGCTCTTTCGACCCCATCACACTGGGGCACGACGACATCGTACGCCGGAGCCTGAAGCTCGTGGACCGGGTGATCGTGGCCGTGGCCGAGACGGCGACGCAGTCGAAGTCGTCGCTCTTCGACCTGGAGGAAAGAGCCGCGATCCTGGAGCGCGTTTACGAGGACGAACCGAGAGTCACGATCTCGTCGTTCGAAGGACTTCTCGTGGACTTCGCTCGCACATCCGCCGCCCCGATCATCATTCGCGGCCTCCGGGCCGTGAGCGACTTCGAGTACGAGTTCCAGATGGCGCTCATGAACCGATCCCTCTGGCCACAGATCGAGGTGATCTTCATGACGCCGGACAACAAGTACACTTTCTTGAGCTCCTCACTCGTCCGCGAAGTGGCCCGCCTCAAGGGCGACGTGACCGCCTTCGTTCCTCCCTTGGTCCTGGAAGCGATGGTGGCTCGCCTCGGACCGAGTGTTGCCGGCGGATGAGGCCGGGGAGCGTCCGGACGCCGCCCGCGGAAGCCGCGTCGAGTGGGCAGGCGGAGTTTCTGAGGTCGCTCGTTACGCGAGCGGCCTCTCTGGGGCGGCGAATCGGGTTTCCGGAGCTCAGCGACGAGCGGACGGTCGAGGCCATCGCCAGGCTTTCGGCCGAAGGCATCGTGCACCCGGTGGCTTTGGGTTCGGGCGCCGCGCTGCACCGGTTCCGCGAGGTTCTACCTGAGGTCGAGTGTCTGGACGTCGCACGTTCGCCTGCCGATGCACCGGCGGTGGCGCTCGAAGGGTGCGATGAGGGGTCGGCGCTGGAGGTGGCGGCGGGCCTCATCCGTTCAGGCTGGCTGCACGGGGCGGTGGCCGGTGCCGAGGCGGAGACGGCGGCAGTGATCCGGGCCGGGCTCCGTTGCATAGGGATGGCGTCCGGGACGGAGGTCGTGTCCAGCGCCTTCTACATGCTTCTGCGCGAACCGACGCCGGTGGGATACTCGGTACTCACGTTCGCTGATGGCGGCGTGCTCCCCGACCCGACGCCCGCCCAGCTCGCCGAGATCGCGGAGCAGGCGGCGCGAGCACGCCGCACGATCGTCGGAGACGAGCCACGCGTCGCCTTCCTTTCCTATTCCACACACGGCTCCGCCGAAGGGACCTCGGTCGACCGCGTTCGCGAGGCTTTCCGGCTGTTCCGGGAGCGCTGTCCCTCCGTCGCCGCGGACGGGGAGCTCCAGGTCGACGCGGCGCTCATGCCGAATGTCGCGGCACGCAAAGCTCCCGGCTCGCCGCTGGGCGGCGACGCGAACGTACTCATCTTCCCGGACCTGGACGCCGCCAACATCGCCTACAAGCTGGTGCAGCGGTTGGCGGGGGCCGAAGCTCTGGGCCCGATTCTGCAGGGGCTGGCGCGTCCGCTGAACGATCTGTCCCGAGGAGCGGTCGCGGAGGACATCGTCTACGTCGCCTGCATCACCGCGCTCATGGCCGCCTGACGGCCAGCCTCCAGGGGACCGGCCGAGGGGAAGCGATGAGAGCCGAAGCGCCCCAACATCGGCGGGCCAAGCGGTCGCTCAGCCAGAACTTCCTGATCGACCGGAACCTGCAGGAGAAGATACTCCGGGAGCTGGGTGCAGCGCCGCAGGACGTGGTGCTCGAGATCGGGGCGGGCCACGGGGAGCTGGGTGGCCGCCTCGTTGGCAGGGTGGCGGAGGTCGTCCTCGTCGAGAAAGACGACGATCTGGCCCCGGAGCTGCGCGACAGGTTCGCTGATGACGAGAGCGTGCGGGTGGTTCACGATGACGCCCTCGACGTCGACCTCTCGGCGCTGATTCCGGCCGGTCGGGCCTACCGAGTGCTCTCCAATCTTCCCTACGCGATCACGACTCCGCTCCTGTTTCGCGTTCTGGACATGCGCCCTCCATCGAAACGGGTCGTGGTTACGGTGCAGCGGGAGGTGGCTGAGCGGATCGTGGCTGAGCCGGGGTCCAAGACGTACGGTGCGTTGAGCGTCGGTGTGCAGGTGCGAGGAGCTCCGCGGATCGCCTTTCGCATCGGCAGGAACGCATTCCGCCCCGTGCCCGCGGTGGACTCGGCAGTCGTCGTGATCGATCCCGATCCACGGGCGCCGGTCGCCGAGGAGGAGGCGGCGCTGCGCCAGCTGACTCGGGTAGTCTTCGGCCAGCGGCGCAAGCAGCTGCAGAAGATCCTGCGAAGCGCCCCGGAGTACCGTCTGTCCCAGAAGGAAGTCGAGCAGCTCGCGGCGACCGTCGGCTTCGATCCCCGCGACAGGCCCGAGACGCTCCATCCGGGGGAACTGCGTGCGCTTGCCCGCGGCCTGATCGCCCATGTTGAGAAGCGGAAGTAGCGTCCGTATCTTGCTTGTGAAGGATTTCACAAGCGTCCTGGGAGCGTGAAACAGATCTCCGAATCGGCCGTTCGCCGCCTTTCTCTCTACCTCCGTCTGCTCAGGGTCGTCGCCGGAAAGCAGGAGCTGATCTCGAGCCAGGAACTCGCCGAGCGGAGCGGGTCCACGTCGGCCCAGGTTCGCAAGGATCTGAGCCTGTTCGGCTCCTTTGGCCAGAGGGGTCGAGGGTACGAGGTTCACGAGCTGATCGAGACCCTGGAGGGGATTCTGGGGCTGGGTCGACGTTGGCGGGTCGCCATCGTCGGAGTCGGCAAGCTGGGTTCGGCGCTGCTGGGTTATCGGGAGCTCGGTCAACGCGGTTTCGATGTGGTGGCCGCCTTCGACGTCGACGCGAGCAAGGTGGGGGAGAGGCTGGCTGGGCTCGACGTGAGCGACATCGATTCGCTCGAGCGCGTCATCCGCGAGCGGGAGGTGGAGATAGCGATCATCACGACTCCGCCCGAGGCCGCGCCGGATGTGGCCGACCGACTGGCCAGGGCCGGAGTGTCGGCCATTCTGAACTTCGCGCCGGTGAAGATCGGGGGGAACGAAGGGACGGTGGTACGGACGATGGACCTCGCGCTCGAGCTCGAGGGGCTCACGTTCGCGCTCACCTCTTCCAGCGACGGGGAACGCTCCCACGCATGAGGACGACCGAGTGAGCGATCCGGGCCTGCGCTTCTCGGAGAGCTCATCGCTTGTCTCGCATGCGCTCAGCCTCATCGAGGAGAAGCCGCAGCACACCTCCAAGATCGCCGGCCGCGTCTTCGGCCTGAGCAGCGGGCCTCCCGGCTTGGCGGCACGCCTCGTGTTCGAGCTGTTGGCCGAAGATCACCGAGTGGAGGTCGACGGCGACGGTGTTTGGCGGCTCGCCACGCCACCCTCGAGAGCAGAGCGACGCCTGGATGCGGTGTCGTTCGCCGTGGTGGATGTCGAGACGACCGGCATACCGGTCTCGAAGGGCGGCCGAATCATAGAGATCGCGCTGGCGGAGGTTCGGGGCGGAGTGATCCGGGAGGAGTTCACCACGCTTGTAAACCCGGAGCGCCCCGTGCCGCGCTGGGTCTCGGGGCTCACCGGCATCTCCGGCGAGATGGTGGCCGATGCGCCCAGGTTCCGCGATATCTGCGACGATCTCAGGGAGCGGCTGGAGGGCCGCGTGTTCGTGGCTCACAACGCGGCCTACGACTGGGCCTACGTGAGCGCCGAGATTCAGCGGGCCCGGATGATGATCCCGAACGGTCCTCGACTCTGCACCGTCCGGCTGGCCCGGAAGGCCCTGCCGGGCCTGCACCGTCGTGGCCTGGACTCCCTCGCGAGGTACTACGGAATCGAGATCGACGGCCGTCATCGCGCGTGGGGAGATGCCCGGGCGACGGCGCTGCTGCTCATCCGGCTACTGGCCGAGGTCGAGCGAGGGGGTGTGGAGCACTGGGCGGAGCTGCAGAGCTGGTTGTCCGAGCGTCCGAAGCGCCGGCGGCGACGGCGGGGGATCGGATGATCGTCTGCGAGGACGGCGGGGTGCGCGTTCGCACAGTGGATGCCGGCCGGCTCAAGCTGGATGGTGGCGCGATGTTCGGGGTCGTTCCGAAGCCGCTGTGGACGCGCCAGATTCCGGCGGACGAGCGCAACCGGATACCGCTGGCCATGCGCTGCCTGCTCGTAGAGACCGGCGGGGAGGTGGTGCTGGTGGATACGGGCCTGGGCAACAAGGAGGATGACAAGTTCCGCGAGATCTACGGGATTCGTAATGCGGGCCGGCCTACGAGACTGGAGGATTCGCTCAGGGAGGCCGGCGTGGAGCCCGAAGACGTGGACCTCATCATCTGCACCCACCTTCACTTCGACCACGCCGGGGGGAGTACCATGCTGTGCGATGACGGGGCGATCCGCCCCTCGTTCAGCCGGGCCCGCCACTTGGTTCGACGTGGCGAATGGGAGTTTGCCCACGAGGCGAACGAACGGGTAAGAGCCAGCTACCTGCCGACGAGTCTTGCGCCGCTGGCTGAGGCCGGCGTGTTGGAGTTCGTGGACGAGGACGTGGAGGTGGTGCCGGGGATCAGCGTCGTGCGCACACCGGGCCACACCCCCTACCACCAGTCGGTGATCGTGCGTGCGGGAGGACACACGGTGTTCTATCCTGCGGACCTCGCCCCGACCAGCGCCCATCTCCGGCTTCCCTGGATCATGGGATACGACGTGGAGCCGCTGGTCACTCTGGAGAGCAAGCGCACGTGGCTGACCCGGGCCGGAGCGGAGGAATGGCACATCGTTCTCTGCCACGATCCGAGGGTGGCCACGGGCGTGGCGCGGCCTCGCGAGGGCGGTGGCTGCGAGCTGACGGACGTGCGCTGCGACAGCGAGTAGCGCGCGGGTAGTGCGAGTGCGAAGATCGAACCCGAGAGGACGGTAAAGATAATGGACAAGGAGCATACAGCGGTCATAGTCGGCGCGGTCCGCCTGCCCACGGGCCGATTCCTGGGCGGGCTCTCCCCGCTGACCGCTCCAGCGCTGGGCGCGAAGGCGATCGAGGCCGCGGTCGAGAGGTCGGGTGTGCCGGTCGAGGAGATCCAGGACGTGATCATGGGGAACGTGATCCAGGCGGGCGTCGGACAGGCTCCGGCCCGCCAGGCGGCCATCCTGGGCGGGATTCCCGAGACGGTTCCGGCCGTCACGATCAACAAGGTGTGCGGATCCGGCCTCAAGGCCGCGATGCTGGCTGCCCAGGCCATTCGCGCCGGGGACAACCAGGTGATGATCGCCGGAGGCATGGAGTCGATGTCGAACGCCCCCTATCTCGTTCGCGGATATCGAACGGGAGTGAAGTTCGGCGATCGCCAGGTGATCGATGGGCTGATCAACGACGGGCTCTGGTGTTCCTTCGGCGAGTGTCACATGGGTGGGTACGCGGAGTACACGGCCATGAAGGCCGAGATCAGTCGGGAAGACCAGGACGAGTTCGCGGTATCCAGCCACCAGAAGGCGGTTCGCGCCATCGATGCCGGTGAGTTCGACGCCGAGGTCGTGCCCGTCGAGGTGCCGGGCCGAAAGGGGTCCGTGGTCGTCGACACCGATGAGACGCCGCGGCGCGACACATCGATGGAGGCCATGGCGAAGCTGAAGCCCGCGTTCGGTGCCGATGCTCCCCCTGAGGTTCAGGAGCTCAGCGTCACGGCCGGCAACGCCCCGGGCCTGAACGACGGGGCCGCGGCCACGGTCATCACCTCCGAGGCGTTCGCCGCGGCGAACGGCCTGGACATCCTCGCGCGAATCTCGGCATATTCGGTCGGCGCGACGGCCCCACGCGATCTCTTTTTCGCTCCGGTCGTGGCCGTGCGGAAGCTGATGGAGGCCGAGGGCACCACGGCGGACGATTACGGCTTGTTCGAGATGAACGAAGCGTTTGCCGTCCAGGTCCTGGCCGACGGCCGTCAGCTGGGGGTGGATTGGGACCGTGTGAACGTCCGGGGCGGTGCCGTGGCGCTCGGGCACCCGATCGGGGCTTCGGGTGCGCGCATCCTCACGACGCTCGTGTATGCGATGCGGGATCGGGATGTCGACAAGGGCCTTGCAACGCTCTGCCTGGGCGGCGGGAACGCGGTCGCCATGAGCATAGAACTCGCTTGATACAGACTATGATAACTGCAAACAAAACAATATCATCGGGAACACGTACCGCTCGCGTTGAGCGGAGCTTGGCGCGGGCGCTGGCAGTGGTGGTCTTCGCGGCGCTGACGGCGATTGGAGCGAAGCTGGCGGTGCCGCTGCCGGGCACGGCGGTGCCGCTCACCCTGCAGGTCTTCGCGGTCCTGCTGAGCGGTATCGCTCTCGGGCCGCGCCTGGGCGCGTCCAGCCAGCTGCTGTACCTGGGGGCCGGCATCGCCGGCCTTCCGGTTTTCATGGCCGGAGGAGGCCTGGCGTACCTGCTCGGGCCGACGGGAGGCTATCTGCTGGCGTTTCCCATCGCGGCCGCGATCGTGGGTTGGGCGGCCGGCAGATACGGGGGAGTCCTTCCCATGATCGCCGGGGCGGTTCTGGGTGTCGCATTCATCCACCTGTCCGGCATGTCCTGGCTGGCCACGCTCGGGGGTGGATCGGCGGCGTTCCGGGTGGGCGTGCTTCCGTTTCTACCGGGGGATGTTCTGAAGGTCGCGCTCGCCGTTCTCATCGGCGGACGGCTGCGCGCTCGTCTTCGCGGCGCTCTCGGCTAGCCGCCCGAGCTCGGGGAGAGTCCGGTGATCCTGCGCGGATCGGAGGGGCGCCTACGCACGGGTTGGCGGCTTGGCCTCTTCGTCGTGGCCTTCCTGACCCTTCTGCTCGCTCTCAGCCAGCTGGCGGAGTGGCTGGGTGCGCCGTGGCTCACGGGCGCCTGGCCGGGGCGCTGGGCCCTTCTGGTGCCGCTGGTGGCGGTGAGCCTCGCGAGCTGGTTCATGATGGAGGGCGTCGAGGGTAAGCCCCTGGCCGCGCTCGGTTTGCCTGTCGACCGCCTCGTCCCCTCCTCGTTCGGCAGCGGCGGGCTTCTTGGCATCTCGCTCATGGGCCTCGTGGTTCTGGTCATGGTCATGTCCGGGGCCCTCGCGTGGGCGCGAGAGCCTGCGACCGCCGCACACGCCGTCGGCGCGTTCATCGAGCTCAGCGCCTTCATGGCGGTGGTGGCCTTCGCGGAGGAGTTGCTGCTCAGGGGATATCCGCTGCAGGTGATCGCGGAAGCCCTCGGCGGCCCTGCGGCGGTCCTGCTGACGGCCGTGGTGTTCGCCGGCCTTCACGCCCTGAATCCCCACGTCTCACCTCTCGCTCTGGTCAACATCGCCCTGGCGGGAATCCTGCTGGGAGCCGCGCTGTGGCGGACGATGAGCCTGTGGTTTGTGACGGGTATTCATTTCGGTTGGAACTGGGCGATGGGCGTCGCCGCCGATCTACCGGTGAGCGGTGTGGATGACGCCGTTCCCGGTTTCTCGCTGGACACTCCGGGCATCGAGGCGGTCTTGAGTGGATCGAGCTCGCTCACCGGAGGGTCCTTCGGGCCCGAAGCCAGCTGGGTCGTGACCGGAGTGACGCTTGCCGGCATCGTCTGGGTGACGATCCGAAAGCGGCCAGGGCCCGCCCTCCGCGTGCTCGCGCTTCGGCCGCTGGCCGCGAGGCGGTCCCCGGCGCGCGGGTATCGGGCGCGTGACGCATCGTGACGGATGCATGACGGATGAAGGAACGAGGCTTCGCTCGGCCCGGTCCGAGCGATCAACGATAGGAGCTGAGAAGTGTCAGAGGGAGGAACCATACGGAGAGTCGGCGTTGTCGGCGCGGGTACGATGGGGAACGGGATCGCCCACGTTTGCTCGATGGCCGGCCTCGATGTGCTGATGGTCGATGTCGACGCGGGAGCCCTGGAGGGCGCCAGGGGGACGATCGAGCGAAACCTCCAGAGGCAGGTCAAGAAGGAGAAGATCTCCGCCGGGGACGCCGAGGGCGCCCTGGCACGCATCCGAACGACGACGGATCCCGCCGAGCTGAGCGAAGCCCAGCTCGTGGTCGAGGCGGTGCCGGAGAAGGCCGAGCTGAAGCATGACATCTTCGCGAGGCTCGCGGAGGTGAGCGGGCCGGAGACGATCCTGGCCACGAACACGAGCTCCATCTCGATCACGGAGATCGCCTCGGGCGTGGAGAGCCCGGAACGCGTCATTGGCATGCACTTCATGAACCCGGTTCCGGTCATGAAACTCGTCGAAGTGATCCGTGGGCTGGAGACGAGCGACGCCACGACGGGAGTCACCGTGGCGCTGTGCGAGCGGCTGGGAAAGACAGCGGTGGAGGTCAACGATTTCCCTGGCTTCGTGTCCAACCGTATCCTCATGCCGATGATCAACGAGGCGGTGTTCTGCCTCATGGAGGGGGTGGCCGAGCCGGAGGCGATCGACACGGTGATGAAGCTGGGCATGAACCACCCGATGGGCCCGCTGCAGCTGGCGGACCTCATCGGCCTGGACACGTGCCTCTCGATCTGCGAGGTGCTCCAGCGAGACGTTGGCGACGACAAGTACCGGCCGTGTCCGCTCCTCAGGAAGTACGTGGCCGCCGGGTGGCTGGGCCGGAAGAGCGGTCGTGGGTTCTACTCGTATGGCGAGGGCTGACGCGGGCCGATGCTGCACGCACCCTTGGGGATCGATCTAACGGAGGAGCAGCGTCAGATCTGCGAGCTGGCGCGCTCCTTCGCGGAGTCAGAGCTTCGGCCGATGGCCCGACAACGCGACGAAGAGGAGGATCGCTTTGATCGGGCGGTGGTGGACAAGCTGGGCGAGCTGGGGTTCCTGGGCATGTTGGTGCCCGAGGAATATGACGGGCTGGGCCTGGACATGCTCACCTACCTGTACTCGCTGGTCGAGGTCGCCTGGGGCGATCCTTCGGTAGCCGTCTCCATGAGCGTGCACAACTCGCTTCCAACCCAGATCCTCCTCAGGCACGGGACGGATGAGCAGAAGGAGCGATGGCTGAAGCCGATGGCCCGCGGGGAACTGCTCGGCGCCTTCTCCCTCTCCGAGGCCGGTGCCGGTAGCGACGCGGCCGCCCTCACCTCACAGGCGACGCGAGATGGAGACGGGTGGATCCTGAACGGGTCCAAGACCTGGGTGACGAACGGCGCCTCGGCCGATTTCGTCCTCCTGTTCGCGCGCACGGACATGCCGGAGGAGCGTCACGGGTCGCGCGGCATCGGAGCCTTCTTCGTCCCGACCGACGCGGCCGGATACCGCCCGAGCAAGAAAGAGCGGAAGATGGGTCTGCGCGGCTCGGAGACGGTGGAGGTTGCTCTGGAGGGTCTGCATCTCGGCCCCGAGCACCTGGTCGGCGGGCCGGATCGCGGATTCCGCTATGCACTCGCGGCGCTTGAAGGCGGACGCCTCGGCATCGCGGCGCAGGCGGTCGGCATCGCGAAGGCGGCGCTCGAGCACGCCCTCGACTACGCGGAGGAGCGCAGCCAATTCGGGTCTCAGATCCGCGCCTTTCAGGGTACGCAGTTCAAGCTCGCGGACATGGCTGCGCGATACGAGGCATCGTTGGCGATGTTGGAGCGGGCCGGACGCGCATACTCAGCCGGGGATCCCCGCAGCCGGAGGCTCTCTTCGGCGGCGAAGCTCGTGGCGAGCGAGGCGGCGGTGTGGATAAGCCGGCAGGCCGTACAGGTGTTTGGTGGCTACGGCTACAGCCGCGAGTACCCGGTGGAGCGACTGTTCCGTGACTCGAAGATCACGGAGATTTACGAGGGCACGAGCGAGATCCACCGCTGGATCATCGCGGCACAGCTTTACAAAGAAAAGGACGGAGCCCTGTGACTCAGACGGACGTACAGATCGACGAATTGGTCGAGGCGACCGGCATGGATAAGCCCCAGCTATTCGACCTCTTCGCCGAGCACGGCCACGAGCAGGTCGTGTTCAGCTACGAGCCCTCCTGCGGCTACAAGGGGATCGTGGCGATCCACGACACGACGCTCGGACCGGCTCTGGGAGGCACCCGGTTCTGGGAGTACGCGACCGACTTCGACGCTCTCATCGACGTCCTCCGGCTCTCCCGCGGCATGACCTTCAAGGCGGCGATCGCCGGGCTCAACCTCGGCGGCGGGAAGGCCGTGATCATCGGAGACAACAAGACACACTATCGCGAGATGATCATGCGGGCCCACGGCCGCGTGGTCGAAAGTCTGGGTGGGCGATACATCACGGCGGAGGACGTGGGCACCTCGGTCTCGGACATGGACTACGTGCACACGGAGACCGAGTACGTCGTGGGGATCATGGGACGCTCCGGCGATCCGTCGCCCGTCACCGCGTTCGGGACCTACCGCGGGATGAAGGCATGTGCCCTGAGGAAATACGGTGACGATGACCTGCGCAAGAAGACGGTCGCGATCCAGGGGGTAGGCCACGTCGGCTACTATCTGGCCCGCAATCTGGCCGAAGAGGGGGCGAAGCTGATCGTGACCGACATCGACCAGAACCGGGTCGATCGAGCGGCCGACGAGCTAGGCGCCGTCGTCGTGGAGCCGGATGAGATCTACGATGTGGAGGCGGACATCTTCGCTCCCTGTGCCCTCGGGGCCGTTCTGAACAGCCGGACGATTCCCCGGCTCCACGGGGATATCGTCGCCGGCGCGGCGAACAACCAGCTGGAGACCGAAGAGGACGATGACCGCCTTCGGGAGCGCGGCATCCTCTACGCGCCGGACTACGTGATCAACGCGGGCGGCTTGATCAACGTGTACTCGGAACTCGTCGGGTGGACGCTGGATCGCTCGAAGCGAAAGGCCGGCGAGATCTACGGCGTCCTCTCGCGCATCTTCGAGCTGGCCGAAGATGAGGGGATCACGAGCGCCGAAGCGGCGGATCGATTGGCGATGCGGCGGGTCGAGCAGGTCGCGAGACTGCACCGGTCCCACGTCTGAAGCGAGGTCGACACCCCTGCCTAGCGAGCGACGATGAGTGAGCGACGATGAGCGAACCACGATACGGAACGGCGACCACGGCACCGTCGTGGCCCGCGCCGGAAGGCATGCTGGCCGAGACCGATCCGGAAGTCTACGAAGCCATCGGTGGTGAATCGGACAGGCAGCGTCGTGGCCTCGAGCTCATCGCGAGCGAGAATTTCGTCTCGCCCGCGGTGCTGGAGGCGATGGGCTCGGTGCTCACCAACAAGTACGCGGAGGGCTATCCCGGGAAGCGCTACTACGGCGGCTGCGAGTACGTAGACCGGGTCGAGAGTCTCGCCCGCGATCGCGCCAGGGACCTGTTCCGAGCCGATCACGCGAATGTGCAGCCGCACAGCGGGTCGCAGGCCAATATCGCCGCCTACTTCGCCTTCCTGAGTCCCGGGGACACGATTCTCGGGATGAACCTCTCCCACGGCGGGCATCTCACCCACGGCTCTCCGGTGAACTTCAGCGGGAAGCTGTACCGGGTCGTCGACTACGGCGTCCGCCAGGCCGATGGCCGGGTCGACATGGATGCCGTTCGCGAGACCGCCCGGCGCGAGAACCCCGACATGATCGTGGCGGGTGCGAGCGCGTACCCGCGCACCCTTCCGTTCGAGGAGTTCGCAGAGGTCGCGCGAGAGGTGGGTGCGGTCCTGATGGTGGACATGGCGCACATCGCGGGTCTCATCGCGGCGGGCGTGCACCCCTCCCCGATCCCTCATTCCGACGTGGTCACGACGACCACCCACAAGACGCTCCGCGGGCCGCGAGGCGGGCTTATCCTCTGCCGCGAGGAGCACGCGAGGGCGATCGACAGGTCGGTCTTTCCGGGGATGCAGGGCGGACCGTTGATGCACGTGATCGCGGCGAAAGCGGTCGCCCTTCGGGAGGCCCAGAGCAAGGGTTTTCGCGCCTATGCGGCTCAGGTCGTCCGCAACGCCCGGGTACTCGGCGAGGCGCTCGCCGAGCGAGAGTATCAGCTCGTGGCGGGCGGGACGGACACCCATCTTCTCCTGGTCGACCTTCGCAACACCGACCTCACCGGGAAGGATGCCGAGGAGATGCTCGAGCATGCGGGCATCACGGTGAACAAGAACACGGTGCCGTTCGAGACCCGCTCTCCCTTCGTCACCTCCGGGATTCGAATCGGCACCTCGGCCGTCACCACCCGCGGAATGGCGGATGCGGAGATGGGCGCGATCGCCGTCATGATAGACCGCGTGCTCCGGTCCGGTGGATCCGACACGGAGGTCGACGCGGTCCGCGGTGAGGTGTTGGAGATGTGCGAGGCATTCCCGCTGTACGAGCCGGCCGGGGCCGGCTCCGCGGGCTGATCCCTCCCGAGGCGTCCTCGTCCGAGCTGATCGAGGTGCCTGCCGATGCCGCGAGCGCCGAGCATCGCGAGCGCGGCTCCCGGTTCATCGCCTTCGTGCGCGCCGTCTCGTCGGAGAACGAGGCCCGCGACTTTCGCGCCGAGATCCGTCGACGCTTTCACGACGCGACCCACCACGTGCTCGCCGCACGTCTGGCTGCCGGGACCGAGCTGCTGGATGACGATGGAGAGCCCGCCGGTACGGGTGGGCGTCCGGTGCTGGACGCCCTCGCCGGCAGCGGGCTCACCGATGCGGCCGTCGTGGTGGCGCGCTACTTCGGCGGAACGAAGCTGGGTACGGGGCCGCTCGCTCGGGCGTACGCCACCGCGGCGGCACAGGCACTGGCTTCGGCGGGACGGCGAAGATTGGTGCGAGGGGTCAAGCTCCGCCTCCGCTTCGGCTACGATGACACGGGCGTCGTGATGCGTGCGCTCGACGCTGCGGATGCGGTGCGATTGAGGGAGACCTTTTCCGAGTCTACCGAGCTCGAGATAGGGGTGCCGAGTACCGCCGCTGCAGGCCTGCGGTCCGTCCTGAGGGACTCGACGGCGGGCAGGATCAGGATAGCCGGAGGCGACGAGTCGATTCTCCTGCCGGCCTGATGCGGCGGGCCCGGCGGCCCGCGGCTCCGGTAGCAGAGGCACGACCCGCACTTGACCTTCCAAGACCGGCCCGTCAGATTCGGCTTCGGTGGTGCGGAAGCCCGTTGTTCGGTGCGGCGCTTGGGGTTGCATCCCTCGCGCGCCGCTGTACACACGATTTTTCGACGCACAGGATGGACGCGAGAGAAGCGAAGATGAGCTCGTCTCCGACGGCCGATGTGTTGGGCCGCTTGGCCCTGCGGAACCCGCGTTATGCGGAGGCGGCGTACCTTTTCGTGCTCGAGGCGCTCCATCACCGCCTGCTGCAGCTCGAGCGTCCACGGCACCTTACGGGCGCCGAGCTGGCGGAGTCGGTTCGTGACCTCGCGTTGGAGCGATTCGGGCCCCTTGCACGCACCGTGCTCCAGCACTGGGGCATCCACTCCACATCGGACATGGGCAACGTCGTGTTCCTGCTCGTGGAGTCGGGGGTACTCATCAAAGAGCCGACGGATACTCCGGAGGACTTCGAAGATCTCTTCAGCTTCGAGGAAGCCTTCGAAACCAGCTATCCGTGGGGAGGGTGAGCAGCGTAAGCCGTCCGTAAGCCGCTCGGCGAGAAGGAGCGGTGCGAAGCCGGCTGCCAACCACTGGGAGGGGTGATCGCGTGGAGAATTCGGCGCAATTTCCCGACTGTATGAAATGTGGAGAAGGCGTTCTGATCCCGCTGTCCGATTACGGCAGGGATGGAGCGTCCATTCGGTACAAGGCGTGGGTATGCTCCAACCCGGAGTGCGGCTACAACATCCGCATCGACAACGGCGAGATCAGCTTCGGCCGCGCTCTGTCCCAGTCCTTCAAGTAGCGTCCGTAGAGCCGAGCCGTCGGCGGAGGCCGACGGCTCGAGAGCGCGCTGCGCTCGCCCGCCTCCGCTCCCGAGGCGCGCGCGTTAAGTTTCTCGACCAAGCCACCCCTTCGTCGGAACGATCCGCGAAACCGGCCGACACGTCATGACAGCTAGATCCGCCGCCACTCCATCGTTGCCTTTCGGCGCCGAGCTCGTGTGGCTTCCGACGGCTGAGGAGATGGCGGAGCTGGATCGCAGCGCCACGGAGTCGGGAGCGATCCCGGAACGGGCCCTCATCGAATCGGCCGGCCGCGAGATCGCGCATGCCGTGCAGCGCGACTTCCCGAGAGGCCGTGTCCTCGCGCTGGTAGGGAGCGGGCACAACGGCGCCGACGCTCTCGTGGCGAGTCGCACTCTGGCGGCCTGGGGGCGCGAGGTTCGTGCTGTGCGGTGCGCCTCCCATCCTCCGGAGCCGAACGTCCTGGCCGGTTGGCCGCTCGAGCTGGAGGGGCCCGGAGGGCTGGAGGCGCTACTGGCCGGCGAGGCGGTGGTGCTGGACGGCCTGCTGGGAACCGGCGTTACGGGAGCCCCGCGGGAGCCGATCGCGGGCATGATCCGCTCGGTGAACGCCTCCGGCCTGCCGATCGTGGCAGTGGATGGGCCGAGCGGGGCGGACTTCACGACCGGGGCCGTGGCGGGTGATTGCATCAAGGCGCGGACCACGGTGTGCCTCGGGTGGCCGAACGTCGGTCTCATGCGCTATCCGGCGCGCGGCTACTGTGGCGATCTGGTGGCCGTGGAGATCGGCTTCCCGCCGCCGGAGAGGCCCATGAGCTTCCGCGCCATCACCGATGGCTGGGTCTCGCGCCTCCTCGTGCCTCGCCGGGCGAACGCTCACAAGGGTCATTCCGGCTACCTGACGATCATCGCCGGACAGCGCGGAATGGCCGGTGCCGCCGTGCTCGCCGCCCGCGGCGCCGTGCGCGGCGGAGCCGGCATCGTTCGGGTCGTGGGAGACCCGGCCAATCGCGAGATCGTTCAAAAGGCCGCGCCCGAGACGATCTTCGTGGAATGGGACGATGAATCGGCCGTTCGGGAGGCAGTGACGTGGGCTCACGCCCTGGCCGTGGGTCCGGGCCTGGGGAGTGGGCGACGCGATCTCGTGCAGGCGGCGCTGGAGGAGGCGTCCCGGGAGGCGAAGCCGGCCGTCGTGGATGCCGACGGGTTGAACGCCTGGGCCGGAGCCGCCGATGAGCTGGCCGATCGACTCCCGCCGGGATCGTTGATCACGCCGCACCCGGGCGAGCTCAGCCGGCTGATCGGCAGGCCGATCGAGGAGATCGTGGCCGACGGGCCCGTGGCGGCAAGTGAGGCCTCTCGAGCGCTCCGCTGCGCGGTCCTGCTGAAGGGCGCGCCTTCCTGGGTGGCCGACGGTGAGGCGCCCGTGCGCGTCAGCACGAGCGGTGACGCCGCGCTGGCCACCGGAGGCGTCGGCGATGTGCTGACCGGTCTCATCGGCGCGCAACTCGCCGTCGGGCTGACGGCGGCCGACTCGGCATCGACCGCGCTTCACCTCTCGGGCGTCTCCGCCCTGCTGGCGCCCGAGCCGGTGGGCCACTCGGCTTCGGAGCTGCCCGACCGGATCCCCGAGGCGAGATCCCTGATCATGGATTCATCGACCGTCGTCCACCCGTACCTCTTCGCCCTTCCGGCGCCGCGCGGCTTGTCTACGGCTCCGGACGAGTAGACGCGAGCGGGATCTGACGGAGGGGAGTGGCCTTGAAGCCTGGGCGGATGAAGCCCGGCCCGGAGTTCGATCGGATTCGGGCCTTCATCGCTGCCGTCCGCGCCGCGTCGGCGTCGGTCGAGATACCGCCGGGAGATGACGCGGCGGTCATCCGCTGGCCGAGCGACCAATCGGTGGTCCTAAGCTCGGATGCCTTTGTCGAGGGCGTTCATTTCAAGCGGGCCTGGTTGCGGTGGGAGGCCGTCGGGTATCGGGCCACGGCAGCAGCGCTGTCGGATCTGGCCGCCATGGCCGCACGTCCCGTCGGTGTCCTGATCTCGCTGATGGTGCCGCCGGAGACGGAAGAGAGCATGCTCGTGGCGCTCGGCGAAGGCGTCGGCGAATGCCTGCGACGGCACGAGACCGGATTGCTGGGAGGCGACCTCGCCCACTCTCCGAGTGTCGTCGCGATCGATGTCTGCGCCGTCGGATCCAGCCGCAGCCCGATAAGTCGCGGCGGAGCGAGCGACGGCGACGAGATCTGGCTCACCGGTGCCGTCGGCGGAGCCGCCACGGCGGTCCAGGCCTGGGGACGTTCGATGGAACCCGATCCCCGCGCCAGGGCAGCGTTCGAGAGGCCGACGGCGAGGATCGCCGAGGCGATCTGGCTAGCCGAGCACGCCGATCTGACTGCGCTCATCGACCTCTCGGATGGGCTCGCCGGCGACGCCCGTCAGATCGCTGCTGCCTCCGAGGCGAGACTCCGGATAGATCTGGACGCGGTTCCGCTGGCTCCGCCTCTTTCCGAGTACGTGACCCGCGAGGCGGCGTTGGGCCTGGCGTTGGCCGGCGGGGAGGACTACGAGCTGCTCATGTGCAGCGAGGAAGGAAGCCTCGAAACGGTGCGGGCGGAGTTCGAGCGGCGCTTCGAGATCAGCCTGACGAAGGTGGGTGCCGTCGAAGAAGGGGAGGGTGTGGCCTGGACGTCCGCCTCCGGAGCGAGCGTCCCGGCCGGTCTGGACGGATTCGACCACTTTGCTCCGGGGAGGACGGGGTGATTCGCGCGCTGGCGTTCGGCGGCGTCGTTCTGGTCTCGACGCTTTTCTTCTCACTGGTCTCTATCGTCGCGGGTCTGCTGAGGGCGAAGAAGGGTGCCCACGACTGGGTCCATCGGAACTGGTCCCGGACGGTGCTCTGGGCCGCCGGGGTGAAGGTCGAGGTGACCGGCCTGGAGCATGTGCGGCCCGGTGGCGCCCAGATCTTCGTCAGCAACCACCAGTCCATGTTCGACATCTGGGCGATGTTCGCGACGCTGCCCGTCTCGCTGCGCTTCATCGCCAAGAGGGAGATGTCCCGGATACCGGTCTTCGCCCATGCCATGCGGCACGCGGGTCACGTCTTCATAGACCGGAAGGATAGGGCCCAGGCCTCCGAAGCGATGCGCCGGGCCGGCCAGCGGATGCGGGAGGAGGGTCTGTCGCTGGGTCTGTTTCCCGAGGGCACACGGTCCAGGGATGGAGCGCTGGGCACCTTCAAGAAGGGAACCTTCGCCCTCGCGATCGAGACCGGGACCACGTTGGTGCCTATCGCCGTCGATGGCGGGGCCGAGATCATGCCCGACGGGCTCCGGCTCAGACCGCGTCCTCTCCTCATGTACTGCGGTGCCCCGATCGAC
>Ga0255053_10000620_pt1 | contig 19695 bp, 16 predicted proteins | sample JV7_2_22_MG_FD_188635 | JGI IMG/M metagenome (GOLD analysis project Ga0255053, IMG submission 188635) | Seawater microbial communities from Jervis Inlet, British Columbia, Canada - JV7_2_22 | ecosystem: Environmental > Aquatic > Marine > Inlet | place: Canada: British Columbia | collected...
ACACCATCTGCCTGAAAACACCCGCCAGGCAGAGCTCGAGGCCCTGGTCGATGATCTCAACGCCAATCCAGAGGTTGACGGCATTCTCATCCAGCTGCCGTTGCCGGACACCATCGATACCGCGTCGATCCTTCGTCGCGTCGATCCCGCAAAGGACGTGGACGGTTTTCATCCAGAAAATGTGGGCTTGTTGCAACAAGGCCGGCCGCGGCTGGTGCCCTGCACACCGGCGGGCATCATGGAAATGCTACGACGCGAAGAGATCGAAATCACGGGCCGACGGGCGGTCGTGGTGGGGCGCTCGGATATCGTCGGCAAACCGATGGCCATGCTCCTCCTCCACGCCCATGCCACGGTGACAATCTGCCACTCGCGCACCCGTGATCTGGCGGCTCTCACACGGCGAGCGGAAATCCTGGTTGCGGCGGTGGGAGTGCAGTCGCTGATCGGGCCGGAACATGTGGCCGATGGCGCCGTGGTGGTCGATGTGGGCATGCACAGGGTCACCGACCGTGAGACCGTTGAGCGCCTCTACCCGGGCAACGAGAAGAAGATTGCAGCCTTCGAAAAGCGCGGCGCGGTTCTCGCCGGAGACGTCGACTTCACCCGCGTCCTACCGAAAGCGGGCCGCATCACGCCTGTGCCAGGTGGCGTCGGCCCGCTGACCATCGCCATGTTGATGGCCAACACCGTCACCGCAGCGAAGACCCGCAGAGAATAAGACGATCCTACTCTCCGCGTGCGGGACGCCCGGCACAGAGACGGTGAACCTGTGACCATGCCCGGTCGACCTCGTTTCCAAGGTCCTCGAAATCGCCGCGGTTGTCCACCAGGATGTCTGCGAGCTCCCTCTTTTCCGCCATCGGGAGCTGGGCACTGATCAAGCCGCGCGCTCGCTCGGCCGGCACACCCCTGGCCAGCGCGCGCTGCAATTGTTGGTGCTGCTCGCACCACACCACCATGAGGACGTCGTAGTCGCGGTGGGATCCGGTCTCTGCGAGCAGAGATGCCTCAACCACGGCGACCGGCCGATCACTGATCAACTCCAGCCACTCCAAAACCGCCTCACGAACCAGCGGGTGGATGGCGCTTTCGAGACGAAGGCGGGCGGAGGTGTTGCCGAGTACCATTTCCGAAAGCGTGGCCCTTGAGACTCCCCCCTCGGCGTCGAGAGCAGCCTCTCCGAAGAGTTTCGCGACAGCGACCGCGCCGGCCCTGCCAGGTTCGTAAAGACCGTGGACGGCGGCGTCTGCGTCAAATACGGGGACCCCTCGAGCGGCAAGCAGTCTTGCCACGGTGGATTTGCCGGTGGCGAGGCCTCCGGTCAGCCCGACCGTGCAGGTGTTCCGATCATCCGTTTCCTGGGGTGGGCTGGGCGGCAATTCCTAATTCCTAATTCCTAATTCCGAATTCACTCTGCCGGATCCTCCAACCACTCCGTCTGGTAGTCGGCGGTATGAGGAACCACGCACAGGAACCGCACGGGAACAGTATTGCGGTTCTCGTACCAGTGATCGACTCCGGCCGGGATGAACACGCTGTCGCCTGGTCCGACCTCCACCTCGCGCGAGTCGAGACCCAAGACCATCGTGCCCTCGAGAACGACCTGTTCGTGTTCGATGTCGTCGTGACGATGGCACGGAATACGGCCTCCCGGCTCGAGTGTGAAATGACGGGTGATGAAATTCGGAACCCCACTCTCCGGGCCGAGCAGGATCTTCAGCGACGCGCCTCGGCACCGCGGGACGGGAACCGCCTCCACGGAATCCAGGGCTCGAACCACTGCGGTGGGGGGATGGCTCATGGCGACCTCCAGGGCGGGCCCGATTGTACCCCGTCCGAGCGCGCCGGTGGACCTCTCGGCAGGTCTTGGCTAGGATGAGCGCCAATGCTCGAACGATTGTCTGTTCGTGGCCTCGGCATCATCTCGGCCGTCGAGCTCGAGTTCGATGCGGGCTTTACAGTGCTCACCGGCGAGACCGGTGCCGGCAAATCTCTGCTCATTGAATCGCTGAAGTTGCTGGGTGGTCAGCGCGCTCAGTCAGATATGGTCCGTACCGGCGATGATCGGCTGCACGTAGAAGGTGTCTTCACCGCCGGACCCGAATCGCCGCTGGGAGCGATCCTCGACAATCTCGGCGTCCCACGATCGGAAGCCGTGGTTCTTCGCCGTGAAGTGACCGAGGGCGGTCGCGGTCGCGCATGGATCAATGACGTGGCGGTCACCGCCGGCGCCTTACATCGGATCTCTCCGTATCTGCTCTCGATTCACGGTCAGCACGAGCAACATGGTCTCGCGGACGGAGAGGTTCAACGTCGGCTGGTGGACGATTTCGGCTCCCATGAGGGCTTGCTCGAGGAGACTGCACGGTGTTTTGCGAGCTGGCGTGAGGCGGCCGCCGAGCTCGAACGGCTGCGAAAGCAACAGGCGACGCGACGCGATCGGCTCGACACCATCAGCTTCCAGCTTCAGGAGATCGAGGCCGTTGGCCCGTCTGAGGGGGAGGATGACGAGCTGAGGCGACGCCGACTCGTCCTCCGCAGCGCGGCTCAACTTGCCGATCTTTCCTCATCACTGCTCGATCGCCTCAGCGAGGGAGAGTCGTCGGTCGTCGATGGGCTCGCCCGCGCCGAACGCGAGATTGCATCCATCGCCGAGTACGGAGTATCCCTGGATGGCGGGGTCGAACGCCTCACAGAGGCGCGGGTCCATGTCGAGGAGGTGGTGCGCGAGGTGCAGGCCCTGGGCGACGACGCGAACGCCGATCCCGGCGAGCTGGAGTCCGCCGAATCAAGGCTTCACGCTCTCGAACAGCTGATGCTCAAATACGGTTCGACACTGTCGGATGTGCTTGCCCATCGGGACACTTTGGTCCGCGAACGCGCGGAGCTTGAATCTGTCGAGGAACGACTCGATCAGGCCGAGGCCGCCGCTGAACAGGCGTTGGCCGAATTCGATTCGAGCGCATCGGCGCTCGATTCGGCACGGTCGGCCGCCGGCGATGAGCTCGCAGCCGCGGTCGAGGGAGTCCTGGCCCGTCTCGCCATGGACGGGACCCGGCTCGAGTTTCAGTGGCAGCCGCGGAACGATGCATCGAGCCCCCTGACGCGTTCGGGAGAATCAGTTGCGTTTGACGCGGACGGTGTCGACGAGTGTGTTCTCCTGATTGCCGCCAACCCCGGCGAGGAGCCGCGCCCGATGGCGCGGATCGCCTCTGGTGGCGAACTGTCGCGGGTCCATCTCGCAATCCGGACGGTGCTGCGGAGGCGGCGATCGACGGGCGGCCTGAGCCTGCTTTTCGACGAGGTGGATTCAGGTTTGGGTGGAGCGACAGCTGCTGCTCTCGCCGAGCTACTGACCGATCTCGCGGCGGACGACCAGGTCCTGGTAGTGACCCACCTGCCGCAAGTGGCGGCCGTGGCCAGCAGTCATTTTCGGATCGAAAAGGTGCTTGAAGAAGGCCGTGCGACGACGCGGGTCGCCGCGCTCGAGAGCGGTGAACGGGAGGCCGAAGTGGCGCGAATGCTGGCCGGAGGCGAGCTGACGGAGTCGGCCCGAGCCCATGCACGGGTGTTACTGGAGGGGTCGTGATCCGTCTCCCGTTTGTTGAGCCTGGTGACGTGGCCGAGGCGGTCCCGACGGCGAGCGCGGCGGTCGCCCAGGGCGGCGTGCTTCTTCTGCCCACCGAGAGCTTCTACGGCCTCGGGACCGACCCTTGGAGTGAGACGGGTGTGACCCGCATATTTACCTTGAAAGACCGGCCGGCGGAGCTCGGTCTGCCGGTCCTGTGCGCCGACTGGCAGCAGTTGGAGTCGCTGGTGGTGGTTCCGGAGACCTATCGGGTGAAGCTGGTGCGTCTATGGCCGGCGGCGCTGACCGTCGTCCTGCCGACGGTGGACGACGTATCTGCCGCGTGTGGTGGCACTCTGGCGGTGCGTATCCCCGGACACCCCGAGTTGCGGGCACTGCTCTATCGGCTTGGACCGCTCACAGCGACTTCGGCCAATCGCCACGGCGACCCCCCATCCACGACCGTCGACGGGGCGCTCGCATCACTGGCGGAAGCTCCCGACCTCGCCCTCGATGCCGGTGCGACGGCGGGTGGCGAGGCAAGCACCCTCGTCGATCTGAGCCGGGGGGAGCCGGAAATCCTACGTCCCGGACCGTGTGCCTGGGAGGAGCCCTACCCGGACAGTGATTAGCGCCGCTTGAGGCGTGAAATCGGCCCTGTGGGCAAATGTGGAGACACCTGTGGAAAACACTGTGGAAAACACGTTAAGGCAATGTAAACGCAAACACTTCCCGCCTTCGACGCCTCTTTGGGTGGATTAGGTTAAGTGTTTATTTATCAATGATTTCCTTGGATGTCTTTCATTTTGAGGCCGTTGGCATAGGGGTGCATTTTTGATGGATCCACAACCCCCTGATTTGGAGGCGCTTGCGGGACGGAATTTCGGCTTGGAAGTTGCTGCCCAAGGAGGGCCTATGGTAGCGTGCGATCTCCGTCCGCGACAGCACGAGTCCAGCTCAGGAGTGCGGGGTGTCGGGTTGCTCACGGACGGGGTTAACTACTGGCTGTGGATCGGCTCGGCGGGCGCCTCAGAGACGCCGTTTCCGACCCTGGGGAGTGATCGATGATTCGCAAGGTGAAGGGAACCCGCGATATTTTACCGCCTGAATCCAGGCTGTGGGTCGAGGTCGAAGCGGTTGCGAATCGCATCTTCGGCGGCTTTGGCTACGAGGAGATTCGACTGCCGTTGCTGGAGCCGACCGAGCTGTTCGTGCGTTCGGTCGGTGAGGACACGGACATCGTCAGCAAGGAGATGTACACCTTTGCCGACCGCAAGGGCCGATCACTGACCCTCCGGCCCGAGGGGACAGCAGGTGTGGCGCGTGCTTACATCGAGAACGGCCTCGGCCAGCGGCCGATGCCACTCCGCCTGAGCTATCTCGGCCCCATGTTCCGCTACGAGAAGATGCAGCGCGGTCGCTACCGACAGTTTGCGCAGATCGGCATCGAGCTCATTGGCGCCGCCACGCCACAGGCCGATGTCGAGGTTCTGCTCGCTCTCCACAGCTTCCTGACCGAGCTTGGTTTCGATGACCTGGTCATTGTCATCAACAATCTTGGTGATCCGGAAGATCGTCCCCGTTTCATCGAGGGACTCAAGACCGAGCTCGAACCACACCACGCGGAGCTCTGCGCGGACTGTCAGCGCCGATGGGATGCCAATCCCTTGCGGATCCTCGACTGCAAAGTGGCGCGGTGTCGGGAGCTGGTGGCCGACACGACGCCGATTTCCGAGGTCGTGAGCCAAGAGGCCCGCGCCCACGTCGAGGTGGTCGAGAGTGGCCTCGCGTTACTCGAGATCCCGGTGCGGCGTTCTCCGCGGCTGGTACGGGGAATCGACTACTATCTGCGGACCGTCTTCGAGGTCGTGTCACCGCAGCTCGGAGAGAACACGGTGATATGCGGTGGTGGCCGTTACGACCGGCTGATCTCGGATCTCGGCGGTTCGCAGGTGCCCGCGACCGGGTTCGCAATCGGTGAGGATCGGTTGATCGAGGTACTGCCGGAGCCGTTCCGCCGCCGAGTCCTGGATCGACCGACGGTGGCGGTACTGCCGATCGGCGAAGCGGCGAACGCAGCGGCGTTGGCTATTGCTCGTCTTTTGGTTCGACAGGGCATTTCGGCGCAAACTGAAGTCACGGACAGGTCGCTCAAGGCGGGCTTCAAGTGGGCCGGGAAGATCGGCGCCCAGGCGGCTGTGATTCTGGGCGAGAATGAAATTGCCGAGGGAACGGCCATTGTTCGTAATCTCGAAAGGGGCGAGCAAGAGACGGTGGCGTTAGAGGAAGTGCCTGGGTACGTGGCCGGGCTGATAGCTTCAGATCCGGAGACTTGATGGATTATTCGTCGGGATCGGGATCGGGATCGAATATCGAATAAGGTGACGGAGAGACGAATGACGACAAGCGCGTGGGACAGGCCCTGGTGCGCGAGCCTCGGCCGCGACAACCTCGGCGAACGGGTCGAGGTTGTGGGTTGGGTGCGGCGCCGCCGGGATCTCGGCGGTCTGGTCTTTGTCGATCTTCGCGACCGCAGCGGTTTCCTGCAGCTGGTCTTCGAAGACGCAATGGTGGCCGAGGGCGAGCAGCTTTCTGCCGAGGACGTCGTCCGCGTGATCGGTGCCGTTCGCGAGCGAGCGGAGGGTCAGGCCAACCTCGAGCTGGCGAGTGGCGAGATCGAGATCAAGGTCGAGGAGCTTGAAGTCTTGAACTCGGCCGAAACCCCGCCCTTCGTGGTCGAGGACAGGGTCAATGCCTCAGAAGAGCTTCGCCTGACCCATCGCTACCTCGACCTGAGACGGCCGGAAATGATTGCCAACCTGGTTTTGCGCCACCGGGTGGTTGCCGAGGTCCGACGCTATTTCGACGAAATGGGTTTCATCGACGTCGAGACCCCGATTCTGACCCGGTCGACGCCAGAGGGCGCTCGTGACTTTCTGGTGCCGTCGCGGATCCACAAGGGGTCGTTCTACGCCCTGCCGCAGTCACCACAACTCTTCAAGCAGCTCCTCCAGGTTGCCGGCTGCGGGCGTTATATGCAGATTTGCCGCTGTTTCCGCGACGAGGATCTGCGCGCGGACCGTCAGCCCGAGTTCACCCAAGTCGACGTCGAGGCTTCCTTCGTGTGTGAGGAAGACATTTTCTCCCTCATCGAGGGGCTCTTCGCCCGGATCTTTCCCCTCGTTGGCATCAATCCTCAACTGCCGTTTCCTCGCCTCGCATACCGCGAGGCCATGGAACGGTTTGGGAGCGACCGCCCCGATACCCGCTTCGCTCTCGAGCTGGTCGAGCTCGGCGGCCTCGCCGAGGGTTGTGGCTTCAGAATTCTCGAACAGGCGGCGGCTGAGGGCAGGGTCAAGGGCCTGGTGCTGCCGGGCGGCGCGGCCCTTTCTCGCAAGCAGCTCGATGGTCTGTCCGAGATTGTCCGTCCGCATGGCGCTGCCGGCGTGCTGTGGTTCAAGCGGACTCCGGACGGTGTCGCCTCGCCTGCCAAAAAGGCGCTTGGCGATGACGGCGTGCGTGCCTTCCTCGACGGCGCCGGCGCAGGCGAAGAAGATCTCCTGCTCGCGGTGGGTGGCGAAGAAGGCATCGTCTTCTCGGCGCTCGGTGCACTCAGACTCCACCTCGGCCGTGAGCACGGGCTCATCCCGGAGGGGCGTCACGATTTTCTGTGGGTGACCGATTTTCCGCTCCTCGAGTGGAGCGAGGCCGATGAGCGTTTCTACGCCATGCACCATCCTTTCACCTCGCCGCGGACCGAAGACGACGCGTTGCTCGACAGCGACCCCGGGGCGGCGCTTGCGCGCGCATACGACGTGGTCATGGACGGCGTTGAGCTCGGCGGCGGGTCGATCAGAATCCACGATCCCGGGCTCCAGACCAAGGTATTTGCCGCCCTCGGCATCGACGAGGCCGAGGCGCAGTCCCGCTTCGGCTTTCTCCTTGAGGCGTTCCGTTACGGCGTGCCGCCGCACGGTGGGATCGCCCTCGGGCTCGATCGTTTGTTGATGCTGATGGCCGGCCGCGATTCGATTCGTGATGTCATCGCTTTCCCCAAGACGACCTCGGCGACGTGTCTGATGACCAAGGCCCCGTCGACGGTTGGCGATCATCAACTGGCCGAAGTTGGGGTCAAGAGTCACAAAGAAGAGTAGGTAGACTGGGATCGGAGGCTTGACGATCCCTTGACCGATGCTGAGACGTCTTCGGGCCACCGGGGAGAGCGGGTGGCCCAGTTCCTTGCAGCATTGCCGTTGGCTGTTGTCTGCGGAGCACTGGTTGTCCTGTTGTGGCCGGTGCTGTTCGGGAGCCAGACCCTGTTCTATCGAGATCTCTTTCAGCAGTACATCGGTACCGGTCGTCTCCTCCATTCGGGAAGTTGGTTCGGTGGTCTGTTGTGGGACCCATTCGTTAACGGGGGCCAACCGCTACTTGGCAACCCCAATCGATTCATCCTCTATCCCTCGCGGGTTTTGTACGGAGTGTTGAGTCCAACTTCAGCACTCAACTTGGAGATCGCACTGCATCTTTTCCTGGGCGGTGTGGGTTCCGTGCTGTTGGCTCGTCGTCTCGGGGTCAGCGGCGCCGGGAGTGCCGTTACCGGGCTCTCGTACTCGCTGAGCGGGCTGTCGATTTCGATCACCAATCACCTCGGCCGACTGATGGCGTACCACTGGGTGCCGTGGATTCTGTTGGCTGTTCATGTCGGGCTTTGTGAACGCGGCAGAAACTCCTGGCGCTGGCGCGGTGCTTTGCCGGCCCTTTTCATGATTCAGTGGTTGACCGGGACCGCTGAGGTTGTGGCCACTACTGCCATGATGGCGATCGGCTGGGTCGTAGTGCTTCATCGCCGCGATTCCCACAGAGGCCAGGCCCTGGTACGAGGAGTCGGGCTCGTGGCCCTGGGTGTGGGCATGGCGGCGATTCAGATTGTCCCGGCGGCCGAGATGGTCTACCGGTCGGATCGGACCTCGTACACCCCAAATGGGACCTCGACCGAGTGGTCGGTGCATCCGCTCCGATTCCCGGAGATGGTAGTTCCCGGCTATTGCGGGCCAATTGACGTAGTGAATCCGGCGCGACACTACTGGGGCGCGGGGCTCATCGATCATGGCTTCCCACTCATTCTCAGCATCTACCTTGGAGCATCGGCCGTGTTTCTGGCTTTGGTCGGTTGGATGCGATCCGGCGGTGATCCGATGTGGGCGTCGCTTCGGCTGTTGTTCGCGATTCTGTTTGGGGGTGCGGTGCTCATCGCGTGTGGGAATTACCTGCCAATCATCGGTGGCGCTTGGAGCGCAATCCCCGGGCTCAATGTATTCCGGTACCCGGTGAAGGCGCTGCTGGTGATCGGACTTCCGTTGGCGTTGTTGGCGGGGCGCGGAGTTGATGGCTGGTTGAAGGCCAACAATCGAACTGCGCAGCGAGCAGGTTTGGCCGCTCTTGCGGCTGGCGTATTGTCACTGGCGGTTGCAGGATGGGCATTCCTGAGTCAGTCAGCACCGATTCTCGACCTGGTCTTTCCCGAACGTGGAGAGATGGCTGCCGAAGGACTGCCGGGTCGGCTCGTCCATGTCGCCATGGTGCTTGCGGTTCTCGCCTCGGTCGGCCTGGCCTCGGGCCGTGCCCGTAAACGGGTCCTCTCGGCGCTGGCGGTGTCGATTGTCGCGGCCGATCTGATTGTTGCGTCGGTTCCCGTTCTGGCCATGGCTCCCAGACGACTTCTCGAAGTCACGCCGCCCATGGCCGAGGATATCCGTAACCATCTTTCGGTCGGTCGCTTCTTTCGGGATTTGGACCCAGAGTACGTTGAGGTACCGTACATCGAGGACCGTGCGTGGGAACGTGCCGATTGGCAGCTTCAGGGGCTCTCTTACTCCGCGGCCGCGACTTTTCTGGTGCCGATGGTTTTCAACCTGGACATAGCTGACCTTGCCGACCGTCGTATGGCGCGCCTCGAACGGGCGACCGGCGAGTTGGACTGGGATGGGCGCATGAAGTTATTTCAGGCCGCTGCTGTCGAGGTCGTCCTGACACCGGAGGTGCCGAGTGTGCCGGGGCTCGATCTCATAAGAGCATATGTTGTTGCCGAGAACTCGCCCCTATTCCTGAATCGGTTGACTCCGAGTCCGACGATGGCCCGCTGGGTCGGGGGGTGGCGCGAGGTCGGCTCGGCTCAGGATGCTCTCGGGATGCTGGTGACTCCCAATTTCGATCCTACGGTTGAGGTGGTCCGGGAGATCGATTCGCCCACAACTCGGTCGCGTTCCCCGTTTCTGATGTCGCTGTGCCCACAAACAGAAGTGTGGAGACAGGTGATCACTGCGCCGATGGCGGGCATCATCGTGACAGCAGTGCCCTGGCACCCGGATATTGTGGTCCAGGTCAATGGCCGAGTAGTACAGGCGGAGCGTGTCAATTACGCATTCCTGGGCTTTGAGGTTCAACCGGGCCGTCGAGACGTTCAGATCACGTTCGCTCCGCGAACCGTTCTCTTCGGCGGGTTCGTGTCGGGTGCGTCAGCCTTGATCTGGTGCGCGTTCGTTTTTGGGATGTGGTGGTCCAGGCGAGGGTCGTCGGTGCACGGCTCGATTGAATAACCGAGGGCAATCTTGCGGAGTTTGGACTCATAGAACGCGTTGCGGGCTTATCCGCCACAACGGTTTGGCAGCGGTCATGCGCCATCTTGCGGAGGTCAGCGGGCAATCGTGAAGAACGGCTCCGCCCAAAGAACCTGGTCACATTCATGGCCGTTGCCGGCCTCGGTGACGACGAGGGTTATGGTCGTAGCAAAATTGACAGGGATACGAATGGGCCTCGGCGTCATGCCTGCGCTGAACGGCCCACTGTCGAAGATTCGGCGATCATCTTCGCCCCACACCTCGAACGTGGCGAGGGCCTGGTCGCAGTCCGAGACCGTGTCCGAGAGTCCGATGACAGCCTCCAGCATGACGGCGCCATCAGGCACTGCGAAAAGCATATGCGTCCACGCATGCATGCCGATGCCGAATCCGTAAGCCTCCCCGCCCATGACGATCGACTCTCCGTTCCGCGCGATGTCGAATTGTGGCGGTTTGGAACCGTGATATACCTCGCGCACTTCAGCCTCGGTGAGCGGAAGTCGCCGCTTAGTGGACTGATGAGCCGTCGCCGGTGGCCGTCTGGGCCGCGGATCTATCCCACCTGAAAAGACTCCTGTGGCTCTCGCCGGGGGATCACCGTCGGGTAATCGATCCAGTCGCCACAGTTCCACTCCCAGACGATCAATTCTCCGTGCCTGCACGCCGCGTGCCTGGAGATCCCGCATGGCGCTATCGAACGGTTCCCTTGGGGCCAGGACGACGGTTGCGTGGTGGAGCATCCCCTCGATTTGAACGACGGTCATGCCATCGGGCCCGCGTTCGTCAGTCAGTGTGCCGACGGTCTCTTTCCACAGGAGCTCGCCCTGTAAGTCGGGGTCGAGTCGTTGACGGTCGAGCAGCACCAGCGCAATTTCGCCCTCCGACAGGTAATCGTTGGCGATGCCCACCGCAACGGGCTCCTCGATCTTGTCAATCTCGGCCTGAACCGCGGAGGCAAGGCGCGAACTGTGCGGTGGCTGCGGATAGAAAAGGAAGGTGCTGTTGTCGGCGGCCAGGAGTACCAACAGGACTGCCGCAACGGCGTGGCGCATTGCCGTGGGGACGCGACACTCACGCATTACATGAGATGCGGCCACCAGTCCCAGTGCCGCCCACGCAACCAACGGCAGCGATGCCAGGCTCATGCGATGGATATCGACGCGATTGGTCAGGAGAATCGGCAGGCTCGCGGCCGCCAGGGCTGCCGCCAGCAGAAGCGGCCAGCCCCGACGCCACTCGACAAGCGAGCGTACGAGACCCCACATCGCGAACAGCAACAGCGGTCCCTGGATCAAGGGAAGGTCCGGCGGGTCACGGCGAATCACGTACCACGCGGATGCGGCGGGCTTGAACGAATAAGATGGCACGGTCCCGAATTGCGGCACCCTTTCGGCGATCACGCGGCCGGCCATTATCAGGCGCTGGTGCAGGGTCAGCCGCTCGGGGTCTACCTCGTCACCGAGGAGTTGTTGCACCCAATCGGGTCGCGGGGAAGCGCTCATGACCTGCTCGCCGCGCACGTCGATGAAGTCGCGCGGGGTGTCGAACGAGGCTTGCACGAGCCACACGCCCGCCAAAACGATCACCATGAGGGCCAGGGCGAGGCGCCTGCCGCGTGGTAGCCATCGCCAGGACCGTGCCCCGAGCAACCCTGTTGTGGTGACGACGGCCACTGTCACGACCCGTCCCGGCGCATAGCCGAGGGTCGCCAGGAAGGCCGCCCCGGCCGCTGCCGGACCGAGCCACCAGCGGTCCTGGGACGGATCGAGCAGCCGCACACAAATCAGTACCAGCAACAGCACGGAGAAAAGCGTGGCCGAGAGCGCAACCCCATACCGCCCATAAAAAATGAGTGCGGGGTTGACCGCGATCACTGCCACCGCCGCTCGGGCGACGGCCACGCCGCCAATCCGCATTCCGAGCCTGTAGGCCACGGGCAGACACGCCAGGCTGAGAATGGCCGCCGTTAGACGGAGGGTTGCGGATGAGACCCCGACGAGTTGCCACAGCGCGTAGGTCCCGGAGCCGTAGAGGAAGCTGTCGAAACCGCTGCTCATGAGGCCCTGGCCCCAGAGCAGGCGTGAGGCGGCGAACCGTGGCCACGACGTGCCGGATTTCACGGCTTCGATCAGTCCCCGCATCGATTCCGGTTCCCACACCATCAGGGTGCCGGAATACCCGCCGAGATCTGCGAATAGGAAAAGCACTGCCACGATCGAGGCTGCGCCAATCCACATCGTGGTCCCGCGCCGCGACATCGAATCTTCGATCGTATGATCTTCGCTGTTCCGAAGGTCGGCGAATGTGTGCAGCGAGAAGCCGACGGCCACGGCGAGGGCCATGCAGGCCATTACTGGGATTGGCAGCCATCCGCGGGGCGCGACAAAGAGCACCAGCGCTCCCAGAGCCACCGCACCGATCGCGAGACGGTGCCGACGCAGACCGGAGGGTGCGCGATAGAACGCGCACACCGCGGTGCCGAACGTTGCCGCAAGGACTGCAACCGCAATCGCGTCCCTGGCCGACACCAGGGCGGCGAACCGTTGTAGAAGATGAATCAGAGCCATTGGTTTCGGTCGGATTGTTGGTGTCCGCAGTTCGCAATCCGCAGGGTGCGGAGCCTACTCATGCATACCGCCTCTTCCGAGCGGCGCGCGAAGCCTCAATCCGGATCCGACCCACGACCCTCATCGTCAGAAACTCTAAGATCGCCCTTTTCCGCTGCTGCAAGCAATGCTCGCGCGTCGGCGGCGTGCTCAGGGGCGACCAGGATCTCGACCTGGCCGAGCCCATTGAGGGTGAGGCCGTGGGTCTTGCGTAGCGCCTCGCCACGAGTCGCGGCGGGAATACCGTGAGCGTTCAAAAACGAGCTTACCTGTGTCTCTTCCGGCTCGCCCTGCGCGGTGTGGACGACGATCCATTCGTGTTCCATCTCAAAAAAACGGTAACACACCGTCGTGTTGACAGTTTGCATACCCGTTGCTATGCTCCCATCCCCCTTTTTTGAGGGGTTGTTCTTTGTAAGTTCATGAGACGAAGACGGGTCGGAAAGCGTCCACGGGACCACCCGTCAGTAGTCCCTGAGTGTGTGTTCACGGTGTTCGCGCTGGAGACACGCATTTCGGGAAGATAGGCGCGTAGCTCAGCTGGTTAGAGTACTACCTTGACACGGTAGGGGTCAGCGGTTCGAGTCCGCTCGCGCCTACCATTTTGTGGATCCGTGAAGGCGCGTAGCTCAGTTGGTTAGAGCGCATCCCTCACACGGATGAAGTCCGCGGTTCGAGTCCGCGCGCGCCTACCACATTGTTCGATGCCCGACCCCGTGGTCGGGTATTTGTGTTTTTGGAGCAAAAGTCGAAACCTCCGAAAGGCCTTCGACGGGAGTTCGAAATGAGCGAAACAGTTCGGGTGAGCTTGCCGGACGGCAGCGCGCGGGAATTTCCCGCCGGTACGACCGTCCTCGAGGTGGCTGAGGCCATCGGCCCGCGGCTTGCCCGGGACACTGTGGCGGGATTCCTCAACGGAGACCTGGTGGATCTGCGGACCCCGATCACCGCCGATGCCGACCTTCGCATCGTCACCGCAAAAGACCCGGCGGCGGGAGACGTCATCCGCCACTCGGCCGAGCACGTGCTGGCCGACGCGGTGAAACGATTGTGGCCGGGAACGCCGATCGACGCCGGCCGCCAGGACCACTCCGAGAAGTATCAGTACGACTTCCGCTTCCCGCGCGCCTTCAAACCCGAGGACTTCGAGAAGATCGAAGAGGAGATGGCGCGGATCATCGCCGAGGACCTCGAGTTCGAACGGCAGGAGGCCGATCGCGATGAGGTGCGGCAGGTCATGACCGAACGGGGCGAGGACATCAAGCTGGTGCGTCTCGATGACATCCCGGAAGGCGAGACAATCACCCTGTACTCGCATGGCCCGTTCCTCGACCTCTGCCGAGGGCCCCACGTGCAGCGCACGTCGCAGATCGGAGCGGTACGGTTGCTCGAGGCCTCCGGCGCCTATTTCAGAGGCGACGAGCGCAACGAGATGCTGCAGCGCATCTACGGCACGGCCTTCGCGTCGAAGAAGGAGCTCAACGCCTATTTCGCTCGCCTCGAGGAGCTCAAGCGTCGTGATCATCGCCGGCTGGGTCGTGAGCTCGACCTGTTTTCGTTCCATCAGGAAGCGCCTGCGAGTCCCTTCTTCCACCCGCGCGGAACACTGGTCTACAACGCGCTGATTGACCTCATGCGCGAGAAGTACACAGCCTACGGCTACGAAGAGGTCATCACCCCGCAGATCTTCGATGTCGAGCTCTGGAAGAAGTCGGGGCACTACGAAAACTACCGAGACGACATGTTCTTCGCCGACGCCTTCGACGAGGTCGAGGAGCGCTCGTCGAGCGTCAAACCGATGAACTGTCCCTCGCACTGCCTGCTCTTTGGTGGCAAGGCCCACTCCTACCGTGATCTGCCGCGTCGGATCGCCGACTTCGGGCGACTCCACCGCTACGAACGCTCAGGCGTGGTGACCGGTTTGGCCCGCGTGCGGACCTTTGCCCAGGATGATGCCCACATCTTCTGCACGCCTGAGCAGATCGAGCCGGAGATCACCGCCCTCTTCGACTTCACCTTCGAGATCTACGACCTCTTCGGATTCGAAGACGTCACGGTCTTTCTTTCGACGAGACCCGACAAGGCGATGGGCGATCCTGAGGTCTGGAAACACGCCGAGACGGTGCTGGCGCGCTGTCTGGAGAGTCGTGAGGATATCAAGTTCACGGTCAAGCCAGGAGAAGGGGCGTTCTACGGCCCGAAGATCGACTTCGATGTCCACGACGCCCTCGGTCGGTCCTGGCAGCTCGCAACCATCCAGCTCGACTTCCAGATGCCCGAGCGCTTCGAGCTGACCTACGTTGATTCGGATGGCTCCGAAAAACGGCCGGTGATGATCCACCGCGCGATCCTGGGATCGCTCGAACGATTCTACGGCGTCATGCTCGAGCATTTCGGCGGCGATCTGCCGCCGTGGTTGGCGCCCGAGCAGGCGCGCGTACTGCCGATCACCGACGCAGTCAACGACTACGCCGAGAAGGTGGCCGCCGAGTTGACAGCACGCGGCCTGCGCGCCGATGTCGATCGGCGTTCGGAGAAGCTCGGCTACAAGATTCGAGATGGAGAGACCATGAAAGTGCCCTACCTTTTGGTGGTGGGGCAGCGCGAGGCCGATAACGGAACCGTTTCCCTTCGCCTGCGGCACCGAAGGGACGAGGGAGTGCTCTCCCTGGACGAGGTCGCGGACCGCATCGTCAACGCCGTCGAAACACGATCATTGGAGCTTTGAGGCTTTTGGAGAAAAGGAGCTCGTCATGCCGAAGTTGAAGACCCACCGTGGCGCTGCCAAGCGGATCAAACGAACCGCGACCGGCAAGTTCAAGCGGCACCACGCCTATCATTCACATATCCTGACCAAGAAGACCCGCAAGCGGAAGCGCAAGCTGCGCTCGTCCACCATCGTCTCGCCCAGCGACGCGAAGGTGCTCGAGAAAATGCTCGCGGCACAGAAATAGGGAGGCAGCATGCGCGTCAAAAGATCGTCGAATCGTAAGGACCGGCGCAAGAAGATTCTCAAGCTGGCTGAGGGTTATTGGGGCGGCAAGTCCCGCCTGCACCGCACCGCAAAGATCCAGGTCGACAAGTCACTGCAGTATGCCTACCGCGATCGCAAGCAGCGCAAGCGGCAGTTCCGCTCGCTGTGGATCACCCGCATCAATGCGGCGGCGCGGCAGAACGGCACCACCTACTCGGCCCTCATCGCCGGGTTGAAAAACGCCGGCTGCGATCTCGACCGCAAGGTCCTCGCTGACCTCGCGGTGCGCGACCCACAGGCCTTCACCCAGATCGTCGAGCTTTCCAAACAGGTCCAGGGCTGAATCGCGGTGAGCACGGCGCGACTCGACGAGGTCCGTGCCGCGTTCCTGGCCGACCTCGAGAAGGCCGGCAGCGATGCGGAGGCGGTGGAGAAGGTGCGCGTCTCCTACGCGGGCAAGAAATCTGGCGTCCTGAATGAGCTGGCGGCAGGTCTGCGCGAGCTTCCCAGTGAGGAAAAGCGTGCGTATGGTCAGGCCCTCAATGAGCTCAAGACACTGATCAAAACCGAGCTCGGAAACGTCAGAGTGGAGACCCACCGGGCTACGGTTACCGCCGGAATTCGGGCAGTCGATGTGACCCTGCCCGGAACTCCGGTGGCGCGCGGCGCCCAGCACCCGGTCCACATTGTCAGGCGACGCATCGAGGAGATCTTCCTTCGCATGGGTTACGACGTCGAGGCAGGACCGGAGGTCGAGGACGACTGGCACAACTTCGAGGCCCTCAATATCCCGCCCGACCACCCGGCGCGCGACGACCAGGACACCTTTTATCTGCCGCAGGGCTATCTCCTGCGCACCCACACCTCACCGGTGCAGGCGCGGGTGATGGAGAGTCGCAAGCCTCCGATCCGAATCGTTGTTCCCGGGCGCGTCTACCGGCGCGACTCGGACCTCCGCCACTCACCCATGTTCCACCAGATCGAAGGATTGCTGGTCGACGAGGGCATCACCGTCGGCCACCTCAAGGCGACGCTCGAGACCTTTCTCCATGCTCTCTTCTCCGACGACGTTGAGGTGAGGCTCCGTCCCGGCTACTTCCCGTTCACCGAGCCGTCGGCCGAGGTCGATATCTCGTGCATCTTCTGCGATCAGAAGGGCTGTGGCGTGTGCTCGGGTTCGGGATGGATCGAAATCCTCGGATCGGGCATGGTCGACCCACGGGTCTTCGAGGCGGTTGGGGTGGACTCCGATCGCTACACCGGCTTTGCCTTCGGGCTCGGACTCGACCGGATCGCGATGTTGGTCTACGGCATTCCGGACCTGCGCCAGCTTTTCGCCGGTGACCAGCGATTGACGAGGCAGTTCGCATGATCTTCGACTCTGATTGGCTGACCGGGTATCTTGACGGCACTCCCGACCTCGACACGCTGGCCAAACGGTTGACCGACTGCGGTTGCCTGGTAGAGCTGCGCGAGAAGGGTGACGGTGCCGAAAAATGGGATGTCGAGGTGACCACCAATCGCCCCGACGCTATGAATCACCGAGGTCTCGCGCGCGAGGCCGCGGTAGCGGTCGGTGGTCAGCTTCGGCCGCTCGACTTCGAGCTCTCCGAATGTGACGAAGACGCCACCGAGCTGGCCACGATCGAGATCGCCGACCCGGCCCTTTGCTCACGGTATGTGGCGCGAGTGATCCGCGGTGTGAGTGTCGGGCCGTCACCGGGGTGGATGCAGCGGCGCCTCCTCAATTGCGGTGTGCGACCCGTCAACGTGGTGGTCGACGCCACGAACTACGTTCTCCTCGAGCTCGGTCAGCCGCTCCACGCCTTCGATCTCGATCTGGTCCGCGGGCGGCGGATCATTGTCCGACCCGCGAAGGCCGGCGAGAAGCTCACGACCCTCGATGGCGAGAAGCGCGAGCTCGATTCCTCGATGCTCATGATCGCAGACGGTGAGGGCGTGGTTGCTTTGGCCGGAATCATGGGCGGCGCGGATTCGGAGATCAACGACGACACGACAGACGTGCTGCTGGAAAGCGCTCATTTCGATGCCCTGTCGGTGCGGCGAACCGCCCGCCGCCTCGGCATGCACACCGAGGCCTCGCACCGCTTCGAGCGGGGCACCGATCCCGAGATGACGGCGACGGCCTGCGACCGGGCGGCGGCGCTGATCGCCGAGCTTGGCGGCGGCCGGGTGTGTCGCGGACGCATCGACGTCTATCCCCGACGGTGGGAACCGCAACAGATGGAATTCTCGGTAGCCGCGCTGTCGGCCTTTGTCGGGCTCGAAATAACGCCGGAACGGGTGGTGGAGATTCTTGAGGGTCTCGAGTTCTTTCCCGAGTTGGAGGGCGACCAGATCCAGGTCAACGTGCCTCCGTATCGCGTCGACATTGATCGGTTACCGGACCTCTATGAGGAAGTGATCCGGCACGTGGGCTATGACGCGGTGCCATCCCAACTTCCCGTTCTGCCGACGACACCGGGTCACCGGAATCCGAATTGGGAGCTCATTGACCGGGCACGCGATGCGGCGGTCGCGGCGGGGCTGAACGAGGTCATGACGTGGAGCTTTATCGACCCGGAAACCGACGAGCTGGTTGGCTCGCAGTCTCTGTGTCCGGGGGAGCCCCTGGCGCTGGACAATCCCCTGGCCGCGACTCAGGGTGTGATGCGCCGTTCGTTGCTGCCGGGGCTATTGAGCGCAGCCCAGACCAACCTCAATCAGGGCGAGCGCACGCTCGGCTTCTTCGAGCAGGGACGTGTCTTCGATCTCGATGACGCCGGACCGCACGAGCACGAGCGGCTTGGCATCGTTCTTCTTGACGAGAGCGGCGACGCAGAGACCCGATTCCTGCGCCTCAAAGGCGTCATCGAATGTGTCTGCGAGAAGATTGGCCTTCCCGCCCTCGAGTGGAAGCGTGGTGGTGAGCCGTGGTTTGCCGAAGAGACGGGCGCGATCCTCGAAACATCGGACGGAACACCCGTCGGTATGGCGGGCTTGGTCTCGAGGGATATCGCCGCTCGATGGGACCTGGGACCTGATGTCCTGATCGCCGAGCTCGATATCGATACTGCCACGGAGCCGGCCTTGCCGCGCTACGAAGCGCTCGCTCGCTTCCCGTCGGTGGTGATGGACATGACGGTGGAGCACGAAGAGGGCTTGAACTATGCCAAGCTCGAGTCCGCTACCCGCGATCTCGCCGGAGAGTGGGTCGAGGACCTGAGCTATGTGACGCGGTTCCCCCTGCCGGACGAGAGCGGACGTGTACGAACGACACAGCGTCTGGTCTATCGGCATCCGGACCGGTCGCTCACCCAGGAAGAGGTCAACACTGAACACTCAAACCTGCGCGAAGGGCTTGCCGAACGGCTCGGGGTCACCTTTGCATGATTGGGACTTGCTGAACTGGTAGGGAGGAATCGATGGCGATGGATGCGGTGCTCAAAGAGCTCGAGTCGAGGATCGAAGAGCTGGTCAAGGCCTACCAAACGGCGAAGACGGCCGAGTCCAAGCTGGCCGCCAAGATTGAAAAGCTCGAGGCCCAGCTGAAGTCGGACTCCGAGCTCGGCGAACGCGTGGCGGAGCTGGAAAAGCAGCGTGACGACCTCGGCAAGCGGCTGACCAAGGTCCTCTCGCTGATCGACGGCACCCTCGCCAAAGAGGGCTAGCCCGAATATCTCACCAGCTTTCTGCTGCGGCCGGCGATGCGCCGCGCCCAGCGGTGTTTTCTCGCCTCGGGGTGCTCTCCCCGCCGACAACAGCGCAATGTGTCCGAAGGCTCGCCCCCAGGCGAGCCCATCGGACACGCGCTGGTGGCGGTGAGACACAAGCGCCGAAGGCGCGCCGTAACGTACCGCGAGTACGCGCTCCGCGCCCTCGAGGCCCGGCTGGGTCCCCCAGTGCCGTCCGCCGATGGGTCTC
>Ga0255053_10000626_pt1 | contig 19612 bp, 17 predicted proteins | sample JV7_2_22_MG_FD_188635 | JGI IMG/M metagenome (GOLD analysis project Ga0255053, IMG submission 188635) | Seawater microbial communities from Jervis Inlet, British Columbia, Canada - JV7_2_22 | ecosystem: Environmental > Aquatic > Marine > Inlet | place: Canada: British Columbia | collected...
TTTTTTTCATGTTGCCCCCTTTGGTAAAATTTTTATCAATTATTTTTTAACGTTCGTTTTGTCCGCTTTCTCACCTCCTTTCGCACAAAATATCGTTTCCTACTACAGCGTAGTATGAAAAGTTATGTTATGTAAATAACCTACTCGACATAACGATGTCAAGAATTTATGAAAAAAAATTTCATACAATTCAACTTGACCTCGTTTGAGCTTTTTTGATACGAATAAGCGATATCGATTTTTTCCTTAATACGCCCGGAGAAGTTTTGCTGTAACGCTACTGGGCTTGCCTGAATTCTGCAACATCTTAGCTTTGACACATGTTTCGTTTTGATAACTATATTTTTATTAAAGGAGATCGACTATGACTGACCTAAAATACAAAAACTATCAAAGCGGAAGCAAACCTACTAATGACAAAGCGGGCCCTCTTGGACTGATGAAATCAAAAGAACTGAACCATATTCCAATGATATCTAAAAGTTACATAGATCTCAGAGTTCAAAAAAAAGATAGACAGACTGAAAAATGGATCAAAGAATATATCGGAAAGATAAAAGAAAAATATTCAGGCCATAATTGGAACAATATGCCTGCATTCCAGGGATATGTTCAATTACATGATCGGTATACGGAAAAAAAGGGAATCCCTTCATCAAGTGCTGGATTGATTGATTTTATCTTGGAAAAAGGATCTGTACCGAAAATCAACACTTTCGTGGATATGTACAACGTGGTTTCATCTTTTACAGGCATTTCCATTGGTGCCCACGATATCGATAAGCTTGAAGGGACCCCAAAACTTGATATCATAAAACAGGACATGCAGTTTAAGATGATAGGGGGCGGAAAAGACGGGGTCGCCAGAAAAGGTGAATACTGTTATATCGATGAAAAAGGCATTCTATGCAGAATGGATATAAAGCAGTGTGATAGAACAAAAGTGACGGAAGATACAAAACAGGTTTTAATGATTTTCCAGGGTAACCCCTATTTAGGATGTGACGATCTGGAGAAAGGTATACGAATGCTGGATAAAATAATCACATCATCATATATGGATCGACATCGATCACCACCTTTACATTTTGCGTGTTCAATTTGAAGGTGTTTTGAAACAACAGCTGGCGGATAAACCGATGCAGTGTTTTTGTCTGGGAACCCTTAAAAAGGATCTGCCATCTAAACCGTTTCGCAATTTTTGGAAGTGGAGCTTCAATTGGGCCGAGCATTTCGACAGATTTTAAAAAGATTGTATTTCTTTTTCTTAAACGGTTGCAAAAATTTCCGACAGCCATTGCATGCGCCCTGGTAATTTGCTTATCCCTCCCCGAAATTTTCAACTGGATCATTCGCGAGAAAGGCGGGTAGTTGAGTGATTTTCGAAAACCGATCTCCCGGTCAAAGAATGCTTTGAAATCCTGCTTTCTGGCTGATAAAATGCTGAAATGATTCGGGTTAAAGGTTTGGAGGATCACCTTGCCCGGCACCGAGCCACGGCCGGATCTCCCGGATACTTGCGCCAAAAGCTGGAAAGTACGTTCTCCGGCTCGAAAATCCGGGAAACTGAGGGAAAGATCCGCACAGATGATGCCAACCAGTGTAATATTGGGGAAATCGTGCCCTTTTGCGACGATCTGAGTACCCACAAGAACGTCGATGGTTTGATTTTTCAGGCCCTTCAGGAAGGATAAAATGGCCCCCTTTCGTTGAGTTGTGTCGCGATCCATCCTTGCCACCCTCGCACTCGGGAAAAGGGTTTTTACTGCGGATTCGACCTTTTCGGTTCCCCATCCGATATTTTTTATTTGGGACGATCCACATGCAGTACAGTTTGAAGCAGAAAATCGAGTATAACCACAGTAATGGCACAGGTATACCTTTGAACTCTGATGGAATGTGAGAGAAATGTCACAATTTTTGCACCGAACGGCCTCACCGCAGGCCGAACAGACCGGAAATCCGGCGAAACCCCTTCGATTAAGAAAAAGAAGAACCTGCTTTTCCGAACCCAATGTTTCTTCCATGGCTTTATAAAGTTCGGGGGTTATAAAGCGCCGGGTTCCCCTCAAATTTCTATTTTTACTCAGATCAACAATGGTGACCTCTGGGAGCGGCCGTTTTTCAACGCGTGCTTTCAGGCTGACCTCTTTAAACTTTGATTTTATTACATGGTAATAGGATTGAACTGAAGGAGTTGCAGACCCAAGAAGTACAACACAGCCGTGGAGCATCGCTCTTACCACGGCAATATCTCTGGCATGATACCGAAAATGATGATCCTGCTTGTAAGATGTATCATGTTCTTCATCTACAATGACGATTCCGATACCGGTGAAAGGTGCAAAAACCGCTGATCTGGCACCGATGGCGATGGTGGCCTTTCCGGAAACGATTCGCATCCATTGATCATAGCGTTCTCCGGAAGAAAGCCCGCTATGGAGTAAAGCAACACAATCGCCAAAACGGGCCCGAAATCGCCTTTCCATTTGGGAGATCAGCGTAATTTCAGGAACCAGAATCAGTGCGGAGAGATCTCGCTGTAAAACCGCCGCCACCAGCTGCATGTAAACCTCTGTTTTCCCGCTCCCTGTTACACCTGCCAGGAGAAAGGTTGAAAATCCCTTGTCTAGAGCACCTGTCACTGTCGAAATTACCCTGTTCTGTTCATCGGTGAGGTTGGGAGGGATATCAGGTTTAATAGGCTCACCAAACGGATCGCGATACACCTGTTTTTTAAAAATTGAAATAACCTGTTCAGCTTCGAGGGCGCTGATCAGTTTTGAAGCAGATGGGACCGCCTCTGCTAAATTTTTTACGGAGATTTCGCCCTCATTCTTAATGATATCGATAATTCTTTTTTTTGCCCCGGCGAACTGGTTCGAGGGGATGTCCGACCCTGCAATCGAAATAAACCGTTTCAGCCTCGGCCGGGTCCGCCCACCTTTGAGCCCCTTTTTCTTTACGAGCCAACCGCTATCTTCCAAGGTTTGTATGAGGGCATTCGGGATCTCTTTTTTTAAATTTTTTCGAAGATCTTTCAGGCGGCAGGACCCCTGTTTCAGGCAACTCAAGATTTCCTTTTCAAAAGGAGTAACCCAATGGTTGACGGTTGCATTTTGACCGGTTTGCGTTATGGAAAGGGTGGTAAAATCGTAAAGATTGAGTCCGCCGGGAAGGGCGCTCTTTATGGTTTCTCCAAGGGGATATATATAATAATTTGAAATCCATTTAAAAAATGGGATCATCGCTGCCGGAAAAAGTGGAATATCATCCAATACATCGAGAATTCGCTTAATTTTTTTCCCTTGAATTTCCTCGGATGGTCCAAGGATATACCCGGTCACGACCCGACGACCAAATGGGACCAAAACCCTCTTCCCCGGTGAAATGAATTGAGCAAAGGTTTCAGGGATCGAATAGGTGAACGTATGGAATACCGGAAGCGCGATCGCGACTTCAATATATGACAGATCAGGTAATTTCTCTTTTTCCTTGACTCTTCTCTCCATTTTTTTTATGCTGTGGCACATCAATTCAATTGGTGGTTTCGATTTTGTAAACCGTATGGGTTCAAAATCGGGTTGCATAATTTGTTTCAAGGGGAGGGATATATGTTTAAAATCGCAAAAAAAATTATCATATTTTTTGTGGTGGGAACCTTGATTCTTGTTCCCTTTGGTGCTTCAGCTTTGGCGCAAGACCGATGGCAAGATGAGGATGTAACCGCTCCAAAGATGATTGTGGACGTGTTGGTCGCCAGACCGTTGGGGTTGATAGCCACTGCTTTGGGCATAGCGGTCTTTGTCATATCCTTTCCTTTTTCAGCGGCAGGCGGAAACACGGAAGCTGCGTATCAGAAACTGATCCTTAAACCCGCTAAATATACTTTTGAAAGACCATTGGGTGACCTGTAGTATTGATAGATAGTGCTGGAATCTGTTGCAAGGCATCACCCTTCCATAAAAAGATTCTGAGATCGGTTGGAACCAAAATTTCAGGCGCATTTCCTGCAACCGGCTGCCGGGAGCGCCCAAATGCAATATTTCTTTTCTTTGCTCTAACCATACCATCTTTTTATCATAGACGATTCTTTATTTCTATAAGCAACTACCGACCAACCCGCGAAAATTTCAAATCAAATCCTTTATGCACGGTATTTTATTTGCCGGAATTTTTTTAAAGAAGAGGCTCTGTAGCAAGGAAAGAACATGATCGAGATCGATATTCCGGGGTATAAGAAACTCCAGCTAAAGAATCTGGTTTTGGACTACAATGGAACCTTATCCACAGCTCGCACAACTGGTGGCGGCGCATCCGCTGCAGGAAGATCCAGCAGAAGAAGCTACGGTTTGACCACCATCGCCTTTGCTGACAAAGCCGCAGGCAGACATTAGCCGGCAGATATTTTTCCCGTTGCAGGCCGGACAACAATCGGGTTCCTCTTTTCCAAAAACGAGTTGTTCAAAATCTTTTTCGCAAGTTTCACAATGATATTCATAAATCGGCATTTATCCGCTCCTTATCCATCAGCCCATTTTTGCTTAGAAGGCGGTGTTTTTTACTGAGAAAGGAATAATCATTATCATTTGCAAAATCAACTTGCAATGGCAAATGATTCCGGGGGCCGTAGGCCTTTTTTAAAAAGATACCGGAGATATTCTAACCGGGAAGGTGCGCGAAAAGGAAATATTATTAGCCTTTCAACTCTTCAATAATACCGGCAGCAATCAGTGGCAGCATGATTTCGTGGTGACCCACAAGATTGAATCCTTTTCCGCCTTTGGATGTGGGCCGGTCCACCACGTTGGTGATGGGTCGATAATGCCGGTTGAAATCCATATTGACGGTGGTAAATTTATTCAGTTGATGGCCGAGGTTTCGGGCGAGGGCAACCGCCTTTAAGAAAACTTCCGGGAGAATGACGGCGGATCCAATATTGAGGTATACGCCCCTTTCAAGGGTGGCAATTACAGATGTAAACGTCATGAAATCCCGATGGGATGTTTCACCGGTATTTCCGGCGTCGAAACCGGGATGCATATGAATAATATCGGTTCCGATGGCCACATGAACCGTAACCGGTATGCCCAGGCGGGCACCGGTTGCCAGAATGCTTTTCTCAAAAAAGGGGAGATTTTTTTCAAGGATATGCCGGCCTACACCTTGACCCAATCCGTTGGGTCCATTTTTGGCTTCTTGAACAGCATCATTTAAAAAATCGCACGTTTCACTGGCCATTCCAAAGGTTCCGTTTTCGATGGATGTGGCAACATCTTCGGATGTCTTCCCGGTCATCGCAAGCTCAAGATCATGAATGATTCCCGCACCGTTCAAGGCAATGGCGGATACCACCCCCCGCTTCATGAGGTCGATGACCACCGGGTTTAGTCCCACTTTGATCACATGGGCGCCGAGGCCGAAGACAATGGTCTTTTTTTCAAAAAATGCGGAAACAACCGAAGAGATCACATCCTTGAGATGATCACCGGCAAGGATATTGGGCAGTTTGTCGAGGAAATCTTTAAAACCGCCTCCCTTTTCCCACGGTTTTGCAAAATCATCGGCAGATACTTTGCTTTCTCTCTCGAAAAGAGAGAATGTTCTGACATCGGTATTATCGATCGGTTTAAAAATATGCGCCATCTTTCGAACTTGAGTGATTATTTAAACTGATCCGGGAACAGGATTCTGTCGACCAGATTACAGAGTATATGCCCCAGGGTGATGTGTACTTCCTGTATTCTTGCGGTGGTGTCCGATTCCACACGAAACACCAGATCGGCAAGTTTTGCCAGGCGACCACCCCGGCCTGTCATACCAAACGAGAAGATCCCATTTTTTTTTGCCGCTTTTACCCCCTCTATGACATTTTTTGAATTTCCACTGGTGCTGATGCCCCAGGCAATATCGCCCTTTTTCCCCAGGGCGTGGACCTGTTTAGCGAAGATATCATCAAATTGATAATCGTTGCCGATGCTGGTGATGATGGAGGTATCGGTTGTCAAAGCAATGGCGGCAAGGGGCGGGCGTTCAATTTTATATCGGTTTACAAACTCGGCTGTAATATGCTGCGCATCTGCAGCACTGCCGCCGTTGCCAAAAATAAGAATCTTATGGCCAGCGGCCAAACTGGTGGCGATTCTATCCGCGCCTGAGATAATTCGATCGATGTTTTTTTTAATCGATCGGCTTTTTACATCGATGCTTTCCTCGAGTATTTTCTGAATGATCTCTCTCATCGATTCTATTTCGATTGATCGGTTGTATGGTTGTTGTTGATTTTTTTGATAAACTCTGAGGAGTCATACCCCAGTGCCTGGGCCTTTTGAAACTGTTCCAGGGCTTTATCGAGCCTGTTTTGCTTAAGATATCTTTCACCAAGGCGATGCCTGAACAGTCCGTTCTCAGGTGACAACCTCACACTTTGTTCACATAAAGTGGTAGCAATTTCGGAGTTTTCACCCTGGATGTCAAAAAAATGGCCCAGTGCCGAAAGCGATGCCGCATCAGACGGGTTCTGTTTTACTGCCTTGGTATAGGCATTGATCGCTTCTTCGATCATTTCATCTTCAGCATAGCATTCTCCCAAAAAACGGAACGCAGATCCGGAATCAGATTGAAGTTTCACGGCTTTTTCGAGAAATTTTCTTCCCTCTTTGGGCTTTCCCATTTGGAGATAAATTCGGCCGATTTGAAACAAGATTTCAAAGACAGCTTCGCCGGATTGGTTCGCCTGCAGGGAGAAATCGAGTGCTTTTTCCCAGTTTTCCTTCATCATAAATATGAGGCCCTTGTTATATAAAGCCATGATCTCAGTGGGGTCTAGCCACAAGGCCGCATCAAAGGATTCAAGTGCTTTTTCCAGTGAACCCAGAACACCGTGGCATACACCGAGACTGATGTGTAGGTTTACATTCGAAGGATCGATCATAAGCCCAATTGTGAATTCTTTAATGGCACCATGAAAATCTTTTTCCTGATACCGCTTATCACCGCTGATGTTAAAACTGACGGCGTCCAATGAAACTATGCTGTTTCCATTGAAAAAAGCGGCATGATCGAGGGCCATAAGGGCGTTTTCAATGATCCGGGATTTGTTAAAATTGAGCATCGGATAGGTGGAAATACCGATTGAAATCGTCTCGTTTCGAAACGATGAGAGGCGGGTTTGAATTTTTTTTGCGATTTTTCGGCAGAAAAGATCGTCTTTTTCAGAAAATACACATCCAAAGAGATCCCCAATGAGCGGTCCCCAGATACCATTTTCATTTCGGCATATTTCGTCAATGGCTTTGGCAACTTCTATCCAAACATTCGTCCCATCATCTTCATTTTCTGATTCCAATTTCACCTGGAAATTGTCTATTTGAATCGCCATGGCACCGAATTTCCTTGAAGAATTAAGAACCGTCAAAGCATGATCGGCAATCGATTGATCTAAAACCAAATCCGGGAACTCTTTTTTTATTCGATCCCGGTCGATAGGTGGTGTTTTGCCTGCTTTTCCTTCTTTGGTTGGTAATTCTGTTTTGGAAACCAGAAATTCTTGGGTTGAACGGCGAATGTGGAAAACCCTTTGCCGGTCTGACGTCATGGTTCAGTTCCTTTTTAACAGGTTCTCGAAAGCGGTTCCGATAATAACAAGCTCGTCATCCTGAATGGTTCTGGGGTCCAGGATGAAGAAATCTTCTTCTATCCTGCCGATGATAGGGGTTGAATTTTTCCTCATGAACTTTTCGATGGCATTGGGGGATATCTCCTTAATTTTTATGACAACACATTTGGTCGGTAATTCCAAAAGGGGAAGCGCCCCGCCTCCCACGCGGGAGGAGAGGTCGACAAGTTGAATAGATAGACGAGGGTCTTTCAAGTCTTCCAACAGATGACATAGCTTCGCAGCTTTCGTTTCAATGGTCTTAAACGACATGGTCAGCATTTTCAGCGTGGGGATTGTTTCAACCGCCTTGTTTTCATCAAGGTATGCTGAAACGGTGCTCTCAAGAGCAGCGAGTGTGAGTTTGTCAATTCGAAGGGCTCTTGTCAGCGGGTTTTTTTTGATTGTGTGAAGCATGTCCTTTTTGCCAAGAATAATTCCAGCCTGCGGCCCCCCCAACAGCTTGTCACCGCTGAAGGTGACAACATCGACCCCTGTGGCCACAGTTTCCTGAATCGTCGGTTCCTTTATCATCCCGTATTTTGAAAAATCGATGAAGGTTCCGCTTCCCAAATCTTCCATAACAGGAATATGATGGGTCTTGCCTAGTGCAACCAGTTCTTCGAGAGTGACGGCCGCAGAAAATCCAACAACGCTGTAATTGCTGGTATGGACCTTTAAAAGTAGCCCGGTGTTGTCTTCAATTGCGTTTTTATAATCTTTCAGATGGGTCCGGTTGGTCGTACCGACCTCCTTCAAAATGCCGCCACTTTTTGCCATGATATCCGGAATCCTGAATGAACCGCCGATTTCGATCAACTCTCCCCTTGATACGATCACTTTTTTCCCTTTTGCAATGGTGTCCAAACAAAGCAGAACAGCGCCGGCATTATTGTTTACCGCCATGGCTGCTTCTGCCCCGCTGATCTCACAGAGAATCTCTTCGATGCAGCTATATCTGGAACCGCGCATACCTTTTGTCAGGTCGAACTCCAGATTGGAATATTTTTTGGCTATGGTTAAAAGGTTTTCAACGGCATCAGGTGATAGGGGTGATCGTCCCAGGTTGGTATGTATCACAACCCCGGTAGCATTTATCGTTGTTACCAGATTCGGATGGATGGTATGTTCGGCCCTCTCTCTGACTTTTTGAACGATTGTTTCGTCCGAGAGACTTTTTCCCGCTGTATTTTGCGAATCATCGAGAATGCTTTTCCTCAGTTCCGCAACCACTAAGCGGATGGAGCGGGTTACTACCGAATTGGGCACGGTCTTGAAAAAAGGATCAGCCTGGGTCAGTTCAAGGAGGTGGTCAACCCCCGGGAGGGTTCGCAAAAGTCTTTGTTGATCTTCATTTACACCCATTTTTCTCCCAAATTTTTATTCAGGCTTAAAGGAGACCCTATCCAAAGCGCCCAAAAAGGAAAACCGTGAAGAGCTAAAGCTGATTCTATATCATTGAAATCTAAATAATTTCAATAGATTTCTTGGCATGGGGATCATGCGATTGAAAAAAATGCTTTATGGAAGAAAATTTTTAGACTATGAACAGAGCTGGAAAAACAATATTAAAAGGTGATGATGTCCTCTTCTGACTTTGCTTTTATCGTCAATCCAGCTGCGGGAAACGGTTCAACAGAATCGGTGTGGCCTGCCATTGAAGCTATTGCCCGGGATCGGCTGGGGCATTTTGAGACGTATATTACAACCGGCCCTGGAACTGCCGTTTCGTTAACGAAAAAAGCGGTTTCAAAGAGAGCAAGACTGCTGGTCTGTGTCGGTGGAGACGGCACATTGAACGAGGTGATCAATGGGCTCATGGAGACTGAAGACACCGCCAGGTCGGATTTGATTCTGGGCGTGGTTCCAAATGGAACCGGATGTGATTTTATCAAAACCGTTCGGATACCTACCGATATCAAAGAGGCAATCGATTTGATTGCCACGGCCCAATATAAAACCATCGATTTGGGCAGGCTTTTTTATCTGGACCATCAGAGACGTGAAAATTGCCGCTATTTTCACAATATAGCAAGCTTCGGATTGGGGGGCGAAGTGGTCAATCGTGTCAACAGGACCACAAAGATGTTTGGCCCTTTTTTTTCTTTTCTTTGGTCGACGCTCGTTTCCATATTTCTGTACGGAAAAAAAAAGATACACCTGAGAGTTGGGGATGGTTTTAATAGCGAATGCATTATATGGAACGTTGCAGTTGCAAACGGCCAGTATCATGGTGGTGGAATGTGGGTTGCTCCGGATGCAGTTGTTGATGATGGCCTCTTTGATGTTACGATTATCGGGGATTTGAGACTTTTCGAGATTTTTTTGAATCTTCCGAAGCTTTACAATGGTAAGATAAAAGAAGTTGATAAGGTGATAACCCTTTCAGGTAAAAAGGTTGAAGCATTGTCGGATCAGAAGGTGCTTCTGGATGTCGATGGTGAACAGCTTGGGACACTTCCGGTTACCCTTGATATTCAACCGGGTGCATTAAATATTATTTCAGAGTAGGTGAACATATGAACACCATTTTGGTGACAGGCGGTTTCGGATTTATCGGAGCAAATTTCATTCATTACCTGCTTAAAGAATCGGATTTTTCGGGGCAGGTCGTCAATGTAGACAAACTGACCTATGCAGGCAATCCTGAAAATCTGAAAAAAGTAGAAGAACAATTTCCCGATCGCTATCATTTTATCAAGACGGATATTTGCGATAGAGTATCCATTGCAAACATATTTGAAAAATATGAAATCGATACCATATGTCACTTTGCGGCAGAGTCCCACGTAGACCGGTCGATTGTCCGACCCGACGCATTTATCAAGACCAATATTGATGGTACGTTTAATCTGCTGGAGCATGCAAAAATGCGAAAGGACCAAATGGTTCTATTTCATCATGTGAGTACGGATGAGGTATACGGCAGCCTGGGTGAATCCGGCTTTTTTACAGAGGATACACCCTACAGACCCAATAGCCCCTACGCAGCTTCCAAGGCGGCTTCAGATCACCTGGTGAGGGCATATTACAAAACATATGCGATGCCGGTGACCATTTCCAACTGTTCCAATAATTATGGTCCGTTCCAGTTTCCGGAAAAACTGATACCACTGATGATTCTCAACGCCCTTGAAGGGAAACCGCTTCCGGTCTATGGAGACGGGCTTCACATCAGGGATTGGTTATATGTGAGGGATCATTGCAAAGCGATTTGGATGATCATGAAATACGGGAGACACGGCGGAACATACAACATCGGTGGCCGGTGTGAAATGCACAATATCGATGTGGTCAATTCGGTTTGCGATCTCCTCGACGAAATCCTCCCCCCGTCAGATGGTCGGCTCCGCAGAGATCTGATTTGTTTTACCAAGGATCGGCCGGGGCATGATCGAAGGTACGCCATTGATTGCTCAAAACTGGAAGCGGAGTTGGAATGGGCGCCTGAAGAAACGTTTGAGACAGGGATAAAAAAAACGATCAAATGGTATCTTGATAATAAAGGATGGATAGAAAGGATTAAAAGCGGCGCATACACGGAATGGATCGAAAAGCATTATGAAGGCATTTGACCGGTTTAATGGAATCGGTCCGGGAAGGTTATAGATGAAACCTGCAAAGGATTATATTGTCTTTCCCCTCGATGTTCCGTCCATGGCGGCTGCCAAGGAGTATGTCGCGCTTCTTTCCGATGTTGTGGGCATGTTCAAAGTCGGTTTAGAACTTTTTGTCCGGTCCGGTCCCCAGATTATCGAATGGATCAAATGCTCGGCGGATGCGCGGGTTTTTTTGGACCTCAAACTTCATGACATTCCTGAAACCGTTGAGCGGGCGATGAGAAGCATTTCCGATTTGGGGGTCACATTTGCAACGGTTCACTGTGGTGAGACAAAACAGATGCTGGAAGCTGCAGTAGCAGGAAGTCGTGGAGATGTTGGGGTTCTTGGGGTTACTGTTTTAACAAGTGTTTCAGGCGCAGATCTTCATGCGGCAGGATTCAGGGAGGAGCTTCATTCAGATGCGTCGAAGCTCGTCATGAAAAGGGCTGCCATGGCCAAGGCTTCAGGGTGCATGGGTGTAGTATGCTCAGGTCTTGAAGTGGGAATGATAAAAGATGCGTTTGGAAAAGATTTTATCGGGGTCACCCCGGGAATAAGGCCGGCCGTAGATGGCGTGCCTGATGATCAGCAACGGGTTACCACTCCTGCACAGGCCATTTTAAACGGGGCAGACTACCTGGTGATCGGAAGACCGATAAGGGAGGCAAAGGACCCAAGGAGCGCCGCAATACAAATTACAACTGAAATCAAACAAGCGCTCAAACGGATATGAACAAAATTCGGAGTGTTCATCCGTTTATCGGTTAAAAGGGGTGGAACGATCTGTAAATAAAGATCCCTATGATTGCAATTCCCAAAATGACGACAAATATCAACTGATTGGTGGTGAACGTTTTCATCGCAATACCACTCACAACATACCTGCTCTTTTGTTTTGATAAACGGTGCGGTGTAAATACTACTTTTTGTCTATCTCAAATGCGGTGTGAAGCGCCCGAACCGATAACTCTGCATATTTTTCCTCAACGATGCACGATATTCTGATTTCAGATGTACTGATCATCAAAATATTTATGTTTTCGTTGGCCAGCGCTGTGAACATCTTTGACGCAACCCCTGTGTGGCTCCTCATACCAACACCGGTAACAGAAATTTTTGCAATATTTTCATCGCCGAAAACGTTTTCAGCACCGATTTCCTTAGCGACCTTTTTTTCTATATCCAGCGCATCGTTAAAGCAATCCTTCGGAACGGTGAAGGTAAGATCGGTTTGGCCTTCGGAACGCGTATTCTGAATAATCATGTCCACCAGAATATTTGCTTCTGAAATCGGCGAAAAAATTTTCGCGGCAACGCCCGGTTTATCCGGAACCCGTTTTAAGGTGATCCGAGCTTCATCCTTTGTGCTGGTGACGCCGGTAACGACCACGCTCTCCATATCCGCATCTTCATTAACCACCATTGTTCCCTCCTCTTCTGAAAATGACGATCGTACATGAACCGGAACGCTATATTTTTTTGCAAATTCCACCGATCGAATCTGCAAAACCTTGGCACCGAGGCTCGCCATTTCGAGCATTTCATCATAAGAAATTTTGACGAGCTTTTTGGCTTCCTTGCAAATATTGGGATCGGTGGTATAAATACCATCCACATCCGTATAGATTTCACATGCATCCGCCTTTAGGGCTGCAGCGATAGCCACTGCAGATGTGTCCGATCCTCCCCGTCCCAGCGTTGTAATATTCCCCTCCGGATCACAACCCTGGAACCCGGCCACTATTACGATGTTGCGATTTTCAATAAGGTTCTTTATCCGTGTAGCCCCGATTTCAACAATACGGGCGTTACCAAAGGTCCGATCGGTGAAAAGCTCCGCTTGATGGCCGAGTAATGATACGGCGGGGTAGTCCATCGATTTTAATGTGATGGCCAACAGGGCGGCTGTGGTTTGTTCTCCGGTCGAAAGTAAGACATCGAGTTCTCTTTTTTCAGGTGTATCGGTGATCTGCTTCGCCATGTCAATCAGCCCGTCGGTCACACCCGCCATGGCAGAGAGAATAACAACCACATTATTTCCCAGGTCATAGGTTTTTTTTATTCGGTTTGCGACGTTGCGTATGCGATCAATATCTGCGACCGATGTGCCTCCGAATTTTTTAACGATCAGTCCCATTTAATCTCCTTCATACTTTTTAATTTGTCTATCACCTCAACCGCTTTGCTACCATAGGGTGTGATGGTGATTTTTCTACAGGTATCGTCCAGTGTTTCAAAACAGACATGAAGATGCTCCTCAAGAAAGCCTTTCGGGAGCTTGTCCGCCCATTCAACAGCCACGATTGCATCATCCATCAATATTTCATCAAAACCTATATTTTCCAGATCATCGAAACGCTCAACGCGGTAAAGGTCAACATGAAACAGCGGATATCGTCCTGGGTATTCATTTATAAACGTGTAAGTTGGACTGGTAATATAATAATCATCTGAAATATCAAGCCCTTTGGCAATCCCTTGCACAAGGGAGGTTTTTCCGCAGCCAAGATCGCCGGTTAAAGCGATAACCATTGCTTTTGAAAAGGATTTGCCGATCCCTTGACCCAATGCGTGGGTTTCATCGAGGGAATGGGTTATGAACCGTATCAAATACCCACCGCTATATCTCTAATCTGATTTGGCAGTGCTTTCATCACATCCGTGGCAAGATAACCGATCGGCCCATTTTTTTTTGCAAGAAAATCTCCGGTAGAACCATGGATAAAGACTGCCAGATGGGTGGCGGATTCTATTGGATAGCCCTGGGCCACGAACCCGCCGATCATGCCGGTAAGTACATCTCCCATACCACCCGAAGCCATTCCCGGATTACCGGTGGGGTTGATAAAAACCCGTCCATTCGGGTGAGCAATGACCGTCTTTGCACCTTTGAGCACCACATGCACATTAAATTTTGTTGCAAAGCTCCGGGCACAATTGATGCGGTCTATTTGGATGTCGCCAACGCTGATCCGCATAAGACGTGCCATCTCTCCCGGGTGTGGGGTCAATATAACGGAAGGCCCTATATCTTTTAGCATTTCAATATGTTCAGCCAGATGGTTTAGGCCGTCCGCATCAACGACAATCGTGATCGGACTCTGTCGGAGGATCTTGTAAATAAGTTTACCGGTACCAATCGAAGTGCCGAGGCCGGGGCCGATGGCGAGGCATTTTTTTCCGGAAAGAAGACCCTGGATTGTATCGAATGAGGATTCATCGAGCACACCGGTTTCTGTTTCAGGAAGCGGACACGTCATTACCTCCACCAACTGGGTTTCTGAAACTCTGTTTAAGCTTCGGGGTATTCCCAGGGTAACCAGACCCGCACCAACTCGCATGGCAGACACGGCAGTCATCGCCGCCGCACCGGTTTTGCCCTCAGAGCCTGCGATCACCAGGAGATGGCCGGCGTTCCCTTTGTGGGCATCAGATGGCCGGGGCTGAATGTAGGTTCGAATCAGCTCAGGCGTGAGGAGGTGTTGCCCGGGGGAGACTTTCTCGGCCACATGGGGGGGGATTCCAATATCAACCAATTCAAGATTTCCGGAATAATCCGCACCCGGGTAAAGAACATGACCGGTTTTAGGATATGCGAAGGTTGCGGTGGTATGCGCACGGATGCATACACCACAGGGTTGGCCGGTGTCTGAATTGAGGCCAGAGGGGATGTCGACCGAGAAGACCGGCTTATTTAGTCCGTTGACAAACTCGATAACCTTTTTAAAATATCCTTTTACATCCGATTTTAACCCGGTTCCAAGTATGGCATCTATCAAGATGTCCTGATGAAGGATATTTATTTTAATAGGCTTTGAAAACGATTTTTGATCCGGCAGCTCGATAACCGAAATATCGAGGGACGTTAAGAGTTTAAGGTTTTCGGCAGCATCCCCTTTGACATGGCTTCTGTGTGCCAGGAGAAAAACCGTGACTCCAACGCCTTTTTGGGCCAGGTAGCGGGCGATGACAAAACCGTCTCCGCCGTTGTTTCCCCGTCCTGCAAGGACCCCCACTTTTTGGTTGGACAGGTGGCCGAACTGTCTGAGAAAAATTTGCGTTGCACCTTTTCCGGCATTTTCCATCAGAACCCTGCCGGGCAGCCCAAATTCCTCGATGGTTTTTCTGTCCATCTCCTGCATTTCACTTGCGGTTACGAGATACATCGATTGCTCCTTTGCAACAGTTTTTATTGTAGGTTGGACCGCTTTTTGTATCATCTTTACCAATTGAAAAAAATATTATCAATCTTGAAATTTCGATGAAAGGTGAAAAGCTCATTCGCAAACCAATTTAGTCTTGACCCCGTTACACAAAGTGAGCTATTATTATAGTTTTTCGTTTAACTGCAGATAAGGATACCTTTGAAGAGAACAATTTCAAAAAATGCCTGACAGACAAAGTTGAGGAGTGCATCAATTGGAGAATGATACCCGGAAAGCAAATCGAACGTCGCCCAATGAATCTACAGTGAAAGTTCTGCTGGTCTACCCGGAATTTCCAGACACTTTCTGGAGCTATAAGCATGCATTGAAATTCATTCGGAAAAAAGCTGCACTCCCCCCGCTGGGTCTGGTTACCGTGGGGGCGATGCTCCCCGAACGCTGGTCCAAGCGGTTGATTGATCTGAACGTAACTCGGCTGACCGAAAAAGATTTGGCCTGGGCAGATTATGCCTTTGTCAGCGCCATGGTGGTGCAAAGAAAATCCTCCAGGGAAGTCATTTCCACGTGTAAGAAAGCCGGGTTAAAGGTTATCGCAGGTGGCCCTCTATTTACCAGCGAATATAGCCAGTTTGAAGAGGTGGATCATTTCGTGCTGAATGAAGCTGAATTGACCCTCCCGCCCTTTTTAAGTGATCTGGAACAAGGAGGTGCCAGGCGTCTCTACCAGACATCTGAATTGCCCGACATGACGAAGACCCCACCTCCCCTGTGGAAACTGATCGATATGAAAAGATATGCATCCATGAGTATCCAGTTTTCGAGAGGCTGTCCGTTTAACTGCGAATTCTGTAATGTGACGGCGCTTTTCGGGCATAGGTCACGGATCAAAAAAGTGGGGCAGATAATCGAAGAGCTCGATATTCTCTATGACCTGGGATGGCGTGGGCAGGTCTTTTTTGTAGACGACAATTTCATCGGCAATAAAAAATATTTAAAAACTCAGCTCCTGCCCGCAATAATCGAATGGCAGAAAGGCAAAAAGGGGATCCCGTTCAACACTGAAGCCTCCATAAATTTGGCGGATGACGAGCCGTTGATGGAGATGATGTTCGAGGCTGGGTTTGATGCCGTCTTTATTGGAATCGAAACGCCTGACGAGAAAGGCCTGATGGAATGCAATAAAAAACAGAACAACAATCGTGACATGGTCGATAGCGTAAAATGCATCCAGAGGACTGGGTTAGAGGTTCAGGGCGGTTTTATCGTGGGATTCGACAGTGACACTCCCTCCATATTCCAGAGGCAGATTGATTTTATACAAAAGAGTGGTATCGTGACGGCCATGGTCGGCTTGCTTCAGGCACCTCCGGGCACACGGCTTTATGAACGTCTTAAAAAAGAGGGTCGTTTGCTCGGGCAGATGTCGGGTGATACTGACGGTACGACAAACATCATCACTCAAATGGACCTTCAAGCACTGCACGAGGGGTATCGGAACATCATTCGTTACATCTATTCCCCCCGGCACTACTATCAACGGGTTAAGGTTTTTTTGCGAGAGTATAAAGCGCCAAGATTTGAAGCATCGATGGATTTTCAGCGATTCATGGCTTTTTTTCGTTCCGGGATCCATCTCGGCATTTTTGGAAAAGAACGGTTTCAGTATTGGCGGCTTTTGTTGTGGACGCTTTTTCGACGCCCGGCGTTCCTCTCACTCGCAGTCACATTTGCTATTCATGGCCATCATTTTCGGAAAATCTGTAAATTATACCTTATTTAGTTTCACGACACCTAGTTGATTCCTCCGCTCTCTCTTTCTGAAGGCCCATAATAGTAGTGCGGTGGTTGCGGTAAATCATAGGCAAAGAGCGTCTTCTCATCAACGACTTTAAAGACCGCATGATACCATCCGGTAAACAGATATCCATATAGCTGACCGTCAGGCCCATGGATGCTTCTCAGGGCAGGCGCATTGCCTGGATAATCATAGATCTTGATCCAACTCACAACCTCCGATACCCTTTCACGGCCCTCTATCTTGATCCATCGACGACTTGGAGAAAGTGTTTTGGTGTCATTTTTCGGATCAAACATAATGCCGGACGAATTGTTCTCCGCATATCCTGAATAGTAAATATGATAATTATTCGAATTTGCTATCAGATCTTCAATGCTCATATTTTCTCCGGATTCGGAATGGTATTTAAGTGTACCATAACCCGAACAGCCGGTTAGTAGAATTATCGATAAAAAGCCGATCAAGGCTAAATATGTGTGTTTTTTTATATCCATGGTGATTCTCCTCTCCTGGGTTTATTGAGAGTGGTCCACCCTCATCACACCAAAAGATAATCACTCGCCCCTTTTTGTAAATGATCTCCTTATTCCCGACAATTTTGCGGGTCGCTCCATCAAAAGGGGGCTCTCACTCGATCCCGAGAGTTAATTTATTGACAATCGATCTGAATTTTTCTAAACTAATCTGACAGTTAAAACAAAAAGCCGACTTGTTTGGAGTGCTTCATGGGAAAAAAATATCAATTTTTTTTGGTTGATGATGACCCAAACATCATTGAGCTGTTTTCCACCGTGCTTGAAACAGACGGCCACACGGTGTTCCGAAACACCTCCAGTGTGGCGGCCCTGCCACAAATTATTGAAAAAAACCCCGATTGTGTCCTTCTCGACATCATGATGCCTGAAATCGATGGTTTTGAGCTTTGCAAACGATTAAAGGCGGAACAATCCCTGGATCGAATGAAGATTGTCATGGTTTCTGGGAAAACTTACGAGTATGATCGCCAGCATGCGTTGGCACTTGGGGCCGATGATTTTATCACCAAACCGGTGGAGGTGACAAAATTATTGGGCCGGCTAGAAAGAATCATCGAGGACTGGATCGAACTAAATTATTGGGGTGTCCGGGGCACCATACCGGTTCCCGGTGAAAAAACGCTGAAATACGGCGGAAATACGTCTTGTATCAGCCTTGAGTTTACCCGGGGCAATTTTTTCATTTTTGACGCAGGGACAGGAATTATGCTCCTATCCGAGCATCTCACAGCTAAGGAGCGCTCAAGGATAGAAGCAAAGATTTTTATTTCTCACCCCCACTGGGATCACATAAACGCTTTGCCATTTTTCACGCCCCTTTATATGCAGGGCAATGAATTTGAGATTGGTGGACCGGCCCAAAACGAAGTCAAAATGCACGAACTGATCTCAGCACAAATGGATGGCATGTTTTTCCCCATTCGAATAAAAGAGTTGGGTTCGAGGACCTATTTTAATGATCTGACGGAAGAACAGTTTGAAATCGACGGGATAAAAGTACAAACCATGCTCCTCAACCATCCCGGCCACTGCCTGGGGTATCGTGTGACTTATAAGGATAGATCCATCTGTTATGTCACTGACAATGAAATCTACCCAAAATCAAGCCGGTTTTTCAATGAAAACTACAATGGCAAGTTAAAAAAGTTCGTATTGGACTCAGATATCCTGATAACCGATTGTACTTACAGTGATAAAGAATACGAAACCAAAATTGGTTGGGGACATTCCTCCATCAGCGAGGTTGCAGGTTTGGCCGATCGAGCGAGGGTAAAACATCTCCATCTGTTCCACCACGATCCTGAACAGACCGATGATGACATCGATTCAAAGTTGGAATCGATGCGCGAAATGCTCGTGAATAGGAAATCTAAAACCGAATGCGTGGCGCCAAAAGAAAAGCAGCGGTTTTTTGTTTAAAAGGTTAGGTTCAGGATCGTTCAAACCGCACGGCAACAATACCAGCTACGAATCCACAAAGATGTCCCTCCCACGAAATCCAGGGGTAGGTGGGCAGCAGACCCCATATTAAACCACCATAGGCGAAAACAGTAATTAAAGAAACGAAGAGCGAACTCAAGCTCTTTTTAAGGATTCCCCTCGAAACCAGGTATCCAAAATATCCAAAAATTAAACCACTTGCCCCTACATGATAGGATGATCTTCCGATTATCCATAACCCTAATCCACCGACCAAAATGATGAAGAATGTTTTTTCCAGGAATATCCATTTGCCTCGCCAACAGATGAGGCCGCCAAGGATGAGAATTGGGCCCGTATTAAAAATAAGATGCATTATACCGGTATGGATGAAAGGACTAAGGGGAATGCCCACAAGGCCTTTCACGGTCCTT
>Ga0255053_10000627_pt1 | contig 19610 bp, 17 predicted proteins | sample JV7_2_22_MG_FD_188635 | JGI IMG/M metagenome (GOLD analysis project Ga0255053, IMG submission 188635) | Seawater microbial communities from Jervis Inlet, British Columbia, Canada - JV7_2_22 | ecosystem: Environmental > Aquatic > Marine > Inlet | place: Canada: British Columbia | collected...
CCAGAAGGCGAACTGGCTGGTCAGGTAGTCGTGAAGGAAGGGTGAGAACATGCTGTACGCGCCGGCAGCGATCAGAACCCAGGAGCCGGCGCGGTTCCAGCTCATCATGTACGAGGCGGAAACGGCGGTGACCACCGAGCCGATCAGGATGCTGTGCCACCAGAGGAAGCCCATCGGGTAGCCCCAGACGAAGGGGGCGAGCAGGTACCAAACCCCGACCAACAATCCCAGATAGCGCGTCTTCATATCGGCTCCGGTTTCGGAGTTGGAATCACCGATGGTCTCCCGCTCACGGTGAGGCGGCCGCAAATTACAACGCAAGGTCCAGTGAGGCGACGGGGACGAGGGCGTTGGAACAATATCAGACGAAGGGAGCTGCGATGCGTTGTTCCTCCTGCGGGGCTGAGGCTTCGGGGAAGTTCTGTTCGGAGTGCGGGGCGCCGGCATCCGGCGAGAAGAGCGGGTGCCCCAAGTGCGGCCATGAGCTGAAGCCGGGTGCGGCCTTTTGCAGCAACTGCGGCCAGCCGGCCGCGCCGCGGGCAGCGAAGCCGCTCTCCGCGCACCTGCCGTGGGTGCTCTCCTTCGTGGCCCTCGCCGCCTTCGCCTTCCTGATCGCCTGGTTCGTGCAGCAACAGTCGCGTGCCCGCATCGGCGACGATCCGATCACCGGGGGGTTGCCGGAGCCGAGCGCCGCGGGTGGCGCAGGCGCCGGTGGTGGAGCCGGAGGGATGCCCGACCTGGGTTCCATGTCGCCCCGCGAAGCCGCGGATCGTCTCTTCGATCGGGCGATGCGGGAGCAGGAGGGCGGCAACGAGGAGCAGGCCGCGACGTTCGCCAACATGGCGCTGCAGGCCTACGGTCAGGTGCCTCCGGACCAGATCGATCTCGATGCGCTCTTCCACGTCGGGCTGCTGCACCTGCTCATGGGCGACAGCAACACCGCGACATCGATCGCGGAGAGCATCCTGGCAGACGATGAGAGCCATCTCCTCGCGCTCCTCCTCGGGCGCCGTGCCGCCGTCGCGGTGGGGGATATGGCGGTTGCCGACGGGTACGCCGAGCGGCTTCGAACGGCCGTGGAGGCAGGCCTGATCGACGAAGCCGGACGGCCCGAGTACCAGGCGCACAGAGGGCTGATCGAGCGCGAGGCGGGAGTGGCGTCCGCTGAGAGCTCGAGCGGCGGAGCGGAAGACGCGACGGGATCTGCCGATGCCGCGCAGGAAGACCAGCAGGAGCCGGTGGCCGGGGGAGATGGGACCGACTGAGTATCCGACGTCCTGGTGAGGGTCCCAACGAAGGTCGCCGTGGTTGGCCTCGCCGCAATTGGCCTCGCCGCGTTCGGCTGCGGGGAGCCCAATACACGGATCGAGCGGCTTGACGGGAGCGATGTCCCGGTTCGCGCGATCGATACCGAGATCCCGGAGATCATGGCCGGCGCGCGCCTGCCCGGCCTTCAGATCGCCGTCATCAACGACGGGAAGGTCGTCTACACGAAGGGCTTTGGAGTCAGGAGCACCGAGACCCTGGAGCCGGTCACTGATCGGACGGTGTTCGCGGCGCTCTCGTTCAGCAAGACTATCTTTGCCTACCTGGTCATGCAGCTCGACGACGAGGGGCTCCTGGATCTGGATCGGCCGCTCGTATCCTACCTTCCGAAGCCCCTCCCAGAGTACGAGTTCTACCGCGACCTGGAGGGAGACGAGCTCCACACGACCCTGACGGCGCGCATGGCGCTCAGTCACACGACGGGCCTGCCCAACTGGAGATGGTTCACGCCCGAAGGAACTCTGCAGTTCGTTTTCGAGCCTGGAGAGCGGTTCAGCTACTCGGGCGAGGGCATCTACCTCCTCCAGCTCGCCGTGGAAGAGATCGCCGCGGAGAGCGTCGAGGAGCTGGCGCGAGCCCGGATCTTCGAGCCCCTCGGCATGGAGCGGACGAGCTTCGTCTTCTTGCCGTCGTTCGAGGACGACTACGCGATGGACCACGATCGCTTCCTCGCTCCCATCGGCAAGGGCAGACGGGACGAGGCGAACGCCGCCGGATCCGCACAGACGACCGCCGAGGATTACGCGACGTTCCTCGCCGCCGTCTTGAGGGGGGAGGGGCTGTCGGCTGCGAGCCGTGAGGAGTTGTCCACCCCGCAGGTTTCGATCGAGCACGTCCGGATGTTCGGACCCCTCTCGCGGGAGCGAATCGCCCCCGGCGACGGGTCGCGGGCGAGCTGGGGACTCGGTTGGGGGCTCGTCGAGTCCGAGCACGGGCGCGCGCTCTTCCACACGGGAAACGACGCGGGCGCGGCGAACTACCACGTCGCGTTCCCCGACCGAGGCATGGCGGTCGTCCTTCTGGGCAACTCCCAGACTCTGGAGTCGGCCGCGCCGGCGCTGACCGAGCTGCTGATTGGCGACAGCTACTCACCGTATGGTTTTCTGGGATACGAGCCGTACGATTCGCCCCGGTACCGCCTGGTGGGGGCGATCGCTTCCTCGGGCCTCCAGGCCGGGCTCGAGTACTACGCCTCCCTGACCGATGCCGATAAGGGAATCGGGTCGCGGCACGTCGACGAATGGGAGTTCCTCGACGGTGTCGGGCGCGAGCTCATCGGCCTGGAGCGGTACGAGAAGTCTGCCGACTTCTACCGGCACTTATTGCCGGAGCACCCGGATCGGCTCTCCGGCTACAACCACATGGCCACGGCCCATGTCCGCCTGCGGGAGTATGAGGCCGCCCGGAGGGCCTACCGGGGGGGCCTCGAGCGCTCGTCGCCGGGCTCGCAGCGGGAGCACGACTTCCGCTGGAGGCTCGAGTGGGTCGGGGCACTGCTGGATCCGCCGACGCTGCCGGCCGAGCTGCTGCGGGAGTACGCCGGAGACTACGGTGAGCGGCACGTCGAGATGAGGGACGGGGCCCTCTACTACTTCAGGGAGGGGGCAGCCGCCCAGAGCCCCCGGCGGCTGCACGCGATCTCCGAGAACACGTTCGTCCTGGAGGATGAGAATTCGTTCAGGCTGCGTTTCGATCGGGGTTCTGACGGAAGCGTGAACCGGGTTACGGGGCTCTATTTGGACGGCCAGCAGGACGAGAGTGGGCGCGATCCGGCTCTCTAGTCTCTCAGATCGACCTTTCGCAGCCGATTGGCGTTCGTGACCACCGTGATCGAGCTGAGCGCCATCGCCGCTTCGGCGATCACCGGGTGGAGCAGCCCGAGGAAGGCGACCGGGATGGCCACGGTGTTGTAGAAGTAGGCCCAGAAGAGATTCTGCCGGATCTTCCGGAACGTGGCGCGAGACAGGCGCACCGCGCGGACCGCGGCGGCCAGATGATCCTGCAGCAGGGCCATGTCGGCCGCCTCGATGGCGATGTCGGTGCCGCTTCCGATCGCCAACCCGACGTCGGCCTGCTTGAGAGCCGGCGCATCGTTGATGCCGTCGCCGACCATCACGACGGTTCGGCCGTCGCTCTGCAGCTCTCGAATGACGTCCAGCTTCTGGTCCGGCAACAAACTGGACCGCCACGAGGCGATCCCGAGCCGAGCCGCGACCGCCGCCGCGGTACGCTCGTTGTCTCCCGTCAGCATGATTGTCTCGAGGCCGAGCTTCCGAAGGGCCTCCAAGGCCTCCGCGGCGCCCTCCTTGACCGGGTCGGCGAGGGCCACCAGCCCGGCAGCCACGCCGCTCGCCGCGACGAAGACTATCGTGCGGGCCTGCGATTCGAGCGTCTCGGCCTCTTCGCTCAAGGACGCGAGGTCGATCCCCTCCTCATGCATCAGTCGCTCGTTGCCGGCGACGACGGGCCGGCCGCCGACGGTGCCGTAGACCCCCCGTCCGGGTTCGACCCGGAAGTCCGTGACGTCCGGCCGCGAGGCGGAAGGGACCGGCGCCGATGCGGCTATGGCCCGGGCCAGGGGATGTTCCGAGAGCTCTTCGAGCGGAGCCAGGATCCCCCAGAGATCCTCTTCAGTCCAGCCCGCTGCGGGCACCACGTCCGTGACGGCGGGCGCCCCTTCCGTGAGCGTCCCCGTCTTGTCGAACACCATGACATCGGCTTCCTGGAGCCGCTGGATCGCCGCTCCGTCCCGCACCAGCACGCCCTCTTCGGCGCCCAGGCCCGTCCCGACCATGAGTGCAGTCGGCGTGGCGAGGCCCAGCGCACAGGGGCAGGCGATGACGAGCACCGCCAGCGCCGCGAAGAGGGCGAGTGACACCCGGCCCATGCCGGGCTCCACCCACGGGAGGAAGTCGGACGCCGCCGTCGCCACGGAGTGGAAGAACTCGGGAAAGGCAAGCCAGGAGAGGAGCGCGGCCGCGGCGATGGCCATGACTATCGGCACGAATACGGCGGTGACGCGATCCGCGAACTCCTGGATGGGCACCTTGCTGCCCTGGGCCTCCTCGACGGAGCGTATGACGGAGGCGAGGAAGGTGTCCTCGCCGACGCCGGTCGCCCGCACGCGAAGCGCGCCTTCCTGGTTCACCGTCGCGCCCACGACGGCCCCGCCCGGGCCCTTCTCGACCGGCATCGATTCACCCGTGACCAGTGATTCATCCACCGCACTGCGTCCGTCGACCACCACGCCGTCCGTCGGGATCTTCTCTCCCGGCCGCACGATCATCACGTCGCCGACCCGGACGTCCGCCATTGGGACCTCGACCTCGACCTCGTCGCGAAGCACCCGGGCCGTACGGGCTTCCAGCGAGAGCAGCCGCTGGATGGCTGCGGAGCTGCGGCCCCGCGCCTTGGCCTCGATGAACCGCCCCGTGAGATGGATCGCCATGATCATCGCGCCGACGCCCGCGTAGTTCATCAACATCGGCGCCGCTCCGAGATCATGGAGGATCGCCACGGCGCCGGTCACCAGTGCCCCCCCGCTTCCGAGCGCGATGAGGACATCCATGTTCGGCGCCCAGTGGCGAAGCGACATGGAGGCACTGCGCATCGTGGCCGCGCCCGGAATCATCAGAACGGCGGCGGCGATCAGGGTCATCCCGAGATCGAAGGCCAGCGGGCTCGGCCACTTCACCCCGAGGAACATCTCGGGGATCATCCAGATCATGGCAGGGACGGTGAGGAGCCACGCGAGCCGCATCCGCTGGAGGGCCCGTTCGAGATAGCGCTCGGCCCGGGCGAGCCGCTCTCGCTCCATCGCCCCGGGCTCCGCGCCCGCCTCTGGTGGTCGAAGGAGCGTGTATCCGGCGTCTTCCACGGTTTTCTGGAGCTCGGCCATGCTCACGCGCGCGGGCTCGTATCGAACGGTCGCAGTTTCCGCCGGGAGGCTCACCGAGGCCTCGACGCCATCGATCTTGTTCAGGGCACGCTCGATGGCGGCGCTGCAGCCCGCGCAGTGCATTCCCTCCACGGGGAACACGTCCCGTCGGCTGTGGCCCTCTTCGGCCATCTCTGCGTTCACCCTCGCGGTGCTCTCGCTCATCTCTTCGGCGCCCCGTGCGTCATGTCGGTCGGATCGGCTTCTCCAGTATACACTGCCGGGATCCTCGGGCACCTGGGAATCCTTGTCCGCGATCGACTCCCGTCGTGGTGGACTCCCGCCCGTTCGATTAGACTGCAGCCCATGTTCAAGAAGCTGAGACAGGCCCTGGGCGACGTGCTCTCCAGCCTCGAGGAGCGCATGGGCGGCACCTCCGAGGAGGATGTCGAGCGGCTGATCCACGCGATGCGCGAGGAGCTCGTCGAAGCGAAGACCCGGCTGCCCGAGTTGGAGCGGCAGGTCAAGGGGATGGAGGCGCGTCGGGTCGCCGAGCTGAAGCGGGCGGAAGACGCGGTGCGCCGGGCCGACCAGGCTAACACGATCGGCGACGTGGAGACGGTCGAGGTCGCGGTCCGGTTCGCAGAGCAGCACAAGTCCCGGGCCGAGATGCTCCTGCAGAAGCGGGAGGCGGCCGAGGCCGAGCTGCAGCTCAAGCGGGTCGAGATCGAGGAGATGATCCGGCAGCTCAAGAGTGCCCGCTCACAGAAGGACGCGCTCCTGATGCGGGAGCGGCGGGCGAAGACCAGCCGGCGGCTAAACGAAGCCTCGGGAGGCGCCGCGGGCGCCTTCGACCGCGTGGAAGAGAGCCTGACGCGCGATGAGGATCTGGCGGCGGCGCGCGACGAGGTGGAGCGCCACCTCGGAGGGGATGACCCGGAGCTCGAGGCGGAGTTCGACGATCTCGGCACTCGTCACTACGAGTTCGAGGGCGACGAGCTGCTGGAGAAGCTGAAACGCCAGATGGAGGATGACGGGCGGTAGATTATCCCGCCGGGCCGTGTCGCCGCTCGTTCTCGATCGCCTCTTCCAGTCCTTCACCCGGCGGCACGAAAAACGGCTCCCACTTCTCCCTCGGTGAAGGTGGGGTGAGAAGGCTCACCGCGACCATCAGTCCGGTGGAGACCAGCACTCCCGGAATCACGATGTAGTCGCTGCTCGCGAAGTCGAACTCGGTGCCTCCGAGGGTGAGCGAAAAGTCCACTCCCAAACGGCTCAGAACCGCGATCCCGAGCAGCGTGACCAGGCCTCCGGCCAGACACGCCACGCCTCCGGCGCCGGTGACACGTCTCCAGAGAAAAGCCGCCAGGAGTGCGGGGGTCAGGCTGGCCCCCACTAACGAGTAGGCGTACAGGGCCATCGCCAGGATCGTGTCGAACTGGGTGATGAGCATCAAGGCGAGGACTCCGAAGGCGGCGATGGAAAGTCGCTGCACGAGCAGCATTCGCCGCTCGGAGGCTTCGGGGTCTACGAAGCGCTGGTATAGATCGCGGCTGACGTTCGTCGACGGGACGAGAAGGAAGGTGTTGCCCGTCGAGAGCACGATCGCGACCGCGGCGGCGAGCAGGATCGCGGCGCCGGCCACGGGCAAGCCATGCCGTGCGATGTAGAGGATGATCGTCTCCGAGCCCGCGCGGCCGACGATCGACGTGGACTCCATCAGATCCGGGAACGCTGCGCGGCCGACAATCGCGAGCAGGGCGATGGCGACTTCGATGACGACGACGCCGGCCACCATCCCCAGGACCGCCTTCCGTGCCGCGTTCTCGTTCTTGGCGGAGAAGAACTTCTGGTACATGCCGCTCTCGCCGAGGATCAGCAGGAAGGTGGGCGCGGCCACCCCGAACACCCAGAGCACGTTGTGGCCGCCGAGCGGCTCCATGTGCTGGGCCGGCAGGGCGCTGGTGACGGCGCCGACGCCGCCGAGCTCGAACACCATGTAGGGCAGTGCGAAGAGGACGCCCAGCGTGATGATGAGCCCGTTGAACACGTCTACCGTGACGATCGAAACCATCCCTGCCGCCGCGGTGAACAGCACGATCACGATGGCCGTGATGTACATGCCCGTCTCCGGGCTGATCGCGCCGTCGGAGACGATGCTCAGGATCCAGCCGCCTCCTCGAAACTGGTAGGCCGCGATCGTCACGTACGCGAGGATGATCGCGATCGTCCCCAGGATCCGAGCCATCGCGTTGTAGCGCTTCTCCAGGAGATCCGGGACGGTGTACTCGGCGATTCGGCGAACGCGGGCGGCGAGGAAGAACGCGACGATGAGGCCCAGCCAGCCCCCCGAGCTGAACCAGAGCTCCGCGATCCCGGTGCGGTAGGCCAGACCGGCGCCTCCGAACAGGGATCCGGAGCCGATCCAGGTGCAGACGAGCGTGCCGACGAGCAGCGGCACCGGCACCGCCCGCCCCGCGACCATGAAGTCGTCGTGGCTCTTCACGCCTCTCGATCTCCAGAGGCTCACGCCGAGGAGAATCAGGGGGTAGAGGATCACTACGGCCAGCAGCAGGTTCATCCGGCGCCTCCCGCCCGGTTCACGTGAAGTTCACCGAACTAACAGCCTCGAAGCCGACGCCGCAACGGAGCCCGTCCCTCAGAACGCCCGTCCCGCGATCAGGTCGGTGCGCCAACGGAAGCGCCTCGTGTCGGAGGCCGGGTTGTCGCGCAGCGGCGAGGGGATCGTGGCGGCGAGCATGGCGGCCTGACTGGCGGAGGCGCCGGAGACAGGCACGCCGAAATAGCGGCGAGCCGCTGCATCCACGCCGAAGACGCCCTCGCCGAGCTCGATCACGCTGAGGTAGAGCTCGAAGATCCGGTTCTTGGAGAGCTTCTTCTCGAGCCTCCGGGTGATGAGCGCCTCCCGGAGCTTCCGGCTCAGGCTGCGCCGGGGCGAGAGGTAGAGGTTCCGCGCCAGTTGCTGCGTGATCGTGCTCGCGCCTCGGGGCGCCTCCTTCTCCTGCCACGCCTTCCGGATCGCCGCTCGCAGCTCGTACCAGTCGAAGCCCGAGTGGTCGAAGAAAGCCGCGTCTTCCGAAACGAGAACGGCTCGGCGGAGGGAGCGTGGCACCTCGACGAGAGCCACCGGGCGGTACCGGAGCTCGAGCGGTTCGTCCCTTCGGGCCGCCTCGGCGATGCGGATGCGCATGTAGGCCGTCGTGTCGGGCCAGCTCTCGGCGTACCTCGAGACGGATGGGAGAGTGGCCCAGGTGAGTCCCAGCCAGGAGACGACGATGCCGGTGAGGACGCCGGCCACGACCGGAACCGGCCGCCGAAGAAGAGGCTCTCGCGGCCGCGGGGTGCCGGCAGAAGAGCGGCCAGGCCTCCCCGGCCCCTCAGGCGCGCGCGGCTTCCTGAAGCGAATCGATCTGCTCCGGGCCCCCGAGCACAATGAGAACATCGTTGGCGCGGATCTGCTCGTGCGGGCCGGGATTGTAGATGAACGCCCCATCGTCACCGGCGTGCCGGATCGCGATGACAATGAGCCCCGTCTTGTTCGGGATCTGGGCTTCGGAGAGCGTTTGTCCCGCGAGCCGGGAGTCGGCGGGAACGGCGAGCTCCTCCAGGCGCAGCTTCAGTTCCTCGTCTCCGGTCACGACATCCAGGAAGCTGACCACCTGGGGACGCAGGAGGATCGACGCCATGCGGCTCCCCCCCGTGACGGTGGGGCTGATCACGTGGTCGGCGCCTGCCTTGCGCAGCTTTGCGATCCCTTCCTCCTCGGACGCTCGCGCCACCACCTCGAGGTCGGGGCGCAGCCCCTTGGCGCTCAGGCAGACGAAGAGGTTGGCCATGTCGTCCGGGAGGGCCGCGATCAGGCCGCGCGCCGTCCAGATGTGCGCTTTGTCGAGGGACTCGTCCCGCGTGGCGTCGGCCTCGACGACGAGGATATCGTCTCGCATCGACCGGATCTGCTCGGCCCGCTCCGAGTCCTGCTCGATCACCACGTACGGGACGCCCGCATGGATCAGCTCCCGCATCACCTGGAGTCCCATCCGTCCTGCGCCGCACACGATGATATGGTCCTTCAGCTGCATCATCTTTCGCCTGGTCTTTCGGTGTCGAATCACGTTCGTGAGATCCATCTCGATGATCGCCGAGGTGATCAGCGCGAACCAAAGACCCATCGAGGTGATCCCTCCGGCCAGAAGGAAAGCGGCGACGAATCGACCCTGGTCGCTGAGGGGCCTGACCTCATCATACCCGACGGCCGTGAGGGTGATGATCGTCATGTAGAGGGCATCGGATAACGTCCACCCCGGAAACTGCAGAAACGCGAGCGTCCCGATAACCGTGAGGACTCCAACGAGGAGTACCACGAGCAGCGTACGGCGGAGGAGGGTGCGATAGTCCGTCATCCCGCCGGACCTTCTCCCCGGGCCCATCCAGATGGCTCCGGGTTCCCTGGGCGCTAGTGTTCTTGACGCTCTCGGAGGGTCCATCTAACCTGGCTCCGTTCGTCTCACTCTCCGGTGCTCATGCAACTTCACGAAGAGGAGCGATCGTGAACAAGACCGACCTCATCGACTCGCTTTCGCACCGAGCCGGCATCTCAAGCGCGGAGGCCCATCGATGCGTGGACGCCCTCTTCGACACTCCCGAAGGGATCATCGCTCGCGCGCTCCAGCGCCACGACAAGGTCCAGATCACCGGCTTCGGCACCTTCGAGATACGCCGGCGCAAGGCGAGATCGGGGCGGAACCCGCGGACCGGCGAGCCGATCCGTATTGGCTCGAGCACGACGGCCAACTTCCGCGCCGGAAAGGGGCTCAAGGACTCGCTTTAGGCTCCTAGCCGGCCTCCCGCGAGCGGCGAGCCACCACCGTTCGGCCCTTGATCTGGACTCCGCGGAGCCGATCGATCACATGGTCCGCTATCTCCGCATCGATATCCACCAGCGTGAAGCTGGATCGAATCTCGACCTTCCCGATCTGCCCTCCGGTGGCCCCGCTCTCCCCGGCGATCGCCCCGACGATATCTCCCGGCCCCGCTCCATCCCGCTTCCCGACACTGATGAAGATCCTCGTCCATGCGGGAAGAACCGCGTCGCGGGAAGCACGCGCCGCCGCGGCTCTTGAAGCCTCCATCGGCCGGCCCTCGGCCGGCTCCTCGGGTTCGGGTCGCTCCCGCAGCAGCGCCGCCAGCGCTCCCGCCACCAGCGCCGCGGGTCGCTCCCGCAGCAGCGGCTCGAGGAGAAGGAGCTCGGCGGACACGTCTCCTGCCTGCAGGCGATCCCGCACCGCCTGACGGAAGCGTTCCACGGAATCGCCTTCCTCCGCCGGAAGAACGGCGACGGGGCGCAGATCCCATCCGGCTCGACGGGCCAGGAGCGACAGCTGCGGCACGTGCAGCGCGTCGACAATCGTCATCCGCAGGCCGGCGGTGGGCATCCCTTTCGTGTAGGCTTCGATGTCCGCTGGCAGGCTCCAACGCACGGCTGCTGCGAACTCCCCCTCCGTCTCGTCAGCCTCCGTGGTCACGAGCGTGTCGCCGGTGGGCGGCTCCGCTTCGGCATCGGGGGCATGAGCGGGCACGCCGCGTGAGCGCAGGCCGGAGCGCACACGCTCGGCCGATTCCCCGTCGGGACAGATGACGACGGATGCGGCCGTCTCCCTTCCCTCGGGCGCCGCTTCCTGCGCGGCCTTCACCAGTGCCGCCGCGAGCAGGTCCAGCCGCTCTTCTTCGCGCACAGCGGCTCCGTACCAGAGGATATCGGGACGGGCGCCGCCGGTGCCGCTTCCCTCTTCTGCGTCCGCGAAGAGCTCTTCGGGCCAGCGCCGTGCGCGTCCCAGCTGCCGCTTCAGCAAGTCGGCCAGGTCCCCTTTGAAGGAGGCGCTCGATACGATCTTCCGGGCCTCCGACCCCGCGGTGTCGAGGAGAGCCTCGGCCGACCCCCACTCGCCCAGCGCCACCATCTGATCGGCCCCGTCGACGCAGATCAGCTTCACGCCAGATGTCTGCAGTCGGCCCCGGCGGATCTCTCTCAGCAGCGGGACCGGAGGTCCGATCATGACCTGGGCGGCGCCGGCATCGGTCGCTCCTCCCGCGGACGGCCAGACGATCAGGTCCAGGGGGCGGTCCGACGGGTCGGTGGCGATGGCGGCCGCCAGTCTGAGCGCAGCGTCCCGAGTCGGAGAGAGGATCAACGCCTGGGTTCCTTCGCCGGTCTCGCAGTCTGATTGGGCCGCCGCCTTGAACACGAACTCGTGCCCGGACCCGGCGGCCGCGAGCATCGCGATGTGACGGCCGCGCTCGATCGCGGGGAGAAGCTCGCGAAGTACTTCCGGCTCACGCCGAGGTCGATTCGTCTGCATGAACCCCCGATTTGGAGCCGAATGCCCCGGGAGATTGTTGACGACTCCGAGTACGGCCGGCAATGTGCGATCCTGACCCGACTTTGCCAACCGATCGTGGGAGGCACCGCATGCTGGCTGACGTCCAATCCTTCGTTTGGGGCCTGCCCCTGATCATCCTCCTCGTCGGGACGGGTCTCTACCTGACCCTGCTCCTCCGAGGGATCCAGTTCCGTCGGCTCAAGCACTCTCTCTGGCTGGCGCTCATCAAGCGGCGCGAGGAGGGAGCCGAGGGGGACATCTCGCACTTCCAGGCTCTGATGACGGCGCTTGCCGCGACGGTGGGGACGGGGAACATCGTCGGCGTCGCCACGGCGATCGCAGCGGGTGGACCGGGAGCGCTCTTCTGGATGTGGATGACCGGGCTGGTCGGGATGGCCACGAAGTACTCCGAGGCGGTCCTGGGCGTTCGATTTCGGGAGACGGACGAGCGTGGAGAGAAGTCCGGCGGTCCCATGTACTATCTGGAGAACGGTATTCGCTGGGGAGGCGTCGGAAAGCTCCTCGCCGTCCTTTTCGCCGTTTTCGCTTCCATCGCCGCGTTCGGAATCGGCAACGGCGTTCAGTCCCAGGCGGTCGCAGATGCCCTCAACCGGTCGTTCTCGCTTCCGCATTGGCTAACGGGGCTCGTGGTCGCCGCCTGCGTAGGCGCCGTCATCCTCGGAGGGATCAAGTCGATCGGTCGCTTCACCGCCGTGTTCGTGCCGATAATGATCGTTCTCTACATGGGCGGTGCCGGACTGGTCATCCTCCTCAACATCGGTCAGGTGCCCGAAGCGCTCCGCCTCGTCTTCCAGGGAGCGTTCACTCCCATGGCCGCCGGCGGAGGCGCGATCGGTTATACGGTGGCGCAGGCTGTTCGCTTCGGTGTCGCTCGCGGGGTGTTCTCCAACGAGTCGGGGCTCGGCACGGGCGGGATCGCCGCCGCCGCGGCACAGACGAACGAGCCCGTACGGCAGGCGATGGTCTCGATGACCCAGACCTTCATCGACACGATCGTCGTTTGCTCCTTCACCGGACTCGCGATCCTCAGCACCGGGTCGTGGACCAGCGGGCTCGACGGAGCGAACCTCACGCATCAAGCGTTCAGCACCGGACTCCCGGGAGAGGCCGGAGGCGTGATCGTGGCGATCTGTCTCTCCTTCTTCGCCTTCAGCACGATGCTCGGATGGTCCTACTACGGCGAGCGGAATCTGGAGTACCTGGTCGGCGTGAAGGCGATCCTCCCCTATCGCCTCGCCTTCGTGACCGTGATCGCCGTCGCCGCCGTTGCGAAGCTGGACGTGGTGTGGCTGCTCTCGGATATCATGAACGCCCTCATGGCGTTCCCCAATCTGATCGGCCTCCTCCTGCTGTCCGGCGTCGTCTGGAGGGAGACGCGATCCTATTTCTCCCGTCACCCGCTCGAGTAGGCTCGCATGAGGCCATTGCTCCGAAGGTCGGCGATCGGGGTGCTCCTGGGCGGGGCCTTCTTCCTGGGGATGGGGATGTACATGAACCGGGCGATCGGCGCGGGCCCGCTCGAGCATCTTGGCCCGCTCGGCTTCACCGTTGTTGTCGGTGCCACGATCGGCGGCCTGGTGGCTCCTTTGTTTCGGTGGCGACGACGCCGGGGCCTCGTCGATGTGGGGCTGACGCACGTGGCCCTGGAAGTTACCGACCTGGACCGGAGCATCGAGTTCTACGCCAGGTACGCGAAGATGGAGGTCGTGCACCGCCGCGCCCAAACGACGAACCCGGATTTGGAGATCGCCTGGCTTAGCGATCGCACGAGACCGTTCGTCGTTGTCCTGATGGAGGCCAGCACTGTAGACCGGCCGCTTGGTCCCTTCGCCCACCTGGGCGTCGCTTGTGCGACCCGCGTCGAGCTGGAGGAGCGGATCACGCTCGCCGCTGCGGAGGGGTGTCTGCGTGAGCCGCTGCGGGAGACGGGCGGCCCTGCCGGGTGCCTTGCCATGCTCTGCGACCCGGACGGCCACACGCTGGAGCTTTCCTACGGACAGGAGGTGGGCATCGCCGTCGAGTCGCCCAAGGGGGGAGGCGCGTGAAGATCCGGAAGCTCGAATCCGCCGACTGGGAGGCGGTCAGCGACATCTACGCGGAGGGGATCGCCACCCGGAACGCGACGTTCGAGACCGAAGTCCCGTCGTGGGAGTCCTGGGACGGGGCTCACATCTCGGATTGCCGGTTCGTTGCGGAGGTCGATGGAGCCGTGCGCGGCTGGGCATCGCTCACCCCCGTCTCGGATCGTTGCGTCTACGGTGGCGTCGCCGAGGCGAGCGTGTACGTGGCGGCGTCCAGCTGGGGCCACGGCCTCGGCTCGGCGCTGCTGGCGCAGGTGGTCCGCGCGTCCGAAGACGCCGGTTTCTGGACCCTCCAGGCCGGCCTCTTCGCCGAGAACGCGGGCAGCCTGAGGCTGCACGAGCGGGCCGGCTTCCGGCTCGTAGGCGTCCGGGAAAGGCTGGGCAAGCTGGATGGCCGCTGGCGGGACGTGCTGCTCCTAGAACGTCGCAGCGAGCGGGCCGGCGTGGACTGATGCTGTCTTCGCCGGAGAGGACCGACGCAGCCGGGATTGCGGCGCGTACCTGGCGGGCGAGCGGGAGATCGCGGCGAACACGACCCAGGTGCCGGTCGACCTACCCCTCGAAGCGGGGGTAATGACCCAGATCGTACGCGCGTATCGAGACGACCTCACGCGCCTGGACTCCAAGCTCGGCCAGGGTCATGGATTCTTCAGGCACCTGCTTCTCGGCGTACTCCACGTAGAAGTCGTCGGGATCGTCCGTATCGCGGAGAAGCATCGCCTGAAGACCGAGCTGCTTCGCCTCCGCCAGCGTCGTGGTGGCCGGCAGCTCGGCGACGTGCTCCAGCCAGCGGTCGGGCATGATGAGGCGCACCGTGAGCTGAGGGGCCTGGCCGGTTTGCCGGGCCGGTGGGTCGGGCTCTCGGGTCGTCGGATCGGATGGGGTGTCGCTCATGCTAGACGCCGCTGAGGGTGTAAAGGAACCGCTTGGTGACGTCGGTCACGTCGAGGCCGACGACCCGGTCGGTGGAGGCGTGGACCGTCGTGTGGCCGTGCTCGCGGCCCACTCGGATGGTCGCCCTTCCTATCGCCCCGCGGAAGGTCACGGAGTCGGACGTCTCCTCGCCGACCTTGAGACGTGTATGAGCGCCGTAGAAGTCCTTGGCTCGTTGCAGGACCTCCACGGGCAAAACGGTTGTCATCGCTATGTACCGCATGCAGAACACGGGCTCCGCTGACGCGTCCGTTCCCGAGCGGGCCACGCTCGGTGGAGCAGCGGCGGTGAAGTTTGCCCGGTTACGCCGCTTCGTCAACCGCAGCGGGTTCCGACGGCACTCGGGCACCCTCCGAGAGTCGGTGGCGCTGCTCGTGATGGCCGTTGCCGTCCTAGCCTTCGCGACGCTCGCGGCCGCCAGGGGCGTGCAGCCGTTTTTCGGCTGGTACTACCACTGGGCCTGGTACCCGACCCTGGTGGCGCTCGGCGCCGGCTACGCGGCCATCACGGGTAGGTGGCCGGCGTCGGCGCGCCTCGCCATCAGCCTTCTGTTCTGGTCGGCGTCCCTCTGGTTCTTCTTCGAGCTCGTAAATCTTCGCCTCGCCAACTGGTACTACGTGTTCGCCGCCGACGGCCGTCCGGCGAGGATGCTTGCCGCCTTCACGGCCTTCGCGACCGTCCTCCCGGCAATCTACCTCTCCTACCGCTGGGCCCAGCGACTGGGCGTCGCCAGAGGTTGGGTGGGTCCCGCGCTGCCCCTGAGTCGGCACTCCGCCGCGCTCGTGGGTGCGGGATTCGCGCTCCTCCTCCTGGCGCTGTGGCAGCCGCGCCTCTTCTTCCCGCTCGTTTGGGGGTTCCTGACCCTCGTCCTGGAGCCGTGGAACTACCGTCACGCTCCCGAGAGGTCCCTGCTGGCCGACCTGGAGCACGGCCGATATGAGCGGATCGTCCAGGTCCTCGTCGCGGGAGCGGCGGTGGGGCTGGCGTGGGAAGCGTTCAACTCCCTCGCCGGGGCACGGTGGATCTACACGGTCCCGGGCCTGGAGGGACACAAGCTGTTCGAGATGCCGCTACCTGGTTTTCTGGGCTTTCCGGTCTTCGCGCTGGACTGTTTCGTCGTGTATCAAGCGCTCGTCAACGTGGGCGTCGCCGTACCCGGCTGGGGCGCCGTTTCCCGGCCCGCCGCGACCGCCGCCGCCACCAAGAGTGCCGCCGTGGCGAGTGCCCTGGTGTTCGGAGCCTTCGTGGCCCTGGGCATGGAGCGCTGGACGATCGACTCGACGTATCCCGAGCTGGAGGCGCTGCCAGGCATCACGTCCCGCGAGCTTCGGAGCCTGCGAGCGGCCGGTGTCCGCAGCGTGGAGGCACTCTCATTGGCCGACACCGCTCTACTCTCGGAGCATGGTATGGAGGTTGACCGGGCCACGGACCTTGTCGCGACCGCGGATCTGACGGCGTTTCGGGGAATGGGAGCCCAGAACGCCGCCGCGCTGAGATCGGCGGGCATACCGACGGTCTGTGCCCTCGCACGGGCGGATGCCGCCACGGTCTCGCGTGCCGTTCGCGCCGTTCGAGCCGATCCGAGGGCTGGAAGCCCGCCCCGCGTGAGGGTCTGGATCCGCTCCGCGGCCCGCCGCTGCATCTCCGGGTGATTCTCGGCTACCGACGGCTCGACGACGACAAACAACAGAGAGGGATGGAAGATGCTCCCGAACGACATGGCGCCCCTGCTCGAGTACACCGAGGAGCTGTTCGCTCCCGAGACGGAGACGCACCGCTGGATCCGGGTCCAGATGGAAGAACGCGGCTTCCCGCCGATTCACGTCTCTCCCCTGGAGGGCCGCATCCTGGCCGTTCTTGCCAGGCTTGCGGGAGCCGAGAGGCTGCTGGAGCTGGGCACTCTCGGTGGGTACTCCGCACTGTGGTTGGTCTCCCTGCTGCCGGCGAAGGTTCGGCTGATCACCGTCGAAGGCGAGCCCCGCCACGCGGCTTTGGCTCGGGAGGCCTTCGAGCGAGCCGGCGAGAGACGGATCGAGGTCCTGGAGGGGGACGCCCGAAACGTGGTGCAGGAGCGCATTCTCGGTGATCGAGGCCACGCCGGTTCCTTCGATCTGATCTTCATCGATGCGGACAAGGGTAATTATCCGTACTATCTGGATGCTGCCTGCAAGCTCCTGAAATCAGGGGGTCTCCTGCTGGGAGACAACGCGTACTGGGAGGGGAAAGTCGTCGATGCATCCGCCCGGGATGTGGAGACGGAAGCGATCCGACTCTTCAACCGCCGACTGGCGGAAGATCCACGCTTCGAGAGCGTTCTTCTACCCGTGCGTGACGGTCTGGCCGTGGCCCGCTTCACCGGTCCTATGCGCCAGCCCTCCTCCGGAGATCGGTGAGATGGGTGAGGATCGGATTGGAATAGCTCGATGATCGAGAATAGATTGCAGACGACGCTCGAATTCGGACGTTTTTTCCTCCCCGGCCCGACCGAGGTCCGGCCGGAGACGCTGGCCGCGATGGCACAGCCGGTTATCGGCCACCGGAGCGAGGAGATCCAGGCCCTGATCGGAGCGGCTCAGCCGGAGCTCAAGCACCTCTTCGGGACCAAGCGGCCGGTCTACATCTCCACCTCCTCCGCCACAGGCATGATGGAGGCGGCGATCACGAACCTGAGCCGAAAGCGCGTCCTGTGCCTGGTATGCGGAGCGTTCAGCGGCCGCTTCTACGCCATCGCCGAGGCGACGGGTCGACAGGCGGACCGCCTGGCCGTCGAGTGGGGCGAGGCGAACCTGCCCGAGGATCTTCGCAAGGTGCTCACGGCGGATCCGGATCGCTACGACCTCGTGACGGTCGTCCACTCGGAGACCTCCACGGGAACGCTGAACCCGGTGCGCGAGATCGCGGCCGTCGTGGCGGAGTTTGATGACATCCTGCTGGCGGTAGACACGGTGAGCTCGATGGGCGGGGCTCGGTTGCGGATGGATGATTGGGGCCTCGACTACGTGCTCACCGGCGGCCAGAAGGCGTTGGCGCTGCCACCCGGGATCTCCCTCGCCGCCGCTTCGGAGAGGGCCCTCGGCCGTGCCGGCGAGATCGAGCACCGCGGCTTCTACTTCGATCTTCTCAAGTTCGAGAAGAGTCTCGATCGGCTGATGACGCCCAACACGCCCGCCGTCTCCCTTATGTTCGCGCTTCGCCATCAGCTCGAGCACATGGTGGACGAAGGTCTGGAAGCTCGCTGGCGGCGTCACCAGCAGATGGCGGATCACACGCACCTCTGGGTAGCCAGGCTCGCGGGCGAGACGAGTCGGCATTTCGAGATCGTCGCTCCGCCCGGCTACCGCTCTCCGACGGTGACCGCGGTGCGGCTGCCGGATCCCGAGGAGAGGAGCGGACCCGAGATCGTGAGCCGGCTCAGGGAACGAGGCTACGCGATCGCAGCCGGATACGGGAGACTGAAGCAGGAGACGATTCGTATCGGCCACATGGGTGACCACACGATGGAGCAACTCGAAGACCTGCTCGAGGAGCTGGATAAGGTGTTGATCACGTGACCGACGGCATAGCGCTTACCGGGTCGACCGCGGCCACCCGGACGGCAGAGCGAACGGAGGAAGATCGGCGGGTCAAGAAGGTGGTGATCGCCGATCCACTCTCGAACGAAGGGCTCGACCTGCTCGCCGCCGCCGATGGGCTCGAGGTCATAGACGTCTCGTCCGAGGGAAGGGAGGCGCTCGAGGAAGCCCTCAGGGATGCGGAGGGGCTGATCGTGCGCAGTGGTACGCGGGTCGACGGGCCGCTCCTGGACGTCGCGGCGCGGCTCGAGGTGATCGGACGGGCGGGCGTCGGGGTGGACAACATCGACATGAGGGCGGCGACGCGGCGTGGGGTCGCCGTCATCAATGCTCCGGGCGGCAACACCAGCTCGACCGCGGAGCTCACTTTCGCGCTTCTCCTGGCGGCCGCACGCAGGGTCGCGGAGGCAGACCGCTCCGTGCGAGAGAGTCGCTGGGACCGGAAGGCTCTCAGGGGCCGCCAGCTCCAGGGCAACACGCTCGGCGTCATCGGTGCAGGCCGCATTGGCACGGAGGTCGCGCGCCGTGCGCACGCGTTCGGCATGCGGATCATCGCCTACGATCCGTATCTCTCGGCGGAACGGGCCGCCGACGAGCGCCTCGAGCGGGTGGAGCTGGACGAGCTATTGGAGCGAGCTGACTTCGTGACGGTGCATGTGCCCCTCACGGAGCAGACGCGAGGAATGATCGGCGTGGCGGAGATCGGCCGGATGAAGCCGGCCGCGATCCTGATCAACGCGGCGCGAGGAGGGATCGTCGACGAGCGGGCTCTCGCCGTCGCGCTCGAGCAGCGCAAGCTGGGGGGCGCCGCCCTCGACGTGTACGAGACGGAGCCGTTACCCGGCGAGGACTCCCTCCGCGGGGCGCCGAACCTCCTGATGACGCCTCATCTGGGCGCCGCCACGATGGAGGCTCAGCGTGAGGTGGCGCTGGAGATCGCCAAGCGCGTTCGGGATGCACTGGTCGCGGCGGACCTCACCGCGGCGCTCAACGTGCCGCAGATCGATCCGGAGGAACGTGTGCGACTCGAGCCGCTGCTCGAGCTCGGGCGCCGGCTCGGCGTCGTCCTGTCCGCCCTCACCGACGGGCGTTGCCAGCGCCTGGAGGTTCGCTATGCTGGCTCCATGCGCCGCGTTCTGCGGCTGCTCGCCGCCGCCTCGCTGGAGGGCTACCTGCGCTCGACCGTGGCCTCGCCGCTGAACCTCGTCAACGCCCTGGCGGTCGCCGACGAACGGAGCATCGACGTCGCCCGCGTGCGCCGTCGCCGCATCGCCGACTACGCCAACTACGTGGAGCTCACCGCGACCGGCGGTCCCCGGGAGCAGGTGGTCGGCGGAGCGCTGCTGGAAGAAGGGCATCGGAGGCTCACGCGCGTCGGCCGCTTCCACGTCGATGCCACGCC
>Ga0255053_10000628_pt1 | contig 19575 bp, 17 predicted proteins | sample JV7_2_22_MG_FD_188635 | JGI IMG/M metagenome (GOLD analysis project Ga0255053, IMG submission 188635) | Seawater microbial communities from Jervis Inlet, British Columbia, Canada - JV7_2_22 | ecosystem: Environmental > Aquatic > Marine > Inlet | place: Canada: British Columbia | collected...
TGGTCGCGGCGGGCTCGGTAACGCGCGCTTCAAGAGCAGCGTGAATCGGGCACCGAGAAAAACAACCAATGGAACACAAGGCGAATCCCGCCACCTGAGCCTCGAACTCAAGGTGCTGGCCGACGTTGGCTTGCTCGGCATGCCGAATGCAGGCAAGTCGACACTGATATCTGCGATGTCGCACGCCAAGCCTCGTATCGCCGATTACCCGTTCACAACCTTGCACCCGAACCTCGGCGTTGTTCGTGTCGGACGTTTGCAGAGTTTTGTCATGGCCGACATTCCTGGCCTTATAGAAGGTGCTTCAGAAGGTGCCGGCCTTGGTTTTCAATTCCTGCGACACTTGCAAAGAACCGGACTACTGCTGCACCTCGTCGACATCGCGCCGATCGATGGGTCCGATCCTGCGACAGTTGTTAATGCAATATCGAACGAACTCAGCAATTTCTCAGACGATCTGGCCGACAAACCTCGCTGGCTTATCATCAATAAGATCGATCTGCTGAACTCGGAAGACCTCGAAGCAGCCCGTGACAAGCTAATGACTGATCTGGACTGGAAAGGCCCGGTTTTCGAGGTCAGCGCTGCCACCGGCGAGGGTACCGAGGCACTTGGGCAGGCCGTGATGCGTGGCCTTGAGAGGATCGGGGAAGAGTTACAGGATGCCTAGCGGAGGGCGCTCAGACACTTAGTGCCTTTACGCGCTTGTTCAGTCTGCTCTTGTGGCGAGCAGCCTTGTTCTTGTTGACGATGCCCTTGTTGATCATGCTATCGATGACCGGTACGGCGTCCTTATAGGCTGCCACGGCAGCGTCCTTGTCGCCGGCATCACAAGCCTTGACGACACTCTTGATCTTGGTACGCATCAGGGTGCGCATGCCCATGTTGGCCTTGCGGGTCTTTTCCGCCTGGCGGGCGCGCTTCCTGGCTGATTTGATGTTTGCCACTGGTTCTTACCGTGTCCTGCTCTCAAAGAGCCGCGTATTATTCGTGCCCGGCCCCCGGTTGTCAATGAAATTCACACCCCCCATGCAGGCTGCCTTTTGGGCTACACTCAGTGCCCGTATGACGAGCAAAAAAGTCACTGGATTCAAGCTGATGCTGTCGACCTCGGTCGTCAGCTCGATGACATTCCTGTCACGCATTCTCGGCCTCGTCCGGGACGTCGTTTTCGCCCGGTTTTTCGGCGCTTCGCTGGTTATGGATGCGTTTCTGGTGGCCAATCGCATCCCGAATATGCTGCGGCGGTTTTTCGCCGAGGGCGCATTCTCACAGGGATTTGTGCCTGTCATGGCTCGTTACCGGGAGAAGCACAGCCATGAGGACGCCAGGGAGTTCGTCGATGCCGTGGCCGGCACGTTCGGGATCATTCTTTTCCTGGTTACGCTGGCCGGGGTGATCGCTGCGCCATTGCTTGTTGCCGTGGTTGCGCCGGGGTTCGTCGGTGCTGATGGCCGATTTGAGCTCGCCACGCTGATGTTGCGGTTCACGTTTCCGTACCTGTTCTTTGTCTCGTTGACGGCATTTGCGGGTGGAATTCTCAATACCTATGGCCGTTTTGCTGTGCCGGCCTTCACGCCGGTGATTCTGAATATTGTGTTGATCGCCGGGGCTATCTGGCTGGCGCCGCTGCTGCAGGAGCCGGGCATGGCCCTCGCCTATGCTGTATTTGTGGCCGGATTGCTGCAGTTGCTTTTCCAAATCCCGTTCTTGCTCAGGATGCGAGCATTGCCCAGACCCAAATGGGCTATTCACCATGAGGGAGTGCGTCGGGCCGGACGACTGATGTTGCCGGCCATTTTTGGGTCGTCCGTCGCACAGGTGAATGTACTGATTGGCGGCATCATTGCGTCGATGCTCGGCGTCGGCAAAATCAGCCTGCTGTATTACTCGGACCGTCTCATGGAATTTCCGCTCGGCCTGTTTGGCATCGCGTTAGCGACAGTAACGTTGCCATACCTGTCCCGACAGCATGCCAACGGATTGTACGAAGAGTTCTCGGCAACGCTCGATTGGTCGATGAAACTCGTGCTGTTGATTGCTGTGCCGGCCGCTATCGGCCTGATCGTTCTGGCCGAACCGTTGGTTGCGACGATCTTCTATGGTGGCGTGTTTTCAGAAGACGATGTGCGCATGACCGCATTGGCATTGCAGGCATTTGCGGTCGGGCTGATTGGCTTCTCATACGTCAAAATCCTAGCGCCAGCGTACTTCGCCCGTGAGGACACGAAAACACCGGTTCGCATCGGGCTCATCGCGCTTGCCGTTAACTTCGTGCTAAGCGTTTCACTCGCCTGGTACCTGACATCGATAGGCTACGCCGGGACACACGCTGGTCTGGCACTCGCGATTTCAGTCGCTGCATTGCTAAATGCCGTGTTGCTGTACCGCGGACTGATTCGGGATGCTGTGTTACGACATTCTGCAGGCTGGCTGGCCTTATTGCTGCAGGTTGCCGCAGCGAATGCCGCGATGTGGGCTGTGATCAGCTGGCTTGACCGGCCGCTGACGTGGTGGCTCGACGTCGGAATTCTCGATCGGGCTACCTGGCTTGCGATCAGTATTCTGGCCGGCGCTGGTGCCTATTTTATTATCTTGCTCGTGCTCGGCCTGCGCCCGTCAAAGCTCGGCATCAAGCCACACTAGCATGCGGCTGATACGACATATTAATGACATGCCGTTCAGCAAACTGCGCGATGGCGGTGTTGTGACAATCGGTGCTTACGACGGCTTGCACCTCGGGCATGAACAGTTACTCAGTCGGGTCCGGGCGGCATCAGATGAACTCGGCTTGCCATCGATTGTTATGAGTTTTGAGCCGACGCCGAAGGAGTTCTTTGCTGCCGCTAGTCCACCGGCTCGTTTGATGCGTTTTCGCGAGAAGTTCGACGCGCTTGCAGCGCACGGGATAGACTTGTTTTTCTGCCCGCGATTCGATGCGCAGATGCGCGACATCTCCGCCACGGCATTCATTCGTCGCATCCTGATCCACGGGCTGTGCGCACGGCATATTGTCATTGGCGATGATTTTCGCTTTGCGCGGAAACGCGAGGGCATGCTCGAGCATCTGCAACGAGCGAGTCGGGCATTAGGCTACGAGGTCGAACAGGTGCCGAGTATCGAAGTGGACGGTATACGCGTCAGCAGCACTGAGATTCGGGAGTCGCTCTGGGACGGGGAATTGCAGCGAGCAACCGCATTGCTCGGCCGGCCCTATCGCATGTCCGGCAAGATCGTTATGGGCAAAAAGGTGGGTAGAACACTTGGATTTCCGACGGCCAATGTTGATCTGCGACGGCGGCAAAGTGCGGTCATGGGAATTTTTGCTGTCCGCGTTCAGGGTTTGGTGGGCGGCCCCCAGGATGCCGTGGCGAGTGTCGGAACACGACCCACATTCGGTGGCGACAAGCCAATACTTGAGGTTCACCTGTTCGATTTCGACGACGATATCTACGGCGAGTACATACATGTCGACTTCATTGCGCGACTGCGCAGCGAAGAGAAATATGATCAGGTCGAAGAACTTGTTGCGCAGATGCACCGTGATGCAGACAATGCGAAATCAGCTCTCGCTGCCAACGCTGCCTGAAAGGACAAGAAGTGACTGAGATACCGGATACCGGAACGCGCCGATTCATCACCTGGATGAGCGTTGCGCTGCTTATTGTTGCGGCAGACCAGGCAACCAAATGGGCGATTGTGGAATGGGTGCAGCTCTATGGAAAGGTGCCGATCAATTCGTTCATCAATCTGACACATCAACAGAATACCGGTGCCGCATTCAGCTTTCTGGCCGGTGCATCAGGTTGGCAGCGCTGGTTTTTCGTTGTTCTGGCAACCGCGGTAGGTGGCGTGATCGCCGTCTGGCTGTGGAGAATACGAATTGAAGGCCCGCTCGTATTGATGGCCGGACTGTCGCTCATATTGGGTGGTGCGATTGGCAATCTGATCGACCGCGCGAGGCTTGGTTACGTCACCGATTTCATTCAGGTGTGGTTCGGTAGCTGGGCGTTCCCCTCATTCAACGTCGCCGACGCTGCAATCAGCGTCGGCGCGGCGTTGTTAGTTATTGATGCCCTGTTCTTATCGGGATCTGGTCCAGCAATTATCAAGCGGGGCTGAGATCTTGCTGCCGCGGCCATCGATGCCAAAAGTCAGGCACTTGGTCGCTTCATTGCCACCGAGCAGGAATGTGGCGACGCCATTGAAGTTGCTCGCGGTCGGGTTGTTAATCACCACCTGGTAGGAGTCCGTGTCCGTATTCAAAGGACTCGCGTATCCCAATTCGACCAGGGTTCCGTAGCGACTGTTCTGCAGGTAAAAGCGCTCCTGATTCTGAGCGATCTCCAGCAAAATAGCTTTCGCCTCGTTACGCTTCGCCCGGGCGGCGAAATCGCGATAGTTGGGATACGCGATTGCCGTCAGTATGCCGATAATCACAACTACGATCATCAGCTCGAGAAGCGTAACGCCCCGCATGTATTTACGCATTTGCATAATTCTGTCCTATAGTAATCCGATTACTCTATGCCATCCTGGGTCCACAGTGTCCGGACCGGATTGTTTGAAAAGTCCGGATCAAAGCACTCCACACCAACGCAAGCGACTGGCCTTGTCTTGCACTCAGCCCCGACGCAGTCTTCGTCCCAGTGATTCGGAAACAGAAATATTGGCACAGGCGCGATTCCGCTTTGTTCGAGCTCTGTAACACGAGCGGCGTCAATATCTTCCGGACTGCTGCCAATACCGCCACCGTCCTCACCGCCGCTGCCGGGAGCGGGCGATTCCGGACTCCATACAGGATCGCCATTGCTAACGTCCATGCGATACAGGCGATTCGTCGTGAGACCTGCCTGGCAGGGATCCGAAGAATTGACTTCTGGTTCCAAGGTTACGAAATAGATGGAGTTGTTAAACGTACGCGAGTCCGAAAGGACCTTTTGAGATGATGGCAACGACATTTTCCATCCATGACCATCCGAAGGAATCACCGTATCGTATTGCCCCGCCACGTCGATGAGATCCGAGTCTTTGATGATCGAGTAGGCGTTGTATTGAGCCTGTGTCAGCGGATTAAATACGTTGGCGTCGCGCAGTGAGTAAAAGCGATCCGAAGCGCTATTGTCGAGAGGGTGCGCCCGGTAGCCACTGCCGATGCTGATCGAAAGGAAACGGCGATTGAGGCGCTTGTCGGTAAACATTGCGACATCCGGCGCCGTATAGAATCGTCGTGTATCCGCCGCCCCAGGGGAATCGAGACCTTCGGCACCAAATTGAGCGATGACGCCGCCAGCGACGAGCTGGCTCGGCGTCTTGCCGTTGTCAATATCAAAACGCCAGATTTGTCCGCCCAGGTCTGCGGCATACATGCGATCAGCATAGCCGTCACCGCTGAAATCAATCACTCGAATTCGGCTTGGAATTGAGCGTGTCATCGAATCCAGTGAGAGGTCAGCATAGCTATCCCGACCTGCGCGCCACACCTGCTCTCCGGTTTCGAGGTCGAGCATGAAGATTCCAGCGCCTTCAACATCTGGTTCAGCCGGGTGTCCCGGAGAATCATGTGACGTGTCATAGCCGGCGCCCAGAACAAGTACTGCGTTCTGCGCGCTGCGCACATCCGCGCTGTTGACCTTGACTTTCGCGACAACTGGAGGTGACCAGCTCTGTCCGGACTCTGGGAACGTCCTGATCCATTTGACGGCCGGCTGGTCAGGGTTAGTCACGTCAAGCATGTAGTACTTATCGCCACCACGACGCATGCCGAAAGCGATGTAGACAAAGTCCGTGCCCGACTCAATGACGCCGTCACTATTCAGGTCAGCGATAATTGGTACGACGTCGCCATCCAGACCATAGTTCTTGTAGTCAACATTTTCGTTGAAGTACAGATCGATGAGGTTCGAGAGCAGATCGTGCGGAATGAATGCCCATTCTTCCTCGCCAGATGCCGCATCGACCGCGTGCAGATAACCATCGTTGGTCGCGCTGAACAATAGCGTCTTGTGTGAACCAGCCTGGTCGCCGTAAACGACAGCAGCGGGCTGCGAGTGCAATGTGTCGCCCATCGAGTAACGAACCGTCGTGTCCTGGTTGTTATCTTCGTCCTTGACGTCGACGCCTCGCGTCCAGTCGATCAGGTCACTGATAGAGGGCTCTCCTTCAGCGCCTGACATGCCAAAGTCTTCCAGGCTGAATGCGCCCTCATTGGCTCTTGACACAGCGTTGTCCTGTGCTGTCAAGGCAGCAGCACCGTTGTTGGTGTAGATATTGCGGGTTTCCGGGTTGGGGAGAATATTCGCAACACCACCGGTCGTCACGTCAGCGCCATCAGGCCTGCTGTCTTCGGACCAGAAGTTCGTCGCACCATCGGCAAAGTAGCCCGTATTCGGATCTACTGCATCGAGATCATATTTATCGCGAATCTCACCTTCCTTGAGCGTGTATTTTTTCATGTTGCCCGGCCAGTGAACTTCGTCTGCGGCTCGGAACACGGAAACGTACAGGTCGTTCAGATTCTGCGTTCTGTTGAACGCGTTTACTGCGACTGAAGGTGCCGTGAAAGAAATGTCACGATCAAAGATATCCGTCACGATATCGGTTAACGCAGCCGTCAACGACTTCACGTCCGACGCGAGGTAATACTCGCCGCCGGACAACTCGGCTGTTGCTTTGAGAATCGGCAAATCAACGGTGAAGCCGATCGTATAGGTTGTTACTGATTGTTGGCCAGGTACATCCTGATTGATATCAACCTTGGAGAGATATTCGGAAATATCGTCGAGGCATGCACCATCCCTGTCGCCGCCATTGCAGCCACTACGGCCCATTACGCTGGAGAAATCAGGCAGGCCGCCGGTCCTGGAGTACGCACCTCTGTCCTGGGTTGGTTCGCCGTCGGTCAAAAGCACAACGAAGTTTTTCGAGCAGGCATATTCTGCCGGCTGCTTGTAGACCATCGGGTTGCTGGAGATCAGCGCATCCGGATCGGTATAGGTAGTGCCGCCGTAGACCGCGGACAGACCATTCCAGTAACGTGCTGCTTCGTACATGGTCTCGGACAGCGGTGTCCAGCCACTCGCGGGAATACTGTCAACAACGTCGTTGGCTTCGTCCCTGTTGTCGTCCAGGTCCTTAAGACCGTGAATGACCGGACCGCCTGCGTCGTAGTGAAAGCGCATAAAGCCGACGTTGACATCACGAATCGAGCCCAGGACATTTTTCGTTACGGACTTAACGATGTCCGTGCGGCGCATGCTTGAGCCTGGTGGGTTGTGATACCAGTTGAGGAAGTTGCTGTCGTAGACCGTGACGATTTGCTGAGTCGGGCTGCTGCCCCAGGATACCTCACGGTTCTCCTGATTAGTGTACTGGTCCGTGTTGGTGCCTGATCGTGCGTAGGGTTCGTCGGTCGGGTCCGAGTTGGCGCCGTGTATACCGGAGTCAGCGCGGCATTCGACAGGACTGTCTGTGTTTCGACTGCTCAGTTCCTGCCATTTATATCCACCTCTCCAAGTCCGCCGATACATCGCCATCGTATCGGTGTATGCGCCGGCAGCGCCCGCCTGAATGACGCCTTGTGCGCAGTAGAACTTGGATTTGTAGAATCGGTAACGATCGCCGCAATTCGGAATCGTCGAGTTGGTCGTCCAATAATACATGCTCGAGTTACAAGGACCCGAATAGGTCTCCGAGCTGTCGAAGGGTTCCTGGCTCCTCTCGACCGTCGTCATGCTGCCCGACGAGTCGATGATAAACAGGATGTTTGGTTTCGCTGCAATACTGGACTCTGGCGTCGATATCAACAATTCGACGTCATCGGCCCAAACTGGCGAACCGGCTGTAAGTGTGATCAGCAATCCCGCTATTGCCCAAGCGGAGTGCATACGGCACATGTTCATGTGTCCTTACCTCTTTTAAGTCGTTCCGTGACCTATCGCTCAATCAGTCACAACCAGATTATCTACCTCGCAATATCAATACTCGTAACAGTTTTTGTTCTTTTGTCTACGCTAACCAACGCGTAGCTGCTCTTTATATTTTTTACTACTGCAAATTCCGTCGCGAAGTCCTCGAACTTCACTGCCTTGCCTGCTATGGAGAAAACCGTCTCCGCCGTCAGGCGGGCCCGCTCGAAGTCCTCGTCGCAGTCGCCGGCGCACGGTTTGAAAGTCATCATCCCGTTCGTTGACGCAGGCATAATCATATTGGACGGCGACAATTCAACCGCGCTAACCAGCGTCACAATCTCGAAGTCTGCGAACGCGGCCTGGCCGAAGCCCAACACCATCAAAGCTAAATATGTCCTGATCTTCATCTTCATGTCTCCGATCGGGTTGGATTACTCGATCCCGTCCTGTGTCCAGAGTGTACGCACCGGATTGTTCTCAAATCCTGGGTCGAAACACTCGACACCAACACATCCCAACGGCGGCTGTCTGCAATCGTCGCCGGTGCAGTTCGGATCCGGGCTCGGGAACAGAATCGTTGGAGACGGTGCAATACCACCCTGCTGCAGTGTCGAGCGTCGCTCGTCATCCGAAACCAGCGGACTCAATGTGTCGATATTGGGCACAATCGGGTCGCCATTGACCACACTCATGCGATACAGGAAGTTGGTTCCCTGGCCTGCAGAGCACGTTGCTGCCGCAGCCGAGTCCGGCGTAAACGCGACGAAGAAGATCTCATCATCAAACGTAAGCGAGTCTGCGAGTATTTTCTCGTTAAACGGCAGCGTGAACTTCCAGCCGCTATCAGCTGATGTGATAATCGTCTGCGTTTGACCGCTTACCTCGACCAGATCAGCATCTGTAACGATCGTGTAGCTGTCATACGCGTTCTGGTCCAACGGGTTGAACACATTCGGGTCTCTGATAGAGAAGAAGCGATCTGACGCTGTAAGGTCGAACGGGTGTGCCCGATAGCCGGAGCCGACACTGATCGAAATGAAGCGGCGCTGTTGGCGATTGTCGGTTACGAGTGAAACGTCAGGCGCATTGTAGAAGCGCCGTGTCTCGGCTGCCGTTGGCGTACCACTGAGGCCTTCGGCTCCGAGCTGTGCAATAACGCCGCCAGTTACCAGGTTTGACGGATCCTGACCGTTAAATATGTCGAATCGCCACACCTGGCCACCGAGATCCGTCGCGTACATGCGGTCAGCGAGTCCGTCGCCGCTCAGGTCGATTACGCGAACCTGGTTCGGCAGGGCGCGGTCCATCTCGCGACCCGATGTAGAAAGTTGCAGGTCGGCACCTGAATCGAGACCGGCGCGCCACAGCTCTGCACCCGTTTCCAGGTCGAACATATAAACACCATTACCGGCGCCATCAGCGGCGGCCGGATGCGCGCTCGTGTCGTGCACAGTGTCGTAGCCGCCACCAAGGACAACAACTGCCATGTCGGCATTTTGACTTACAGAAGCGATGTCCACGCGCGCGACAACTGGCGTCGACCAACTCTCACCGAACTCGGCCTGGTTGAGCTGCCACATAAGACTCGGCGAATTCTTGTCCGTAACGTCCAGTGCATAGAAAGAGTCGCCGCCGCGGCGCATACCGAAGATCAGGCGAACAAAATCGCCATCAGCTGATTCAACGATACCGTCTCCGTCAACGTCCTTGACGACAGGCACGACGTTGCCATCGATTCCGTACTGCTTGTATTTCGAACCTGGGTCGAAGTACAGGCGCGTCAGGTTCGACAGCAACTCCTTCGGAATAAACGACCAGAGTTCGGCGCCGGAGTCACCTGCGAAAGCATGCAAGTAACCGTCGTTGGTTGCCGTAAAGATTACGACATCGGGGCTCGCCTGCGTTCCGCCATAGACAACGGCTGCTGGCTGCGAGTGCAACGGATCGCCCATTACTTTGCGTACTGTCGTCGCAAGGTTGCCGTCCTCGTCGAGCAGGTCTTCACCGCGCGCCCAACGCATGAGTTCGTCCATTGTCGGTTCGCTCGCAGCACCCGACAGACCGAAATCGGCGGCCGTGAATGAAGCCGCATTCGACGGTGTGACAGAATTCGCTGCGGCTGTCAGGTCACCGCTACTGTTGTTTGTATACAAGTTGCGAATCAATGGCGTTGGCAACTGCTGTGCAGCACCGCCGAGTCTTACGTCATTGCCGTCCGCGCCACCGCTGGTCCAGTAGCTCCTTGCTGTGTCGAGGAAGAAGCCGGTTGCTGGATCGACCGCGTCGTCACCGTTAACGTCAACAATGCTTCTGTCAACAACGCGGTACTTCTTCAGGTTGCCCGGCCAGTGAGCTTTAGCCTTTGCGCCAAATGTTGTTATGTAGAGGTCATTGAGGTTCTGAGTACGGTTGAACGTGTTCACCGATACGGCAGGCGCCGAGAATGACAAGGTGCGATCGTTAATGTTGGCAATAATGGACAACAGAGTCCTGGTCAATGATTCAACGTCGTCGGCCAGGAAGTACTGTCCACCCGAATTGGTGGCTGTTTCACTAAGGATCGGCAGGTCAATTGTGAAACCAATCGTATGGGTGGTCACGAATTGATCCGGATCCGTATCCGACGTCGAATCGATATCCACCTGTGATAAATACTCGGCGACGTCGTCGAGGCAATAGCCCATCGTGCCGTCGCCGTCACATGCGGCCGGGAAAGTCGGCAGGTTGCCAACGAGGCTCGGTGTTTCGTCGTCGTCAACCGGTTCGCCATCAGTTAGCAGAACGTTGTAGTTCTTGGCGCAGACGTCCCAGTCTGGTTGCAGGTAAACTTCGGGGGCAGTTGATGCCAGAGCATTGGGTGCCGTCGGAGTTTCATTAATTAACTCACCGTAATAGGCTGGCATGCCGCGCCAGTACAGCGCATTCTCATACAGCGTCTCGGATAACGGTGTACGTCCGCCCGCCGGCAGGCCGTCGATGACACTGATCACCGATGCTCGATTCACGTCGAGGTCAGTCATTCCCAGGATAACCGGGCCACCGGCATTGTCGTTGAAACGCATCAGCCCGACATTGAGGTTGTTGACCGAACTCAGGACCTTCTTCGTCACGGCTTTCATGATGTCGGAGCGCGACAACGTGACCGTCGCCGGCGTGGCTTTCCAGTTCAGGTAATTTCCATCATAGAACGTGTAACTCATGCTGCGTCCTGAGCTGCCCCAGGATATTTCATTCGTCGGGTCATCTGTCCACGGGTAACTCATGCCGGAACCTGCGGCAGCATAGACAAAGTTGGCTGTCCCGTCGCCATGCAGTCCTGAATCGGCGTGGCATTCGACGTCGTCCGAACTGTTCCCATGTTCCAGTGTGGTCCACTTTTTGGAACCGCCCGCATCCGACCGGTACTGAACCATCGTATTGGAAAAGCTGCCGATTCCTGCAATCTGATTTGCAGCAAAATCGCAATGAAACGAATCCTGGTCGACATACGCCGTGTTATTGCCATCGCAGACCGGCGTTACGTCGACATCCGTCCAATAGATGTTGTTTACGTCACAGTTACCGGGATATTCCTGCAGGTTCTCGTACGGCTCCGTTGTATCCTGAGTCGTGGTCATCGAACCCGACGTATCCAGAATGAACATGACGTTGGGCTTCGGGTTCTGGGACGGATCCGGGTTCATCAAAAGCAGCTCGGTATCGTCTGCTACTGCCGGCAATCCGGTCAGCAGTGCGATCGCGAAACTGACACTCATCCATGTGGTCTTGCGTATTGAGATCTTCATGATCCTGGCCTCAATCTTTAGTTAAGCGATTAGATAGAAACGGCGATCGAAATCACCGTGTCCGATTCGAGATGATGCAGAACGACTACGGTTTTCTCATCGCGATCGTTTGCCTGCGAGACAGCTTTCCTAAAATCCTGCAATCGAACTGTCTTCCCGTTTACGCTGTAGTGCGTGCCCGACGTGACGCGCACAACCTTACGGTCGCAGTCTGCGCATTTCTTAAAAGCTACGCCGCCATTCTCTGTCGCCGGCGCGCGGAAATCGCTGAGTGCGACTTCATAGGCCTGCGAAACGACCTGGCTCTGAACTGCAGCCGCGAGGCCGAGGCAAAGCAACGTAACCGTAATAAGTGTCTTGATTTTCATGAGTTTCACCTTTTCCCTGGGTCGTCACTCAAACGTTAATTTCCAAGTGTCTGTGGTTCCGGACCGACAATGTAGAAGGCCTGCGTATGGGTCGCGGTTGAGTCTCGATCGGTCGTTGATCCCGGTTCTCTGCGCGACGCTGCCGCAGACGTCGCCAGGAAGTGATGTGCAGCAACGCCACTCCCGGACCCCAGGCTGAATGCCTTGTCGGGAACGATGCTCCAATCTTCATACACGAGCGTTGCCGTCACAGAATCATGGTCATTGATTACTTGTGTGACGGTGGCGCCGGCGACCGGATCCCACGTGCCTTGAGCCAATATGGCTTCAAGACCCGTTTCAGCTGCCTGAAACGCGTTCTCGTAATTCTGGTCATTGCGCGCCATCGCAAGTTCGGTCGTCGCAGTGTTCATGCCGGAGATGGCGAGCACCGTGATGACGACCAACAGGATCAGGCCGACGACGAGTGCCGCACCTTGTTGTCTTTTTATATTAGCCATCGTTTTCATGTCATTCTCACAATCAAATTCTTGCATTACGCAGAAGAATGGTTTTCGAAACCATCATGCGGCGGAAGTTATCACCTGGCACACCAAGGTCTACGTCGCCGGGTTCGTAATCACTCGCATCCTGAATTCCGACCTCAGCCGTGATGCCGCGTACGACGAGCCAGATGCGAGCGGTCATTACGCGAGCGCCGGGAATAAATCCGGCCGCGTCGCGGTCATAAACCGGATCGCCGGGATTGACATAGCGGTCGACCGTATTGTCCTCATTGACGTCAATGCCGAGCTGAATCTGCAGGTTCTCAACGCCTGGTGCGACTTCCTCATCGATGACGATGGGGCCAGCTACGCCAACACCAAGTGACTTGCGTCGCAGGGCCGGTGTGCCGGGTATCAGATCTGAGTCTGCCGCGACATAGTAGGTATTGATGATTAAATTGTGTGTCGTCGAGTCTGCTCCGCTGAACGTGCCGGGAATGAGGCCATCGGCAAACATCTGACCCTGAATACGCGTCGTCTGAATTTGCATTTGGCCATCCAGCGGCGCGACCGGCAATACGGTTGCTCGACGAACCGTGAAAACGTCGGAGTTTGCTTGTGCGCCAGCACCACCCTGGGCAGGGCACAGCAAGTTGTAGTTGTTGTTGTCACCGTCAACGGTCATCAGGAGTTCCAGCGCCCAGTTCGCACCACAATCAGGAGGTGCCGGGAGATTCAGCGGATTGGGCGTGCCCTCGATTGAACTTCCCTCGACAGCCAGCGGGCGGCTTGTACGGCCCCAGTTGCTCGCCATACGCAGATCGGCTTCAAGCGTGTCCATCGCGAACTGCGCGGTTTCCTGCACGCGCGCAATCGATTCGTTGATGACGAATGCCTGCCGACTCTGATTGTAGATCTGTACCGCACCAATGATCAGGAACGAGCCAATCGCTAATGCGACCATTAGCTCGACCATAGTCAGACCAGTTTGCTTGTTCGGTGCTCTCTTACGCATGTTCATATTCCCCGTACCGGAATGACGATTGTGTAGTCGAGGTCCGCGCCGGGTTCGGTCCAGCTGACCTCAATCGTGTAGCTAGGTGGGTTCACGGTGCCATCAAATGTGATCTGAACCTGACCGTTCGGCAACTGATCGTCAGCTTGCTCGGCCCACAGGAAAATATCGTTTGCCGCCATTTGTGGCGCGCTGCAATCAACGCCCTGAGCGACACAGCCACCATTAGCGCCACCGCCGGCATAGACGGCACCGGCAGTCGGATTTGCCCTTATCCGGTCAGCGACATCACCGGCAATCGTTACTGCATGATGACGGAACATGGACGTACGACCTGCCTGCATGCTTTGCACGAATAAACCCGCGATGCCGAGCATGCCAACCGACATGATGACGAGTGCTATCAGTACCTCAACCAACGAGAAGCCTCGTTGCCGTCGCGGTGCATTTACTTGATGGGTAATCAACATCCAGTGCATTCCTTATATATGAAGCCAGTCAATTACGGGCAGTTCTTGCCCATTGCCAGGAGCGCGTTGTCGACCATTGTCAGGTCCCGAATGATCGTTGCGCGGCCGAGGGGCGTCGCGACAAACAACCGCGCTGCCGAAAAATCCTGCGACGTTTCGACGGTGCCCCGGTCGTCGCAGATCATGACTCGTGAGACAGGCACATTGGTGCCGACATCGCGCCGACCCAGCCCGCTGGACGCGTACATGAAATAGGTAGCATCGTTTTCGACAGCCAGCGTGATGCCTTCGGCCGCCTCGGGCACGACCCGGAGAACTGTCTCGCCGACAGCGTTTCGCAATTGGTCAGCGTTGTCGTCGAGAAAAATGATGTAGCCCTGGTCCCAGGTGCCACCGCAGTCTGCGGCGCCGTCCATGGAGTTGGCGCTCGCACAAATCGTGACATTGGTCTTTGCACGTGCCGCTTCGCTGCGCGCCATATGGAATGCGGCGTGCAGGTCATTGGCGGTGCTCGTGACGCGGCTGTTACGCGTGAAATCTGACAAATTCGGTATGCCGAGCGTCAGCACAACGCCGACGATCAACAGCGTGATCAGCAATTCGTAAAGCGTAAAGCCGGATTGGGTTCGTTTTTTCATGCAAGCAATATACTGCGCGGGGTTCAGGCGTTCCCGAGCAGCCGACGAACGGCCGGATCAGGCCGATAAGCGGTCGATTTCGAGACCTGCTACTTAACCTAATCCGCACAACTGTATGGTTCCCCGCGAGTCGTCTCCGTCGCTACACGCGGCCTACCCGTGTAGCTGATGACGAGCGCCTTCGGCCTGGCTCGTTCACCCCTGTCACAGATTACAAATGTGCCGTTCGTAGCGCGCTTCTGAGTGGCTCTGAGCGTGAACCCACGTCTATTTGCCATAATCTGGACGTTTTCACCGACGATATGGGCCTGCAGGAGCGGCTCGCCGGGGTCCCGGCGTGGCGGCTCATCCTTGTCTGTGTTTTCGAACATGAGCCAAGCGGTGGACCAGTCACGGCCCGGCTCACAACTCAGCCCATCGAGACTGGGGCAAATAGAAACGACGCGATGACGCATGATCGACTCCTTCCGCGCAAGATGGATGGCGTGAAACAAAGCGTTAATTTCCACATGCTGTCGATTTCGGGCCGCGATGCCAGCGAACGATGGAAGCCCCAGGCCCACGATCACCGCGACCAGCGCGAGGGTCATGAGCAACTCGTAAAGGGTAAATGCACGGTTGCGATAACACATCTCGGACCTCCTTGTCCTGACGTCAGAGTAGGGCGGATTCGCCGGCTCAGCGTGCCGTGAAAGTGGGCTATACTCCTCAAATCAGAAATATTGAAGGCTTGGAAAATGACCCGATCGGGCCTCCTGTCTCTTTTCGATAAATTCGGCATTTTGCCGACGCCGCAACGCGTTGAAATCGCGACAATTCTCCTTGAGCGGCCGCAACACCTTTCAGCCGAGCACATCATTGACAAGCTGAAGGCTGCGCGCAGCGGTGTGTCCAAGGCGACCGTGTACAACACGCTCAACCTGTTCTCAGAACGTGGCCTCGTCAAGGAAGTGATGGTTGATCCGGTTCGCAAATTTTACGACTCGACAACGCATCCGCATCATCACTTCTACAACGTCGACTCAGGTGATCTCTCAGACATTCCCGACGAACAGGTTCTTTTCAAGGACCTGCCCGACCTTCCTGACGGCACCGAGCACGAGAGCATCGAGGTGCTGATCAAGGTCCGCGATCGGGCCGAATAGACGCTTTAAGCCCTTTTACAGGCGGGGCGCTGCGGCTATACTTCGCGCCGCTGCCGGATTAGCTCAGTTGGTAGAGCACATCATTCGTAATGATGGGGTCAGGTGTTCGAGTCACCTATCCGGCACCATATTTTTCAAGTACTTACCTACGTTATCTCCAATTTTCCAAGGCCATGTGTCCCACTTGTAGGCAATTTGTAGGCACTGTAATAAACATGGTTCAGAGGTCTCTGGGCGACCCCAATTTCGGCCAAGAATGAATCGCTTTGCGCATAATTGAGATTATGAAATTCAAGCGAATCGAATGACCGCTTTCACCCAAAGCAGCCATTCGGCTACATACGCTAGCATCCTCAGTTATCCCCAATATGCAATCCCTGGTGGTAGCACCAGAATAATTCGGATCGATGCCAATAATCATGTAGGTTACGACTGAACCAGGGGGTAAAAGCTCATGAGCAAGTCGGAAAACGTCGCCCACTCTCAGTCATTACTGCTCGCAGTATTTCTCTTGATGGCGCACGGCTCGGCCCTGGCGCAGGATGATCGACCCAACTTTCTTGTGATCGTTGCCGACGACATGGGGTACTCAGACCTTGGAAGTTATGGCGGCGAGATCAACACACCCGTATTGGACGATCTTGCGCAACAAGGTACGCGCTATACCGACTTCTACGTGAGCCCTACCTGTTCGGTTACCCGATCCATGCTGCTTAGTGGAACGGACAACCACGTCGCGGGCTTGGGCAACATGGGCGAGATGTTAGCGCCGAACCAGGTAGGACAACCGGGTTACGAAGGTGTGCTTAACGAGCGCGTTGCCACGGTCGCCTCGCTGTTGCGGGATAACGGCTATCACACTTACATGGCCGGGAAATGGCATCTCGGGCTTGAACCTGCCCAAATACCGCATGCCCGTGGCTTCGAGCGCGATTTCTCCTTACTCGTCGGTGGCGGCGATCACTTCGATGACGGGTGGAATCTCGAATGGCAGATACCTAAAGGCCCTTATACGGAAGACGGGCGTCCCGTTGCAAAATTGCCGAAAGATTTCTATTCGTCGAAGAATTACACCGACAAAACAATTCAGTTCATCAAAGAGGGACACGGCGATGGTAAGCCGTTCTTCGCCTACATGGCATTTACGGCACCTCATGGGCCACTGCAAGTGCCAGATGACTGGCTGCGGCGCTACAAGAACCAGTACGACGAAGGTTGGGATGTCATTCGGCATCGCCGTATCGCTCGCATGCGGGAACTGGGCATTTTGGAAGAAGGCACCAGCACCGCCGAGCGTCTGTGGTTCCTGCCGCGGGCCTCTATGCTCGCACCAGGAGCTCGCATCGCACTGGGCCGCAAGATGGAGATATACGCGTCGATGGTTGAATACATGGATGACCAGATCGGACGCGTATTCGATTATCTGAAGGAAATCGGCGAGTACGACAATACAGTCGTTATTTTCTTCTCCGACAACGGAGCAGAAGGAGCTGACCTGATGCAGATGTTTTCCGGTCAAGTCGGCAGCATGGGCTATCTGCATGCGGGAGCCAACTTCGCCGAATCGGGCCACAATTCCCTTGGGCGCAAGGGCACGTTTGCGGAGTACGGACCGACATGGGCTCAGGTGGGCGCAGCACCCTTTCGGCTTTACAAGGGTTACGTAACTGAAGGCGGTACGCGGTCTCCGCTGATCGTGAGCGGCCCCGGCGTGCAAGGTGCCGGTGCATTGAATACAAACGCGATCATGCATGTCATGGATATTGCGCCGACCTTACTGGAGTTGGCCGGTGTAGAGCACCCTGCTACGTTCCAGGGTCGCGACATCGTACCGATACAGGGCAAGTCCTGGGTGCCAACGCTGAATGGCAAAGCACAATCTCCCCGCGGTCCGGGTGAATGGCTGGGCTGGGAGTTATTCGGTAACCGGGCGATTCGCCAGGGGGATTGGAAAATAGGCTGGCACCTCGAGCCCTTTGGTACCGCGGACTGGCGGTTATTCAACCTCGATGCTGATCCCGGCGAACAGTTCGACTTGTCCGAGAAATTTCCGGAGAAAAGAGCAGAACTCATCGCGCTATGGGATGAGTACGAAGACATGAATGGCGTAATCATCGGCGATCGGTCGCTACTCGAAGGTGCAAAAAAAGCGCTTCCCAATCCGGTTTTCGAGTCTGATAGCTATCCGCCGGTTCGTGGTTTGGAAAAAATTCCACACAAGAAATTGATCGAACTTCTCAGCCGATAAAAAGATACTAGTTCATGCAAAAAGTAAATTGCTCTACCCGATTCTTGGCTCTTGTCGCATCTGCGCTTGCCATCGCTCTGATCTCCGGGCCGGCGAACGCTCAAGACGATGGTGCGCGCACGTACTGGAAAGGAAGAGCCGGCACTAATGTCATGTCAGTCCAATACCTGAACATGAACTTGCAAGCCTCTGATACGGTGCAATTCGATCCATCGCACTACATCTACCCTGCTGCGGACGTCGAGGCCGATATTTTTATTTTGAGCTGGGCACGTCATATGACGTTATTCGATCGGCCGTCGATACTTAGCGCTAATCTTGTTGGCGGCAGTGTCGGTGTGGAATTCGATACCAGCATCACCCCACCAGAGTTCTTGCCGCCCGGTGTCGTGCCAGGTTCCTCCTTCAGCCAGTCCGCCTCCGGCTACGCTGACCCGTCGGTACAGCTCGACGTAAATCTTTTTGGTACGTCGCCGATAAATGCCATCTTCGATTATCTGAACTACGAACCGACCTGGACTCTCGATGCCGCCTTTATGCTGGGAGTGCCGCTCGGTCAATACGACGACGACAAAGTGGCCAATCTGGGTTTGAACCGGTTTTATGGGCGAGTCGCCTTCCCTTTCAAGTATCACTTCCGTGTTTTTAGCCCCGGCTACATGTCGAGCCTGGAAGTGGTTCCGTCAGTCTGGCTCTTTACCGAGAACGACGACTTTTTAGGACAGAAATTGAAGAACGATCCTATGTTGCAAGTTGAGGCGCACTGGACGCATGACTTTACCCGGCACTTTTTCGGATCCCTCGATCTGCTCTATCGCAATGGTTTCCAGTCGGAAATCGATGGCGTTAATTTCGGAAGCGACATTGAGATCGGAGATCTCGGTTTCACGCTGAATTTCTCAGTGACAGACAACGTGACGATACGAACGAGTTTCAGCTCGAACGTCTTTGGTGACAGCGATATCGACACCAGCATGATACGACTTCAGTTTGTTTATGCATGGGATCGGGCAATCGAAAACCTAAAGAAGTTAGGCAGTGAATAGCAGCGAACGCCAGGGCTGGCCGAGTCGCGGACTAGTCTGAGCCAGAAATTTGCACGTCGAGAGGCCCGGCTTTTCCAGTTTGTTTTTGTGCGTTCAACGGCTGCTTGTGGCCGAAAGCAGCCGGTCGGACTCTCGGATTTTCAGCCCTTTGAATGACCGCTTTTGGTGAAAGCAGACGTTCAATGTAACCAGTCACTTTCGCACTGTCATTTCGGCACGAACAAGGGATCGGCCACCCCAGGCTTGCGCTTCATTGAATCGGAAAGGCTTCGTAATGATGGGGTCAGGTGTTCGAGTCACCTATCCGGCACCATCCTTTTGCTCCTCGATCCAGGCCAGAATCGACACGTGCAGCATTGGCAAGGTAATACCGCCATAGCCGACCACGCGGTCGTGGAACGCACTTAAGTCGAACTGATCACCGAGTTCTTCCTCGGCCAGCGTGCGCAGACGACGAATCTCGCG
>Ga0255053_10000629_pt1 | contig 19567 bp, 17 predicted proteins | sample JV7_2_22_MG_FD_188635 | JGI IMG/M metagenome (GOLD analysis project Ga0255053, IMG submission 188635) | Seawater microbial communities from Jervis Inlet, British Columbia, Canada - JV7_2_22 | ecosystem: Environmental > Aquatic > Marine > Inlet | place: Canada: British Columbia | collected...
CATATACCGGCCACGAGTCAACGCCAGGCCTTCGGCAGCTTCATATTGGCCCGGGTCGACAGACAGGATCCCGGCTCGAATGATCTCGGCCTTATAGGCCGCAGCACTTGTGCCAAGACCCAACACACCAGCCTGAAGCGTGGATAGGCCTAACTCTCTTCCCAATACGAAGAAGCCAAAGAAGACGACTACCAAGACCGGGATGCCTCTGAACAGCCACACGTAGCCAAGCGACACCCACCGAAGGACTCTGAATCTCGAAAGACGCATCAGCGCCAGAACCAGACCGAGCACGGTGCCGAGAAGGAGTGACCACGCGAACAGCTGGAGCGTCACCCAGGTGCCGTCAACCAAGAGATCCCACGATCGGCCTACGACACCCCAATCGAGTTCCATGATCAGAAGTTAGCGGCGAGACCGACGCTTTGAAGGGTAGAGGAAGGGAGCCCCCGGCGGGAGGCTCCCTTCTCAGTTCTAGCCAGGTTGGGCCTCAACAATTCCCTTCGGGCATTGTTGTGTACGGCTCTGCTTGATTGATGTCGTCGGGTATTGGTATGCAACGGTTGAACCACTTTGTCTGGATCGCGGCGACGGTCCCATCGGCGATCATCTCGTTGATGACCACATCGATGGCATCACGCTTGCCCTCGTTGCCGGTCTGGTAGGTGAATGACAGCGGATGGGCCAGGATCGTGGGACCGGCCACGCTCAACTCGGGGTTCTGGACGGCGGCGAAGCCGGCAACCAGCGAATCCTGAACCAGCAGGTCGACCCGGCCTTGAAGCAGCCCGGTGAGAGCCTCCGCAGCACCCTGGAAACCGAGATACTCGTCGTAGCCGAGCTCGGCCTCATTGTCGAGGACGAACTTCTCCTGGCTGCTGCCCTGGATGCCACCGATGATCAATCCGGTCACATTGGCAAATCCAGCCGAGCCTTCGTCCTCAGCGCGGACCTGGGCAATGATCCCGGTCGAGGTCATCGGACGGGAGAAGACAAAGCCTGCCTCCTGACGGGCTTCGTTTGGCCAGATCCCGGAGTCTGCAATGTCATACAAACCCGAAGCCAGACCCTCCATCTCGGCGACAAAGTCCACCGTCGGCAATTCCAATTCCAGACCGAGTCGATCAGCAACCTCTTTGGCCAAATCGATCGAATAGCCCTCATTGGCCGACGTGTCGGCGTTGATCATCGTGAACGGCGGGAAGTTCCCCGTCGTCACCACAATCAACTTGCCGTCTTCAACCAGACCAGGGACTTCTGCCGGGCCTGCGCTCACGTCGCCACTGGTCGTCGGGCAGTCTCCACCGGGGAGCGTTGTGTAGGGCTCTTCCGCGTTGATGTCGTCGGGTATTGGTATGCAGCGACCGAACCACGTCTGCTGGATCCGGGCGACGGTCCCGTCGGCGATCATCTCGTTGATGACCACGTCGATAGCGTCACGCTTGCCCTCGTTGCCAGTCTGGTAGGTGAAAGACAGCGGATGGGCCAGGATCGTGGGACCGGCGACGCTCAACTCGGGGTTCTGGACGGCGGCAAAGCCGGCAACCAGCGAATCCTGAACCAGCAGGTCGACTCTTCCCTGAAGCAGCCCGGTGAGAGCCTCCGCAGCACCCTGGAATCCGAGATACTCGGCGTAACCAAGGTCGGCCTCATTGTCGAGGACGAACTTCTCCTGGCTGCTGCCCTGGATGCCACCGATGATCAAACCGGTCACATTGGCAAATCCAGCCGATCCCTCATCCTCAGCCCGGACCTGGGCAATGATCCCGGTCGAGGTCATCGGACGGGAGAAGACGAACCCTGCCTCCTGACGGTCTGCGTTTGGCCAGATCCCGGAGTCTGCAATGTCATACAAACCCGAAGCCAAACCCTCCATCTCGGCGACGAAGTCCACCGTCGGCAGCTCCAACTCCAAACCGAGTCGATCAGCAACCTCTTGGGCCAAATCGATCGAATAGCCCTCATTGTCCGAAGTGTCGGCGTTGATCATCGTGAACGGCGGGAAGTTCCCCGTCGTCACCACAATCAACTTGCCCGCTTCGACCAAACCCGGGACCTCGTCGGCCGCGGCCTCCGTGGTTACCGGTTCGGCTTCAGCCGTCGTAGATGTCGCCGCGGTGTCACCACCGCATGCAGCAGCCACCAGCGCAAGCGATAACACGAGCCCGATCAATTGTGGCCAGCGCTTGCGAATCATCATTCCTCTCGCCATCCTCTTTCCTCCTGTGCCGCTCCCGGGAAGGCCCGGCAAGCAGCTGGTTCACTATCTAGATCATGGTGTTCCGCTGAGCGGAACGCTGTATCGTTGAGCATAGTAGAGATATTGGCGTCGGACCGCTGGCGTGGGGGTCACGGGATGGCAGACCGTTGTCCCGAGTCCATCAACAATGTTCCTCCCGTCAGACCACGCGCCTCCGGTGCCAGAAGCATCTCGACAGCCCACCCAACTTCATCGATGGTCACGAGATGCCCGATCGGAGAGCTTTCTCTCATCTCGGTGATCACAGTGTCTTCGGATACTCCCCGGGCGCGAGCCGCGTCCGCCAGCAAGGACTGGAGACGCTCGGTCCAGACCGGGCCGGGAGCTACTACGTGGGCTGTGATCTTCCGGGTCCCCAGGGAACGGCTCAGCTGTTTGACGAGATTTGCCAGCGCAGCATTTCCCACGCCTGCAGTTGCCGCCTCGGGAATCGGGTCGTAACCAAGGTTCCCGCCCAGCACGATCACGCGGGAGTCTTTGACAAGCCTCGAGTCAACGGCCCGGACCAACCGCAAGGTCCCATTGATCTTGACGTCGACCGCTGCGAGCACGGCTTCCGGCGATACGTCGTCGACATGGCCACCCAGCGGAGCGGCGGCCGCGTTTATCACGGCGCGACAGGTCCCGGGCAGGGCGTCGCTGATCGAGGCCACCGAGTCGTTGGACGTGATGTCGGCGACACAGGGGTGCACTCCGTCGTGAGCGGCGGCGAGCGATTCGAGACCTTCGGCTGTTCGGGCAACGGCGATTACTCCCAGGCCCCGCGAAACCATGCGCTCGACGATGTTTTTCCCAATCGCCCCGGAGGCACCGGCAACCACCGCCCACTCCGCTTGGTTCGATGAGGTCACGATCCGTTCGGCTCCCCCGGAGACAACCGTCTCCCGGATCCGGGCTCAACCACCCCGGACTCTGCAAGATCATTCCACACCCAGTGCATGCTGATCAGCCCATCCTTGATCACGAAACGATCAACGTAGCGAACTTTTCCGAAGGGCCGCCCCGAAGCATCTTCCCCGGAGAGATGTCCCATGAGATACACCACCAGATGGGCGCCGGAGGTGACTACGTCGAACTCCTCGAATGTCTTGGTCAGTGTTTGGAAGCGACCTCGGGAGGACTCGACCTGAGTTTGCAGATCCGTGAATCGACGACCTCCCGGGAAGACGATCTCGACATCATGAGCCAGGTACTTCGAGGCGGCGTCGACGTCTCGTTTCTCCACCAGACGTAGAAAACGGGATACAGCATCTATCGCTGCTTCTGCGCGATTGCTCTCGGTCAACTTTGGGATCTCCTCGCGGCCGACTCGAGCATCGCATGGATCATCTCCGGCTTGGGCACGAGAGGCTTCGGATAGGTCCGGCGGCTGTGGGACAAGCCGGTGGCAAGGAGGATTTCGACCAGTTTGTAGGACAGAGGGCCTGGGTTGATGATCGGCACCGGCAGACGCCCGGCCAGGACCTCGTGGGCTTCGTGCATTGTCGTGGAGCCCAAACAAATCACGTCCGTTCCCGCCTCGATTAGACGGCGACAGGCCGCCTCCATCTTCGGAATTACAGCTTCGCTTTTGTCTCCTATGAGTTTTTCGAAATCTGGCTCAGTGTCGAAGTGCTCAACACCGGCACAATGTTTCCACAGGCCCCATTCTGTGAGGGACTTTTCCACCCGGGCCAGAGCGGGCTCCCACTGAGCGAGCACGCCGAATCTCTTCCCCAACGTCAGAGCGAAAAGCATCGAGGCTCGGCCAGGCCCAACCACCGGGATATCGAGAACGGAGCGCAAAGCGTCGACGCCGGAGTCGCTCGCAGTGTCGACTACGACCGCGCTGTAGCCAATGTCTTCCGCATCGAGACCTGCTTCAAGCACGGCAACGTCGAGCAACAGCCAGTCATGGGGGCTCTGAAAGCTGGACGGCCCCGCCTTGACCGGAACGAAGTCGTAATCAATGTCAGCCGACAGGCTCACCGCCTCTGTTTGGGCGCGTCGCCTGGCGAGATCGGCTTCCCCGAGCGCGAACGGGACAATCACCGCCACCTTTCTCATGATCGATCCACCCGAGCAGCCGCATCGAGCATCTCGGAGATCATTTCCTTTTTTGGCACCAGAGGATCGGGGTAGGCCATGCGGCTGTGGGTGAGGCCGAGCGCCAAAGTGGCTTCGGCGGTGAGATAGGAAAGTGGGCCCGGGTTCAAGATCGGGATCTCAAGCCGCTCCTGGAGGTACTGGTGTGCCTGATGCATGGTTGTGGAGCCGAGACATATGACGTCCGCCCCATCCTCATCGATCAAAAGGCGGGCGGTGTCGTGGAGACGGGGGAGAAGGTCGTCCTCTTTGCCCGTGAACAGGTTCTTGCTGTCGGGCTGGGCGTCGATCGATCGAATACCTGCACAGCGATCCTCGATGTCGAGTTCCCGAAGCGTGCGTTCGTAGAGACCAAACCATCTCTCCCACATGGAAAGCACTCCGAATCGACGCCCGAGCATCAGGGCTGTCATGAACATGGTTCTGCCGGGACCGATCACAGGAATGTCGAGTACCGATCGCAGAGCGGCTGCTCCAGAGTCGCTTATGGTGTCGATGCACACGGCGTCGTATCCCTGATCAGCGGCATGCATTCCGGCTTCTAGCAAGGTCACATCCGCGAGGACGTAGTCCATCGCAGACACATAGTTGGAAGGCGCCGCCCTGGTCGTTCGGTAGTGGAGCTCGACTCGTTCGGGAAGTTCGACCTCGTGACTCTGCTCTTCCCGCTTGGCCAACTGGTCGTCGGTCATCGGGAACGGAACCAACACAAGCACCTTGAGCCCACCGTCCCTCATCTCGCCGACACTACCGAATAGGGTTGACACATGGGTTCGATCGACGTAGACATCGTGGTTGCCGGCGCCGGCGCCGCCGGTCTCGCAGCTGCAGTAGCGGGTGCCGACGGGGGTGCCTCGGTCTTGCTGCTGGAATCCCAGGAGACCTTTCGCACCGGTAGCAACACCGCAATGAGCACATCGATGGTTCCAGCCGGGGGGAGCAGATGGCAAAAGGAGGCCGGGATCGAGGACTCGCCCGATCTTCTGCATGCGGACATCATGGCGAAGACCAAGGGCAAGGCTGATCCCGTGGTGGCACGGGCCCTCGCCAATGTTTCCCCCCGACTTGTCGAATGGATGGCGGACGATTGCGGTGTGCCACTCCAGCTTGTCACCGACTTTCGGTATCCCGGAAACTCCAGACAGAGACACCACTGTGTTCCCGATCGGTCGGGACGCACCCTCCATCGTCACCTTCTCTCAGCGGTATCCAATAGGAGCGCGATCACTTTGGTGGTGCCGAGCCGACTTACCGACGTAGAAGAAACCAACGGTGGTTTGAAAGCCACCACAACCCGGCCCGACGGGTCTGAGGACGTAATAGTTGCCAAATCGGTGATCCTGGCGACCAACGGGTTTGGCGCGAACAGCGAGATGGTCCGCCGACACATTCCCGAGATCGCCAACGGGCTCTATCACGGTGGCGATGGAAGTCGCGGTGACGCCCTCCAGATTGGGGGCCGTCTTGGTGGCGACACCTCGAGCCTCGGGGCCTACCAGGGACATGGCTCGGTTGCCAGCCCCCATGGTGTCCTCCTGACGTGGACCACCATGATGAATGGCGGAGTGCTCGTCGACTCGAGCGGGCAGCGCTTTCAGAATGAGACCATTGGGTACTCGGAGTCCGCCGTCAACGTATTGGCGCAGCCCGGTGGCATCGCATGGGCAGTTTTCGATCGCGACGTTCATGAGAAGGCCGAGCCCTTTGCCGACTATCAGGATCTGCTGGGCATGGACGCGGTGAAATGGGCCGACGATGTAGGTGCCCTGGCACAGGTCATCGGCTGCGACGCTGGAGATCTCGAACGGACCATTGACGAGGCAAGGCGCGCAGCACAGGGTGATGCGGTCGACCCTCTCGGCCGCACCGACTGGGCGCACATCATCGAAGCGCCTTTTGCAGGAGTGAGGGTCACCGGAGCACTCTTTCACACCCAAGGAGGCCTGAAGGTTGACGAGACCGGATCGGTGCTCCGAGCGGGAAGCCCTATCTCGGGGTTGTATGCGGCGGGTGGGGCCGCAGTCGGAATCTCAGGCGACAGTTCCTATGGCTACGTGTCAGGGAATGGCCTCTTGAGTGCTTTGGGACTGGGCTTTCTGGCCGGATCAGAAGCTGGTTCTAGGGTCGAGTCCTAGAGCAACCCCGCCGCCAGCAATCTGAGGGATTCCGGTTCGTTACCACCCTCCACCGGCACGACCTGAAGACAGACATGATCGGCGCCCGCGGCCAAGTGCTCAGTGACGCGACGTTGAACATCGGCCTCGTGTCCCCATGCGTAGATGCCATCGATGAGACGGTTGCTCCCACCCGACTCGAGCTCGGTCTCGGTGAATCCGATCCGGATCAGGTGACGGCGATAATTCCCCCATCCCAGGTATCGGGTTAAGTTCCTTCGGGCAGCCTCCCTCGCCTTTTCTTTGCTCCGGCTCAGGATCACTGCTTGCTCGACGGCCAGGAGAGGATCGTCTCCCAGTACTTGTCGCGTCGAATTCGTGTGCGCTGGCGTGGTGAGAAACGGATGGACTCCGTCGGCCAGTTCGGCGCCCAGCCTGGTCATCCGAGGCCCTAGCGCCGCCAGCACAAGCGGTGCCTGGGTACCCGGCGGAAAGCCGTCGTAGCGCGCATTCCGCATCGACTCCAGATACTCCCGCATGGCCGTCAATGGGGCTTGGTAGCTGCCGCCCCGCCCTTCAACTGAGTCTCGATGGCTGACGCCGATTCCCAGGACGAACCGACCGGGGTATGCCTCCTCGAGGGTTCTTCCCGAGTTGACCATTGCCGTCGGGTCGCGATTCGAGATGACGGCTATGGCTGTGGCCGTGACGATTTTCTTCGTCCGGCCTAGCAAGACGGCAGCGAAGCTGAGCACATCTCTCCCGGCCGGGGGCTCGGGGACCCAGACGGCGCCGTAACCCAACTCCTCCCATTCCAATGCCAATTCACATGCCTCTTCCACGGCAATTCGATGCAGCCGACCGCTCCAAACACCGACCGGCCCAAGCCGATCAGCCACCACTCGGCTCGGGGGAGTGGTCATGCTCAAATCACCCCGGATTCACGCATCGTCTTCACTTCGGCCTCGTCGTAACCGAGCCCGACGAGGATTTCCTCGGTGTGCTCACCCAGCAGCGGAGGGTGACGGCGAATCTCGGCCGGAGTGTCATTCAGCTGGAGGGAGAGGCCCAAGGTGCTCATGGTCCCGATGGTTGGGTGATCGATTTCTGTTACTACCTCCCTTGCTACGGCAAGGGGATCCGACAAGGCCTCTTCGACCGACCTGACTGGGCCACAAGGTATCCCCGCGGCTCTGAGGACAGAGATCCATTCGGCCTTTCGGCGGGTCATCATGACCTCTTCTATCAAGTTCTCGATCGTCTCGCGGTTGACGACACGGTCCTGATTTCGAGCAAACCGCGGATCGTCAGCCCACTCCGGATGTCCGACGATGTCGGACATCGCTCGGAACAGAGCGTCATTTCCGATCCCCAGAGCAAAGTTGCCATCAGAGGCCGCAAAGGTGCGATAGGGCACGAGGTTGGGATGACCATTGCCGTACCTCGCAGCGGGCTCGCCGGAGATCAGGTGGTTTGAGGCAATGGCCGCCAACATTTGAAGGCTTGTGTCATGAAGAGTCACTTCAGTGGCCTGACCTCGACCCGTTTGATCTCGTGATTGCAGCGCGGCCAGGATCGAGATTGTTGCCATCAGCCCGGCGGTGTAGTCGACGATCGCCACGCCTAGCTTCATCGGCTCTCCGTCCGGCTCGCCCGTTATGGCCATGAGACCGCTCTCGGCCTGCGCTATGAAGTCGTATCCGGGGGTCCCTGCCCCGGGACCCGTGGAACCGTATCCCGAGATTGTGCAACGAACGACGTGAGGGGCATGGGTTTGGAACCACGACTTGTCGAATCCCCACTTTGAGAGCGTTCCCTGTTTGAAGTTCTCGAGTACGACATCGGACGAAGTGATCAGGTTGGCGAGTATCGACTTCCCGACGTCGTGGTTCAGGTCCAGTGTCAGGCTCCGTTTGTTTCGATTCACATGGAGGTAGTAGGCCGATTCGCCCCCAGCAAACGGGGGGCCCCACTCCCGGGTGTCGTCACCCCGACCGGGTCGCTCCACCTTGATGACATCGGCACCGAGATCTCCGAGCAACATTGCACACAGGGGTCCGGCCAGCACACGGCTCAGGTCGATCACCTTGAGCCCATCGAGGGGGGCTTGTTTCATTGCGCTCGCGTTATTGGGCTCGTCACGGTATCTTCAATGTCGGATCCTGACAGGTAAGGAGCACTAGAAAATGACACAGACGGATCTAGACCACAACACGATCGAGGGACCATCCGCGTGGTACGGCTCCGAGATGTCAACACGACCCGACGAGTGGACCTATCTACTGACCCAGGAGAATCTGGATGAGATCCAATACGCCGTAGACGCGGCTCGCGAGAGGGGCGCTTCGATATTGGATGTCAGCAAGGACGAGTTCCCGCTGGAGACTCTGGGTACTGCCCTTCAGCGAATTCAGGATGAGGTTGTGAACGGCAGAGGATTTGTGCTGATTCGGGGTCTGCCGGTCTGGGATCTCGAGATCGAAGAGTCCGCTATTGCCTACTTTCTCATCGGGTCCTACCTCGGGTGGGCCATCCCCCAGAACGGCAAGGGGCATGTCCTAGGCCATGTCAGAGACATCGGCCTTGATCCTACGAATCCGGCACATCGCATATACGGGACCACCGCCCGGCATCTTTATCACACAGACTCATGCGACATCGTGGGTCTTCTCTGTCTCCAGAAGGCAAAGGAGGGTGGCCTGAGCAAGATCGCGAGTTCTGTCACGGTCCACAACGAGATGGTGAGGTCACATCCGGACCTGGTCGAGGTTCTGAACGCACCGTTCTACACCGACCGGAAAGGCGAGATCCCTGAGGGCAAAGCGCCCACCTATGAGATGCCGATTTTCCATCCATACGGCGGGGTTCTCACCACTACCTACAACCGGGACTTCATCACAGCTGCCCAGCGCTTCGACGACGTGCCAAGGCTGACCGATGAACAGATCGAGGCAATGGACATGCTCGACGAGTTAGCCGACAGCGACCACATCCGCCTCGACATGGACTTTCGGCCCGGCGACATGCAGTTCATCCACAACCATCAGGTGTTACATGCCCGGACACCATACGAGGACTACCCAGAGCCGGAGCGAAAACGGCACCTTCTCCGTCTCTGGTTGACGCCGCCGAATGCCCGGCCCCTCCCGCCCGTCATCGCCGAACGCTTCGGAAACATCGAGGTTGGCCCGACCAGAGGCGGCATTCGGACTCCGGGGCAGGTTCTCAGCGCACCGCTTCAGCCGGTGTAATGAACACGACATATTCGAAGCGTTTAGTCAGACTTGTCTAGATCGAGTTCGTAGATGATGAAGCCGCTGGCGCCACCGGTGATCTTGTCGTAAAGGACCCTGGCTTGTTGGTTGTCTTCGGCTGTCTGCCAGTAGACGCTCGACCAGCCCTGATCGTTGGAACGCTGCTCGACGGCCCGGATCAACAGAGTTGCGATCCCTTCGCCGCGAGTGGAGGAGTGAACGTATAGGTCTGACAGGTAGCAAATAGGACGTTCATCCCAGGTGTCGGCGTGAGGCAGGTAATGGGTAATGCCGACCACATGCCCGTCCACTTCGGCGACAAGACATTCGACCGGATCTTCGGGGTCGAGAAGCCGGTGCCACAGTGACACTATTTGTGGTTCCGACCGGGCGGTCTTGTAGAAGGTCAGGTATTCATCCCACAAGACCCGCCACTCCGTGAAGTCGGAGTCGACCGGCTCGCGAACGAGGATCTCCAGCACTCCTAACGCATCAACTTTCGCATCCACCGCGCCATCGTAGAGTCCCGGCCCGAACGCGATTCGGCGCGGTCGGCCCTTTCCATCACCTTCAGTGCGCCGTTGATCGCGAGCCAGCGAAGGGGCTCGGGCTCCCAGTTGCGTGACCGGTGACCGACCCACGGCAGGTCTACCCGTGGTGACTCGGTGTTGGTTATCAGATCGGCCAGTGTTCGCCCGGCGAGGTTGGACGCGGCAACGCCTTCGCCTACATAGCCACCGCCCCAGGCACTTCCGGTGTTTCGGTCGAAGCCCACCGAAGGGAACCAGTCACGGGGTACCCCGAGCACTCCTCCCCATCGGTGCGTTATCGCCACGCCCTCGAGTGCCGGCAACAGTTCGACCAGGGTGGCGACTATCCGGTCGTGAATACGGGATCGCTGCTCGGTCGTCTGGTCGATCCTGGACCCAAACAGGTAAGGCGCCCCACGGCCGCCAAAGGCGATGCGGCCATCGGCGGTGCGCTGGCCGTAGATCACCAGATGGCGATCGTCGGCGAACGTCTGCCGCTCCGCAAGCCCGATCTTGGCCCATAGGTCGTCGCTGAGCGGCTCAGTGGCGACCATCAGCGAGTACAGCGGTGAGAGCGTCCGGCCATGGTCATCGAGGGTCGAGGTGTAGCCCTCCAGGGCCCGCACCACTACATCGGCGTGCACTGTTCCCCGGTCTGTCACGACCTGGCCCGACTCGATAGACATTGCAGTGGTCTGCTCGACGATGGTGGCGCCGAGTCCTTCGGTGGCTTCGCCAAGACCTCTGACCAGCCGCAATGGATCTAGGGCTGCGGTGTGGGCAAAGAACAGGGCGCCGAGGACGTCGGTGGCAGCGAGATCAGACCGGGCCTCGTCGGGGCCGAGCATTCGGAGGTCGTTGTCGCTGAGCCCGAACCGATGCTGATAGTGGTCGGCTTCCTCTTGCTGTCTGGTCAACTGTGCGGTGTTCCGGGCGAGACGGATAGTGCCCCCCTTGGTGTAGTGGCAGTCGAAGTGCTCCCGTTTTGCAACACGCCCGACCTCGTCGACGGAGTCGAACAACTCGACGAGGAAGCGACGAGCAGCGTCATTGCCGGCGACCTGCTCGTGACGATCGGGGCCTGCTGCAAGCTCGCCAACACACCATCCGCCGTTGCGCCCGGATGCGCCGAAGCCGACGATCTCTTTCTCGATCACCACTATCCGCAATGACGGGTCGAGCCGGAGCAGGTAGTAGGCGGTCCAAAGGCCGGTGTAGCCACCGCCGACGATGGCGACGTCGACCTGGGTGTCGCCTGCAAGCGGAGGGCGCGGATCGAGCGAGCCGGGATAGTTTTGGTGCCAGAGCGAGCGGCTGCGGTAGTCGGTGGTCACGAGTCGAACCCCACTCCAAAGCGGTCGAGCATGCTCAGCCAGAGCCCTCGGTTTCCCTCGTTGCGGTCGGCTCGTTGAATCGCACTTCGGGTCATCTCGACGGCGGCCCACCGCATCGGCTCAGGGGGAAAGGGGAACGGCTTGGTCCGCACCATCTCCAACTCAGTGCGCTCGGTTGCCTGACCGAATACGAGATCCAGCGCCACCCTGGCACCGAAGCGGCTGGCTCCCACACCGAGGCCCGTGTACCCGGCCACCCAGGCAAGACGTCCTTCATGAGCCGTTCCCCAGGTAGCGCTGAAGTGCGTGGTTGTGCCGATGGGCCCACCCCAGCGATGGCTGAACCGAAGCCCCTCGAGTTGAGGGAATGTTTCGAAGAATTGGCGGGCGAGCATGGCGTGGGTGCTGTCGCTCTGGTCGTTCTGGGGAGCCACACCGTTGTTGAAGTGGTAGACGGCGTCGTAGCCGCCCCACAGGATTCGGTCGTCCTCCGAGAGCCGGTAGTAGTGGAACTGGTTGCCCGCATCGCCAATACCCTCACGCTCCGACCAGCCGATGGAGCCAAGCTGCTCGGTGCTCAACGGTTCGGTCATGAGGACATAGTCGTACACGGGAATGACGTACCGGCGGGGACGACGCACCGGGCCCGGATAGGCGTTGGTGGCCATCAGCACCCTTTCCGATGCGACGGAGCCACCTGGTGTCACCACTTTCAAGACCGGACCGTCGGCCGTGACTGCGGTGACTGGTGAGCGCTCATGCATCGCGGCTCCGAGACTCTCCGCCGCCGTTCGCAACCCCCAGCAGAGCCGGGCGGGATCGACCAGAGAAGTGTCGTTGTGGCGAACGAGGCCGCCGAGATAGGTGGGGGAGTGGACACGCTGCTGCATCTCGACCCCATCGAGCAGTTCGATGTCATCACCGATCGAAAGGTGAGCCTCGAGACTTTGCTCCAGACTCTCGAGGTGCCAGGGCTCAGTGGCGACGCCAACCTCTGCCGCACGTCGAAAGTCGGCGGCAATCCCGTAGCGGTCGATGCCGGCTTCGATCTCGTCGAGATTCTCGTGCCCGAGACGGACAAGCGCCTCGGTGTCATCCGGCCAGTGGGAGCGCCCGTTCTCCAGACCGTGGGTGAGCGAGCTGTCGCAGAAGCCACCATTGCGTGAGCTGGCGCCAAATCCGCAGCGTTCCCCTTCGAGTACCACGACCCTCAGACCGGGCTGCTCCTCGAGCACCTGAACGGCCGCCCACAACCCGGTGAAACCTCCACCGATGATGGTGAGGTCGGCGCTGATCTTCGCTCCGAGCGGTGGGGCGAGAGGGGGTCCGTCGTCGCGGTCGGACCAGAACACCGAGGGCTTCGCCTCGGCCAGAGCCTGTGCGGCCCAGCCCTCAGCCCCCACCGACAACCCGCCTCAGCCGTCAGACGCCGCTCGGGCCACGGCCGACAGGATCTTCGCGTATCCGGTGCATCGACAGAGGTTGCCCGATAGACCGATCCGGATCTCTTCCTCGGACGGGCTCGGATTGCGGTTAAGCAGAGCGCGGGTTGACATGATGACCCCGGGAGTGCAGAACCCGCACTGAACACCGCCCTCCTCGAGGAGGATTCGCTGCAACGAGTCCAGTTCGTTGTCAGCCATCACACCTTCCACCGTGGTCACCGACTTGCCCTGAGCCTGCAGCGCCAGGTAGGAACACGAGTTCACGGGCTGGCCGTCGAGCAGCACCATGCATGCGCCGCACTCAGAGTCGTCGCAGCCTTCTTTGGTTCCGGTGAGCCCGATCTCGATTCGGAGCACGCTGAGCAGGTTGCGCCCCATCTCGATGTCGGCTGTGTAGTCCATCCCGTTGACCGTCAGCATGATCGGTTCGGTCATCTCGGAGCTCCTACGCCGATCGCTCTGTTCACAGGCACTGCTATCTCCTCACCAGCGGCTCTGCGGGCAGCAGCGTCCACTGCCCTGGCAGCCATGACACCGACGGTGTGCCGGCGATAGGAGTCGCTTGCTCGCAGGTCGCTGATGGGTCGGGCGACCTCAGAGGCCGCGGTGGCGATGGCCGCCGCTGCCGCATCTGGCAGAAGGCCGGTCATGAGCGCTTCTGCGCCGTCCACCTCGATAATGGTGGGAGCGACCGCCGTAAGCGCCACCGCACCGTCGATGATCGTTCCATCATCGGCCAGTGTGACGCTGGCTGCCGCCCCTACTACTGCGATTTCCATTGCCCGGCGATACTCAAGACGCACGTATGCGCTCCCCGACTGTGCCGGTCTGGGAGGGAGGTCAATGGCCACGCACAGCTCATCGGCTCTTGCGCTCGTCTGGCCGGGCCCGGTCCACAGATCTGAGGGGTCCACTGTCCGCGACCCTTGGGCAGACTGGAGTCTGACGACCCCGCCCAGGACGATCAGGGGCGCTCCGGTGTCCATTGCCGGAGAGGCGCTCATGACGTTGCCGCCCAGCGTGCCGACGTTCCGCGTCGATGGTGACCCAACGAGAGCCGCTCCGTCGGCAAGTGCGGTGTAATTACTCACGACCGTCGGTTCGACCATCAGCCGTGAATGGGAGACCATCGACCCGATCTGGACGCCACGATCACTTGGCTCAATGTGGCCCAGCTCGTCGAGCCGATCGATGGCAACAAGGGAGGTCGGCAACTGTGCCTTGCCCTGTCGGATGCCGACAACGAGGTCGGTTCCTCCTGCGATCGGACGGGCTCCAGCGGCCAGTGCGTTCAGCGCCTCATCGAGAGATCCGGCGATAGCGAAGCTCACGCATCACCCCGGTTCTGCATCGTCTCCCAGACTCGCTCTGCCGTCATCGGTAGTTGGGTGACCGGTTGACCAACCAGTTTGCTGATGGCGCTCGAGATGGCGGCCGCCGTTGCCACGTTGGGAGCTTCTGCGATGGGCTTCGAGCCGTGCGGGCCCATGCCAGGAGTGTCGATTTCGGCAAAGTGAATTCTGATCGGTGGAGCGTCTGCGATCGTCTGAAGTTTGTAATCGAGAAAGGCCGGATTCTCCTGTGCACCGTCCTCGGAGTACACGGTCCTCTCGGTGAGGGCCTGGCCTATCCCCATCATCACGCCACCTTCGACCTGGCCCGAAGCTCCAATCGGGTTGATGATCACACCTGAGTCGTGTGCAGCGCTGACCTCGAGGACCCTGACCATTCCCGTGTCTCGATCCAGGCGAATCTTGACCGCATGACAGGAGAACTGGGGACCTGCCCAGCCGGACATGCCTCGGTCGCCAACGCAAGCCACGCCCACCGCGGACGGATACTCGGGTGGCGTGCCCGAGCCCTTGCCCAGCAGCATTTCGCCTCCGGCGGCCACTCTCGCCAGTTTCGCGATCGGCACACCCTTCTCCGGGGATCCAGCTACGTGTGCATTGCCTCCCACCAAGACGATGTCATCGGGCGAGGCCTCTAACCGCTCGGCCGCCAGATCCTTTAGCTGGACTGCGATCTGCTGCGCCGCCTCGACCGTGGCCCGCCCGTTGTTGAGGATCGTTTGCGAACCGGTGGCGCCTTCGTCGTAAGGCGCGGCGCTGGTGTCCTGATAGACCAGCTCAAAATCCTCTGGCTCCATGCCCAGTTCGGCAGCGGCAAGGATGGGGAGTGTCATCACCGAACCGGTTCCGCACTCCTGGGCGCCGGTCGTGATTACGCCTTTTCCATCGCTGTCGATCTTCACGTATGCCCCGGAGGGCCCAGGGAAACTCGGCCACCATCCAACAGCTACCCCGATGGCCTCGTCTTCATCGAGATCCTGGCCGTCACCAATGCCGGACACGGCCTCGCGAATGCATTCCTGGAGCCCGATCTCGTCGTACACCTGTCCGGCCACGCCCGTCTCTCCAGTGTCGATGCAGTTCTGTTGGCGGAAAACAACGGGGTCCATTCCGACAGCGGCGGCAAGCTCATCGGTGTGCGACTCCAGGGCCCAGCACGCTTGAGGTGCGGTAGGTGCGCGCACCGACCCCGATGGCTGGTGGTTGGTGTAGATGCTGGAAGCCTCGACGTGAATGTTGTCGATCTTGTACGGCCCGAGAGCATGCATAGCGGCCATGTGAGGAAAGAAGGAGGCGTCGGAGCTGTAGGCACCATTGTCGAGAAGCACCCGTGCCTTCCTCGCCGTCAAGGTCCCGTCTTTCTTGAGCCCGGTGGTGATCTCGACAATCATTCCCTCCCGACGTCGATCCGGGGCGAGGAACTCCTCCTCGCGTGAGAACACAAGACGGACCGGTCGTCTCGCGGCCCTGGCCAGAGCGGCGACGTGTGCCTCATAATGGAAACCGCACTTGCCTCCGAAACCCCCGCCCATGTGGGGAACGATGACCCTTACTCGATTTGTGGGAAGGTCGAGTGTTTCGCAGACGCCATCACGGGCCTGGAACGGAACCTGGGTGGAGCTCCAGATTGTCACCCGCTCGCCCTCCCACTGCGCCACGACTCCTCTCGGTTCGATGGGAGCAGCGTGCGAGGCATCGGCTACGTAGCGGCTGGATATCACGTGGTCGGCCTCGGTCATTCCCGTCTCGACGTCACCCCGGATCATCGAAGTGAACGACGCAACGTTCCCGTCTCGCTCGACTCTGCCTGCCTGATAGTCGGCCCAGCCCTCGTGGACCAGTTGTGCTCCGTCGGCGATCGCCTCCTCGAGGTCTGTGACAACCGGGAGCGGCTCGTATTCGACTATGACAGCGTCGAGGGCCTGTTGCGCGGCTTCGGCGTCTACCGCCGCGACCGCCGCGATCACTTCACCCTCGAATCGGACCACATCTTTGGCGAACAGTGTGCGATCGGCGACCGAACCGAAACGCCGCTCCGGCACGTCTTCCTGGGTCAGCACAGCAAAGACCCCCGGGACATGACGAGCTGCAGAGACATCCAGCCGGGTAATCCGGGCGTGTGAAATCCCCGCGTAGAGGAACTTTGCGGTCAACATCCCGGTCAGCGAGATATCCGCCACATAGCGACCGCTTCCCGTCACCTTGTCGGGACCATCAGGACGTATGAAACGTTTTGACTCGGCCAGTAGCGGCATGTCTCCCTCTCTTGGGCGGCGATCGTAAACAGATCGCCTGCTCCCGTGCTTCCTCTCCTATACCGATGTCACGTCTTTGGCGAACTCCTCGAAGACGTCGATGAAGTGGTCGATCTCGCCATCACTGTGCGACACGGAGAGTGTCCACTGCTCGTCGGCTCCAGGGGTCATATAGACGCCATTGACCATGTGGTACAGCCAGCCGAGATAGTTGAGGTCGTCGTTGAAATGATCGGCGTAGGACCGATAGTCCACAACCTCCTCGTCGGCGAACATCACGCAGCCTTTGGAGGCGACGCCGACCGCATATGCCGGGAGCCCATGGCGGTCGCATACCTCCTGGCATCCGTCGACTATGCGCCGACCGATATCGTCAAGCCTGCGATAAGCCTCTTCGTCGAGCACTTCGGTGAGGGTCGCCTCGGCTGCCGCCATCGTGAGGGGGTTCCCGTTGAATGTTCCGAACTGTGCGACCGTCCCATCTGTGATCTGAGCCATGATTTCCTCGGTGCCGAGAACAGCACCAATGGGGGTGCCACCTCCGGTGGCCTTGGCCAACGCAATCAGGTCGGGGACGACGTCGTACACCTCCACAGCGCCACCGGCTGCAACAGTTGCTCCGGTCTTGACCTCGTCGAAGATCAACACCACGCCGTGTCTCCGCGTTATCTCCCGGACGTCCTCCAGATAGCCCCGATTGGGGGGAACCACCCCGATGTTCAGCATTATCGGCTCGATGATCATCGTGCCGATGTTCGGGTTGGCTGCAAGGGTCGCTTCAAGCGCCTCGGGGTCGTTGAATGGCACCACCGACGTCAGATCGAGCAGGGCCTGCGGAATGCCGGCCGACTGTGGCACCGACACCGGGTGGGCACGGGGGCCGATCTTCGTCGGATCTGGATGCACAGAGACCATCACTGCGTCGTGGTGACCGTGATAGCTGCCCTCGATCTTCAAGAGACCATCCTTGCCGCTGAAAGCTCGGGCCAGACGGACGGCGTCCAGCGTGGCCTCGGTGCCGGAGTTCGAGAACCGCACCTTGGGGAGCCGAAAACGCCGAACCAACTCCTGGGCCACGCGCACTGAACCCTCATTGGGTGCCGCGAAATGGGTTCCCTTTGACGCAGCATCCGCGATTGCTCTGGCAATCAGGGGGTGAGCATGACCGACGACCATGACCCCGAACCCATTGTGGAAGTCGGTGTACTCGTTTCCATCGAGGTCGACGACCTTCGAGCCCTGACCCTCGACTATGTAGATGGGATGTGGCGACTGCTCCTGGAAAGACGAAGCCACCCCACCCGGCAGCACCTCTTTGGCCTTCTCGACGAACTCGCCGGACTGACGGGTGCGGAGCCGCAGCGTCTCCTCCATGGACTTGGTCAGCGCCGCCACACGGTCCGGGTTGATCTCTACTGGCATTAGGTCTCCGATCACGCTTGTCGCGCATCTGCCCTAGCGATTTCGCATAGTTCTATCAGGTTTGGCGGGCGATTAACAACTGCGGTCAGGCGAGCTGTTGTTCCAGCCGGTCGAGGACCTGGTAGGTCGGAAGCACCTGTGTGACGCTGGCGTTGGGCTCGCGGTCTTCGGTGGTCGAGCTGAAGAACTCACGGTCCTGGAGCTCGATGCCGTTCATCGACACATCGACATGAGAGACGTCAATGGGCTCGTCGTTGCCGGTGAGGAGGGATAGGGCGCTTCCGATACTCAAGAGGGACCCCGCCGGAGCAGGGGTCCCTCTTGTCGTCGACCAGGTTTGGTTAGGGGAGAGTTATCTCCACGTCGATGAAGGCGTCATCGGTTTCCTGACCAGGTCTGTTAAAGATGAAGATCGAGGTTTCGTCCGGGCTACTGGGAGAGCCCGGATCTGCGATCAATTGTTCGGAGCCTGCACCCGGGTCGAAGTGGACATCGACAAAGAAGGTGGTGTCATCATCGACATCTTCCACGTACTGATCGAAAGGTGGCCCGTCGTTCCAGCGGAACAAGTCATCCCCTGCAAACACAAACAGCTCAACGCTGGTGGGAGGAATCACGCTTGTAACAGTGTGGGTGTTCACAAGAAAGACTCCGAACAACGAACCATCGTATGCCTTGGGGTAGCGGTCGGTCACGACAATGTCGCCCACTCCAATCACCCCATCGGGGCTGGCAACCGGACCGTCCACCAGTTTGGCGATCAACACGTCCACCGCAGGGTTGTATCCGCCGTCTGATTCGTTGATGTCGGTATAGGCCACCGCGAATATGGTTTCGGGAGGGTTGCAGTAGTGGCTGGGGTCGCTGTCGCTTGCCCCGGGAACGTCGACGCCTCCGACGTTCTCGTAGGTGGGACGATCGTCACCACAGCCGGGCACCGTTGTCGACGAGGACGAAGTCAGGGCGTCGGCGACACTGCTGGCCTCATAGACCCAGGTCTCGCCGGGGTCGAGGGAACCATTGTTGTTGGCGTCGCCCGAAGCCGGTCCGGCGATGACCCCCAACACGTCGTCGGTGACAACCACAACCGCGCCCAAAAACGAGATGTCGCCCGTGTTTTCCACGTTGTAGGTCCAAACGACGGTCTCTCCGGGTGCGAGCTGGGGCACGTCGGCGTCGTTGGCGCCGTCGGCGTCGTTCCCATTGGTCAACTTCTCGATATCGATGCCAGGATCACCGTCTGACACGGGAACACAGTTGTCGTCGAAGGAGTAGCCCTCCATTTCGGGCACCGGGTCACCAGGCAGCCCATCACCATGGTTGAGATGTGCCTGCACGGCGTTGCCGTTGCCCGACACCGAGTTGACCTGCCACTCCCCGAGATCGTTTAGATGGCAAACATCGACCTTATTCGCTTTGGCAAAGGCCGCCGTCGGCACCAGAAGAACCGTCGCCAACGCAGTCACCAAACCCAAAATCAACAAACGTCTCACAACCAGACACTGAACCGCCCCGG
>Ga0255053_10000630_pt1 | contig 19524 bp, 23 predicted proteins | sample JV7_2_22_MG_FD_188635 | JGI IMG/M metagenome (GOLD analysis project Ga0255053, IMG submission 188635) | Seawater microbial communities from Jervis Inlet, British Columbia, Canada - JV7_2_22 | ecosystem: Environmental > Aquatic > Marine > Inlet | place: Canada: British Columbia | collected...
ATCAGACAATGCGCCCGTAGCTCAGCTGGATAGAGTACCCGGCTACGAACCGGGCGGTCGGGAGTTCGAATCTCTCCGGGCGCGCCAACTTTTCGAAGTTAGATCAAGCAGTTAGTGCCTTAGGCGCTAGCTGCTTTTTTCTTTAAAATGAACAGTGCGGGAGTTTTGCGTGACCCCTGGCCAACCACCCGGTTAGCTGCCGAAAGTAAATTGCCAAATTCGGCAGCTGAGTAGTGGGTTGTGATCCTTCCCGAGCGGTGTCCCAGCAAATCCTGCCTGTCCTCGAACGACACCCCAGCCGCCCTCAATCGGCGGCCAAACGTGTGTTTTAGGTCATGCACCCGGACTTGCGGCAACCCCGCTCTTAACCGTCCCTTTCGCCATGCTGAGCTGTTCATCTTCCGGATTCGCTTGCCCTTGTAGGTGAAGACATACTCCCGGTGCTTGCCTCGCACATCGTTGACGATAGACATCGCCGTGCGATTCAAGACAACCAAACGCTCTTCACCGTTCTTAACGAGCTTATCGGGGACTATGAAAATGGACGTATCCAGTTCAGGAACCTCAACTTCCCAATCCCATTGAAGCGAACAGACTTCCTGCTCGCGGCAACCGGTGTTGACCTTGTAAAGCGCCATCCGGGCCAAATGGTCCGGTAGCTCCTTGAAAAGCCGCGTTTGCTCTTCCCAGGAAAGCGGGTAGGGCTTGCGCGCATCGGTCACCTTGAGCAACGTGATCTTCGGCGGTCGGTCCAACCAGGTGAGGCCATATTCGTCCAGCCACTCGGAAGCGGCCAAATTCAATATGCGTCTCACGGTTGCCAGGGCCAGGTTGATGGTCTTTGTCTTCCTGCCCCGAGTACGTCTGTCGTCGATGAAGTCCTGCAACGTGCCGATGTGAACCCTTCGAAGGTCAAGGTCACCTATGTACGAATCAAGTTGCTTTAGGTGCAGCTCGTCGACAGAGATGCTTCGCTTGTGTTGGTTCTCTCGTACGTATCGTTCGCCGGCTTCTCGAAACAGTCGCTTTGGTCGTTCGCCGTAAATCGACGCTCGGCGGGCCCTTTCTATCCGCATGGCCAGATAAAGCTCCGCCAGTTTTAGCTCACTTTCTCCTGTGCTCTCGCACAGGCGTTTTCCTCCTATCGTTTTATCGATGTGCCAGATATCACCGCGTTTGATGAGTCCGGCTGGTCTTATTCGTCCCATGGCTTTCTCCTTCGAGCCGCGGGACGCCCGTTGCGTGAGATATAGTCCTCCACCCAGGCGTCGAGTTCAAGCCGGTCAAAAGCAATGCCTTGCTGGCCGATGGGAATTCTTGTGAGATGAGGCCGCACTTCGCTGTTGAAGCGGTTGCGGTCCATGCCGAGATACGCAGGTGCGTCGCGAAGACGCACGAGCCGCGGTAACAAAACAACGTTTGTACCTGTTGATTTCATCGACCTAGATACACAGCCGCTATTTCCACTCGAGCGTGGCCAAGTTCGCTGCTGATTAAAGTACGTACTTTGTGGTCGAGCGTTCGTTGAGCAGGCTTCAGTCCTTTGGATGGCAATCCACCTCCAACTGGGCAAACCCATCCTGTGAGCTCCAAATACCGCCGCTGAGCATAGCCGTGGCGCAGGCCGTGAAGACGAGACAGCCCTGCATTTCTTATTTGTTTCTCGTAGCGATGAAGTTGCTTTACATAGTTCAGGTGGGGCGGTATTAGTGAACCGCCCCTGGCCAACGCTTTAACCTCTTCAAGCAACCGGCGCTGGCTTTCGTTTGTGATTGGTACGGTTCTCGTCCGACCGCCTTTGGTCCAACTCGATTTAAGTTTGATGTGATCGCCTTGCGTGGCATAGGACGGGCTGAACTTGATCGCTTCCTCACGACGCAAGCCGAAGGCAGCCTGCAGACGTATGCTCAAGTTCACGTACGGATCCGAGATCAAAGACAGCTTCTTTTCATCCAGATCCTGAGCCTTGGATTCTTTGGCGACGCACTCACGTTTACCGATTCCGTACACACTGTTGTCTTTGGCGATAATGCTCGGCTTGTTCACCTTCTTCGCCCACCAGCGAAGCGCCGAAAATCGGTTCTTCAATGTACCGACGTTGATGCCCTGGTCTTTCCAAAGACCGACCAAGGCATCCACGTGTTTCGGCTTCAAGGATCTCGGCTGCATACGCCGAAATCCCAGCTCATGGAGTTGGTTCGCGATCCGATCCAATAGTCTTCTCCGTGTCGCTTGGGTCGAAAATCCCCCGTCTCGGTTATCTCGGCAGAGCTTCATCAACTGGTAATTCAGGTCTTTCATGGTGCGTACTTCCTATTCGGTGAGTTTGGATGACCAGCTCGCAGCCCTGTGGGCTAGCGAGGTCCGATTCAGAATCGGAAACGGTCACGGGACACCAGTCCCTTAAGGCCTGAAGCCTCAATCAGGTTCGCCGGGGATCTCTTTTGAGTTCTCCTGGCGGCTACCAGTTGGCCGCTCGGGCCAGATTCAAAACGAGTGGATATCTACCTCCTTTAGGTATGAGTCAAAGAAACGCCAAAGGCGTATGAGAACGCGCAGCCGAACACCACAGTCCAGCCGTGCTTGAAGATGCCGAGCAGAGAAGCTCCGGCTTTGTCAAAGATGCCGAACACGAAGGTTCAGCTGAGTTAATCGACGCTAGCGCGTCGCTGAGTCGATCGGCCAAAAAAACAGATCGTCGACCCTGGCAGGTAACCCCTGCCCAGTACCGCTTTAGACGCAGCGGCTGCGTATCATGCAAATCACGCTAGTACAAAAATCAAGTTCTGTCTATAGATAAGCCAATCAAGTCGATGCAGGGTTTTTTCCGCGGGAATACACCGGCATCCGGTGGGATGCGGAGACGTTCCTTCGTATCAAGGTGAAAGCACGCATTTAGTATCGCGTCACTCACGGAGAACTTGCAAAATCCCGCCAGAACGGGCGCCATTGCTGGTTCAGAGCGCCGCGTCACTACAGCAAAGCTGGTAGTGACGCGGCCTAGTCATTGCAGTCTGCCCCGATTTGATCAAGATGACCCGCAAAGCCCACACAGACCATCAAGTACTTGGGCTTGCCATCGTATTCGTATCCGAAGACGGTATCGACAGCCTCCCGAAATACGTCGGCTATCCGGATCGCTACGTCAATTGTTGGCGCATGCCTGTTGTTCTCGATCGCGTTTATCGTTTGGCGACTCACGCCGACAAAGTCGGCCAACTCTTTTTGCGTCATTTCGCCGTGCTTGAATCGGAGCCCTCGGATATTGTTTGACAAGTTCACTACGGATTACACCTCTTTGTGAGATCAGTGTCTGCGTTCGACATCGCGCCAAGGATCCTGAGTAGACCCTGTGTCAACTTAACTTGACTCAGGGTCTGATCCGATTGACCGAGTCAAGTGAAGCGGACATTGAGTAGCCAAGCATGGTTGGCATGGCGTCCACAGCTTTTGACACTGCGTCGCGTATTTTTTACACAGCCGAGAACGGCTTGCCAGTCACAAAACTGGTCAAAACATCAAGAAATGGTGATCGGGATTTGATTTTTCAGACCACCCACGCAAATGTTCCGCGACATCTGAGTGAACGCTTGAGGTGAAGCCATCGGCGACATGGATAGTTGCCATGTAGTCGGCACCTATGGATTCGCTTATGGTCGTCTCGTCGACACTGACCGGAGCGGACAGCGTTCTAGAGTACAATTCCAACTCCATAATCGTTGGGAGATGGCCATGCCACTATGGAAATTGGAACCGATAGACCCAACCGACCGTAACTGGGAAGCCAGTACGTACAAAGGAGACGTTATCGTCAGGGCCGAAAACTCAGGTGCAGCTCGACTTCTTGCTGCCAGAGCCTACGGCATTGCGACGAAACAAGTATTCGGTGAGGAGGTAAAGATCGCTCCATGGGACTATTCTGGCCTCGTCAGGGTGACTCAGGTGCAGGCAACCGATGATTACACCGAAGATGGCGCCCAAGGAATCGTGTCTCCCGCGGCAGCAGTGGGTGCGGCCGGTCCCGGGTATCAAGGCAACAACTGACTATGGCCAACAGAACTCCGCTCAGCCCACCAGAAGCGCATCTGAGACACGAGGAACGTCTGGAACGGGGGCGAAAGTACTCCTACGACTTAACAAAGCAATTGGCGTTTTTCGTAATTAGCGCAGAGTTGGTTTTTTGTGGCTACATACTTTTAAGCGCTCAAACACTCAAAGACGTGGGCCACATCAATACTCTTTTTTTGCTAGCGGGCCTGGCCGCGATATTTGGTATTTTCTGGCGTCTGGCATACAACGACATGTACCACGCAGCCACCCACAATCTTAAGCAACGCAGCTTTTATTTCAGAGCGGGGACGGTCGGCTACTGGGTTTTTGTCGGGCTTTCACTAATTTTCTTCATTCTGTTACTCGTAGTGGGCTACAACTACTTATCCGGCATTGAGGCGACCGCCGATAAACAGACATTCAGGCCGTGGCGCTGACTAACGTGAACACGGAAGAGAGAAAGGACGTTGCAGTCGAATTGGAAGGCGCGGAAGTACGGGCCGAAGCTGGCAAACTAGGCGGACGTGCCGTTCGGAATTACTACTCGGAGAGGCCCGGGATTGCACTATCTGTCGCACTGCTTGGTGCGTCGTCTGTCATCATCGGAGCCATTCTCGCCGGAGGTTTAGGTCTGATCGTCGGCGTTATGATTTCTATAGTCGTTGCGGTTTTGCCACCAGCCAGGAAATCTCATCGAGACGAATCTGATTGGTAACTGGAGGTTCATGTGCTCGATTGCAGCTTTTTCGACCAACAGATATCCGACGGTCTTCAGCATGTAGCAGTCCTTTTTGAGATCTCGGCGGTCTTCCTGCTCGTCAAGGATTTTCGGAATTACACTAACGACGCCAAACGGCTGCAAAGAGCTGCAACGGCCGGAGCTGTGCTGCCGAGAAACAGGCGGTCGACTGAGTTTTGGATCGCTGTCGTTGTCGGTGGGTTTGCTATTCTGATGGAGCTCTACCAGCTCGCTACCCAATATTGGCACTGCTGACTGACATGGACACGCGATTTTGCGTTCAATGTATCGAGCACGCTGTGCCAAAGGTGAAATCGACGAAGCAATGCCCGTATCGACGACATGGCTAGTTATTCGATTATCAAAAGAATTCGATCACGCAAAACTACCGCAGCACAATGCGCGTTGCCTTTGATGGCTTGCAGAACAACCCGGTGACGAGCCAGGTTGTTCTCTCTCAATGCATGACATGCTGGCTCCTGAGCGGCTGGTGTACCCCCGAAAGCAGCCGCTCGCCTGCTAGAATGTTGAGAGGCTGCTTTTGACCCAAAGCAGCCGGTCGCGAGAGACGATGCCTGTTTGTATGATGTCGGTTGCAATTTGGCGGATTCTTAACCCAAGGGACGACACATGAAACGAGCAATGATAAGGACAGCGGCCGAAGCTGCAGGAATAATTGCGATTGTTGTCTCACTCGTTTTGCTCGCGGTGGAGATTAATCAGTCAAACAAAATCGCTATTGCATCAATCCAACACGACATTCTTTCTGATTATAATGAGTATCATCGTCAGGTGTTGGCCGACCCTGAACTGGCGGTGTTTGTAGCAAGACTTAAGATCGCAGACGACATAGCCCTTAGTCCTGGAGATCAGGCGCGTGCGCACGCGTTCGTTACAATATTTATAAATATTTGGTTTGTTATCGAAACCGCTCACGAGGAAGGACAACTCACCGACGACACCTATCAGGTATACCTGGAGGATTCGCGTAGTATGTTGGCCGCATACCCTAAAGCCGTTCCATACTTTAGAGAAAGTATTCAATCTTTTCCGAGCTTGCGTCGACTCGAAATTTTTCAGCCAATATTTGAGGCTGGTGATCGGCTAGACCATTGACTCAGCAAAGAAAATGTCGGGTCAATTTATCTTCGAAGCAGGAATGACCGCTTGTGGCCGTAAGCAGCCACTCAACTAACCCATATTTAAGCCATCTGAATGACCGCTTTGGGGAAAAGCGGTCATTCGTATATCGATGGGTCAGCTACAACAAGAACCCCGAGACACGCAAATGAACCGCAAGGAGTGGCCGCATGGTGCAGCGTTGCTGCTCAGACCACTTGGTTAGTAATCTAGTTGTCGGAATGTCCCGCAGATTTCCCGCAACGCTGTCCTCGTTCCGTTCGATTGTCGGCAGGGGAACCCGGTGACGAGCCAAGAGTGGTCTGTCACGTAACAATCACGCAGCAACCTTGAATCACTTCGGGTCTCTTGAGTAAAGACCTGGTTGGTACCTAAGACATTCTTGCGTCTATAAGTAATTGTCGTTAGTAGGAATACAGGAGACGCCCGTGGATACGAGTTCCCAACATGCCACTACGGCCCCCGCACTGGTCCCGGCAATTTTCCGGCGCTCGGACCAGCGTTTGTTCGGGCCGTCAATTTATCTTCTTTATTGAAACCAACTCCGCGCTCAATCGGCTTGCGGAAAGCACCTCGATCCGGCAGTTATTCCATTCCACCGTGTCTCCCTTCACCGCAACCCGTCCGAGCAACTCCATAACCAATCCCGAGAGCCTGCTGGCTTTTGTGTCGGACGGTATCCTGATTTCCAGCTGCCTGCAGAGCTTGCGAAGTTCAATCGTCCCCAGTGCATGCAATGAACCGTCATCCTGAGACCACAGATCCTCTATCGGCCGATCACTTTCATCGATGATGTCACCAACGATTTCCTCCAGCACGTCTTCGAGAGTGACAATGCCTTGAACATCACCGTATTCGTCGACGACGATGGCCATGTGACGGCGCGCTTCCTTGAACATCCGCAGCAGCGAATCGAGGCGGGCGGTTTCTGGCACGACGATTGGATCATTGACCAAGTGTGACCAATCAATCGTCGCATCGGATCCATCCTGTAACTGCAAAAGTAGTTCCTTCGCCATTACGACGCCTGAAACCTGGTCCAACTGATCCGTCGTTGAGAAAGGAAAACGGCTATATCCAGATTGCTTCATTATCTTTAGCACCTGTTGCCGGTTGCTCTTGGCCGAAAAATAGACGACCTGCTTCCGGGGTAGCATCACATCCGACGCTCTCAGCTTGCCCAGTCTTGATGCCCCGACGATGATTCCCTCAGTCTGCGCACCGACCACTCCCGCGGTACGTCCAAGTGCGGCCAGCAGCCGAATCTCGTCAACGGAGGTCACCGGTACATCCTTCCCCCTCGGCAGCATTCGGGAAACGGCCCCGCTCAAGAAAACAAGAGGGCGCAATGCGACGGACAGCGCGTGTATACCATAGGCAACCGGCGTGGCTAGTCTTCTCGCATGGGTGACACCGAGGGTCTTCGGTATAATTTCTGTGAAAAGCAGGATGGCCGTCGTAAATACGATCGTGAAAATCCACAGTGTCTCTGCACTGAAAGCATCCTCATAGGTCGCGCCGGCCACTGTGGTGCCCATCGTATGGGCGACGGTGTTGGTGATGAGAATGGCGGCGATTGGCATTTCGATCCGGCCTTTGAATTCTTTCAAAAGCCGCCCGGATCGTTTGCCCTGCCGGGCGAGCGACTCGACCTGTGCGTGATTCACAGACAGTAGAACTGACTCAAATATCGAACACAGAAATGACACGATGAGTGCCACGGATACCGCGGCGATGAAAATCTGCATGAACCCCTCCAGGACAAATCACTCCCGCCGAATCCGGGTTGCAAGAACCAGTTTTCGGACTTCCTCAATTACCAGGATGCTCGCGGCGACCAACAGAGCCAGTAACCAATCCCCAAGGGACAGCGCCGTGGTCGAGAATACGGTTTGTGCTGGTGGCCAATGGACAGCGACTACCTGCAAGCTGAGGACGCCAACCAGTGCAAGCCACAAATTTCGATTCGTAAACAAATAGGACGTAAAGGCAGAGTCCGATCCCGAACGTGCATTGAAAACGTTAAACACCTGGAAAAGCACGAATGTCGTAAACGCCAGCGTCGTCGCGTGCAGTGCAGTACCTGTCCCCAAAGCGTGATACAAAACGCCCAGAGTACCGAGCGTCATAATAGTGCCAAAACCGGCGAGTCGAATTAGCAATTGCCCATCCAATAGCCGTTGTCTCAGACCCCGCGGAGGTTTGTTCATAATCCCGGGTCGAGTAGGGTCAACGCCGAGTGCTATGGCCGGCGGGCCATCCATTATGATGTTCACCCACAGGATCTGGATTGCCGTAAATGGAAGGGGCATTCCCAATGCTGGTGCAATTCCGACTGTCAGCAGCGCGCCGATGTTGGTCGACAATTGAAAGCGCACGAACTTACCAATGTTGTCATATATGGTGCGTCCTTCGCGCACGGCGCGAACGATGGTGGCGAAGTTGTCGTCCGTCAATACCATGTCAGCCGCCTCTTTGGTGACATCGGTTCCGGTGGCTCCCATTGCGATACCCATGTGTGCATGCTTCACCGCAGGCGCATCGTTCACACCATCGCCGGTCATAGCAACCACGTGGCCGCACCGCCGCAGGGCGTCTACCAGACGCACCTTGTGCTCGGGCGCCACACGGGCGAACACTCCGATCGACTCGATCTCTTCCGAAAGCGCCTCGTCGCTCAAGGCGTCAATCTCGGCACCGGTAACGGCGCTGCCGCTAATGCCGAGCATCTCGGCGATGGCACTAGCTGTCGTCTTATGATCTCCCGTAATCATCTTTACCTGAATGCCGGCCTGCTCGCACAGAGCAATTGCTTCACGCGTGTCCGTCCTCGGTGGGTCTAAGAGACCGGCGAGACCAACAATCGTTAGATGTTGGAGGTGTTCAAGCAGATTGCCTGCCGGATCGAATACATCGGCGGGCAGCGTTGTGGATGCAATCGCCAGTACGCGCAGACCGTCACGAGCCATTAGCTCGTTCTGGTTTAGAAGCTCGCTGCGCTCATCGTCCAGTAGAGGTGAAGATCCTTGAGCAGTGTGAATTCTGTCACAGCGATCGAGCAAGACTTCGAGAGCGCCTTTAACAAAGACTCTTACATGTGAACCGTCATGGTGAAAGGTCGCCATGAACTTGTGTTGAGAGTCGAAGGGAACTTCAGCGATTCGCGGCAGACGGGCCCGCTGTTGTTCCATCGAGAACCCAGACTTTGCGGCTAACACCAGAAGTGCGCCTTCGGTCGGATCACCGATGACGGAGCCGTCACGTAGTTCGGCGTCATTACAAAGACCAAACGGCAGCAGAAGTTCTTGCAGCTCGGGACTCGGGATAGAGCCGTCTTCTGCCTCAATGGTTCCCGCTGTTTCGTAGCCTTTGCCGCTAACTTTGAATCGTAGACCGTGAAAAAACAATGCGCGCGCAGTCATTTGATTCATCGTCAGGGTACCGGTCTTGTCTGAACAGATGACAGTTGCGCAACCCAGTGTTTCAGCGGCTGCGAGCCGTTTCAGAATAGCGCCACGTCGCGCCATACGATGCATTCCGATGGCGAGCGTGACCGTAACCACCGCCGGCAGTCCCTCCGGAATGGCGGCAACTGCCAGGGCGATTGAAGTGAGAACAATTTGAACCCAGGGTTCGCCGCGCCATAGGCCGGCGAGCAATATTGCCAGCACGACAACACCTGCAATGACGGCGATTCGTTTACCGAGCGAATCGAGCTGGACTTGCAGCGGTGTGGGTGGCTCAACATCCTCAGCGAGCATCGTTGCCAAACGGCCCATCTCAGTAGCCATACCCGTTGCCGTCACCAACAGTTCCGCTCTTCCGCGAGTGACGATCGAATTCATGTACGCCATGTTGGCCCGCTCGGCCAACGGCGTAGATACATCGTCAAGTACTTTAGTGGTCTTGACCGCAGGAACCGATTCGCCCGTCAGCGTGGATTCGTCAATCTCGAGCCCCGGGGCGACGATGATTCGCCCATCGGCCGGCACTTTGCTGCCGGCATCCAGTAACACCACATCACCTTGGACCAGGTCAAGACGCGAGACTTCAACAACGACCCCCTCACGACGCACGGTGGCATGCTGCGCCAGCATACGCTTCAAAGCCGCAACCGCTTGCTCGGCGCGGTACTCCTGTTGGAAACCGAGCAGGGTGTTGAAGGTAACGACCCCCAGAATTACAAACGCATCGATCAGATCCCCAATCGCCCACGCCAAGGCCACAGCACCGAGCAATATGACGATCAAGAGATTCTTGAACTGGTCAACAAAGACTTGCCAGGCGGGCCGCCTTGGCTTTGGTATTAGCCGATTGGCGCCGTCTCGTTTCAGACGCGCTAGCGCCTCAGCAATGGCCAAACCCTTTCGACAATCAACACCAAGCCGGATGGCAACATCCTGTATCGGCTGCGCATGCCATGCGGGTACTCCCATCACTTAGGCTCATCTTGCTGTTGGGACGTCAACAAACTCGCGGCTTCTGTCGCTGCGTCACGAAATGGCAGCAGCCCAATCCCGAGCTTCGCAAAGAGGTCTACCTGATCAAGGGCATGTACCCAGTCCAGTCCCGCAGGACCAAGCAAGATACCGACGAAAATGAATGCGATGATTAGGGGTTGGCGCAGCCAGAACGCGAGCGCGCCGATCGCGGCCGCAACTGCCAGTACGGCGGCTATTTCAGAGAAAGGGTCAGAAAATGTCATTCTCGAAGGCCGTGCCCCTAGATATTTTAGCTATCCGTTATGCCTCCAATGTGATTGGACTAATGAACCCTGGCGGCTTGATTGTTAAGACGGAGCAGTCGAGCTGCGTGAGAATGCTCTCGGCAGTATTACCCATGAAGAATCCGGCGATTGCAGTACGTGCTACGGTCCCCATGACGACAAGATCTGCCGCCAGCTCGTTTGCTTTGGCCGGCACCACTTGCCTGGCGTGCCCTTGGACTAAGTGAAGCTCGGGATCAAGCATCTCAATGGCGTTCGTGTCCGCCTTGCTACCGTAGGTCTTCACGAGGTTTTCCAGCCCGAGTCTTCGCGTGCTGGCTTCCTTTTCCACCATCGCGTCGACTTCGGCGTCGGAAAAAGCCGTGCGCGCAGATCTGAAGAGGTCTTCACCGGCCAAGCACCATGCATGCACGATGTGCAGTTCACTGGATTCGGCCAGCGCCAGTGAAGTAGACATCTCCAGTATCTGGCGGTTGAGCACACCTGTGACTGGCTCCTCCGGATCCTGATCAACGGCCGCGAGTATGCGACGATACTTGTGGTGTTCTGCGGATCTAATTATCCATACCGGGCATGGGCACTTGCGCATGAGGTGCATGTCGGCACTACCGAAGAGCATACCCCTCAGGCCCCCGGCCACTTCCGCGCACTTGATGATCAGATCGTGATCATTTCCCAGTACTTGGCGGATAATCTCGATAAAGGGTTTTCCGATAAGAACCTTCGCCTCGAGGGGCAATCCGTCTGCTGCGACTGATTTGACAAGCTCGTCAAGCCAGTCACGCTTCTCAGTCACGGCGGTGTTACGCAACTCCGCCGGAGTGACTGCGGTGATGGCCATCCGCATGTCGCCGGGAACCGCATCTATGACGGCACATATTGTCAGACGTGCCTGGTTGTTCCTCGCCAGTGTGACCGCACGTTTCAGTGCAGCCGAATAGTCTGTGCCTTCATCGGCAATCAGCAAAATGTTGCAGAATCTTTTCACTGCTGGGCCTCACGCTGATAGAAGGTCCTCGCAAGCCAACGGCGTATCATCAGATGCTTGTCAAAGAAAATCGTACGAAAAATCGGATCACCCCGCTATCGCCATAAATCAGTTTGTTCAAGTGGTTGCGGATCTTTCGGCAACCGATACCTTGCCGGGTTGACCGGACATACGAGCCTTGTCGCGTCGTCGCACCAGCCGGCGCTTAATGGTGCGTCCGGTGCGATGGACGGTGCGGCTGATCGCGACATAAAGATCGGCTTCGACATCTTCAACCACGACATCGGGCAGGCCGGCCAGCAGCACCTGCACATGACAGAATTTGTCCACGCCACCGCGTGCACCACCGTAGCCGGATAGCCGCATCACCACCCCCTGTATGTGTTCGTCATAACACGCCAGCACAGAACGCAGTCGCCGGTCGGCGTGGCGGCGTAAGGCATCGGTCAAACCAAAGTCGAGTGCGTGGATAACGATCTGCATGGGGTCCTCCGCGGTCATCTTTTTTTGCACTTGCATTGATATGTTAGGCAGGTTTAATTGACAAGAAAAGTCGATTATAGTGAGCATATTCATCGAAAATTACGAAGTAATCGTAAGCCAATGATCAACTACAAGCATTTGCGCTACTTTTGCGCGGTGGCCCGGGAAGGTGGCATCGCCCGCGCCAGTGAACGGCTGCACGTAACGCCGCAAACCATCAGCGGACAGTTGGGTGTCCTGGAAGACTATCTTGGCGCGGACCTGTTCGCGCGGGTCGGACGCAACCTGGAACTCACTGAGGTCGGTCGGCTGGTACTAAGTTATGCCGATGAGATTTTCTCGCTCGGCGGCGAGTTGGAAGAGGCAGTCCATCAGTTGCCCGGCGGACGCCCACATGTGTTCAGGGTGGGGGTGGTTGATGTTATGCCGAAGTCCATCGCGCACCGTTTCTTGATACCCGCGTTGCACATGGAGGAGCCGGTACGAATGATCTGCCGTGAGGCGAGTTTGGACTCGCTGTTGGCGGAACTGGCTGTACACCGCCTGGATCTGCTGCTTGCGGACCGCCCAATTCCCACGACGGTCAGCATGCGTGGTTCCAGTCACAAACTCGGTGAGTGCGCGGTCAGCTTTTTCGCCACCGAGAAAATCAAGAGAAGCTTGAAAGGTGCATTTCCCCATTGCCTGGACGGCGCACCGATACTATTGCCCAGCAGTGATAATCAGCTGCGCTCCGGCATCGACCTGTGGCTGGACAAGCATCGCATCCGGCCGCGCATGATTGCCGAATTCGATGACAGTGCGCTGATGAAGGCCTTTGGGCAAAAGGGCGAAGGCATCTTCGTCGCGCCCGCGGCGATCAAAGCAGAGGTAGAGCAGCAGTACAAGGTGACTGCGATCGGCCGGGTCGACGAGGTAAAAGAGCGGTTTTACGCCATATCGGCTGAGCGCAAAATTCTGCACCCTGTCGTGACCACGGTAGTAGAGACAGCTCGTACATTGCTGCTCACTGATCAATAGTCGTGGGTGGGCTGAAACCAGAATCGGCGAGATTCCGGACACCAAGCGGACATACGGAACACAATGCTGCCGCTCAGATGCCCAGCCCCCTGGCAATGCTATAAATGAATCCAGCAAAGACGAACAGGTTCGCAAGTGCGAGTATCACAAGCCCCATTCGAGAGGGCGCTTGCGGCGATCTATTGTGCGCCTGTGAAGGGATGTCTTGGTGTTTTGACTTAGGTATCGCGCTCTTCCTTTGTGCCAGTGAGCAGTCTCTTCGCCGACTACGCACCTTGCTGCCCGAAATTCTAATCGTTAGCAGCACGTCCTTTGCGACTTCTACCGCGCAACGATACCGATAGGGGAGAGTAGTTATCGTTCGAGCTTGGCAGAAGTCGCTATTGGATAAGAGTGTGCGGCTGCCAACTTCCAGCGCCGACTAGGTGGACTGTAGTGCAATATTTTACACAGGAAAATCCGATTTTTATGGAGAAACAATACGAGATTTTCTGATGATTTGGCCGTGTATGGCAAATGGTTAACTTTGCCCGCAATCATTCGTCTTACTGTAATTCGCCCGCAACAGGTTACGCCTCGACCACTAATTTACTGAGGCAGCGGCCTACGAACCAGGTGGTTCTCCGGACTCTACCGCTGATCCCAGGCAGTGCTTTAGTGAGTTGACGCTAACTGTATGGAGGCCGGAAAGGCCGTGAACTGAACTAAGCCAAGTTTAGCCTCTGGTGATACCTGATCACTTAGTCGAGATCTGGCAAGCCGTGCAGCACCAGGAGATAGAAGCTGACAATACCGACAATCTTGTCCTTCTCAACGACGGGTGCGTGACTGATGCCGAATTTTTCAAACAGGCGCGCGCAGTAGCGGATTTCCATATCCGGTCGCACCGTCAGTACCGGTTTCGCCATGATCTCATACACATTAACGCGTTCCGGTGCACGGTTTTTTGCGATTACTTCCTTAGCAATGTCAGAGAATAGCAACATCCCGTACTCATCGTGCTCGTCCCGTCGCTTGACGATCAAACTGGTCGCGCCGACTTTTTTCATTATTTTCAGCGCTGCTAGAACGTCGAGTTGACCGTCAACTTCCGTCACATCCGTGCGCATACAATCTCGTACGGGTCCCCAGCTTTGAATAGTCATAGGTTTTCCTCCACAATTTCGGTGAGTTCTTCGGTCTGATGCAACACGCCGACGGCATCTTCGACATCTATTAAAACAGCGATTCCGGTGCCCGGTTTCGCGTCGAACTCGCCGACCTCTCCAATGTGTTCGAGGATATGCCGGCTCAGATGCTGCTCGACCAGCAGTAGCACAACATCACGTTGTGTGGCCAGGGTCAGGCCGAAAAATGTCTTGTGTTCCTTAATACCTTCTCCGCGGGCATTACTAATGACCGTGCATCCTGTTGCACCCGCTTCACGCGCAGCTTCCATGATGTCATCAGTTTTGCTGTCTTCAACGAAGGCAACGATAAGTTTAAAGTGCATGATTCTCTTCCTGTGTTCTGTCTCGTTCATCCGGACCGGATGATGAGACGCGTTCTCTCAATATTGCAAGCTGCCCATAGGCGAGCACCGAGATTATCGGAAACAGGGCCGCAAAAGCCACCAAGCCGAATCCATCAAGCAACGGGCTGCGCCCCGGCACTGCCTCGGCGAGTCCAAGCCCGAGTGCGGTAACGAGGGGAACCGTTACGGTAGATGTCGTGACACCGCCGGAATCATACGCCAGCGGCACAATCAGTTTCGGCGCCATTGCTGTCTGCACAATGACCACCAAGTATCCTGCGGCGATAAAATAGTGCAGGGGTAAGCCCGTGATGATGCGATAACAACCGAGGCTCACCCCTACGCCGGCACCGATAGCAACGGCGACGCGTAGACCCCACACGCCGATCGCGCCGCCTGATACGGTGTTCGCTTTCATTGAAACTGCGAGCAATGCCGGCTCCGCAAGCGCCGCGCTGAAGCCTATGGCGAGCGCGAAAAGATAGACCCAGTAATAGTCCTGCCAAACCAGGGCCGACGCTCCTCGCCCCACGGCCTCATGCAGGAATTCGGGGTTCGTCAGTTGCTGTGCCATCAGGCGACCCAACGGAAACAGCGTCTGCTCCAATCCGACCAGAAACAGCCCGAGCCCGACAACGACGAAAATAAAACCCACCGCAATCTGTTTCCGATTCGGCATCGGCCCGCCGATGACCAGCCGCTGGAAGGCAAACAGGAATACCGCTATCGGGAGCACATCGACTGCGCTGCCGGCAACAAATTGTATGCTGGTGACGATCAGCTCCATTGCACGATGATCTCGTAGACAAGCACTGTGCGCCGTCAGCAGTAGTCGGACCAAAGTGGGTGTTTGAATAAGAGAGACATTTAGCTCATCGTCAACCTGAAGAGGAACGATGATGACAAAGAAGAAAGACAGCGCCGAGAAGGCCATACGGGATATTCGCCGAGCAACTCGCCGACAATATTCAGCCGAAGAGAAGATCCGTATTGTTTTGGAAGGTCTGCGCGGTGAAGACAGCATAGCTGAGCTGTGTCGCAAAGAAGGCATCAACCAGAATTTGTATTACCGTTGGTCGAAGGAGTTTCTGGAGGCTGGCAAGAAGCGCCTGGCCGGCGATACAGCACGAGAGGCCAACACCGAAGAAGTCAAAGGTCTTCGCAATGAGGCGGCGCAACTCAAAGAAGCGCTGGCCGAGACGCTACTTGAGAATCGCCTGCTCAAAAAAAGTACCTACGGGGCTGGGGGCGACGATACATGAGATACCGGGCTTCTGAGAAACGCGAGATCATTGATCTAGTGGAACGCTCTTCACTGCCAGTCCGTCGCACACTCGGCCAGCTGGGTGTCCCGAAGTCGACCTTCTACGGTTGGTACGAACGCTACCGAGAAGGCGGTGATGAAGCGCTTGCCGATGCTCGCCCAAACTGCGGTCGTGTCTGGAATCAGCTACCGGAAAAGATCCGGGGATCGCTCCTGGCACTCGCTCTGGAGCGGCCTGAACTCTCGGCACGAGAACTCTCAGTGCGCTATACCGAGCGTGGCTACTTTGTGTCTGAGTCCAGTGTATATAGGCTCCTGAAAGCCCATGATCTGATCACGAGCCCGGCCTTTGTGTTAATGAAGGCAGCTGACAAGTTCCAGCAACCGACCACGGCAATAAACCAGCTGTGGCAGACCGACTTTACCTATCTGAAGGTGATCGGCTGGGGTTGGTTCTACCTGTCTACTGTGCTGGACGATTACTCACGTTATATCCTGGCCTGGAAGCTATGCGATGGCATGACAGCCCGTGATGTCAGCGACACACTCGATCTGGCGCTCGCAGCCAGCGGGCTCGAAACGGCGACAGTCAAGCATCGGCCACGCTTGTTATCAGACAACGGCCCGTCCTACGTATCGGCAGAGTTGAAGGACTGGCTCGACGATCACGGCATGGGCCATACACGCGGCCGGCCGTATCATCCAATGACGCAAGGCAAGATCGAGCGCTGGCATCGCTCGATGAAGAACCAAGTGTTACTCGAAAACTATTATCTGCCCGGCGACCTGAAGGCACGTCTCGGTGAGTTCATCGATTACTACAACACCCAGCGCTATCACGAGAGCCTGAATAATCTTACACCCGAAGACGTTTACACCGGTCGAGGACAAACGGTGTTGAACCGACGAATGAGAATCAAACAGAAAACCATCGCCGAGCGGCGTCGGCTATACTACAAACAGAAGGCCGCATAGGCATGAACCTGATGAGCTGAAAGTCTCTCTTAAACCAGGACGCCCTCTGTCCGGAATCCTTTGACGACGTACAGAGCACGACATTGGCTACGAGCAAAGGGGCAAATCTGTGTATGAATTCTCGCTTGTTGTAAGGTCTATGCGACTTCTTCGCGTCAAAATAATCCGACGGGTATTCACGGCGCCAGTGTTCACCGGAATATCGGAGGCCTTTGTCTCAATGAAGAACATCTTTGCCCCGCTTCTGAACCCATTTGATTGGAAGCATACTCTGGCCGGTATTCTCCTCGCGCTGTTGGCCATACCATCGCAGGCTGGAGATGAAGCCCAGCATGAGTTTCTATTTTTCCCGAGCGTAGAATTATTCGACAACACTGGTCTTGAAGACGAGCTGTTTGATAGCGCCGGTAACATAGTAAGCGCAGACTTCATGTACAGCTACTCCGGACACCGCTTTCGATTCCTGGGCGAATACGTCCTGTCAACTGAGGAAAGTGACATGGAACGCCTCGCGGCCGGATGGCTATTCGGCGAGCAGACAATGCTCTGGGTTGGCCGGTTTCACCAGCCCAGCAAGTACTGGACCACAGAGCACCATCACGGCCAGTACCTGCAAACGAGTATCAGCCGACCTGGAATCGAGGAATGGGAGGACGAGGGCGGTCTTATTCCAACCCATATCACCGGTTTACTGCTCGAGACCGGTCAGATACGCAAGGATTCGTCAGGATATCAATTTGCAGTTTCTGCCGGGTTTGCCCCGGTGCTGACCGAGAGTGGCCTCGAGCCATTTGAGCCGTGGGACCCGAACTCGGATCATGGAACCGCATTTAACTTTCGACTTGCATTTCTACCGGACTATTTTGGTAACGATCAGTTCGGCATCCTCGGTGGTTGGAGTGATATTGAGATTGACAGCGATAATTTCGCATCGCAGATCGGTACCGAGAGCGTCGAACAATTACAGCTGGGTGTCTACATGAACTGGAGTTGGGAGCAATTGCGAATCATATTCAAAGTCAATTATCTGGAAAATAAACACATTCGTGCCGACGGAGATTTCACCGATGACTTCTGGTCCGGCTATATACAGGCTGAATACGCTATCGGTTCGTATTGGACAGCCTATGGTCGCCATGAAAATGATTCCGGTGAAGACGACACGGAATATCTCCGGCTGTTTCCAAAGTTTATTGGTCACCGAAACCTATTTGGCGTTCGATGGGATATCGCCACGAGCCATGCTTTAACCCTTGAAATAGCCGACACTGAAACACTAACCAGTGAGTTCGGCCAATATCGCTTGCAGTGGAGCGCGGTATTTCCGTGATGTCCCGATTGTTCGCAGCCTCATTGACTCTGAGTCTGGTGCTCTACTGGACGGCGGTGTTAGGAGCGGAGGAAGTTGTTCTCGTTGCCGGCGAAAATAGTCCGATCGAGAAATTGAGTCCCCTTGAGTTGCGAAAAGCTTATTTCGGAATCGTGGTCCGGTATGACAATCAGATTATCAGGCCATTTCGAAATTCATCTGATTCACAGCTCAATCGAATATTTCTGCAATCTGTTGTGGCAATGTCGGAGAGGTCATACGAACGGCGCCTATTTTTGCTGACGCTCAAGTCCGGCAGACCCAGACCGGAAGAATTCACAGATCAGGATGATCTTGTGCGCGCTCTTCGCGACTACCCGTACTGTATTTCATATATGTGGAGAAGCGATGCAGAGCGGTTAATAGGTATCAAGGTCATCAAGCTGTTATGGCAGGAAAACTGAGCACACTGCGGGCAAGATTGATAGTAGTTGCGTTGGCAGTACATGCCATGCTCTTGCCCGCCTTGTTCTTCGGTGTAATGTTCATCGTGGAAAATAGCCATCGAGACGTATTTGTCAATGACGTTCGCACTCATAGCCGGTTTCTGGCCGATATACTTAGTTCCCAGCAGATCATCGATTCATCTGAGGATCTCATTGCGTGGCTGGATTGGTTGGATAGCGTGTTTCTCGGCAGTAACGGCGTATATGCAGAGGTTCTGATTGGGGAGCAGAGATTTTTCAGCACGTTAATGGACGAAGCTTATTTCGATAAATTCCAGGAAGATTTCCGTTTTGGAGACCACGGAGATGATGTCTACTACTTATCGATGCCACTGGACATACCGCGCCATCAGGCTATTCTGCGCCTCGGATTCGACGAGGGCCTGATTCTCGAGGAAATTCGGCGAACGCGGCTGCGGACCATCTACGGCTTATCAGCGTATCTGGTCATATCTTTGCTGCTTCTCATGCTGCTTGCTGTTCGACTGACACGTCCGCTCAGAACACTACAGCGCGATTCCCGGGCCATTGCCTCAGGCGATTACGATACGCGACTTAGGGTCAGCACGAAAGTCAGGGAGTTCCGTGAACTGGCGACTGATCTCGACCTCATGCGAGACACGCTGGTCGGAGTAAACGAACGCCTGCGGGCGGAGATCTCGGAGCACCTAGCCACCGAGCAACAACGACAGACACTTCAGGCGCAGCTCCATCATGCCATGAGATTGGAAACGGTCGGAACACTTGCGAGCGGAATTGCACATGAGTTCAACAACATTCTGCTACCAATTATTCTGTACACTGATCTTGC
>Ga0255053_10000631_pt1 | contig 19486 bp, 24 predicted proteins | sample JV7_2_22_MG_FD_188635 | JGI IMG/M metagenome (GOLD analysis project Ga0255053, IMG submission 188635) | Seawater microbial communities from Jervis Inlet, British Columbia, Canada - JV7_2_22 | ecosystem: Environmental > Aquatic > Marine > Inlet | place: Canada: British Columbia | collected...
GCGCATGGCCGACCTGATTTGCTCCAACGTCGCTGGTCAACAGATGGCCACCAATGCGTCGCTGTTCGGGAATAACCTGTTGCAGTCCGCGGACGAGACCATTGCCTACGTGATGGGACCGGGCGGCCCATCGCAGTTCACCGGATTTTCGTCGACGCCGGGCGAGCCCGGCTACGAGCAACGCCAGGCCTTTCTGCGCATCCTCGAGGCGCGGCACGGATCGGTCTACGAGCGAGCATTCGCGGATGTGCAGAGCCGTGCGATCGCTACGGCCGACACGGTGACGGCCGCAATCGATTCGCGGCCGCCGCCGACTACGGTATTCCCGCAGTCCCAACTCGGCGGACAGCTGCGCACGGTTGCCAGGCTGGTAGCCGCTCGTGACGACCTGCAGATGCAACGCCAGGTATTCTTCGTCGCAGCGGGCGGATTCGATTCGCACGATAACCAGAATCAGGATCAACCGGGTCTGCTTGCCGATATCAGCGAGTCGCTGGCGGCGTTCTATAATGCCACCGTCGAACTCGGCGTTGCAGACATGGTGACGACATTCACGCAGTCCGATTTCGGCCGCACGCTGACGTCGAACGGCGACGGCACGGACCACGCATGGGGCGGCAATCAGATCGTTCTCGGCGACGCGGTATTGGGCGGACAACTCATCGGCAGCTATCCGCAATTGCAGATCGGCGGGTCGGAAGACGTAGGCGGTGGCCGCTTCATTCCGTCAACGTCGGCGGACCAGTATGCAGCGACGCTTGCAAAATGGTTCGGCATCCCGGACAGCGAGCTCGATATCGTTGCGCCGAATCTCGCCAATTTCATTCAACGAGATCTCGGCTTCATGGCCTGACAACACGCGCGTCTTGCAGTACTTGGCGGACCGCGGGATGTTTTTCGAGGAAGTAAAGCGCAGCGCAGCGAGCCATGACGAGAAAAAGCATGCCGCGGTCCGCCAAGTCAGGGTTCCTATTGCTCGAATTTTCCGGCAGGGTGATGCGCTATGAAGCTGGATCGAGCCATCCGCATCGCCCTCGCGCTGCTGATTGTCATTGTGTTCTTTGTGGCGATTGGCGCGCTGCTGTTCTTCACGCAGACGGCGCTCAATGTCTGGGACCGGCTGCTCGAGGGGCCGCGCATCCTGCTATGGGGCTACGTTGGCGCGATGGTGGCGCTCGTCGTGCTCGCGATCTACCTGATCTGGCGGCTGGTCATTCGCCGCGAGGTTCCTGCTGTCAAGAAAGCGGCGGTCAGGCCGCTGACGAAACAGGATATCGAAGGGCGCCTGCGCGAGGCAGAAGCGGCGGGCGTCGATGTCAGCGACGCACAGCAGGAACTACAGGAACTCGCCTCCAGACAGCAACAAGGCGTTGTTCACCTCTGCTTTTTCGGTGAGGTCAGTACGGGCAAGAGCTCGCTGATCAAGGCGCTGGTGCCAGAAGCCGACGTCGCGATAGACGTTGTCGGCGGTTCGACCAGCGATGTGCGCCACTACCGCTGGCGCAACAAGGACGGCAACGAGATCCTGCTGACCGATGTACCGGGCACGGGCGGCCACGAAGACGGCCTCGATGACATCGCACTCGAAGAGGCACAGCGCGCCCACGTGGTGCTGTTTGTCTGTGAAGGCGACCTGAGCCGCGCCGAGAGCCAGTGCGTCGGCCATTTGCTGGCCCTCGACAAGCCGCTCGTGCTTGTGATGAACAAGTCGGATCGCTTCGACATCGAGGAGCAGGCGGCGCTCATGCAGCGCTTGCTCGAGCACGTTGACAGGATGGGCGGTGCGCTGGAGCGCGACAAGGTCGTCGCCGTATCCGCCGGCGGCGATATCGATGTCATCGAACGCAGGAAGGATGGCTCCGAGTCCGTCTCGAGACGGCAACGGCCGGCAGATGTCGGCGTGCTCGTCGTCGCCGTCAACCGGTTGCTCGAGGACGGTTCGCAGCCACTCGACGTGCGCCGCGATCGCGCCGTCTTCCGGCTCGCCGCGGAAAAGCTTGCGGAAGCAGAACAGCAGTACCGGGCGCAACGTTCCGAACAGATCATTCGCAACTCGACGCGCAAGGCTGTCGTCGGCGCGCTCGCCGCAGTAAGTCCAGGTACCGATGTGATCATCCAGGGTTACATCGGTACGACGATGACCCAGGAGCTCTGCAAGCTCTACGGCGCGACGCCACGCGATCTCGATATCGAGGAGTTCCTGAACCTGAGCCAGAGCCGCCTCGGCAGGGCACTGCCCCTGACGCTCGCGGTTGCCGGCAACGGCTTGAAGGCGTTTCCCGGCATCGGCACGGTTGCTGGGGGGCTCGTGCATGCCGTCGCCTATGGTCTGATTTTCGATGCGCTGGGACGCAGCCTGGTCCTGACGCTGTCACGTCACGGGGAACTGGTTCCCGAGGAAGCCGTCAAGGAATTCGAGGAAGGCATCAGTGAACATATTGAAGCGGGCGTTCGCCGCGTTGCCAGGCTGGCCCTGGAAGAAAAAACGGGCACCGACTGACGACGAGGGTGGCTCGGGCCACCTGACGCTCGCCCGCGAAAGCCTGCGTGAGCTGATCGACGACAGCCGGTTGCCGCCAGGCGTTCGCGAGTCGCTGGCGCACGACTACGACGCTGTCGAAGCAATGCTCGACAAGCTCGACCACGGCCACCTGCATCTCGCCGTTTTCGGTCGCGTCAGTACGGGCAAGTCTTCGCTATTGAATGCGCTCATTGGCGAAGAACGTTTCACCGTAAGTCCATTGCATGGCGAAACGAAATTCTCATCGATGCAGCAGTGGGACGAGGTAGAGGCGGGTGGTGTCTATCTCATCGACACACCGGGGCTCGACGAGGCGGGCGGTGAAGATCGCGAAGCACTCGCGAAGGAAGTTGCAGGCCGCTCAGACCTCGTTATCTTCGTTGTCGATAGCGACATTACCGAGACTGAACTCGACTCCCTGAGAACCTTGCTGGGTCGCGGACGTCCCGTCATAGTCGTGCTTAACAAGAGCGACCTGTTTACCGTTGACGAAAAAGCGCAGCTGCTGGCTTCGTTGCGCGCTCGTACCGAGGGAATCGTCGATCCCGATCACATCCTTGCGGTCGCGGCACAACCCCGGCCGCAGGTGGTGGTCGAAGTGGACGCGGATGGCAAGGAGTCGGCCGCCGAGCGGCCACGCGAGCCAGATGTCGAAACGTTGCGGCTACGACTTTGGGAGATCCTCGATGCTGAAGGCAAGACTCTCGCGGCACTGAACGCAAGCCTATTCGCAGCGGATCTGAGCGACCAGGTCGGGCGCCGTATTCTCGCAGCCCGCCGCGAAATCGGCGACAAGCTCGTGCGCACCTATTGTGTTGGCAAAGGCATTGCGGTGGCATTCAACCCGGTCCCGATCGCCGATCTTTTTGCAGCGGCTTTCATAGACGTCGGCATGGTTGTACACCTGTCGCGGGTTTACGGATTGCCGCTCAGCAAAAAAGAGGCGGGATCCCTCGTCGGCGTCATTGTGGCCGAGTCCGCTGCATTGATGGGCACGGTGTGGGCGCTGCATTTCGTTTCCAGCGCGCTGAAAGTCGGTACGGCCGGCCTTTCGACGGTGGTAACGGCAGGCGCGCAGGGTGCAGTCGCTTACTACAGCACCTATGTTGTCGGGCGTGTCGCTGCCGAGTACCTCGCGAAAGGCAAGTCTTGGGGCGAGGGCGGGCCGAAGCGAGTGGTCAAACGGATACTCGACGACCTCGATCGCGATACCGTTTTGCGAGACGCGAAGCGTGAGATTCGAACGAGGCTCGGACTCGCCTAGGAGATACCGTGGACCGCCAAGCACGGCTTGCAAGAATCTATGAGACCATTCGGGATATTCCGGAGGGCTCGGTTGCGAGCTATGGCCAGATTGCCGAGATCGCAGGCATTCCACGGGGCGCACGCCAGGTTGGGTGGGCGTTGCGACAGCTTGCCGATGGTGAGAACGTACCGTGGTACCGGGTGATAACAGCGTCGGGCCGCATCGCGTTCGAAAAGGGAACGCCGCAGTTCAACGAGCAAAGAAAACGGCTGATGGCAGAGGACGTCGCTGTCATTGCCGGACGCGTCGATATGCAAAAGTACCGCTGGCAGCCTGATCTCGACGAATTGCTGTGGAAGCCATCAGCCGTGTGGGACGAATAGTGACAGCCACGAGACAGGATACTGAGATGACAACGGTGATTTTTTCGCACGGTCAGGAGAGCGGGCCGTGGGGCACGAAAATCAAGGCGATGGCGACGATGGTGAAAGAACTCGGCGGTTCGGCTGACAGCATCGATTACCAGGGCATTGTCGATCCCGGCGAACGGGTCAGGAAGCTGATCACTGCGTGCGAGGGCTTGAACGACACACTGATACTCGTTGGCTCGAGCATGGGTGGACACGTCGCGACGGCGGCAGCCATGGAGTTGAATGCTGCCGGTCTGTTTGTCCTCGCGCCGGCCTACTACATGGAAGGCTACGAGGATTTGACGCCCGCGCCGCCCGGTATGCCGATCTGTATCGTGCATGGTTGGCACGACGATGTGGTCCCGGTGGAGAACAGCATCCGCTTTGCGAGCGGATGCAAAGCCGAGTTACACCTCGTCAATGGTGATCATCGACTGACTGCCAATATCGACGAGATCAACGGTTATTTGAAGCGTTTCATTCGGCAGGTAACTGCCGCAAAAGGGGAACAGCCATGAGACTTGCGTTATTGCTTGCCGGCCTGCTGATGTTCGGCTGCTCATCGGAGCCCGAAGAAGAGGAAGACAGCAGCGTACTGTACGATGCAGCAAGAGAACCGCTGGACAAGGCCGAGTCCGTAGAGGAAACGTTGCTCGAGAGTGCGGAGAAACGGGATGATGCGATTGAAGAGGCCGAGGACTAGCGCATTTTCGGATAAAAACAAAGGTTTGTAGTCAAGGCCATTTCGGTAGACTGATTCGCCATGAACTTTGCGGGGAACGCTGCGCAGATCATCTTCCGGCCGCTGTATTGGTTGGCGGGCAAGATCTTCGCGATCTGGGCCCGACCGGCGATTCAGCCGGACGCACCGGCTGAATTGCTGACTGATCCCGATGCTGCGGTCTGTTACGTACTCGAGACCGGCGGGCTTGCGGATACGCTGGCGCTCGAGCGCATCTGCAAAATGCATGGCATGCCGTCCCCCAGCGCCTCTTTACGCTGTTGCGATATTCGGGAGCGGCGGCGGATCATCGTTCTGCGGCGTATGAAGGGATTCCTGGTCAGGCGGCCGTCGACCAAAGGCTCGCAACGGCTACGCCGCCTCGTTGAAGCGGCGGATCACAAACAACAGGAACTGCTGCTGATCCCGGTGGCGATCTACTGGGGCCGTTCGCCACAGAAAGAGCGCTCGCTGTTCAAGCTGCTGTACTCGGAAAACTGGGACGTCGCAAGTCGCACACGCAAGTTCTTTGCAACGCTGCTGGTTGGGCGCAACACGTTGCTTCGATTCAGCGATCCGCTGCCATTGAGTTCCGTTATTTCGGAGGACCTCGAATCGGCTGTCGCGTATCGCAAGATTTCGCGAATCCTGCGAGTGCATTTTCGACAGCGGCGCGCGGCGACAGTCGGGCCGGATCTTTCGCACCGGCGCACACTTGTGAACCAGGTGTTACTTGCTCCTTCGGTGCGTCGGGCAATTGAGAATGAGGCCGGCGACGACCCCAAAGCTCTGGTCAAGGCCCAAAAGAAAGCGCGCAAGTACGGGCTCGAAATTGCGGCGGATATTTCCTATCCCACGATCCGCATCGTCGAGGGGTTTCTGCGCTGGCTGTGGACGCGCATTTACAATGGCGTCGAGCTCGGCCACACCGATCGCCTGCATGAAGTGGCGCGAGACAAGGAGGTAATTTACGTACCCTGTCATCGCAGCCATTTCGACTACTTGTTGCTGGGATTTATCCTGTTCGAGCAGGGCGTGCATACGCCGCACATCGCGGCTGGCATCAATCTCAATATTCCGATCGTTGGGCGGATACTTCGGCGTGGCGGTGCCTTCTTCCTGCGGCGTAGTTTCAAGGGCAATCGCTTGTATGCGGCCGTATTCAACGCGTATCTCGACCAAATCCTGCAGCGCGGCTATTCGATCGAGTACTTCGTCGAAGGCACCCGCAGCCGGACGGGTCGCTTATTGCAGCCGAAGGGCGGAATGCTCCTAATGACCGTCCACTCCTATGTCAGGAATCCCAAGCGGCCGATTGTCTTTGTGCCGGTCTACTTCGGCTACGAAAAACTCATCGAGGGCGACTCGTTTATCGGTGAACTTGGCGGTGCCGAGAAGAGGAAGGAATCGCTTTTCGGACTAATTCGGTCAGTGAAGTCCCTGCGCGAGAACTTCGGCAAAGTCTATGTCAACGTCGCCGAACCGATCGAGCTCGAGACGGTGCTCAACGAACTGAAACCCGACTGGCGCGAGGCCGTGCCGAAGGATGGCGAACGCCCGGCGTGGCTGGGCGGCGTCGTCGACGAACTCGGTCTCGAGATCATGAGCAATATCAACGCCGCGGCAGCGGTGACGCCGATCAGCCTGCTGGCCTACGTGCTGCTGGCGACGCCCAAGCAAAAGATCGGCGCCCAAGAACTGAAACGACAGCTCGATCTCAACCTCAAGCTGATGCGACGATTCCGCTACTCCCAGTCCGTGACCCTGCCGGACTGGACGCCGGATGCAATCATCGAGCACGGTGAGACGCTCGATGTCATCAGCCGCAGCTCTCACCCGACCGGCGACATCATTCATATGGCCGAGCACACAGCGGTGCTCATGACCTATTTCCGCAATAACATTCTGCATTTGCTGGCGGTGCCGGCGTCGGTGGCTTGTTGTTTCATTCAGGGGCGTGAGCTGGAGCATGCCGAGCTGCAGCGCCTGATCCGCCTGATCTATCCGTTTATGCGCAAGGAGCTCTGCCTGAAGTGGAGTCACGACGATATTGACGACGTCACCACGGAGGCGATCGAAGCGCTGCTCGACATGGAACTTCTGGCACGTGGGCGCAACAAGAAACTACTGGTCCGGCCGCATACCGGATCGGCGAAGGCGTATCAACTGCTGATGCTCGGGCAATCGATGGTGCCAATGCTGCAGCGCTTCTACCTGGTCATTGCAATACTCGTACATCATGGCTCGGACGAGCTGACACGGGCACGCCTCGAGGTCTTGTGCCAGCAGAGTGCCGAGCGCATGTCGATAATCTACGGCCTGCACTCGCCGGATTTTTTCAACAAGAGCCTGTTCCACGATTTCATCAGGATGTTGCAGAACCTGAATGTGTTGCGTCGAAATTCGGGCGGCAAACTTGAGTTCGACGAAGACATCACGAGCATCGGCGCGGATGCGCGGTTGGTACTCGGCGAGGAAATTCGCCACAGTATACTGTCACTGACATTCAATGGTGATGAGGTAGACGTATGAGGGTCGCGTCGTTCTATCGGTTTCTCGATCTCGGTGACGTAGAGACATTTCGCGAGGAGCTGCAGGCGCTCTGCGATCAACAGGAAGTGCTTGGCACGATTCTGGTTGCCGTGGAGGGTTTCAACGGCACGATAGCGGGCGCCGAAGATGCGATCCTCACCGTGTTCGGCTGGATCGAGCAGCGCCTGTCACTCGACGAGCCCGTCGAGGCGCGCTGGACCGACTCCGGCGAAGCGCCGTTCCGCCGCATGCGGGTGCGCGTCAAGAAAGAAATCGTGCCGTTGGGACGCCCGGACATCCTGCCCCATGAGGGAACCGGCGACTATGTGCCGCCGGAGAAGTGGAATGCGTTGATCGAGGACCCGAATGTGCTTGTCATCGATACGCGCAATCACTACGAGGTGGAGGTCGGTACGTTCCCGCGTGCCATCGATCCGGAGACCGACAGCTTCCGCGAATTTCCCGAGTTTGCGAAGAAGCTGGCCGAGACGTCGAAAGACCGATCGTTGGCGATGTTCTGCACGGGCGGCATCCGCTGCGAGAAAGCGACCGCATTGATGCTCGAACTCGGTTTCGAGGACGTCTATCACTTGCAGGGCGGGATTCTGAACTACCTGAGCGAGATGCCGCCCGACGAGAACCGCTGGGACGGAGAGTGTTTCGTGTTCGACACTCGGGTAGCGGTCGATCGCGACCTGGCCGAGGGCGGGTACGTACAGTGCCACGCGTGCCGGCGGCCGTTGTCGTCGGGAGACCTCAGGTCACCTGACTATCGCGAAGGCGTGTCCTGCCCGCATTGCGTCGGTGAGCTCGATGAAGAGCGTGCCGCGCGTCTCGAGGAACGTCGGAAACAGGTGGCGTTGGCTGCGGAGCGTGGCACGTCTCACATCGGCCCGAAGCTTTAGGAAGGTAAGGGTAAAAATGGGTTCTGACCCCTTTTTACCTTAGAAAACCTGATCTACGCATCCAGGTCTGGAATCAGCTCGCTTTCGAGTGTCGCGATCATGTCCTTGAGCAACAGTTTGCGCTTCTTCAGGCGCCGAATTCTGAGCTGGTCGACCATAGGGTCGTGCTGCAGCCGATCGATCAGGTAGTCGAGATCTCTGTGGCTTACCCGCAACTCGCGCAGGCGCTCGAGTTGCTTGAAGGATTCGGTATCGACTTTATCGGACATGCAGATCGTACGCAGCGCCTGAGGCAATCCCTGAGAATAGTTTAGTAGAGCGAGACAAACATGCTACTCGCCGTCGGGGAGCAGCGCCAGCCAGTCGTGATCGGTGGGTCCGATGACCATGAAATAGGGATTCAACATAGCCTCCTTTTGGTTATATATCATGGGCTTACCGTCGAGCGTGACAACCGATCCGGCGGCCTGCTCGACGACTGCCTGGGCCGCCGCGGTATCCCACTCGGAGGTTGGCCCCAGCCGCGGGTAGATATCGGCGCCGCCTTCGGCGACGACGCAGAATTTCAGTGAACTGCCCATTGGAACGAGATCGCAATCGCCCAGGTTATCGATGAACGCATCGAGGCTCGCACCACGATGCGAACGGCTGCCGACGACCCGCACAGGTTTTGCGCTGGCGCTCGCCACGCGAATTTTCTCGGCCGCCTGATCACCAACACGAATTTCGGCGCCGTGGCCCTCGCAGCCAACGTAAGTCTTGCCTTGCACGGGCACGTGCACGACGCCGAAGACGGGCTTACCGTCTTCGATTAGCGCAATGTTGACTGTGAATTCGCCATTACGATTGACGAATTCCTTGGTGCCGTCGAGAGGATCGATCAACCAATAGCGGGACCAGCCGCTGCGCTCGTCGAAGCCGGCAAGGCCGGATTCTTCCGAAATAATGGGTAGTTCCGGCGTCCGCACCTCGAGGCCGGCGACGATGCAGCGGTGCGACGCCAGGTCCGCCTGTGTCAGCGGCGATTCGTCGTCCTTGCTTTGAACGTCGAAGTCGGTGGCGTAGACTTCGAGGATCGCGTTACCAGCTTCCCTGGCGAGAGCGACGATCGGATCGATGAGTTCCGCGTAATTCATTCCAGCATTCCTGTTGCAAACCGGGCGCGCAGTATACGGTGAAAAACGACCCCAAAACCATGCTGAATCTCTGCGAGACGCTGATGCTCGACATGGACGGTACTGTCCTCGATCTCGCCTACGATAACTACGTCTGGAAAGAACTCGTGCCGGCACGTTACGCGGAGACCAAGGGCATGAGTGTGGAAGATGCGCGCAGCCGCCTGTATGCGAAGTACCGGGCGATCCAGGGTGACATCGAATGGTATTGCCTCGACCACTGGAGCGAGCGACTGGGTCTCGATGTGCTGGAGCTGCACCGCGACGTCAATGACCGCATTGTCTACCTGCCAGGCGCCAGGGATTTCTTGCAGGCGATGCACGAAAACGATGTTCGCGTACTGCTGGTGACCAATTCGCACCCGGACACGCTGGCGCTAAAGGACGAGGTTACCGGGCTCGCCGGATTCTTCGATGCGATCTATACCTCGCACGAGTTCGGCTATGCCAAGGAGCGTCAGGAGTTCTGGTATGCCTTGCAGGAAGAGGAGGGATTCCTGCGCGAATCGACCCTGTTCGTCGACGACAATCGGACTGTGCTCGAGAGTGCCGACACCTATGGCGTAGAGATGCTGGTCGAGATCGAACAGCCAGACTCCTCGGAACCACGCAAGAATGGATCGGCATACGCCGGAGTAGGCGGCGTCGCGGACCTGCTTTGACGAAAGGGCTTAAAACTCTTTGCTAATTACGTCGCCGCTGCGGCCGCTTGTTACCACCACGTCTTTGTTGAGGCTTGTGTCGCGGGCGCGATTTTGGTCGCTTGAGTTCCGGCAGGAGGCTGACGTCGTAGTTTGCAACCGAAATCTTGTGGCCGATGAAATCCTCGATGTCGGGTAGCGATATTGCGTACGTCTCGCAGCCGAAACTGATCGCGTCCCCGGAAGCGCCGGCGCGCGCCGTTCGGCCGATCCGGTGGACGTAGTCCTCGGCATCCTGTGGCAGGTCGTAATTGATGATGTACTGGACGTCAGGAATGTGCAGGCCACGCGATGCGACATCCGTGCCGATCAGTACGGGCAATTTACCGCTTTGGAAATCCATCAGCATGCGCAGGCGCTTTTTCTGCGGTACATCGCCGGATATCGCCTGGGCGTCGATGCCGTTTTCCCGCAGGTAGTCCTGAGTTCGTTCCGCTTCCCGCTTCATATTGACGAACACCATGATGCGGCCCTCGCCCATTTCGCGGATCAGTCCGACCAGCAGCGGCATCTTGTCTTCGTTCGACGGGAAGAAGATTGCCTGCCGAACCCCGTCCGCCGTGACCTTGTCCGGTTCGATCCGAATGAGGTCCGGCTCATTCATATGCTCGTAGGCAAGCTCCATGACTCGTTGCGAAAGCGTTGCCGAGAACAACATATTCAATCGTTGCTCGGGCGCTGGCAGCCGCCTCAGCAGGTAGCGAATGTCCTTGATGAAACCCAGGTCAAACATGCGGTCAGCCTCGTCCAACACCGCAACTTCTACCCGGTTCAACGCGAAAACACCCTGCTTGAAATAGTCGATGATGCGCCCGGGCGTGCCGATGAGAATGTCGATACCGTCCTCGATGATGCGACGCTGCTTTTCATAATCTGTGCCGCCGTAAGCGAGGCCGACCTTGAATCCCGTGTGTTTGCCCAGGAGTTCAGCGTCATTGGCAATCTGCACGGCAAGTTCGCGGGTTGGCGCCAGCATGAATGCGCGCGGCTGTTTTTTCTCGCCCGCGTCTGGCGTCGTGGCCAACAGTTTCTGGAATGTCGCTACCAGGAACGCCGCTGTCTTGCCGGTGCCTGTTTGTGCCTGGCCGGCCACGTCGTGGCCCTGCAATGCGATCGGCAACGTGCTTGCCTGAATGGGTGTACAGAACTCGAATCCCGCATCGCGGATGCCGGCTTGTACGTGCTCGTGGATCACGAGGGAGTCGAATCTGAGGTCGCTCAGATGGTTTTGGCTCATAGGAAATAGGTCGGAAAATGTGCGTTAAAGGCTTGCAAAATGGCTCACGAAGCGGTCAAATTGGCGTTAATTCGACGCGACAACCGTCGCACCCGCCGTTTTCGCAATCATCGATTCCAGAGAGAAGCCGGAAGTAATCGGCGACAAAGCTGCGATAGTTTGCCTGATGTTTGAGGCAGCGTCATCCATTTTACAGGGCTTGTTGGTCGGGGGGCCTGGCGACGGGCCCGCAAAAGCCAACTGAGACCCAATCTTCATGTGGAGGAAGTAGCCGGTGAGCGACAGCATCGTGCACACCAATGACAGCAATTTTGACGCGGATGTACTGCAGTCCGAAAAACCTGTTCTGCTCGACTTCTGGGCGGAATGGTGTGGTCCCTGCAAGATGATCGCGCCGCTGCTCAATGAGGCGGCCGAGGAATACGCCGACAAGCTGGCAGTCGTCAAACTGAATATCGATGAAAATCCGAACACGCCCCAGAAGTTCGGCATCCGCAGCATCCCCACACTGATGTTGTTCAAGGATGGCGCGGTACACGCGCAGAAACTGGGGGCAATGTCGAAGAAGCAACTAACGGAATTTCTGGACAGCAATCTGTGAGAGGGTACTTGGGTAATTCAACGAAAAGCCGACCAAAACAGTCCGGCAACAAGAGCAAGGGCAACCAGAATCGTCGACGCCGCCGGCGTCCACCATCATCGGAATATCCCGATGACGACGGCTGTCTCGAGATAATCCCGCCTGATCAGCTCGAGCAGAGCAAGGACACGATGAACCTGTCCGAGCTCAAGACCCGACCCGCAGCGGAACTGGTGCAGCTCGGTGAGGAGCTCGGCCTCGAAAACCTGGCGCGGTCGCGCAAGCAGGACATCATTTTCTCGGTCCTGAAGGCACACGCGCAAAAGGGCGAGAACATCTACGGCGAGGGCGTCCTCGAGATTCTGCAGGACGGCTTCGGCTTCCTGCGCTCGGCCGACAGCTCCTACCTTGCCGGTCCGGACGACATTTATGTCAGCCCGAGCCAGATTCGCCGCTTCGCCTTGCGTACCGGCGACACCGTTTCCGGCCTGATTCGTCCGCCGAAAGACGGCGAACGTTACTTTGCGCTGCTGAAAGTCGGCCAGATCAACTTCGACGCGCCGGAAAATGCGCGCAGCAAGGTGCTGTTCGAAAACCTCACGCCGCTGTTTCCGAAGGAACGTCTGAAACTTGAACAAGGCAACGGCAGCACCGAAGATCTCACTGCGCGCATCATCGACTTGGTTGCGCCGATCGGTAAAGGTCAGCGTGGTCTTCTCGTATCTCCTCCGAAGGCTGGTAAGACGATGCTGTTGCAGAATATTGCATCAGCCATTGTCGCAAACGCTCCCGACGTCGATCTCATGGTCTTGCTCATCGACGAACGCCCGGAAGAAGTGACCGAGATGGAACGCACGGTCCGCGGCGAAGTTGTGTCATCGACCTTCGATGAGCCGGCAAGCCGCCATGTGCAGGTCGCCGACATGGTCATCGAGAAGGCGAAACGCCTTGTCGAGCACAAGCGCGATGTTGTTATCCTGCTCGACTCGATTACGCGTCTTGCGCGAGCCTACAACACGGTCGTGCCGTCGTCGGGCAAGGTTCTGACGGGTGGTGTCGATGCCAATGCACTGCATCGGCCGAAACGATTCTTTGGCGCTGCGCGCAATATCGAGGAAGGTGGCAGCCTCACGATCATTGCCACAGCACTCGTGGACACGGGTTCGAAGATGGACGAGGTGATCTACGAGGAGTTCAAGGGCACCGGCAACATGGAGATCCACCTGGATCGCCGTATTTCCGAGAAGCGCGTATTCCCGGCGATCAACATCAATCGTTCCGGCACGCGCAAGGAAGAGTATCTGACGGACCCCGACGAGTTGCAGAAGATGTGGGTGCTCCGCAAGGTACTGCATCCAATGGACGAGCTCGCAGCGGTCGAGTTCCTGCTGAACAAGCTGCAGGATACGAAGACGAACGCAAAGTTCTTCGAGGCGATGAGGCGATAAGAAAGGGTTCTGACCCCCTTATTCTGGTTACTCGCCGATGTCCTCGTTCCAGAGGTCGGGGTTGTCGCGAATGAAGTCTGTCATCAGTTCCGCGCATTCGCCGTCGTCGACGATCTCGAGGTCGACGCCGCGCGACCGCAGGTAGTCTTCTGGCCCGTGGAACGTGCGATTCTCCCCGATGACGACCTTGGGGATCTTGTACAGCAGCACCGCGCCACTGCACATGTCACAGGGCGACAGCGTCGAGTAAAGGACCGATCGCTCGTAATCCGCCGCGCTGAGGCGGCCGGCATTCTCGAGGCAGTCGATTTCGGCATGTAACACGGCGCTGCCGTTCTGTACGCGTTGATTGTGCCCTCGACCGACGATGTCGCCATCGATGACCAGCACCGCCCCGATCGGAATTCCCCCGGCGCTGAGCCCTTTGCGCGCCTCTTCGATGGCGGCCTCGAGGAATTCGCTCACGTTCGCCTCCGCTCCTGCATTTCGCCTAGATCTCGTATTCCCTGGAGCCGTCGATCGTCCGGGTGATGCTCTTTACCCGGTCGTCCTGGCCGAATTGAATCTCGAGATCATCGAATCTCACGCAATCACCGTCGTGGACCGGCTCGATGCCGAGAACCGACTGCATGGTCTCCACGACGAGGTCCTTGTCGAGGAGGTTGGCGAGGCTGGCGACGAGGCTGAACAATCGCTCCTGATCATTGCTGTACTCATGCAGCGCTTCCATCCACTGGCGTTTCTGGTCCTGGTCCGTCAATGCTAAGTGTCCTGAGTATCGGTGTCAGGCGTCGTTCGCTGTCGATGCCGATTGAACTCCCAGCCCGCTCATAAAGCGGCCGGCGAGTTTTGCCCCAATCCACGCCATCGGGAAGTACGCGAACACCAGGTCAACTCCGATGAACCACGTCGGTGCGGGGATCATCGTGCTCACCCAGATTCCGCCTGCGAAAAATGCGGCACCAACAAGGTATGAGATTTGCTGCCGATAGGTGGCCGCGATGAAGAAAGCCGCCATCGCGCCGACCAGCGTACCAAGAGCATGGGCGACAAACGGGAAAATGAAATGCTTCGCCTCAAACAAATGCATCGAGGCGGCGATCGATTCAGAATTTGTGACATCAACTCCGGGTGGCGGAGGGATAATTGAAGGCCCCAGCATGATGAGCCCCATATTCACGAGTCCCCCCAGAACCAGACCACCCAGGAGGCCTACAATATTTCTCAGGATTGCGATCATGAGGATTCCTCTGGATATGGCTTAGTGGCGAGCTTGCCTGCGACTCAGTATCTGGCGAGGCCAATACGAATGCAAGAAGCAGGGGGTTCGTGACGGAGTGGACAGCGTCGATCGGTAGTGCCGCTGCATCTTTCTGGAACAGGGCCTCTGCCCCGAACTAGACGCGGTTGACCGATGCAGCGTAACAGCCCAATCGGGCATTGTGTATGTGAAGATAGTCGGCCGAATCATTTGCGAACATTCGGTCGATCAAAGATTCGAGGTTCTCGCCGTCAACGACGTCCGCATCAACAATTCGCCCCGTAGAGTCAAAAGCACGCACCGAAAGTAATCGATGTCTGAACATGGTAGGAACTTCGCCTGCTGCCGGCACGGCCTGATCAGCCCGTTCCCGGATAAAAATCGCATGACGTGACCGATACGGCGTCGGCATTGGCTGGTGTTCATAGTTCATCAACAGCACGGTTTCGCCAACTTCAGCATCCTGTAATGAAATACGGCAGGGATAGCCGGGATTGCTGTCAACGACCATCCGCTCGATGCCTTGCTTTGCGAGTGCCTCGTCGTCCAGGTCGAACAGGTGAGTAAATTGACCAACGTTCAGAGCAGAAATCTGAAAGCCCATAGTGCTCTCCTAAACAAAAACGGAGGTCAATTCTAGTCGGCCGGTCTCGGCGAACCAGACACTTTCGGACCTGTAAGTGAAAAGAGGGAATAGCTGGTCGGGCGTTACAGATCGTGCTCTGCGCAATCAATTTCGCCGTATTGCGTAAATACCCAGCGATCACCTTTCAGGTCCGCCACGTACCATCCGCAAGAGAAATCCTCACTGCCATCCGCATACCAATCTCGCCACTTGGCTTTGAAAGCAACAGTCGTTGGATTCAATTGTTCGGAGCGGTATTCCGCGACGTCGCTACCGAGCCATCCGTCCGACTTCCAGCCTTCCAGGCTCTTGGCAAGCCACTCGCGGCTATCCACCGGGGTGATTGGCCCATCGGGCGGGTGCAGGTAAAGCGTTTCATCGTAATACACAGTGGCTTCTTCAAGCTTGTCCCAGGCGTTTTCTTTCCACAGCGGGGTGTATTGCTTCAGGTACCAGTCGTCCACCGCCTGAGTCGCAGTGTCAGCTTGGACGGACATTGCAACAAGCAAAGATAATCCAATCCAGAAAGTCCCGGTCCTCATAAGATTGCACCTGGCCGCAAAGAAAAAATCGAGGTTTAGTCAGTCAGACGTGTAAGCAGGATGGGCTCATCGTGCGGTATGTAGCCGATGATGAACGCGGTTCTCAGGATAAGCGTGAGGTTACTGACGAACCCGGAACACAAACGTAGAAGCAGCGGCTCACACGCGAAGACAGGGGCGGCGAGACCGCTCAAGCGTCGCTTGTGTTTGCTTGCCATGTGCTGCCTCCTCAGCGCTTCCCCGTAGCTTACCAAACATCGTGAGCAGCAAAACCGCAATTCAACCTATTGCAGCCCTTTTTCCGTTGCGTTTCAAGGCCTTGCCTACAAATCCAAATTTCTGCAACGATAGTTTCGATTCGGGTTCTTTTTTGACTGGTGCCACAGCGCCTGCTGACAGACGCCCTCGTTGTGGTAGGTCGTCGACTCGGTACGCTCCCAACTCTTGTACTCCGCGATTTCGACCGCCCAGTCGCAGCCATAGCAATGAGCACTCGGATTCACGACTGGCGTTTTTTCGTCACGCAAGTCGCCCTCATAGATACACCGGTGGCCACGATCGCGGCTTTCTTTCGACTGCTTCGCCAATTCCTGCTCACAGATCGTCTCCGTATCGTAGGGGTCAGAGTTGTGCGTGTTCCAGCCGTCGCTGTCCCATTCCTGAATTATCCAGTCACAACCCGAGCAGTAACTCACTTGGGCTGTATCCAGCAATACGTCCGCCAATTCCGCGCAGCCTGACAGCGCGAGGAGCACGAGCAGGACCCCGCCATTACGACGCAACCGTGTCATTTTGTCTTTATCACTGAATGAATCACGCAATCAAGTTTGAATTCGATCAAGCGCAAACAGGTGTTCCTCGCAGGGGAGCCCACGAAACATCGCCTTACTTGTTTGCAGACGCTGCATACCCAGTTTTTCGAGTAATTTCATTGCGGCGATGTTTCGTGCGTCTGTTACGCCGACTACTCTGCGAATATCCGTCTGCTCAAACAGGTATTCAATCATCGCACCGATTGCCTCGGTCCCAAGCCCAAGCCCCTGGGATTCACGACAAAGAGAAAAACCAATTTCAGCCTCAGGCTCACTCGCCGAAAGACACGTACCGATGTCCCCGATAAGCGTGTCAGTATCGCGGTCCGCAATGCCGACCTGAAACCACGTCCCCGGCTGAAAGAACTCGACCTCACTGTATTTTTCGAGAAGGACAGTAACCTCAGCGTCTGTCTGAGGTAGCCAGCCCTGGTATCGACCAACTTCTTCATCGCGCCGGTAGTGTTGAAAGTCTGCCAGGTCAGAAGGAGTAAGCCGTCTAAGCGCGGTTCGATCGGTCACAATTGGAAACTTGGTCGACACGGTAACGCTATGCTCCGGCTTCGGTTCAATTGCGGACGAATACTGTGCAGTTAGTCGTCGTCTTTCACGGAATCAAGGACGTCAACAATCAAGCGACGATCGCGAAGCCCCAAAAAGAAAAAGCCCACAAAACTTCCAAACGGAAGTAATGAGGCGACGTAACAGAAAGGCCGGAAAAGCGCAGAATCCTCGGCTAACTCCGGAAGAAAGATGAGAAACCCACCGAATGCCAATGAAACAAACGCCAGCCCGGCCTTCAAGGGCATCCAGTCGTTTTGATACATGATGCGCCGATGCGGGAGTGATAACGGGATGCCTTCATCAGTCCGACCGGTCAGAATTCGGTCCCGGGTGCCGTTCACGGCGTTGTAACCAGCGATGAGGGTATTCATCGCTGCCCAAATCGATGCCACCAGAACAAGGCCAAGTTGGAGGGAGTTCATCGTTTCCTACCATTCATACCTTCGGCCATTAATCCAGCGACCGTTTTATTTCCTCAAGAATTTCCTCGGTAGCAGCAAGCGCTGCTTCGAACTCGTCAGTAAGGTGTCTCTTGAATCCGTATCGGAGTTCTGCCAGCACGCGAAACTCCGGGTCTCCTAGCAAGCGCGCTACGGCATCCGGATCATCGGATATCGACCTCATCGGGATCGTCCAATCCTGATACCACGTGCTCATTGGTGTGCTTGGTGAAACGTCGTTGTGGACGAAATACGGAACATATAGCTTAAAGACCATTCTGCCGTTGTTGGCCTGGTCGTCCCATACCTCGCCGATTACACCAGCCCATGCTGCAAGCTTTGCCCGTAGGTTTCTGTTGGTGAGTATCTCGATACGACCAGAGCCTAGCAGGGCGTCGAGGACACCATTCCCAAGATCTGTAGTGGAAGGAGTCAACATACCGGTCAACGCCGTATCAATGGTCGAGCCGACGTCTTTATCACGCCCTCGTTCGATCGCGTCCAGTACACTCTCAAGTGACTGAATTTCAACCAAATGACGCGTGAGATGTCTCTGCAGAACCGTGCGGTTTTCTTCAAACTCAGCGTGCAGGCCTTGTAAGATTTGTTGCTCTTCGCGACGATCCTGGCGTTCCTCCCACCACGCATCGATTCCGAATGCCAGGAGGATACTTCCGACGATTGCCGTGACTTCAAGCGTAAGTCGTTTCCAGGGCAATGTTTGATTGTCTGTCATATTGATTCAGTGACCGCCACTTATGTGCAGTGCGCGGACAATCATTATGGGATACGAGGACTGTCGCCGTCCATTTCGACGAGACCCCCGGTCAAGGCTCTTTTTGTTCGACGAGATCCCAGAGATTTCCGTACAGGTCGCGGAACACCGCGACGGTGCCATAATCTTCAACCTTCGGCTCACGGACGAACTCGACGCCTTTCTCAACATACGCCCGATAATCACGCCAGAAGTCATCCGTGTACAAGAACAGGAACACCCGGCCACCGGTCTGATTGCCTACGCGAGACAACTGCTCCTCGCCAACGGCACGCGCAAGCAAAATCCGTGATTCCGCTGCACCGGGTGGTGAGATGACAACCCAACGCTTTTTCTGTTCCGGAACAAAGGAGTCGTCAATCAGGATAAAGTCGAGAGTATTTGTATAAAAATCAATGGCTTCGTCGTAGTCGCGTACGACTACGGCCGTAAGCCCGAGTGACTGCATCACTAGCGATACTCCAAAATCTCGAAATCACGAATCTCATAGCGGTCATTGGCGTCCGCAGCATCACGTTTGATGTCAACGGCTCTTGGGAAACTGAATCGAGGATCGTATTCAACCAGCACACTGTGGCCATCAAGGGCTGATTGTTCTATTAACTCAAAGAGATCGTCAATCCACAGGGGATAGGGTGGCGAGTCAAGCAAACCTGTTTCGGAAGCAAAGGGCACAGGGAATGCAGCTGTCTTAAGTCCACGTTGCTCGGTGGCAACAAATGGTTCGAGGGCAGCTGGTGTGCAGTAGCAGGTGCGATCGACAACATATCGGTAGGAGACGGGGCGACGATCATTCCACATCTCCCGATGTTCCTGAATTTCTTCCAACACCTGTTTTTGGTCCGCCAACAGGTCCGGAGCTGGAAGCAAGAATATGTATGCTGCCGAGACAAACAGGATCAGGAGAAGCAGGACGACGGCAAGGAGCGTTGTGGTCTGATAGATACTCTTTTGCCTGGGTCTGTGAGATACCAATGCGACACCTGTCGTC
>Ga0255053_10000635_pt1 | contig 19422 bp, 14 predicted proteins | sample JV7_2_22_MG_FD_188635 | JGI IMG/M metagenome (GOLD analysis project Ga0255053, IMG submission 188635) | Seawater microbial communities from Jervis Inlet, British Columbia, Canada - JV7_2_22 | ecosystem: Environmental > Aquatic > Marine > Inlet | place: Canada: British Columbia | collected...
AATCGCCGCCACGTGCGTCTTAATGGCCGTGTCCCTGATGCTCAGTCTTTGCTCGTTCTTCGTCGCGCTGAAGTTTATGCCGCTCGAGCAGCTCGGCATGACGCCGAACTTTGGTCCTGACGTCCTTGTTGCCGCGTTTCTGGTTCTCGCACCGTTCATTCTTCTAGGTGCTTCGTTGATGACACTCGTTGCGTCGTTTACGAAAAGCTACAAAGAGGCGCAGACCTGGCTGAGCATCGTGCTCGTTGCGCCGACGCTGCCGATCCTGATCGTCAGTATTCTCACGCTGCGCCCGCAACTCGAATTCATGTTCGTGCCCAGCCTGAGCCAGCATTTGCTGCTCGTCGGCCTGATCAAGAACGAGCCTGTCAACATAATGCATGTCGCAATTTCGGTGACAAGCACGTTGGCGATCGGCGGCGCGCTGACGTGGATCTGCGCCCGGTTGTATCGGCGGGAGGGGCTGCTGGGTTAGGATGCAGATATGGCTTTGTTTGCCGAACTTCGTCGCCGTAACGTCTTTAAGGTCGCTCTGCTTTACGGAATATCGAGCTGGTTGATCGTTTGGTTCGTCCGGGCGATTGAACCGGAAGTTGCGCTGCCAGCGTGGACGAACACTTTCGTTCTTTTCGTGCTCGCTGTCGGTTTTCCGGTCGCTCTGCAATTCGCCTGGACATATGAAATTACGCCGGCGGGCCTCAGAAAAGCCATCGATGTCGATCAAACCCAGTCTATCGTTTACAAGACGGGCCAGAAGCTCAATGCGGCCGTTGCCGTTCTCCTTGTGCTTGGTGTCCTTGCTGTTTTCGGCCAGCGCCTGCTACCCAAATTCGAGTTTCTCGTTCCCGGCGTTCCCGAGGGCGACGCCCCGACATCCGCCAGCGCGCCCATGGAGATTCGCAGCCTGACGCTCAACAACGGCCTGAAGATTATCGTCTGGCCCGATCACGATATTCCAACCGTCGTCATGTATGACTTCGTTCGCGCCGGCGGCCGAAATGAGTACCCCGGCATCACGGGCCTGTCGCACTTTTTTGAGCACATGATGTTTCTCGGCACCTCGAGCCGCGAGCCCGGAGAGTTTGATCGAACCATGGAAGCCGCTGGCGGCGCGAACAACGCCTACACAACCGCCGATGTAACTGTCTATATGGACTGGTTTCCGCGCTCGGCGCTCGAAACCATTTTCGATCTTGAGGCCGACCGGCTGCAGAACCTCACAACGGTAGCCGACGTGGTCGAAAGTGAACGGAAAGTCGTTTACTCCGAGCGCCGCACCAGCATCGACAACGACAACTTTGGGAAGCTTGCCGAGCAAGTGCAGGCAACCGCGTTCGTTGCACACCCGTATCAATTCACCGTGCTTGGCTGGCCGTCCGACATCAAGTCATGGACCCAGAACGATCTGATCAGTTACTACCGCACTTACTACGCGCCGAATAATCGCACGGTCGTAATTACGGGCGACGTTACGCCAGGAGAAGTTTTTGAGTTGGCGGAGGAATATTTCGGCCCGACGCCTGCGCAGGAAGCGCCGCCCGCCGTCCGTACCGTCGAGCCGGAACAACAGGGCGTGCGGCGCATCGCCGTAGATGCCGCTGCCCAGACGCCGCTGCTGCACCTGGCTTTTCATGCTGGGGCTGCGGCAGATCCTGAGTCGCTTCCGATGGCCCTGCTCCTCAGCATTCTTACAGGCGGCGAGTCGTCGCGCTTACATCGCGCGCTCGTCGAAGATGCGGGTGTCGCGATTTCGGTTGGCGGCCGTCTGGACGAGGGGTTCGATCCCGGCCTCGCCTACTTCTACCTGACGCTGCCCCCTGGCGGCAACCCGGCCGCCGTCGAGCGGCGCGTGCTCGACGAGCTGTGGCGCGTTGCGGATCACGGCGTGACCGAAGCGGAGCTGACGAAGGCCAGGAACATCATGCTGGCAGACCATTGGCGCGAGCTTGCGACTATTGCCGGGAAGGCCGAAATGCTCGGTCAGTACGAGGTGTTCCACGGCGACTACGAAAAGCTGTTTGAGCTGCCAGAAGCGCTGGACGCCGTTACTGCCGATGATTTACGTGCCGTGGCGGCGACTGTGTTCCGCACGCACAACATGACGGTTGGCGTGCTGCGCGCGCCCGAAGCAGAGATGGCAGAATGATCCGGTTGCGCCTCGTCTGCATCGTGCTCTTTGGCTGTTTGTTCCTCGGCGAAGCGTCGTCCCAGGGCGTTACCTTGCCGGGCGCGCATCACATCGAGCTCGAAAACGGTGCCGTTTTCATCTTGCACGAAAAGCGCGATGTGCCACTAATTGGCATCCACGCCACCATTCGTGGCGGTGCCGTGTCGGACCCCGAGGGCAAGTCTGGTCTATCGGGTCTGCTCGCCGGCCTGCTTGAAAAAGGCGCCGGTGGTCGGGACGCAGCAGCCTTTGCCGAGGCAATTGACTCAGTTGGCGGCTCGCTTGCGGCGAGCGCCGGCCTTGAAGCGATCACGATCTCTGGCGAATTTCTCGCGAGAGATAGTGACCTGATGGTCGAGCTTCTCGTCGACATGCTGCAGGGGCCCGCCCTGGACCCCGAAGAGATGCGAAAGCTCAGGGATCGGCGCATCAATCTGATCCGCGCGGCCAAAGACGGCGACCTCAGGCGACTGACCGCGACGTACGGCAATGCCTTCCTGTTCGGCGAACATCCTTACGGAACTCCGGTCTATGGCAGCGAGGCATCGCTGGCGAGAATTACTCATCGTGACCTGCTCGGCTACTACCGGGACTTCGTTGGCGCTGACCGCCTGGTTGTCGCCGTCGCGGGTGATTTCGATGCGCTGGCGATGATCGAGTCCTTGTCCGCCGCATTTGGCGACTGGCGCCGCGCCGCAGCAGCACTGCCGGTTATTGAGGCGTCGGAGCGCCAGCGCGGCCGCCGCGTTTTGCTTGTCGACAAACCCGGTGCGACGCAAAGTTATTTCTGGGTTGGCAACGTTGGCGTTGCCGTTGACTATCCGCGGCGTGCGGAGCTCGACGTCGCGAACACACTGTTCGGCGGGCGATTTACATCGTTGTTAGTCGACGAGATGCGCACCAAGGCTGGCCTGACCTACGGCGCACGATCGGTTTTGCTGCGTCCGTCGACTCCCGGCTCCGTCGCCATTACGTCGTACACAAAAACCGCGACCACGATTGCGGCGATCGATCTCGCGCTCTCTTTACTCGCGAGAATCCACGAAGAAGGCTTCAGTGACAACATGATTCTGTCCGGCAAGAATTACATTCTCGGCCAGTTTCCGCCAACGCTCGAGACAGCCTCACAACTCGTTGCTCAGTTCGCTGAACTCAAAACGCTCGGCCTGGATGAGTCGTTCATTAACGATTACGGCAATTCGATCGCAAGCGCCGATGGCGAAGCGGTCCGTGAGGTAATCGCTGAGGCTTATCCGGCGGTTGACGATCTTGTTTTCGTCATTCTGGGAGACGCGGCGCTAATTCGTGACGAGATCGCGAAGTACGGTCCAATCACCGAGATAGCGATAACCGATCCGCGCTTTCGGCCGTAGCCCGCGCCGGGATTATTTGCCGATACAAAAATCGGCGAATATTCGGCCCAGCAGGTCGTCTGATGACACCTCGCCCGTGACCTCCCCAAGCGCCTGTTGCGCCAATCGTAATTCCTCTGCCAGTAACTCGCCCGCGCGCACCTGTTCGAGGGCCTTGCGTCCCGTGCGGAAATGCCCGGCCGCACGATGCAGCGCATCGATGTGTCGTTGCCGCGCTGTGAAGGCCCCTTCTCCGAGGTTCTTGTAGCCAGCCAAATCGCGGAGTCGGTCGTGCAGCGCATCGATACCTTTTCCGGTTTTTGCGGAAAGATTGATCACTGTCGGATCGTCGGGTGTTGCGCCGGCCGGTTGCTTCGTCAGGTCGACCTTGTTCCGCACGACCGTAACCTCGACGCCTTCCGGAACATCCTCACCAATCGCGGTGTCGCCGGACTCGGTCGCGTCCTGAATCCAGAGAACGGCGTCGGCGCTTTTCAGCGCCTCCCTTGCCCGGCGAATACCCTCTTCCTCAATGCGGTCGGGGTTGTCACGCAGCCCGGCCGTATCGACGAGCTCGACCGCCAGCCCGTCTATGTTGATTTGCTCACGCAGGACATCCCGAGTTGTGCCTGCCACCTCGGTAACGATCGCAGCATCCTCACCGCTTAGTCGGTTTAGCAGGCTCGACTTACCCACGTTTGGTTTGCCGACGATCACGACGCGATAGCCGTCGCGCAGCACCCGACCGATCTTAGCCTGGCTCATCAATTCGCAGAATGAACCATCGCACTGATTGAGGTGTGTCAGTAATTCATCGTCAGATAAGAAATCCACTTCCTCCTCCGGAAAGTCGATTGCCGCCTCGACGTACATGCGCAGCCGCAACAACTTTTTCGCAAGTTCCTCGACCGCCGTGGAGAACGCCCCGGTCAAAGAGCGCAACGCTGCGCGTGCCGCTTGCGCCGTGCTGCTGCTGATGAGGTCTGCGATCGCTTCGGCCTGGGCAAGATCGAGCTTGTCATTGAGAAATGCGCGCCTGGTAAATTCGCCGGGCTCCGCAAGCCGCGCGCCCAGCTCGACCGCCGTATCAACCAGCAGCGACACCACGACCGGCCCGCCATGTCCGTGCAGCTCGAGAACCGACTCTCCCGTATAAGAAGCAGGTGCCGGAAAATACAGTGCGAGCCCGGTGTCGAGCTTGCGGCCGTCAGCGCTCTGGAACGTACCGTGTGTCGCTGTACGCGGTTCCGGGAGGCTGCCAAGAATTCTGCGCGCAATACGCTCCGCCTCCGGGCCGGAAACGCGAACGATGGCAACACCACCAAACCCGGGAGGTGTGGCTGCTGCAACGATCGTATCCATGGCCATGAAACCTGCGGCCGCGGCCTAGCTATCCTTCGGGTTATTGCCGCCCTTCTTTCGCTTTGCTTCCGCTTCGACGACCGTGTTTATTTTCCATTGCTGGGCGATTGACAGCAGCGTGTTCGTTACCCAGTACAGAACGAGGCCCGCCGGGAAGAAAGCGAAAAAGACAGTGAAGATGATAGGCATCACCTGCATCACCTTGACCTGTACGGGATCACCAACCTGTGGGTTGAGCTTCTGCTGAAAGAACATCGCCGCACCCATGATAAGCGGCAAAATGAAGAACGGATCCCTCACGGACAAGTCCGTTATCCAGAGCGCAAATGGCGCTTGCCGCATCTCAACGCTCTCGAGCAGCGCCCAGTAGAAGGCAAGAAAAAACGGCATCTGTATCAGAATCGGCAAACAACCAGCCGCCGGATTAACTTTCTCGCGCTTGTACAGCTCCATCATCGCCTGGCTCAGTTGCTGGCGATCGTCCTTGTACCGCTCCTGCAGCGCCTTGATCCGTGGCTGCAGATTGCGCATCTTCGCCATCGACCGGCCACTCGACTCCGTCAACTTATAGAACACCAGCTTGATCAGGAGCGTGACCGCGATAATTGCGACCCCCCAATTACCGAAAATGCCGAACGCCTTGCCAAGCAACCAAAACAACGGCTGCGAAAGAATCGTCAACCAGCCGTAGTCAACCGTCAGCTTCAGGCTCGGGTTAATGTCCTCGAGCTGCGCCTGAAGTTTTGGGCCGACAAACAGCGTCTGCGAAAACGTGTGGCTACTGCCGGGCTCCACGGACTGTTTCGCACCGACAGCGCTGGCAGTCATCATGTTGCCTGAAACGACAACCTGGTAGATATGCTGCGCGTCGGCTTTGGGGACGATCGCGCTCAGGAAGTGATGCTGAATTGCCGCGATCCAGCCATTGTCCGTCGAAAACTGGTAGGGCCCGTCCTCCAGCAGGTCGTTTCTTTTTAGTTTCTCTGCTTTTTCGCCGTTGTAAATTATCGGCCCGTCAAACGAATACGAATCGACATTGAACATCGACCGCTCCTGTTCGAACGAGCGCCTGAGCAGCTGGGTGTATTGATCACCGCGCCAAACCGTATCGCTGTTGTTTATCAGCTGCTGCTCGACTTCGATTACGTAACTGCCGCGCTTAAAACGAAATGTCTTTTCTAGCTCAAGGCCGTCGCCATCGCGCCAGTTCAATGTGACGGACAGCTCTTCAGCCCCGCCAAGCTCGTAGGTCGGCCGCGCCGCCGCGAATATCGCTGTATGACTCGGCCCGGCTCTACTCGCATCACTGGATCGCAAACCTGCGCGTATCAGGCCCAGGTCCTCGCGCACCGCACTTAACAGGACAACGGGCTCGTTGGGCCGGTCTTTGGCTATCGGGTATTTTGGCAGCGCCGCATGCTGAATCGTGCCGCCCTGCGCGCTGATTTGAATGTCGAGAACATCTGTTCTGACCAGGATCGTCGGCGCGCCTGACGCCGGCGCCATAGCCGCCGGTTGCCCTGGTTCCTGTACCGGGAGCTCTGGTACGGCGTCGGCGGCGCTATCGACTTCTGGCAGCCCTGCTTCAGGCAGGTCGCTTTCTGCCGCGGCGGGCAGCGGCGCGTCGATCGTCGCCGGAACCGCGGTGGGCTGCGGTCGATAGTCCTGCACCCAGGCCTGGTACGTTAGCCAGGCCATCATTCCGAAAAATACCCATGTCAGCAGTCTTTGGTTGTCCATGCTTACCTTTCCTGCGCTCCCTCGTCGTCCCTGGCCTGCTGGCACCGCCGCCAGTGGCCAGCCATGCTGTCAAACAGCTGCTGGTTTCCTGCCGCGCCGGCTGCGGGCTGATTCATCACAACCATGTCAAGACCTGAAAGCGACGCCTGATGTCGCCGGAACGACTCTCTGACAACGCGCTTGATTCTGTTTCTGCCTGTCGCATATCGGCAGTTCTTTTTTGAAATCGCCAGACCAAGCCTGGCCACGTCCTTCTCGTTCGCCCTGTAAAGTACCGTAAACCATTTGTCGCGGCTGCGCGTTGCTTTTTTGAACACGCGACTAACCGCGGCGGCGCTCAGTAGCCGTTTTTCTTTTTGAAGCCGGTACAGAGAGCTGCCAGCCATGATCGGGAAGGTTGTTGCCGGCGTTTGCGCCGACAATTACGGCGTAAGCTTGGCGCGGCCTTTGGCCCGGCGGCGCTTCAGTACGAGGCGGCCAGCTTTCGTCGCCATACGGGCACGGAAGCCGTGTGTGCGTGCGCGCTTGATTTTACTCGGCTGATACGTGCGTTTCATTTGCCTGATTCCTGGGTTTTCTGCAGGCCTCTCAATGACCTGCAATCCGGAAGGGCGGCAAGAGTACGCAGATGGCCATTGGCTGTCAATAGAGCCAGGCAAACACTGCGCTCTGGCCCCGAAACAGCATATTCTCTTGGCCATCTGGCGGCGCTACGGCAGACGGTATAGACTGCCCGGTCTTCACTCTAATAACGAATATTCGACCGTGTTTTGGGGACTCAATTGGCAGCCGAGATGACGCTTTGGAATCGTTGCGTCCGTGATCTTCAGGCGGAACTCCCCGAGCAGGATTTCAATACTTGGATTCGCCCGCTGCAGGCTGTCGAGGACGGCGCTATATTGCGGCTCCTTGCCCCCAACCGCTTCGTCGTTGACTGGCTGCAAAAACACTACATCGAAAGAATCCTTGAAATTGTTGACGGGCTCGGCAACGAGACCGAACTCATTATCGAAGTTGGATCCCGCGAAGCGGCTCCTGCTGCGAGTAATCACCGGAGACCAGGGCCCGTTGCCGTAGCAGCAAACCAATCCGCGCTGATGGCCATCGAATCGCGGCTAAACAAGTCGTTTACGTTTGACGCCTTCATCGAAGGCAAGAGCAATCAGCTTGCCAAGGCGGCGGCAACCCAGATCGGAAAGAACCCAGGCAAATCCTACAATCCACTCTTCATTTATGGTGGGGTTGGCCTCGGCAAGACCCACTTGATGCACGCCATCGGTAATGCAATGCTTGAACAGAGCCCCGCCGCCCGGGTCGCTTATGTACATTCCGAGCGCTTCGTTGGCGACATGGTTCGCGGCTTGCAGCACAACACTATTTCTGAGTTCAAGCGAACATATCGCTCGCTTGACGCTTTGTTGATTGACGACATTCAGTTCTTCGCCGGCAAAGAACGGTCACAAGAGGAGTTTTTTCATACGTTTAATGCCCTTCTCGAGGGACAACGACAAATCGTTCTAACCTGTGATCGTTATCCGAAGGAAGTAAACGGTCTTGAAGAACGGCTGAAGTCGCGCTTCGGCTGGGGGTTGACCGTTGCCATTGAGCCACCAGAACTCGAAACATCTGTGGCCATCCTTATGAGCAAGGCTGCCGCTGAGGGCGTTGAACTCCCAAACGAGGTAGCGTTCTTTATTGCCAAACGAATTCGCTCTAATGTTCGTGAGCTTGAAGGGGCGTTACGCCGTGTCATCGCCAATTCTCGATTTACAGAGCGGCCAATTAACCTGGATTTCGCGAAAGAGGCATTGCGCGACTTATTGGCATTACAAGCAAGACTTGTTTCAATTGAGAACATACAAAAAACCGTTGCTGAATATTTCAAACTTCGAGTTGGAGATCTTCTGTCCAGGCGGCGCAGCCGTTCCATTGCTCGTCCACGACAGATAGCCATGGCGCTTTCAAAAGAACTTACCAATCACAGCCTTCCCGAAATCGGCGATGCTTTTGGTGGTAGAGACCATACTACGGTGCTACACGGTTGCCGCCGAATAGAGTCTTTGCGAGAAGCAGACAAACGCATTGATGATGATTACTTAAACTTATTGAGAACATTGACAGGATAATGTGGATAACGGGTGCATAAGCATTGGAGGTTTTTTTATCCACAGCTAACACACAGCTCATGAACCTATCGTACACTTGGTTTTGGGTCAGATTTATGGAACTAACTTATTGTTTTTAAAGATATTTATTGTTTTGTCCACAGGGATTAAGCTCCTTAATAATAATAATAAATATCTAATATCCAATATTTATTAACAGGTGGAACCTATGAAGTTAAATGCAGCCCGGGATGTGCTGTTAAAGCCCCTTCAGGCCGTTATCGGTGTCGTAGAACGTCGGCAAACCATGCCGATCTTATCCAATGTTCTATTGGTAGCGACAGGTAACGAGCTGTCAATAACAGCAACGGACCTGGAAGTTGAGTTGGTTGCTCAGGCAGAAGTTTCTGTCGAGGCCGATGGTGAAATAACGGTTTCTGGCCGAAAATTACTGGATATCTGTCGGGCTTTACCGGAAGGATCGGATATTGATATTGATGTTAGCGGGGAGAAGCTTGTTGTGCGTTCGGGTAGAAGTAAATTCAGTCTTGCGACGTTGCCTGCCGCAGAGTTTCCGAGTGTAGAAGATATCCAGGCCGGGCAAACGATAGAGATTGATCAGGATGTTCTTGGGAGATTAATAGAAAAAACGCATTTTTCGATGGCACAACAGGATGTTCGCTACTATCTCAACGGCATGCTGCTTGAAACAGGCGGGAAACATCTTCGGGCGGTTGCAACGGATGGCCACAGGCTAGCGCTTTCTCAGGCAGAACTTAGCGGCTCGCTGGATGAACAACAAGTAATAGTGCCACGCAAGGGTGTGTTGGAACTACAGCGATTGATGAGCGGTGAAGGAGCTGTGAACATAGAACTGGGGCCGAATCACGTTCGCATACAACTTGAAGGAATTCGTTTTACATCAAAGCTCATCGATGGTCGTTTTCCGGAGTATGAGCGGGTCATTCCGAAAGAATCAAAGAACGAGCTAACGGCCGATCGTGAAGCGTTTAAGAGGGCCCTGCAAAGAACAGCGATCCTGTCGAACGAAAAGTATCGCGGAATAAGACTGATTATCCGCGACAGCGGTGTCATTATGCAGGCGCATAACCCGGAGCAGGAAGAGGCAGAGGAAGACCTGGAAGTAGAGTACAGCGGGGAAGATATCGAAATCGGCTTTAATGTTAACTACCTGCTTGACGCGCTCAGTGCTGTAGATGGTGACACGGTGACGCTATCAGTATTGGATGGGAACTCGAGCTGCCTGATACGGCAGCCCGGCAAGGATGACAGCAAGTTTGTTGTTATGCCGATGCGCCTGTAGGAGCAGGCGAGCCAAAACAAGGTGCCAATCCAGCAGTTCTCGGCGCGCGATTTTCGCTGCCTGGTCAGCGTAGAGCTGCAGGCTGACCCAGACTGCAATCTGATCTATGGTGCGAACGCGTCCGGCAAAACAAGCCTGCTGGAGGCATTGGCGTACCTGGGTCGGGGTAAATCGTTTCGCGGCGCGCCGACGAAGAGCCTGATCCGGCACGGCAAACGAGAGTTCGTATTGTTCGGGCGGGTTGAGACCGGCGAGCGCCAGAGTAGCGTCGGTGTGCGCAACAGTGCGATGGGCCTCGAGGTTCGGATAGACGGCGAGGATGACGGCGGCGCGGCGGCGCTGGCGGCAACCCTGCCGCTGCAGATTATCGATCCAGACATTCATGGCCTGGTGGCCGGGGCGCCGGAACAGCGCCGTCGATATCTCGACTGGATCGCGTTTCACGTGGAACATGGTTACCTGGACGTCTGGCGGCGGTTTCGGCGGGCGCTGCAACAGCGAAATGCAGCGCTGAAGTCCGGCGCTGGTGTAACGACAATCCGGGGCTGGAACGGCGAGTTTGTTCAGCTGGCGGGACAGCTCGACGCCGGGCGACGGATGGCGCTCGAGGTTGCGAACGACGGCCTGGAAGAGGCGGGCCTTGATCTCCTCGGAAGCGAGACGCGCTTTGAGTATCGCCCGGGCTGGAGTGAAGACCGGCCCCTGCTTGAGGTTCTCGAATCCGGCCTTGACAGAGATGTTCAGCAGGGCAGCACCCAGTCCGGACCGCACCGGGCCGATCTCAAACTCATTTACGATGAGCACCAGGCGCGCAAACTCGTTTCCCGCGGGCAGCAGAAACTGCTTGCCTGTGCGATGGTGCTCGCTGCGACCGAAACAGCACAGGCGGCGCTGGAGCAGCGACTGCTTCTGTTGCTGGATGACCCGGCGGCCGAGCTTGACGCCGATTCTCTCGGCCGGCTTATGCGGCGCGTAGCGGGCCTCGGTTGTCAGGTCATAGCGACCAGCCTCGAGCCGGACACGGAACTGTTTGCGGCCGAGGCGGCCGTGTTTCACGTGGAACATGGAGTCCTGTCGCGCGTAAATTGAGGCCGTTCTGCGGCCCCGATCGGGCGCCACAGCCGGAACGGCAAAAAGGGCCGTGAAAACCCCTAAAACCCGTTAAAAAATAAGCATTTGAGGGTACGCCAAGAGCCTTCATTTGGTACAATGGCGTGCTTATGAACCGAGGGTGTGGAATGACCGACGAGTCTGAATATACTTCCAGTAATATCAAGGTGTTACGGGGTCTTGAGGCAGTCCGGAAGCGGCCGGGCATGTACATCGGCGATACCGATGACGGAACCGGCCTCCACCACATGGTTTTCGAGGTCGTTGACAACTCGATCGACGAAGCGCTGGCAGGGCACTGCAGCACGATTACGGTCACAATTCACGCGGACGAATCGGTGACGATTGCGGACGACGGTCGAGGCATCCCGGTCGATATGCACCCCGAGGAGGGACGCTCGGCGGCCGAGGTGATCATGACTGTCCTACACGCCGGCGGCAAGTTCGACGACAACTCCTACAAGGTTTCCGGCGGCTTACACGGTGTCGGCGTGTCCGTGGTAAATGCGCTTTCCGAGCACCTCGTGCTGACGATTCATCGCGAAGGCAAGAGCCACCAACAGGAATACAAATATGGCGAGCCACAGGCGCCGCTTGCTGTTGTCGGCGACACCGATCGCGCAGGGACGACGCTGCGCTTCAAGCCCAGCAGCAGAACATTTACGAATATAGAGTTTCACTACGACATCCTTGCGCGGCGCCTGCGAGAGTTGTCGTTCCTGAATTCCGGTGTTCACATTCATCTCGTGGACGAGCGCGATGAGCGAGAGGACACCTTCGAGTACCAGGGTGGAATCAGGGCATTCGTTGAACACCTGAACAAGAACAAGACGCCGATTCACAACGAGGTTTTTCATTTCTCGACGATGAGAGATGACGTCGGCGTTGAGGCTGCGCTGCAGTGGAACGATGGCTACCAGGAAAACATGTTTTGCTATACGAACAATATTCCGCAGCGGGATGGCGGCACACACCTGGCCGGATTTCGAACGGCGCTGACACGAACCCTGAATACGTATATCGAGAAAGAGCTAAATGGCAAGAAGGACAAGTTTACGCCGTCAGGAGATGATGCCCGCGAGGGTTTGACCGCCGTTTTATCGGTCAAGGTGGCGGACCCGAAGTTCTCGTCGCAAACAAAGGACAAATTAGTTTCATCTGAAATCAAAGGCCTTGTCGAGCAGGCAATGGCTCGCCGGCTCGAGGAGTTTCTGCTTGAACATCCGCAGGAGGCCAAGGCGATTGTGTCGAAGATCGTCGACGCAGCGAGAGCCCGGGACGCAGCGCGCAAGGCGCGGGAAATGACGCGGCGCAAGGGCGCCCTGGATATTGCAGGTCTACCGGGTAAGCTCGCGGACTGCCAGGAAAAAGACCCGGCGCTTTCCGAGCTGTTCCTCGTGGAGGGCGACTCGGCTGGTGGATCCGCGAAGCAGGGCCGGGATCGCCGGACACAGGCGATCCTTCCGCTAAAAGGCAAGATCCTGAACGTCGAGAAGGCGCGCTTCGACAAAATGTTGTCGTCGGTCGAGGTCGGCACGCTTATCACGGCGCTTGGTTGTGGTATCGGTCGAGATGACTTCGACCCGGACAAGCTGCGCTACCACCGAATCATCATAATGACTGACGCTGATGTTGACGGCTCCCACATCCGCACCTTGTTGCTGACGTTTTTCTACAGGCAAATGCCGGAGCTTATCGAGCGCGGGCATGTGTATATCGCGCAGCCGCCGCTGTATAAGATAAAGCGCGGCAAGCAGGAGGTGTACGTCAAAGACGACGCGGAACTGAATAGTTATCTGATGAATGCGGCGCTCGATAATGCCGAGCTGCACGTCAACAAGGACGCGCCGGCGCTCTCCGGCGTGGCGCTCGAGACGCTTGTGAAAGAATACATCACTGTCGAGACGATCATTGCACGACTGGCGAGGCGCTATGACGAGTCAGTGCTGCGCGTGATCAACACGCTTCCGAAAATGACGCCGGGGCTGAGCGACGACCTCGACAAGCTTGATGCGTGGACGCAAAAGCTGTCGAAGGCACTGCCGAAGAGCAGCGGCGACCGGGCGCATAACGGTAACGGTGGAACATATTCAGCAGCGCTGGACAGGGGCGATGAAGACGGGGAGGGCGTGCGTATCGGGATAACGAAGGTGCAGCACGGCATAGGAGCGACGCGCTATTTGCCGCGAGAGTTTTTCGACACGAAAGAGTACAAACACATTATGTCGCTGGCCGAGAAGCTCTCGGGCTTGATTGGTAGTGGCGCGTATGTGCACAGAGGGGAGCGCCGCAGCGCCGTCGCGTCGTTTCCTGAAGTGGTTGACTGGTTGATGAACGAAGCGCGTCGTGGCCAGTCAATTCAGCGCTACAAAGGCCTCGGGGAAATGAACCCCGATCAGCTATGGGATACCACGGTCAACCCGGAAACCCGCCGACTGATGCAGGTGAGGATCGAGGACGCCGTCAAGGCAGACGAGATTTTCTCAACGTTAATGGGCGACCAGGTAGAACCGCGACGGGAGTTCATCGAAAAGAACGCGCTGACCGTGGCCAACCTCGACGTGTGATCAGGGCTGTTTGCCGCGTGATGGGGCCGACCCCAACAGCAGGGGCAACACCGAAAGGTTGCTGACAACGGCGCCGACGAACGCTAGTGCACAATAAGCGGCGAACTGCCGCGTCGTTGGAAAGTCACTTAACTGGCAAAGCAACAGGCCCAGACACAACATTACGGTACTCAAGAGCACACTAAATTCAATGCTGCTGCCGGAAACGGAGTCGCCGGCCGCGCGCCAGAAAAGGACATGTATCGAGTCGTCGACGATAACGCCGAGCGCCACGAGAAACACGAACACGGTAACCAGATTCAGCGGGCGGCCGATCAACCACACGGCGCCGCAGACGAGCATCAAAGGAACGGCATTTGCCAGAATCGTGCTTAGCAATGCGCGCAGTGACCGGAACACGAGCAATATTGCACCAAAGATCAGCGCAACCGACCAGGCCAGAGAGCGCAGCAGAGACCCCATTGCCTGACGGTCGATGTCGCCATACACAAGCGAAGCATTGCTGTAAATTACCTCGACGTTTTCGCCCAGATTTGTGCTGTCGATAAGAGCGCCGACCAGTGCAACATCGTGTTCGGCCGCCAATAGAGCGCTAAGCACGTAGGCGTTATCTCCGCCGACCGCGCGTTGCATCGTCACTCGTCTGACGCCCGCGCTTTCGGCAAGCGACTGGCGCAATGCGCCAGCGCGCTGCAACGCGAGCACCGGCTCATCGTCTTCTGTTGCCACCAGAATCTGTAGTGGAGAAAAAACGTAAAACTCGTCCTCGAACAGGCGAAGCGCCGAAGAAAATGGGGCGGCGTCGGGGAAAAAGGCTCGCGGCTCGGATTTCACGGTCAGTAGCGGTACAGAGAGCGCGCCGCCGGCCATCGCCAGTAGAAGCACGGCGCTGATGTGCGGACGCCAGACAGACAGCCGGGCCGAAAGCGCTGCGAACATTCGCGATTGCTGCCAGGATCGACGTGGCTCCCGGAGGTACCACCGCAAGGAGAGCGGGGCGGCGAGCAACACGAGCAAAAAGACGATCAACAAAGCTCCAGCAGACAGCAGTCCCAGGCTCGCGATGGGAGGCAACTCATTAAAGCCGAGCGAAGCAAGCGCAATCGCGGTTGTAAGGGTGCTGAAGAAAAATGGCGGGCCGACGCGCTGCAGCGTCAACCGCACAGTCACATTGGTGTCGTCCCGGGAGCCCGAGTCCGAGCCGGACTTCGCCAGAAAGTGACAGCTGTTTGCGAGACCAACGACAAGAACGATCGGCAAGGCAAGGAGCGTTACAAGATTGATCGTAACGACAGAAACCGAAAAAAGAGCGAAAGTCACCACGGTTGAAGCGACGCTTGCGAACAACGGCAGAATCAGCGCACGCCAGTGGCCGAAGGCAAGAAACAAAGCGATAAGAGCGATCCCGACGATCACCGGTATCAGCAGCCGCAAATCTTTCTCGAGGCCGGCCGCGACATCGCGCTCCAGCTGCGCACTCGCGAGAACAGTATGAGCCACATAGAGATCATCCCAGGCATGCGAATCCAGAATATCGAGTACGCCAAGGTCAAACGACCCGGGTGAAGTGATTACGATCAGGAAGCTGGTGGCATTGGCATTAATTATTGTGGCCGACTGACGATTATCCCGAAGCGAGACAAGAAGCTCGGCGACCGGGTCGGCCCCGGCCAGGCGATACAGGAAAAGCTGGTCGCTTGCGGCATCGATCGAGCGGATGGTGATGCCATTGTCGAGATCAATGAGCCGTCGCCGAAGCGATGCGAGGTCCGCAAAGGTCTCCGCAATAGTCACGTCGGCCGGAGAAACGATCACGGCAATCGTTGAAGCATCGCCTGCCGCGGTGGAGATCCGCCGGGCGATTTCGAGTCGCTCATTCGTTCCCGACAGCTGATCGACCATCGAGCCGTCGATAACGGGCGGACGAATTAGCGCGGCGACAAGCGCAAGCAAGATCATTGCGGCAAGGGCTGAACGGCGCGGCCGATTGGCGATCCACCCCAGCAGGTTGATCCAGCGCTGTCTCGTTGAGTGTGCCATCGACTTCGAGTGTACCTGTCGCTGGCGCCAAGTGTCGTCAGGGGAATGCGGATACAATGGGGCGCATGGTGCGCAAGCGACTGCTGATTCACTCAATATTCCTGGTCGTGTTGCCGGTCGTTGTTGCCGGGTTCGGCCTGGACGTTTTCAGTGCGCTCGCCCTGGTAGCGCTAATGTTGGCGTGGCGGTGGGTGATCGTAATGAGTGGAATCAGTGCGCCAGAAAAAACCCCGGACATCGTGCTGGAGACGATTTCGCTTAGCCACTATGTCGAGAAAGTTCGCTGGTGCATGGACCGGCTGGATCTTGACTACACCGAGCACCAAAGCGGCGCCACGCTTGGCGTTTTCTTCACAGGACGGTCAGTGCCTCAGCTCCGGGTTCGGACCGGGCTCGTGCAAACCGTAATCGGCAATTCTTCGGACATCCTGCGCTATCTGTGGGGCGCCTGTTTCGCGACTCACGGAGAGAAGGCCGCCTTCCTTGAGCCAACAGCACAAAGGATTGAGCTCGAACAAAAACTCGATCGCTACGGGCGCAACCTGCAGGTGTGGATTTACTATCACCTGTTACATGATCGCAGGTTAACGCTGCATGCATGGGGCGCAGACAGCCCCCTCGTGCCTGCATGGCAGCGCGCGGCGTTGCGCGGGCTGTTTCCGTTGCTCGCCATTTTGGTTCGCAGGAGTTTTTCGATCAGCGACGAGCACTATGCGAAGGCGGTCCTGCACATCGAGGAGCTAATGAGCAGAATCGACACGCAGTTGGCCGACGGCCGGCGGTCGATCCTGGGTGGCGATACGATTAACTACACAGACATAACATTCGCAGCGCTCTCGGGCCTGTGGGCGGGCGCTGAAGGTTACGGTGGCGGCAAAGCGGACGCGAGTATCATTGAGCGTGAACAGATGCCGGCAAAGATGCGGGCGGACGTCGAGCGATGGGCCGAGGACCATCCAAAGGCTTACGCGCTGATACAGTGGCTATATGCCGAAGAGAGATAATGGTGAGCCAATAATCTGAGGGCAGGTCTGATGAAAGCTGTACCGTTACTGATTGCTGCCGCGCTTCTGATCGCATGTGCAGCGCAGGACGAACAAAAGGCTAAAAGTACGCAGGACGCAGAACAGGCCGTGCGTGACTTCATCGATGTCAGAGATCTGGAGCGGATCGACAAGATGCCCACAAGCACCAGTGACAGCTGGGACGCCATTGAAGATCGCTTCCTGATATACAAGGGTCGCAGGGGCACCTATCTTGTCGAATTCAGTCGGCGCTGTTATGAGCTTGAGGACAACACGAGGATCGTTGCCGACAAACGCTGGGATTCGCACAATATTCGATCGCGCTTCGATACGATTCGGGGATGCCGGATCCACCAGATCTATGGACTGACCGAGGGCGAAGCCGCCGAGCTGGAGAACATCGGCGAGGCCCCGGGCAGCCGAAACTAATTCCCCGATTTCCGGTCTATCATTTACCATTACGGTTTCAACCGTTACCAATAGACGGCACCCTGAAAGAGGCGCTGCGCACCACGAGGGGAATACCTGTGAACAAATTGACTATTAGCGCGGCGGCGCTTGCCGTTCTTGCTGCCTGTGGCCAGGAACAAGTTACGGAGACCGTAGCCGAAGAAGGGGCTCCGTCGCTCTCTGGCATCGACGTCTCATACCTGGATGCGGACGTGCGGCCGGGGGATGATTTCTTTGCGTACGTGAACGGCAAATGGGCCGAGGAAGCTGAAATGCCGGCCGACAAATCGCGCTACGGCACGTTTGACATTCTCCGCGACGAATCGCAGGACCACGTCAGGGCCATTGTCGAAATGTCGGCCACAGGTGATTTCGCAAAGGGCAGCGACGAACAAAAAGTCGGCGATCTCTACAAGTCATACCTGGACATGGGCGCGCGCGACGCACGAGGTGTCGAACCGCTGCAACCGGAACTCGAACGCATCGCCTTGATTTCGAGCTATGAAGACCTTGCCGTTTACTTTGCCGGAGCAAACCGGCGCGGCTATGAAATGCCGTTTGGCGTCGGTCAAAACGAGGACATGAAGAACCCACAGTACTACATGATCTATGCATGGCAGGGCGGGCTCGGCCTTCCGGATCGTGAGTATTACTTCACCGCGGATGACAACTCTGTCGAGATTCGCAAGAAGTACGTCGAGCACATTGAGAAAATGTTCGCACTTGCCGGTCGACCTGACGGAGCTGAAGCGGCGACGGTGATCATGGCGCTGGAAACGCGCATGGCCGCGGTGCACATGAAAAAGGAAGATACGCGCGACTTTGCCAGCAATTATTCGAAGGTGCCGCTGCCAGATCTCGGCGAGCTCATGCCGAACTTCGGCTGGGATGGCTACATCGGGGAAGCTGGCATCGGTGATATTGATGGCCTCGTTGTCTTCATGGCCGACTACATGCGCGCGCTCGACGAAATCATCGTCGATACGGACCTCGCTACCTGGAAAACGTACCTGAGCTGGGCGGCACTGAACGAGGCGGCTGGCAGCCTGAACGCAGACCTCGACAAGCAGAACTTTGACTTCTATGGCAGGACGCTTTCGGGTACCGAAGAGCAGCGGGAACCGTGGCGTCGAGCGGTGGCCGCGGTCAATGGCAGCCTCGGCGAGGTCGTCGGCAAGGTCTATGTCAAGAACCACTTTCCGCCCGAAGCCAAAGAGCGCATGTTGACGCTTGTGGGCAACCTGATCAATGCCTATGAAAAAAGCATCAAAGAACTCGACTGGATGGGCGAGGAGACAAAAGCACAGGCGCTCGACAAGCTTTATAAGTTCACACCGAAAATCGGCTATCCGGACGAGTGGCGCGATTATTCGGCGCTCGATATCGAAGGCGACGATCTCTTCGGTAACCTCGAGCGGGCAACTTTAGCCGAGTATGAGCGCCAGCTCGACCGCCAGGGCGGGCCAGTCGACAAAGGCGAATGGAACATGACGCCGCAAACGGTCAACGCCTCATACAGTCCCTGGGCCAACGAAATTACATTCCCTGGCGCAATCCTGCAGCCGCCATTTTTCAATCTTGATGCGGATGAGGCGGTTAACTACGGTGCGATCGGCGCGGTTATCGGGCACGAGATCGGCCACGGCTTTGACGACACAGGTAGCACCTTTGACGGTGACGGCGCATTGCGCAACTGGTGGACCGATGAAGATCGTGCGGAATTTGAAAAACGTACCGGCAGGCTTGTCGATCAGTACTCGGCTTTCGCGCCGTTTGATGACCTCAATATCAATGGCGAGTTTACGCTTGGCGAAAACATCGGCGACCTGGGCGGCATCAGCATCGGCTTGCTGGCGTACAAGATGTCACTAAATGGCCAAGCAGCGCCAGTGATCGACGGCTTCACTGGCGAACAGCGCGTATTTCTGGGATATGGTCAGATCTGGCGCGGGATCATTCGTGACGAGGAGCTCCGAAAGCGCATTGCCATCGACCCGCATTCGCCATCGACGTATCGCGCCAACGGCGCGGTACGTAACGTACCGGAGTTTTACGAGGCATTTAACGTCGAAGAGAGCGACGCGCTGTACCTGCCGCCCGAAGAGCGCGTGAAGATCTGGTAGAAAAACGGCATGAGCGCTTTTCGCTGTCTGATCCTGATGGTTCTGTGCGCCTCCTGT
>Ga0255053_10000636_pt1 | contig 19407 bp, 15 predicted proteins | sample JV7_2_22_MG_FD_188635 | JGI IMG/M metagenome (GOLD analysis project Ga0255053, IMG submission 188635) | Seawater microbial communities from Jervis Inlet, British Columbia, Canada - JV7_2_22 | ecosystem: Environmental > Aquatic > Marine > Inlet | place: Canada: British Columbia | collected...
CTTCGAGGCCAGCTCGGTGGATGAGGGCTTCTCTTCCTGGCGCGGCTTCTGGAACATGGCGCGCGCAGCGCTCCTGGGTCCCCGGGTCTCCGCGCCTGGAGAGCTGGCGCCGGTCCCCGCCGCGAGCGCGGTGGAGGAGGCGTCGGGGCTCGCCCAGGACTGGGCCGCCGAGGCGTCGCCCGAGGCGCTGGAGGTGGCGTTCGCCTACCGGGGGGACGTGACCCTCGTCCTCGACGACGGCGGGAGCGTACAGGGCTTCGTGTCCAGCCTGGACGGCGATCGCGTGCGCGTGCTGGTCAAGGGCAATGGGGAGGCGGAGCCCATCGAGAAGGCGCGGATCGCCCGCGTCGAGCTGAGCGGCCGCGATGCGGCCATCGACCCCCGGTGGGAAGCCTGGCAGAAGCGCTCCGAGGCGCGCGTCTAGGGCATTTGCTACAGACAGCCCCCATGAGCCACCGTGAACCCGGTCCCGAGTCCGGCAAGCTCATCCGCGATGAGCAGCAGTGGATTGCGCCCGGCATCCAGCGCCTCGCGACGATGGCGGGCATCGCCATGGAGTCGGGCCAGGGCTGCCTGCTGCAGGATGCGGACGGTCAGACCTACCTGGACTTCATGGCCGGCGTGGGCGTGGCCAGCCTGGGACACAGCCATCCACGCTGGGCCTCGGCGGTCGCAAGCCAGGCGGCCAAGCTGTCCATCGGCTCGTTCGCCAGCGCGCCGCGGCTGGCGCTGCTGAAGCTCATGGCCTCGCTGCTTCCCGAGCCGCTGCGCCGCGTCCAGCTCTACTCAGGCGGCTCCGAGGCGGTCGAGGCGGCGCTGCGCCTGGCCAAGGCGCACACCCGGAAGTTCGAGGTAGTCGCCTTCTGGGGCGGCTTCCACGGCAAGACCGGCGGCGTGCTGCCGTTGATCGGCGATCCCTTCAAGCAGGGCTGGGGGCCGCTGGCGCCGGGCTCGCTGCTGGTGCCCTACGCCGACCCGTACCGCCCGCCCATCGACTCGCTGGATCCGGCCGAGTGCGCCATGGCCTGCATCGAGCTGGCCCGCAAGCAGATCGAGGCCACGAGCCTGGGTTCGGTGGCGGCGGTGATCGTGGAACCCATCCAGGGGACTGCGGGCAACGTGGTGCCGCCGCCCGAGTGGCTGCCGGCCGTCCAGCAGCTCGCCCGCGACCTGGATGCCCTGTTCATCGTGGATGAAATGATTACCGGCTTCGGCCGCACCGGGAAGATGTTCGGCTTCGAGCACAGCGATGTGCAGCCGGACATCATCACCCTGGGCAAGGGATTCGGTGGGGGCTTCCCCGTCACCGCCGTGGTTGCGGCCGAGAGCGTCGCCGAGGACTCGCATCCCTGGTCCAAGCCTTCCTCCTCCTCGTCTTCGGTGGGCGGCAACCCGCTGGCCGCGGCGGCGGCGCTGGCCACCCTGGAGACGATCCTCGAAGAGGGGCTGGTCGAGAACAGCCGCGTGGTGGGCGAGCACATCCTGGCGCGTCTGGAGACGTGGAAGGAGCGCTTCCCGTTCGTCGGAGACGTGCGCGGCAAGGGGCTCCTGCTCGGGTTCGATCTCGTGACCGATCGCAACACCAAGACACCGCTTCCCACGAAGCGCACCCACAAGATCTACACCGAGTGCGTGCGTCGGGGTCTCCTGGTGATGGCGTACGGCGCGCGGGTTCGCATCAACCCGCCCTTGGTGATCAGCGAGGAAGAGGCGGACGCCGGGCTCGACATCTTCGAGTCGGTTCTCACGGACGTCGCGCCCGAGATAGGATGAACGATCGGCGGCGCGGGGCCTTGGTGGGCTTCGGCGGCGTGGCCGAGCACGGCCACTGGCCGGGCTGGCGCGACGATCCCCGCTTCGAAGTCGGCGCCGTGGTCGAGCCGCTTCCCGCCGGCCGCGAGCGCGCGCGGGCGGCGCTGGGCGACGCCGTGCGCATCTACGACGACCTGGTCGCGTGCCTGGAAGCCGAGGCCCTGGACTTCTTGGACGTGGCCACCCCGCCGGCCCACCACCTGCCGGCCATCGAGGCGGCCGCCGAGGCCGGGCTGCACGTGCTGGTGGAGAAGCCCCTGGCGCTGACGCCCCAGGAGGCGGAGCGGGCCGAGATGGCGGCGCGCGAGGCCGGCACCGCGCTGCTGGTGGTCCACAACTGGCACCACGCACCGGTATTTCGCGCCGCACGCGAGGCGCTCTCGTCCGGCGCCATCGGCAGCGTGCGCGAGGTCACCTTCATTACGGAGCGCACCGAGCCCGCCAGCGGCGGGGGGGCATCGTGGCGTCTGGAGCGCGAGATCTCCGGTGGAGGCATCCTGGTGGACCACGGCTGGCACCAGCTCTACGTCGCCCGCGCGCTGCTGGGCGGTGCGGACCCGGAGCGGGTTCGCGCCACCATCGAGACGCGCCGCTGGCACCAGGCCTCCGTGGAGGACACGGCCCACGCCGACGTGGAGTACATCGGCGGCGCCGTGGCCCGGCTGCGCCTCACCTGGGCCGCTGAAGCGAGGCGCACCCTGGTCAAGGTTCGCGGCGAGAAGGGCGCGCTGCGCATCGAAGGGCAGGCGGTGCGGGTCATCCCGGAGACGGGCGGCGCCCACGACTGGCGCGTGGATGACGACGCGCCCGACGACTCCTACCACGCGACCTGGTTCCCGCGGATCCTCGACGCCTTCGCCGAGGCCATGGAGGATCCGAAAGCCGCCGCCGCCAACCTGCGGGAGGCGCGCCTGGGGCAGACGGTGATCGACGCCGCCTATCGCTCGGGCGCCAAGGGCGGCGTGCCGGTCGACGTCTAGGCCGCGCTCCGGCGGGCTACACTTCCCGCATGACAAGGGGGCTCCCGTGAGCGCGCCTGCCGAGTTGCGGCGGGTCGCGCCGGCGACGTTCGAGCTGCCCGTGGGATTCCGGGACGGGATGCGCGTTCCCGTGCGCGTCTTCGGGACGGACGCGCTCGTGTCGGAGATGGACGACCAGGTCTTTCGGCAGGCGGCGAACGTGGCCTGCCTGCCGGGCATCGTCGAGGCGGCCTTCTGCATGCCGGACGCCCACTGGGGCTACGGCTTTCCGATCGGTGGCGTGGCTGCGATCGATCCGGAGAGCGGCGTCATCTCGCCGGGCGGGATCGGCTTCGACATCAACTGCGGAATGCGGTTGGTCACAACCTCGCTCACCTGGCCGGAGGTCCGTCCCCGGCTCACGCAGCTGGTGGATGCGCTGGCGGAGCGCGTTCCCGCCGGTACGGGTCGCCGGGGCTTCGTCCGAACCGGCCTGCGCGAGTTCCGTGACGTGCTGCGCGAGGGCGCGGGCTGGGCCGTTCGCAAGGGCTACGGGGTGGAGCGCGACCTGGAGCGAACCGAGGCGCGCGGCTGTCTTGCGGACGCCGATCCCGAGTACGTGAGCGAACGGGCCATCCGGCGCGGCAAGCCCCAGATCGGAACCCTGGGCTCGGGCAACCACTACCTGGAGATCCAGGTGCTCCACGCTAGGGGCGTTCACGACGAGGCCCTGGCCCGGCGCTTCGGGCTGTGTGAGCCGGAGCAGGTGGTGGTGATGTTCCACTGTGGGAGCCGGGGCTTCGGCCACCAGGTGGCGACCGACTACCTGCACACCTTCCTGCGCGCCATGCCCGAGAAGTTCGGCCTTCCCGTCGTGGACCGCGAGCTGGCGTGTGCGCCGTTCCGGTCCGAGGAGGGCCGCGCCTACTACGCCGCCATGTGCTGCGCCGCCAACATGTCCTTCGCCAACCGGCAGGTGATCCTGCATCAGATCCGCGAGGCTTTCTCCGACGTCTTCGGTCGGGATCCCGAGGCCCTGGGCATCGAGACGGTCTACGACGTCTCCCACAACACGGCCAAGCTGGAGCGCCATCGGGTCGCCGGCGAGGAACGCACGCTGCTGGTGCATCGCAAGGGCGCCACCCGCGCCTTCCCGCCCGGCCACCCGGAGCTCCCGGCCGAGTACCGCGACGTCGGCCAACCCGTGATCATCGGAGGCAGCATGGAGACGGGCTCCTACCTTCTCGTCGGCGTGTCCAGCGGTGACCGCAGCTTCTTCAGCACCGCCCACGGCAGCGGACGGACCATGAGCCGGCGGCAGGCGCGCAAGCGGGTGAGCGGCCGCGCGCTGCAGGAGCGGATGGCGAAGCACGGGATCGTGGTCCGCGCGGCATCGCTGCGCGGGCTCGCTGAGGAGGCCGGGTTCGCCTACAAGGACGTGGAAGACGTGGCGGCGGCCGCCGAAGCCGCCGGCATCTCGCGGCGCGTCGCCCACCTGGTGCCCGTCGGGAACGTGAAGGGGTGAGCGCGGGCAGCTTCCGCTTCGTCGAGGGTGCGCCCGGGGACCTGTCGTTCCTGGCGCGGGGTCCCACGGCCGAGGCAGCCTTGGTTGCCGCGGGGGAAGCCCTGCTGGCCGCCACCCTGGAGGACCCGGCCGCCCTCGAAGCGCGGGAGACGCGGCGGCTTCGCCTGACGGAGACCGAAGCCGACCTGCTGCTGCTGCGCTTCCTGAACGAGCTGATCTACCTGCGCGACGCCGAGCAGCTGCTCCTGCGCCCGACGACGCTGCGCGTGACCCGAGACGGGGCGCTGCGCCTCGACGCCCGGCTCGAGGGAGAGCGGGTGGATCCGGCTCGCCACACGCTGCTCTCGGACGTCAAGGCTGCTACGGCTCATGGACTGGTGCTGCGCGAGACGCCCGACGGCTGGGAGGCCCGCGCGACACTGGACGTGTGAGCCGCTGTTCCCCGCTCAGTCCTCGTGCACGAGGGGCACGAACGCCACGGGCAGGACCTCGCGCTCGCGCGTGGTTCCGTCGGCATCCTTCTCGATCACCACCAGCGACTGTGGCTGCCAGGGTCGCCCCAGGGGCAGCACCAGGCGGCCGCCCGGCGCCAGCTGCTCCAGCAGCGGCGGCGGCACCTCGCGGGCCGCGGCCGTGACCAGGATGGCCTGGTACGGCGCGTGCTCGGGCCAGCCGGCCCAGCCGTCGCCCGAGCGGATCTCCACGTTGCGGTAGCCCAGGCGTTCCAGGCGCTCGCGCGCCGCCTGCGCCAGCTCCTCGAGGCACTCCACGCTGTAGACCCGGCCCGCCAGCTCGGCCAGCATCGCCGCTTGGTAGCCGCAGCCGGTGCCGATCTCGAGCACCGTGTCCTCGGGCCCCAGCTCCGCCAGCTCGGTCATCAGCGCCACGATGTAGGGCTGGGAGATGGTCTGCCCGCGGCCGATGGGAAGGGCGGTGTTCAGATACGCGTTGCCGGCGTCGACCTCGGGCACGAAGCGGTGGCGCGGCACCTTGCCCAGAGCCGCGAGCACGCGCTCGCGCAGCCGCTCGCGGCCGGTGGCCGGGGCGGTGAAGCGCATCATCTCGACCACGGCGGCTACCATGCCGCGGCGTTCGTTCTCGCGCTCTGTGGGCAGCGCCTCGTGCGGCATCACGGTGGGGTGTGTAGCAGAGCCGGTGCGCTGGGCGTCAGGCCGCGGTGGCCGGAAGCGTTTCCCCGTGGGAGAGCCTCACGACACCAGTGCACCGGGGTCCGGTTCCATCGGTCTCCTGTAGTAGCAGAAGCCGGGTCGCTCACTCGAACGCTAGTGTCCTGTCTCAGAAGTTCGGCGTCACACCGAGGGCGCCGATACGGGCTGCTGGCAAGGCGCGCGACCGAGGCATAGCGAGCCTACGCCGCAGGGAGCGGAACGCAGCCAGCGGCCCGTAGCGGCGGCCGAATGTCGGCGAACTTCTGAGACAGGACACTAGGCTGGAGCGACGATACCCGAGCCCGAGGAGGATCCCGTCATGCCCGACCCGGAAGCCCTGCTGATCGAGCGCACAGGCGCTGTCGCCACGCTCACCATCAACGACCCGCCGCGAAACCCGATGGGCCTCGATTTCATGGACGCCCTGGAGGCGGCCATCCCCGAGCTGGATGCCGATTCCTCCATTCGTGCGCTGGTGATCTGCGGCGCGGGCGGGGAGCACTTCTCGGTGGGCATGAACCTGAAGCAGATGGGGGAGGGCGTCCGGCGCAAGGGCGGGGTGGAGGAGGTGCTCGACCAGCGCCTGCGCGTCCTGGCCGCCATCGAAGGCATGCGAAAGCCCGCCGTTGCCGTGCTGCCCGGCTATTGCCTCGGCGGGGGCCTCGAGCTCGCGCTGGCCTGCCACTTCCGGCTGGCCGCGGAGGAGGGCGCCCGCATCGGATTGCCCGAGCTGGAGCTGGGAACACTGCCGGCCTGGGGCGGCACGGCGCGCCTGACCCGTTGCGTGGGCCGTGCACACGCGCTCGACGTGATCCTGCGCGCGAAGAAGATCTCCGGTCCCGACGCCCTGCGCATCGGTCTGGTCCACGAGCTCTGGCCCCACGACGAGCTGCACTCGCGGGCCCAGGACCTGGCGCAGGAGCTGGTCGCGATGCCGGCGGTCTCCGTCGCCGGCGTGCTCGAGGCCGTGGTGAAGTACGAGCACGCATCGCTGGACGACGCGCTGGCGGCCGAGCGCCGCGGTGTGATGGCGGGCATGGGGACCGAAGACGTCCGGGAGGGCATGCGCGCCTTCCTCGAGAAGCGCAAGCCCGTCTTCAATCAGAGCTGAAGGCTCACAGGCACGCGTAGAGCGCGTCCACCAGGCGGCGGGACTCGTCGCCCAGGCCCTCGCCCGACGTGAAGCGGTTGGGCGTGTAGGCGAAGCTCAGGCGATGCTCGGGGTCGGCGAAGACCGTGTAGCCGCCGGCGCCGGCACTGCCCACGTTCCCCTCGCGGCCGAAGCGTCTCCGCCTGCACCCGCCTCCATCGCATTGAAGTGCACGTCCGCGGGAAGGTTGTCGAGGAGCAGCCCGACGCTGAGGGCGTGCTCCGAGGCCAGCCGCTGGGTCGCACCGTGGACCGTGACGGGGTAGTCGTGCAGCCCGATCAGACCCATCTGGAGAGCGATCCGGCCGATCTCCAGGCTCAGCCGACGGGCCAGCCCCCGGCCGCGGTAGCTCGGATCGACCAGGGTCAGGCCCACGTCGGCCGTGGAGTCGCCGGGCCATCGGAGTGCGATGCCGAGATGAGCGACGACCTCGTCGTCGGGCGTCACGGCGACGGCCGAGCGGCGCAGCCCGGCGGTCATGGCCGCGGCGATGGCCGCCGCATCGTAGAGCCCCGGGTCCACATGGCTTTCGCCGTAACAGCGCCGCAGGCACGCGACCAGCTTGGCCGCTTCTGGGGCTTCGAGGGCGCGAAACTCGAGATCAGAGCGGGTCTGCGTCTCGTTTCGGGGCATGCGGATCTCCCGCTCGGCTGAGGCGGTACGAGCCGGCAGGCTCGCCCACCTACGGAGGGCCCACAAGGAGCCGTGCGCGCGGCTCCTGTCTCCCTCGGAGCCGCCGCCATGCGTAGAATGAGCCGGGCCGCGACGTGGAGGTGCTGCCGTGAATCGCCCGTACAACACCCTCTCTTCCCGCCACCGCATTCCCGGTCCTGCCGGCCGACCCGCTGCCGGTGCTTAGGATCCGGCTCCGCCCGTAGCTGTACCTCGCGTGCGTTGAAGCCGCGCTCTACGCGCTCCCCAGCGGTTTGCCCTCTTCTCAAGACCAGCGTCTGCGTCGCGTGATTCCGAGGCAGGCTGAGGCGCGGCTCGCCTGTCTGGCCCGGTGGCGGTGGTTTCTCAGCTTGGTCCCGAACCGCGCCACGCGGAGAGCCAGGTCTCCATGTGCGCCACCCCATGGCTGGAGCGAGTGGGATGGGCCGAGTTCGTCCGCTGCGCCTAGCGCCGGAAGGAGATGAAACCCCTTCAAAGTTAGCCAGTTAGAGGAGAGCGCCAGGCAGCGGGAGGGAAATATTAGAATGACTTAAAAGTCATCCTTGACTAGATGGTCATTTTAGGTTATCAAGTGGGTCATGGTCGCATCCGACTCCACCAACCGCGCCCACCGCAGACGTCTTCGAACCCGGGCGGCACTGCTCGCCGCCGCGCGCGAGGTGTTCGCGTCACAGGGGGTGGGCGTCACCACCATCCAGGACATCACCGAAGCGGCCGACGTGGCCAAGGGCAGCTTCTACAACCACTTCGACTCGAAGCAAGCGATTCTGCGGGCGGTCGCCGAGGAAACCCTCGCCGAGCTCGCTCGCGCACTCGACGTGCTCACCGAGCCGATGCGCGACGACCCCGCCCGTGTGCTCGCCGTCTGCCTGCGTCACACGCTACGTGCGTGTGTCGAGGACCCGACACTCGGATGGTTCACACTGCGTGCCGGAGAGGTGATCGCCGTCGGCGACGTCGCGCTGGGATCCTACGGCCGCCGGGACATCCGCCGCGGGATCGAGTCCGGACGCTTCCACTTTGACGATCTCGAGCTCGCCCTCACGATGATCGGCGGCGGCGCCGAGGCGCTGCTGCGCCGGCGCCTCGAGGGCGAGCTTCCCGCCGAGGCCGAGGTGGCCTTCACGGCACACGCGCTGCGGCTGCTGGGCGTCCCCGACGGCGAGGCCTCGGCCATCGCCGGCGAGGAGCTCGCACAGATGGGCCGGTCCGGAACGGACCGGCCATGACCCTCAACTACCCCCAAGGAGAACTCGGCATGTCACTTACCAACTACGTCCCCACACCCAAGTTCGAGGAGTACAAGGAGCTCTTCAAGGAGCACTTCATCATGGAGCGCCGAGACGGAATCATCGAGCTGCGCATGCACACGTTGGGCGGCGACGTGCAATGGAGCTTCGAGCTCCATCGTGCCCTCTGGCAGGCGTTCCAGACCGTCGGCGCCGATCCCGAGAACAAGGTGATGATCCTCACGACCACCGGCGACACCTGGATCGCGAGCATCGACGACTCCAGCTTCTCCAAGGAAGAGGACGACCGGGCCTACTACAGCTACGAGCACATGTACTACGACGGCCGCCGGATGATGATCAGCCTGATCAACGACGTCGAGATCCCCACGATCGGTGTGATCCCGGGCCCCGGAGCACACACGGAGCTGGCCCTGATGTGCGACATCACCATCTGCTCGGACAACGCGATCATCGTGGACCCGCATCTCGACCTCGGACTGGTGCCTGGTGACGGCATCCACAGTGCTTTCATCGAGCTCCTGGGAGTCAAGCGGGCGGCATATGCCCTCTTGACCTGCGAGATCTTCGACTCTCAGAAGTGCCTGGACTATGGCCTCGTCAACGAGGTCGTTCCCCGGGAGAAGCTGCACGCCCGCTCCCGGGAGATCGCCGAGCGAATCAACGCGAGGAAGCGAACCACCACGCGCATGTCGGTGCCGGTGGTCCGGCGGCCCTGGAAGCAGCGCATCGCAGATGACCTCGATGGCGGCTTCGCCATGGAGATGCACGCCTACATGTGCGACAGCCCCGAGCACAGGGACGACATCGGCAGAAAGCAATACGAGAGAATGGAAGGGGTCACCGAAGCCGATCGGAAGAAGGGCCTCCGAAAGAGCGCAGCCTAGGCGTGCTGTGCGCGCGGGGCCCGCTGCCGAGCCGTGTCGGAGCGGGTCCCGCGCCGACCGCACCCGCTGAAGTCATGAGGAATCGGCCATGAGACTGCGAAGAGTTCGACTGCGCGACGAGGACGAGTTCTCCGTGGCCCTCCGAGATGGGGACCGCTGGGTTCCCGTCGTGCCCGCACTGGCTCGCCATCGCGCCGAGCAGGGCGCGGATCTTCCGAGCCTGGCGGCCGTCGCACGAGATGTGGTGGCGTTCTGTGCAGAGCGCGAGGCCATCTGCTCAGAGCTGGATCGGTTGCTGGAGTTCCTCAGGGAACAGAAGGTCGACTTGGAGGACACCTTCCACTCGGAGGCCCTGCTTCCCTTCGCTCCGATCTCCTTCCGCGACTTCATGCTCTACGAAGAACACGCCATCGCGGCGGCCCGGGGCATGGCCCGGCGCTTCATGCCCGCCATTGGGAGGCTCGTAGCGGTGTACGAAGCGGTGTTCCGCAAGCCGCCTTCTCTCCTCCGACCGAAACGGATCTGGTACGACAAGCCGATCTACTACATGGGAAGCCACGTCAACTTCTTCGCTGACGGGGATGTGCTCCCATGGCCGGCGTACACCCGCGCCCTGGACTACGAGCTGGAGCTGGGGGCGGTGGTCTGCCGGCCCCTGCACGACGCCACGCCGGAGCAGGCGCTGCAGGCCATCGGTGGGTTCGTGGTCGTAAACGATCTCAGCGCCCGGGACGTGCAGTACCCGGAGATGACCAGCGGCTTCGGACCGGTGAAGTCCAAGAACTTCGCCAACGCCATGAGCGCCCAGCTGGTCACCGCCGACGAGATCCTGCCTCGGGTGGCCGAGCTCGACGTGGCGGTGCGCATCAACGGGGAACCCTGCGGGCGGGGGAATACAGCCGGCATGCAGCATTCTATTGGCGAGATGGTGGCCTACGCCTCCGTGGGCGAGCGTGTGGTTCCCGGCGAGCTGCTCGCCACAGGGACGATCCCCGGCTGCAGCGGTATGGAGACTGGACAGTGGCTCCACGCCGGTGATGAAATCGAGCTCGAGATCCAAGGCGTGGGAACGCTGCGCAACGTCATCGGAGCACCCGGGCGTATGGGGAACGGCCCTCGGGCCCGATGATGAAGGTGAAGCGGGGAGCGATCTTGATCTTGCTCGCTCTGTGCGTGCCCGAGCCGAGTCCCGCGGCCGACGTGCCGGAGCGACCCCACATCCTCGTGATCCTCGCCGACGACCTCGGCTGGCGGGACGTGGGATACCACGGTAGCGAGGTCGATACGCCCCACATCGATCGCATCGCGCGCCAAGGCATCGAGCTCGACCGGTTCTACGTACAACCGAGCTGCAGCCCGACGCGCGCGGCACTCATGACGGGGAAGTCGCCCCTGCGGTTGGGGATCGACCGGCCGATCTCCAAGAACGAGCGGACGGGCCTCCCGCTCGAGGAGACGATCCTTCCGCAGCACTTCGCGCGTCTTGGCTACCAACCTCTGATGGTCGGCAAGTGGCACCTGGGCCACTACACGCCGAACCACTTCCCGCAGGCGCGCGGCTTCGAGCATTTCTACGGGAACCTCACCGGAGGCATCGGGTACTGGGACCACAACCACGGCGGCGGCCACGACTGGCAGCGCAACGGCAAGACGATCCGGGAGGAGGGCTACGCGACGAGGCTTGTTGCGGACGAGGCCGTCCGCCTCCTCGGTGCACGTGACCGAACCCGACCGGCCTTCATGTTCGTTGCGTTCACCGCGCCGCATCTTCCGAACGAAGCGCCCGATGAGACGATCGACCGATATCGTGCCATCGAGAACGAAGGGCGGCGCGTTCACGCCGCCATGGTGAGCGAGCTCGACGACGCGATCGGTCGGCTTCTGGCCGGCCTCGAGCGGCAGGGCATGCTCGAGAACACGATCGTCCTCTTCGCGAGCGACAACGGCGGGTCCGTTCGCAACGCCTTCTCGGAGCGCATCAGGAAGCTTGTGGACATCGTGGTCTGGCTCTTCGGTCGGCCCGTTCCGATCGACGGACTGGAGCTGCTGGCTGTGAACGTCAACGACGGCGCGAGCGACAATGCTCCCTTGGCCCGGGGAAAGGGCAGCGTCGCCGAGGGAGGGAGCCGCGTGCCGGCAGCGATCTGGTGGCCGGTCAGGCTCGAGGGTGGGGCGCACCATGGTTTCATGACGATCTCGGACGTGCTGCCGACGCTGCTGGACGCGGTCGGCGCCGCGGACTCGATTCCGGAAGGGATCGATGGCCGAAGCCAGTGGGCCGCGTTGCGGGGCGAGACGGGAAGCGAAACACCGGACTACGCCACGGTGGGCCTCGAGGGCATGGCGCTCTATCGCCCGCCCTGGAAGCTCGTCGATCCGGACTCTCCCCAGCTCTATCAGATCTACGACGACCCCGAAGAGGAACGGGATCTGGCCGCGGTTCGCCCGGAAATCGTGGAGGCGCTCGTTGCCGCGGCGCGCGCCTGGCCCAGGGGGCCCGAGCTGGACCGCTCGATGCTCGACATCTTTCTGGACCCCGATTCCTTTGGCGGACCCGAGGACCGCGAGCCCTGGGCCGACGTCGCGCGCGAGCGCGGGGAAGCGAGCCCCTAGCCCAATCGGGAGTCCCCCCGGCTCGGAAACTCGCTCACGTAGTGGCTTAGGATTCGGGGAACCCTCCCTGCGGCCGGCTCCCCGACGCCCAACAGGCTCGGCGCAAGTCGCGCCGGCGCCTCGCCCGGCTGCGGATAGGCGACTCGAGCAGCCTTCGAGGACCGAGAACCTCCGGTGGGGACAACTCCATGGGGCTGTGCTGCTGGGGTGGGTGTCGGAAGGCCAGCAGTCTAGGGGCGGTCGGCGCAGCGGACCGCCGCCCCCCCGATGCGCGCGATGCGGGTGTCGCCGAAGGGGGTCCCCACTCCGCTGTTCACCGTCAGGGCCACGGACAGCTGCCGCTGCGGGTCGGCCCAGCCGCCCGAGCCGCCGAAGCCGAAGTGGCCGAAGCCTCCGGGGACCCGGGCCCGGAACGCGAATACCCGGTGATAGCCGAGCCGCCAGCGCATCGAGATGGGGATGACCCGTCCGGCGCCACGGTTCTGCTGCTCCGTCGCGCGCCGCAGGGTGTCGTAGGAGAGCAGGCGCGTGCCGTCGATCTCGCCGCCCATGGAGAGACACGCGTACATGCGGGCCAACGAGCGCGCCGTGAACATGCCGTTGGCCGCGGGAATGGAGGCCGCGCGGAACTCCGGCGCGTTGAAGTCCAGGTCTTCCATGCCCGGAGCCATCAACGCCGCGATGCTCTCGCTGGGGTCGTAGCGGAAGCCCAGCCGCGAGAGTGGGTTGCGCCACTTGTCGGCTCGCTTCAGGATCTTCTGCGTGTTGCGGCGGCGCTTCTCGATGGGGCCCTCCATGAGGCCGGCCATGAGGATCGCGCAGCGGTGCTGCTGGTCGGCGGGCACGCCGCAGAAGAGGCCGTCGAGCCCGAGGGGACGGGCGATCTCGCTCTCGAGGAGCTCCGAAAAGGGCTTCATGTCGGCGACCCGCCGCACGATCTCGCCCACCAGCCAGCCGTAGGTGAGCGCGTGGTAGCCGTGGGCGGTCCCGGCGGCGTGGCGCGGCTCGGCCGCCGCGATGCGCGAGGTCACGTGGTCCCAGTCGAGCATCTCGCGACCGTGCTCGATCATGTCCTGGATGCCGTAGAGGCCGGACTCGTGGCACATCACCTGGCGGACCGTGGTCCGCTCCTTGCCGCCCTGGGCGAACTCGGGCCAGTACGTCGAGACGGGGGTGTCATAGTCGATCAGCCCCCGGTCCACGTACATGTGCAGCAGGGTGGAGGCCACGCCCTTCGTGGTGGAGAAGGAGATGCTGATCGTGTCCTCTTCCCAGGGCGTTCCCTCTGCGTCGCGGGTTCCGCCCCAGATGTCCACGACCTTCTCGCCCCGGTGGTAGACGCAGGCTGCCGCGCCGCCGGGCTGTCCCTTCTTGGGCAGGATGCGGCGCAGGCTGCGCGCGACGTCGGCGAAGGCGGGGTGAACGATTCCGTGCAGCATGCTCGACCTCCGCGGCAAGAGTAACGAACGGCCTCGAACCGGGCGCCATCACTCGATCCCCAGCCGCTTCAATTTCTTGTAGAGGCCCTCGCGCGTCAGGCCCAGCTGGCGGGCGGTGACGGTGCGGCGGCCGTCGTTTCGATCCAGGGCACGGCGCAGGAGCCAGGACTCCACCCGGTCCATCTGGGCGCGCAGGCTCTCCCGGGCCTCGCCGGCTTCGCTCCCCGCCTCGAGGATGCCCAGCAGCCGTGACGACAGCTGGGAAGGCGTCAACAGGTCGCCGGGCTCGGCCAGGGCGACCAGGCGCTGCATCTCGTTCTCCAACTCGCGCACGTTGCCCGGCCAGGCGTGGGCCTGGAGCAGGTGCTCCACGTCGCGCGCCAGGCTGAGGCCGCGCTTGCCGTCGCGGCGTCCGTGCAGGACCAGGAAGTGGCGCGCCAGGGGCAACACGTCCTCCGGCCGCTCGCGGAGCGGGGGCACCGCGATCGGGAAGACCGCCAGCCGGTAATAGAGGTCTTCGCGGAAGCGGCCGCACTCCACCTCGGCGCGCAGGTTGCGGTTGGTGGCGGCCAGCACGCGCACGTCCACCTTGCGCGTGCGCGTTCCGCCCACCGGCCGGATCTCGCGCTCCTGCAGCGCGCGCAGCAGCCGGGCCTGAAGGGGAGGGGAGGTCTCGCCGATCTCATCGAGGAAGAGCGTCCCGCTGTCCGCCGCCTCGAACAGCCCCTTCTTCTCACGGTCGGCTCCGGTGAACGCGCCGCGCACATGCCCGAAGAGCTCGCTTTCGAGCAGCGTGTCCGGGAAGGCGGCGCAGTTCACCGCCACGAAGGGTCGCTCGGCTCGTTGGCTGCTCCGGTGCACGGCGCGGGCCAGCAGCTCCTTGCCCGTACCGGTTTCCCCGCTGATGAGCACGGTGGCGCAAGAGGTGGCCGCGCGTCCCACCAACGCGAAGGACTCGCGCAATCCCGCACTCTCGCACACGACGCCCTGCGCCGGATCGGCGGACGCCTCCGGCCCGCGCGGTTGGCGCTCGGCCCCGGGGGCCAGCTTCTCGATCCGCGCCACCAGCTCGGTGTCGGGGATCGGTGTATCGTCGCCCGGGCGCAGCACCACCTCGGCCGCCCCCGCGGCCAGCAGCTCGGGAATGCGCCAGGCCTCCTCCGGCTGGAGGCGCACCAACAGGGCCGGTGCGCCCCGCATTCGGTGCAGCCGCCGCACGTCGCAGAGGGCGCGCCCGGCGGGCTGCGTGTCGAGCACCGCCACGTCGAAGGTGCCCAGCGGCAGGCCCAGAGCGTCGTCCAGGTCGGCCGCCCAGGCCACGTCGACGCTGGGCGCGTCGGCCACCACACCGCAGCCGAGGTCGTCGCCTCGGCCGATCCAGAGAAGCGAGCGAATCGGCGCCATCGGTCCTCCATCCCCCCCGGCCGAAGGCGGGCTGCAAGGGCCATGCCTGCGCGTGCGGGATGCGAGAGGCGCCGAGAAGCGGGCTGTGGAGCGCGCGTACCTCGCAGCGCGCCCCGCCGTTCACGCGGCGGATGCGAACGGACGGTCCGTGTCGCGACAGCGTCGCGACGTGGCGTGTCGCCACGGCACCGGAACCGCGCTCTAGCTAGCGCCTGACCCAGAAGCGGTCGAAGCGGCCGCAGCCGCGCTTGCCGAAGCCGGCGCCGGGAATCTCGCTGCCCGGCAGCACGGTCAGCGCTTCTTCGTCGTCGAAGCGTGCCGCTCAGACGTTGAAGCGGAAGTTGACCACATCGCCGTCCTGGACGACATAGCTCTTGCCCTCGAGGCGCAGCTTGCCGGCGTCGCGGCACTTCGACTCCCCGCCGAGCTCGACGAGGTCCTGCCAGTGGGTGACCTCGGCGCAGATGAAACCGCGCTCGATGTCCGAGTGGATCTTGCCCGCCGCGGCCGGGGCCGGAGTGTTGCGCGGGATCGGCCAGGCGCGGCACTCGTCCTCCCCGGCCGTCAGCATGGAGATCAGGTCGAGCAGCGCGTAGGCCTCGCGGATGAAGCTGTCGACGGCGGGCGCCGTGAGCCCGACGGCCTCGAGGAACTCCTGCTGCTCCTCCGCCGACATCTGGGCGATGTCCATCTCGACCCGCGCCGAGAGCTGCACGAGCCCGAGATCGCGTCGCTTCGCTTCCTCCAGGAGCTCGGTGGGTGGCTCGGAGGCGGCGTCTTCCTCGGGGACGTTCAGCACCAGCAGGAGCGGCTTCTGCGTGAGCAGGGCGTAGGCGGAGAGCATCTTCTTCTCCGCGGCGCTGAGCTCGAGCCGGCGGACGGGTGTCTCCTCCTCGAGAGCCGCCTGGATGCGTTCCAGCAGCTCGAGCTCGCGGGGGTCGCTGCGGTCCTTGCGCAGGCGCTCCACGCGCTGCTCAACGACCTCGAGGTCGGCGAGGATCGTCTCGAGCTCGAGGTCGCGCAGCTCGGCGAGCGGGACGGGGGCGTCGCCTGTGTCGCCCTCGAATGCGCGCAGCACCTGGCAGAGGGCGTCGACGTTGCGCATCTGGTTCAGCACCGAGCGGTCGAGGCCCTCCCCCGTGCCGCCGCCCAGGTCGTGGAAGCTGGTCTCCGCGTAGGTCGTCTTCTTGGGATCGAAGAACTTGGCGAGGGCATCGACGCGGGGGTCGGGCACCTTCACGACGCCCAGGTGGCCCTTTTCGCCCTTGGCGGCGTAGCCTGTCTGTACGGCGATCCCGGTGAGGGCACCGAACACGGTGCTCTTGCCGCTTCCCGGCAGTCCGACGAGCCCTATCTTCACAACGAGGACGCTAACGGCCCCCCTGCCGAAGGGCCACTTTCAGTCGCGACGGAAGCGGTGAAGCCGCGCCTGCGCCGGCGCGCTGAGCGTCGTATGCGTGGGCTTGCTCTCGTCGTCGGGGACGACCCACGGGCTGCGAGCCTGAGATCCCCCGGGGAGTGTCCCATTCGTCGCTCAGGGCGCGCCGCTGCCGCACCGGGACTGCGCTCTAGCGCTTGGCCCAGAAGCGGTCGAAGCGGCCGCAGCCCAGCTTGCCGAAGGAGCCGCCGGGAGTCCGTGTGCCCGGCGGAACGGTCGCGGCCTCTTCCCCGTCGAAGCGGGTGTCCACCAGGCCGTTGCCGTCGTCGTCCTGGTCCTGGCGCACCAGCTTGCCGCCGGCGAAGTACTGCGTGGTGTCCGGCTTGCCGCTGGCGGTGGTGTCGGCGTCCAGCCGCACCAGCTCGCCGCCCTCGTAGACCGCGCGCTGATCGGCCATTCCGTTTCCGGTGGTGTCGTAGAGCTCTTCGACCACCACGCCGCCGCTCACCACGGAGCGCGTGTCGAGGCGTCCGCCTCCCTTGCTGGAGACGCACTGAGCCTTCACCAGGCCGTCCGCGGCCAGGAAGAGGCGCTTGTTGGGCTGGTTGGCGCCGTTCTCGGCCACCTCCTGGATGGTGGGCCGGCCCTCGGCGTCGAAGTGGGTCAGGACGTCGGCGCGGCCGCCGCCGCCAGTGGCCTGGGCGCGGCGCACGATGCGGCCGGACACGACGAAGTCCCAGACGTCGATCTTGCAGTTGCCGGAGGTGTCGCGGCGCTGCTCCGTCATGTTGCCCTTCTTGTCGTAGACCTCGACGAGGTCCGTGCAGCCTCGGCCGCTGGTGTCGTCCTCCAGGCGGACCAGCACTTCGTTCTTGAAGGTGAGGATGCGGTCGGGCTTGCCGTCGCCGGTGCGGTCCTCCTTGCGCCGGACCACGTTGCCCTTGGCGTCCACGGTCAGCCACGTGTCCACCTTGCCGTCGCCCGAGGAGTCGGCCTCCTGGATGCTGGTTCCGCCCTTGCCGGCCACACTGCGGCGGTCCACGGTGCCGTCGAAGTTGGTGTCCTCTTCCTGCCGGACGACCTTGCCCTTCTCGTAGTAGACGATCACGTCGGCGGTGCCGTCGGCGTTCCGGTCCTTCTCGACCCGGGTCACCACGCCGGACTCGAGGATCGTCACCGTCTCCTGACGGCCGTCCCGGTCGGTATCGGCGGAGATCCGGCGGGGCTTCTCATCGGGGCCGAACTCGGTAACGACGTCGATGCGCCCGTCGCGGTCCTCGTCCTCGGTCTGCCGGACCTTCTTCCCGCCTTCGTACGCCACCACCAGTTCGGCGACCCCGTCGCCGTCGTCGTCCAGTTCGGAGCGGCTCTCCGCGCCGGCCACGTAGTAGGTGACCAGCTCGTGGCGCCCGTCGAAGTCGGCGTCCGCCTCCTCCCGCGTCAGTACGCCGGCTTCGTAGCGCTTGATCACGTCGTAGGCACCGTCGAAGTTGGTGTCCACCTGCTCCAGGGTCGGGCGCCCCTCGGCGTCCACCTCGACCCGCACGTCGGGCTTGCCGTCGGCGTTGGTGTCGCGCTTCTGCTCGGCCTCGCGTCCGCCCTCGAAGCGGACCACCGAGTCGAAGGTGCCGTCGCCGGTGGAGTCCTGCTCCTGGCGGACCTGGACTCCGTCTTCGAAGTAGAGGATCACCTCGTAGCGGCCGTCCCCGTCCTCGTCCCGGTCCTCGCGGACCCGCTGGCCGTCCTCGTAGGCGACTCGCAGGTCGAACTTCCCGTCCTTGTCCGAATCGCGCTCCTCCTGAGAGACGTTGCCGTCGGCGTTCAGGGATCCGCGCACGTCAAGCTTCCGGTCGAAGTCCGAGTCCTGCTCGAAGCGCTCGGGCCGGCCCTCGGCGAAGATCACCCAGCGGTCGGGCTTGCCGTCGAAGTTCTTGTCCTCTTTGATGTTCTGGGTGATGCCCTGGGCGTCGTTGGCGCGCCACACGTCGGGCTCGCCGTCGTCGTTGCTGTCCTTGTAGACCCGGGTCTCCTTGCCGGTCTTCACGTCCAGCGTCACCCAGGTGTCCACGGCGCCATCCAGGTCCGCGTCCTGCTCCTGCTTCTCCAGCTTCCCGGCCGGGTCGTAGAAGTTCCACAGGTCCACCTCGCCGTCGCCACTCTCGTCCAGCTCCACCCGCGCCAAGCGGCCGTCCTCGGCGTAGTACTCCGCGCGGTCGGCCTTCTCGCCCTTGGCGGTGTTTACGGTGCGGGTGAGCAGCTCGCCGTCCCGGCGCTCGGCCTGCACCTCGAAGAAGCCGTCGTAGTCCTCGTCCAGGCTCTCGAAGCGGACGTTTCCGGCCGTGTCGAAGGTGTAGACGCCGTCGATGTCGCCGTCGGAGTTGCGGTCTTCCTGCTGCTTGTGCTTGATGCCTTCCTTGTACTCGATCCAGGTGTCGGGCTTGCGGTCGGCGTTGGTGTCGGCCTCGCTGCGCAGGCGCTCGTCCCCCTGGTAGAAGGTCACCACGTCGGGGCGGCCGTCGCTGTCGGTGTCCTCGTCCTCCCGGACCCGGATGCCGCGTTCGTAGGTTCGGACCAGGTCCAGGCTGCCGGTCTTGTTGGCGTCGATCTCCTCGCGCTCCCGCAGCCCCTCGCGGTCGAAGGTGGCGACGAAGTCGGGGGTTCCGTCCGCGTCCTCGTCCCGGACCTGGTGCCGCTCCTTGCCGTTCTCGTAGGTGGAGACGCTGTCGTGACGGTTGTCGGCGGTGGTGTCGGCCTCGCGGCGGACGATCACCTCGTCCCGGTAGGTGGTCACCACCTCCGCAAAGCCGTCCTGGTCCGGATCCTCCTCCAGGCGCACCTTGCGGCCCTGCTCGTAGAGGATCAGGATGTCGAAGGTCCCGTCGCCGCTGGTATCCTGCTGCTCGCGGCGCTTGGTGCCATCGGCGTTGAACTCGGCGCGCAGGTCCACGTTTCCGTCGCCCGAGCGGTCGTCCTCCACCACGGCGATCTCGCCGTCCTGGTAGCGCACCCAGCGGTCCGGGCGCCCGTCCAGGTTGGTGTCTTCCTGGGAATCGATCGGGACACCGTCGTCGTAGGTGACGGTGACATCGGTCTTGCCGTCGGCGTTCTTGTCCTCGCGCTGCAGGGACGGCTTGCCGCGCGCGAACTCG
>Ga0255053_10000639_pt1 | contig 19392 bp, 16 predicted proteins | sample JV7_2_22_MG_FD_188635 | JGI IMG/M metagenome (GOLD analysis project Ga0255053, IMG submission 188635) | Seawater microbial communities from Jervis Inlet, British Columbia, Canada - JV7_2_22 | ecosystem: Environmental > Aquatic > Marine > Inlet | place: Canada: British Columbia | collected...
CTTGCCCTCGCCGCCGCCCAACGGGTGGTCGACCGGGTTCATTGCGACGCCGCGGACCTTCGGGCGACGCCCCAGCCACCGCGTCTTTCCGGCCTTGCCGACGCTGGCGAGCTCGTGCTCGGCGTTTCCGACCTGGCCGATGGTCGCCATGCACTCGTAGCGCACCATCCGGACCTCGCCGCTGCGCAGCTTGAGGGCCACATGCTTGCCCTCCTTCGCCATCACCTGCGCACCGGTGCCGGCGGAACGGCACATCTGCGCTCCCTTGCCGATCTTAAGCTCGATGCAGTGCACCGTCGTGCCCAGCGGTATGTCGCCCAGCGGGAGCGCATTTCCCGTGCGGATGTCGCTGCCGGGACCGGACATCACCATGTCGCCCACGCTCAGGCCGCGCGGGTGCACGATGTATCGCTTCTCACCGTCGGCGTACGTCAGCAGCGCGATCCTGGCGGTCCGGTTCGGGTCGTACTCGATCTCGGTGACCTTCGCCGGCACTTTGAACTTCGTCCGCTTGAAGTCGATCCTGCGGTAGCGCCGCTTGTGACCGCCGCCGCGGTGCCGCACGGTCAGGTGCCCCTTGTTGTTGCGCCCCCCGCGCTTTTTGAGCGGCTCTATGAGGGACTTCTCGGGTTCGGCCCGCGTGACCTCCGCAAAATCGGAGACCGAGCGGAACCGGGTCCCGGGCGTCATCGGTCGAAACTGTCGAATGCCCATCTGGTTATCCCTCGAAGATCTCGATCGAGTCGCCGTCCTTGAGCTGCACGTACGCCTTCTTCCATCGCGGCCTGCGGCCTGCGCTGCGTCCCCGCGTGCGGCGCTTGGCCGGCTGCACGAGGGTACGCACCTTCGTCACCGTGACCCCGAAGAGCGACTCGATGGCCTCACGGATCTGGGGCTTCGTCGCCTGCAGGTGCGCTTCAAACGTGTACTCCTGCCGCTCGGCATACGCCGTGGAGGACTTCTCCGTCACCACGGGCTTCACGACTGCGCGATAACGATCCGGCACGGCTCCTACCCTCTCTTCTTCTTCGTCGCCTTCTTGGCCGACTTGGTCGTCTTCTTCTTGGCACCGCCCTCGGAAGCCCGCTTGGCACGCGCGGCGCGGCCCGCCGTAGCCTTGGCCGCTCCCTTCGCTGCGTGCCCGCCAATCGCCGCCTGCTCGACCAACACGACGTCGGACCACAGCACGTCGTAGGCCGACGCGTCGGCGTAGCGCGCTACCTTCACACCGGGCAGGTTGCGGCCCGACAGATACACCTCGGGACGCGAGTCGGCCGTCAGGACGAGCACCTTCAGCCCGTCGATGCCGAGACTCTCGAGGAGCTCGGCCATGCGCCGGGTCTTGGGCCCGTCGAAATCGAGCGCCTCGATCACGTACAGCCGCTTCTCGTTGGCCCGCGCGTTCAGCGCCGACTGGCGCGCCAACCGCTTCACCTTGCGGTTCAGGTCGGTCTGATAGCTGCGCGGCTTGGGGCCGAACACTATCCCGCCGCCCGGATATTGGGGCGCCCGGATCGTGCCCTGGCGTGCCCTGCCGGTTCCCTTCTGGCGGTACGGCTTGCGGCCGCCGCCGGAGACCTCAGCCCGCGTCTTGGTGGAATGGGTCCCCTGACGCTGGTTGTTGCGGAACGCGCGCACGGCGTGGTACAGCACCGGCTTGTTGACGGCGCCATCGAATTCGTCTGGCAGCGCGTAGCTTCCCTTCTGCTTCGCTGCCGCCGTATAGAACTGTGCCTCAAGCATACCGGCTGCGGCCTCCCTGTTTTCGCACCAGCAAGATGCCGCGCATCGGGCCGGGCACGGCGCCGCGCACGAAGAGCAGGTTCCGCTCAGCGTCGACGCGAACCACCGTGAGCCCCATCTCGGTCTTACGCTTGGCGCCCATTTGTCCGGGCAGCTTCTTGCCCTTGATCACGCGAGAGGGATCCGTCCCCGGACCCATGCTCCCCGGATTGCGGTACCGGGTGCTGCCGTGCGCGGCCGGGCCGCCGGCGAAGCCGTGGCGCTTCACGACACCCTGGAACCCACGGCCCTTGGTCGTACCCGTGATCTTCACCGTGTCGCCGGGCTGGAAGATGTCCACCGTGACCACATCGCCCGGCTTGGGCGCCGCTTCATCGCCTCCGGGGAGGCGGAAGTCACGCAGCACGCGCGGCGCGGCCTCGAGTCCCGCCTTCGCCGCGTGACCGGCCAACGCCTTGGCCGTACGCTTGGCCTTACGCTTGCCGAAGCCCAGCTGGACGGCCTGCGCCTGGCCCTTGGCCTCATTGACCTGCACCACGGGACAGGGACCGGCCTCGATCACGGTGACGGGGACGGCGTGTCCCTCGTCACTGTAGACCTGGCTCATCCCGAGCTTGCGGCCGATCAGTCCATTCATCGCTACTCGACCTTGATCTCGACGTCCACACCTGCGGGGAGATCCAGCTTCGTGAGCGCGTCCACCGTCTGCGGGCGCGAATCCAGGATCTCTATCAGGCGCTTGTGCGTCTTTAGTTCAAACTGCTCACGGCTCTTCTTGTCGACGTGGGGGCTGCGCAAGACCGTCCAGCGCTGCGTCTTGGTCGGCAACGGGATCGGACCCGATACCGCTGCCCCGGACTTCTCGACCGTACGGACGATGTCAGCCGCCGCCTGATCCAGCACGACGTGATCGAACGCCTTCAATCGGATGCGAATCTGACCGGCCATTTCTATTCCAGGATCTTTGTGACCACGCCGGCGCCGACGGTGCGTCCGCCCTCGCGGATCGCGAACCGGAGACCCTCTTCCATCGCAATCGGTGTGATCAGAGTGATCGTCATCTTCGTGTTGTCCCCCGGCATCACCATCTCGACACCCGAAGGCAACTCCACTGAACCCGTCACATCCGTCGTGCGGAAGTACAACTGAGGACGATACCCCTTGAAGAACGGCGTGTGACGACCACCCTCCTCCTTCGTCAACACGTATACCTCGCCCTCAAAATGCGTGTGCGGAGTCACCGAGCCCGGCTTGGCCAACACCATGCCGCGCTCGACCTCGTCCTTGTCCACACCACGCAGCAGCAAGCCAACGTTGTCACCAGCCTGCCCATCGTCGAGCAGCTTGCGGAACATCTCCACGCCCGTGACAACCGTCTTGCGGTCCGCACCCAGACCAACCATCTCAACCTCGTCCTGCAACTTCACCTTGCCGCGCTCGATACGACCCGTCGCCACGGTACCACGACCAGTGATCGAGAACACGTCCTCAACCGGCATCAGGAACGGCCGGTCGACCTCACGCTCCGGAACCGGGATGTAGTTGTCCAGGGCAGCCAACAGCTCGTCGATGCTCTTCGTCGCTTCCGTGCCCGGCTCACCATCCTCCAGTGCCTTCAGAGCCGAACCCTTGATCACCGGAATCTCGTCGCCCGGAAACTCGTAGCTCGACAACAGCTCCCGTACCTCGAGCTCCACCAACTCCAACAGCTCCGGATCGTCCACCATGTCCGTCTTGTTCAGGTAGACGATGATGTAGGGAACGTTCACCTGACGAGCCAATAGCACGTGCTCGCGGGTCTGAGGCATCGGACCGTCGGCAGCGCTCACAACCAAGACCGCACCGTCCATCTGAGCCGCGCCCGTGATCATGTTCTTCACGTAGTCGGCGTGACCGGGACAGTCCACGTGAGCGTAGTGCCGGTTCTCCGTCTCATACTCCAAGTGCGCCGTGGCAATCGTGATCCCACGCTCCTTCTCCTCAGGAGCCTTGTCGATCTGATCGAACGGCACGAACTCCGCCAGGCCCCGCTTGCTCTGGACCTCCGTGATAGCTGCCGTCAACGTCGTCTTGCCATGATCCACGTGGCCAATCGTACCAACGTTCACGTGCGGCTTCGTACGCTCAAACTTTGCCTTCGCCATGGTCGTTCCCTCGCCTCTTTATCCCCGGACCTTGCTAATGATCTCTTCCGCCTTGCTCTTGGGAAGCTCGGCGTAGTGCGAGAACTGCATGGAGTAGACCGCGCGGCCTTGGCTCATCGACCGGAGGCTCGTGGAGTATCCGAACATCTCGGCCAACGGAACGCTGGCGCCGATCACCTGCGCCTCGTTCCGCTGCAGCATGCCGCCGACCTTGCCGCGCCGGGAGTTGATATCGCCGATCACGTCGCCCATGTACTCTGACGGCGTGACCACTTCCACGTCCATGACCGGCTCGAGCAAGGCAGGGTTCGCCCTGCCGACCGCCTCCTTCAGCGCCATCGAGCCGGCCACCTTGAACGCCATCTCGTTCGAGTCGACGTCGTGGGAGCTGCCATCGACCAGCTCGACCCTCACGTCGACCAGCGGATAGCCAGCCAGCACGCCGTTCTCGAGCGCCTCCTTGATGCCCTGCTCGACGGGACCGATGTACTCCCGCGGAATCGAGCCGCCCACGATCTTGTCCTCGAACACGAAGCCCTGGCCGGGCTCGCTGGGCTCGAGGTTGATCACTGCGTGGCCGTACTGGCCGCGCCCACCCGTCTGCCGCACGAACTTGCCCTCGACGTACTCGACACGCGCGCGCACGGTCTCGCGGTAGGCCACCTGCGGCCGGCCCACATTCGCCTCGACCTTGAACTCGCGCCTCATGCGGTCGACCAGGATCTCGAGATGGAGCTCTCCCATCCCCGAGATGATCGTCTGGCCCGTCTCCGCATCGGTGCGCACGTGGAACGTCGGGTCCTCCTCCGAGAGCTTCTGCAGCGCGGTGCCCAGCTTGTCCTGGTCGGCCTTCGTCTTGGGCTCGATGGCCACCGAAATGACCGGCTCCGGGAACCGCATCGCCTCGAGGATTATTGGGTGGTCCACGTCGCACAGCGTGTCGCCGGTGCCCGTTCCCTTGAGTCCGATCGCCGCCGCGATGTCGCCCGCCCGGACCTCCTGCACCTCCTCACGCTTGTTGGCGTGCATCTGGAGCAGGCGCCCAACGCGCTCCTTGCGATCCTTGGTCGAGTTGTAGATGTACGAACCCGAGGCGAGCACGCCCGAATACACGCGGAAGAACGTCAACTTCCCCACGTAAGGGTCGGTCGCGACCTTGAACGCCAGGGCCGAGAACGGCTCGTCGTCGTCAGCCTTACGCTCCTCGAACGTCTCGTCGTGATGCGGCAGGTGCCCCATCACGGCCGGCACGTCCACCGGGCTCGGAAGGTAGTCCACGACTCCGTCCAGCAGCCGCTGCACGCCCTTGTTCTTGAACGCCGCCCCGACGAACACCGGAATCAGCCGGCCCGCCAGGGTCGCCTTGCGGATCGCCAGCCGAATCTCATCCTCGCTGAGCTCGTGCTCCTCGAGGTACTTGTGCATCAACTCGTCGTCGTCGGCATGCGCGACGGCGGCCTCGATGAGCTCGTGCCGCAGCCGAGCGGCCTTCTCCTTGAGAGCGTCCGGGATCGGCCGCTCCTCCCACGTCGTGCCCATGGAGTCGTCGTCGTACACGACCTCGACCTGCCGCACGATGTCGACCAGACCGGTAAACAGCACACCGCCACCCAGCGGGAACTGCACCGGGAAAGCCGGGGCGCCCAGGCGCTCACGCATCATCGTGACGGCCTGGTCGAAGTCAGAGCCGACCCGGTCCATCTTGTTCACGAACACGATCCGGGGCACGCCGTAGCGGTCGGCCTGGCGCCACACCGTCTCCGTCTGCGGCTCCACGCCGCTCACCGCGTCCAGGATGGCGACGGCGCCGTCCAGCACCCGCAGCGAGCGTTCCACCTCGACTGTGAAGTCAACGTGTCCCGGAGTGTCGATGATGTTGATCTGGAACAGCTCGTCGTGCCGCCTCCACTCGCAGTAGGTCGCGGCCGACGTGATGGTGATGCCCCGCTCCTGCTCCTGTTCCATCCAGTCCATGGTCGCGGTCCCCTCATGCACCTCGCCGAGCTTGTAGGTCCGGCCGGTGTAATAGAGGATCCGCTCCGTAGTCGTGGTCTTCCCGGCATCGATGTGGGCCATGATGCCGATGTTGCGAACCTTCTCGAGTGGCGTGGTTCTGGGCATAACTGTGGTCATAAGTCCTTGATCTATCACGACTTCGGTGTTTCGCACCGGCGTCTCGCCGGTTCGTTCCGCCCCGCTCGAGGCAGCAAAAAATCGGGGCGACCGTCATTCGCTGCCGCGAACAGGTCTCGCTCCGCACTCGTCCGGGGCCTCGCCCCTGCAACGCGGGATCCCTTGAGTCAGGGTCCCGGAATTGTCTGTCTGTCGGTTAGGCTACCACCGGTAATGAGCGAATGCGCGGTTCGCCTCAGCCATCCGGTGCGTGTCTTCTCTCTTCTTCACCGAGCTGCCTTCGCCCTTGCTCGCGGCGACCAGCTCGCCCGCCAGGCGCTCGGCCATGGACTTCTCGCCTCGCCCCCTCGTGAATGCCACTATCCAACGCATGGCCAGCGCCGTCCTCCGGTCCGGCCGCACCTCGACCGGGACCTGGTAGGTAGCGCCACCCACGCGGCGGCTCTTAACCTCGAGCACCGGCTTCACGTTGGCCAGCGCCTGCTTGAAAACCTGCACGCCCGGCTGCCCGGTGCGCTCCTCGATCATGTCCATCGAGTCGTAGAAGATCCGCTCGGCGGTGGACTTCTTGCCCGACTCCATCAGACGGTTCACGAACTTCGAGACCGTCTGGCTGTCGTAGCGCGGGTCGGCCGGTACCGGCCGCTTCTCGGCTCGCTTGCGGCGGCTCATCGCGGCCTCTTCGCGCCGTACTTGGACCGACTCTGCCTGCGGTCGGTCACGCCGGCTGCGTCCAGGGTCCCGCGGACGATGTGGTATCGCACTCCGGGCAGGTCCTTCACGCGGCCGCCACGGATCAGCACGATGCTGTGCTCCTGCAGGTTGTGCCCTTCGCCCGGGATGTAGCTGGTCACCTCGAAGCCGTTCGTCAGCCGGATGCGGGCCACCTTGCGTAGCGCCGAGTTCGGCTTCTTGGGCGTAGTGGTGTAGACGCGCGTGCAAACCCCGCGCTTCTGCGGACTTCCGCGAAGCGCCGGGGCCTTTTCCTTCTTGGCGACCTGCTTCCGCCCCAGGCGGACTAACTGGTTGATCGTCGGCATGTCCCTACAGGTTCTGGTCCAGTGTCACCACCGGGGGCCCAAAGCCCCGAAAATTCGGTGATAGACCTTCAAATGTAGACGGCGCAACGGCCTAGGTCAATGTCCCTACTTGGCCTGCGCCGGGGCCACCTCGGCCTTGGGAGCGATGAACGGGCTCGGGGCGCCCTCCTCTTCCTCCTCGCGAGGCGGCGCCGGGGGCTCGAACCCCTCGGGGGGCTCTACCTCCAGCTCTGAGTACGGGTAGATCCCCGTTCCGGCAGGGATCAGGTGCCCGATGATGATGTTCTCCTTCAGGCCCAGGAGCTCGTCCTTGGCCCCCCTGATCGCCGCATCAGTCAGCACCCGGGTGGTCTCCTGGAACGACGCCGCCGAGATGAACGACTGGGTCGTGAGCGAGGCCTTCGTGATCCCGAGCAGCAGCGGCTCGGTGGTAGCGGGCTGTCCGCCCTTCTTGATCACACGCTCGTTCTTCTCGCGGAAGGGCACCTTGTCCACGTTCTCCCCTTCCAGGAAGTCGGCGTCACCGGGATCGATCACCCGCACCTTCTGCAGCATCTGCCGCACGATGACCCCGATGTGCTTGTCGTTGATCTTCACGCCCTGGAGGCGGTACACCTCCTGGACCTCGTTGAGCAGGTACTCCTGCACCGCGCGCGGTCCCTTGATCCGCAGGATGTCGTGCGGATTGACGGGGCCCTCCGTGAGGCGGTCGCCGGCGCGCACCTTGTCGCCCTCGTGCACGCGCAAGTGCTTGCCTGCCGGTACCTCGTACAGCTGCGGCTCCCCAGTCTCGGGGTGCACGAAGATCTCGCGCTTACCGCGCTTGATGTCGCCGAATGCCACCACACCGTCGATCTCGGAGATCGTGGCCGGGTCCTTCGGGCGCCTCGCCTCGAACAGCTCGGCCACGCGCGGCAGACCGCCGGTGATGTCGCGCGTCTTGTACGCCTCACGCGAGATCTTCGCCACCGTGATGCCCGCCTCGACCTTCTCGCCGTCCTCCACGGTGAGCTGGGCGCCCTCCGGAATGACGTAGCTGCGGACCTTGCGCTCCTTGCCGCCCTTCTTCTGCACAATCTCGATGTGGGGGTGGAGCTTCTTCTCCCGGTCCTCGATGATCGCGCGCTGGCGCCGCCCCGTGATCTCGTCCAGCGACTCCCGCACAGTCTCGTCTTCGATGATGTCCACGAACCGGATCGTGCCCGGCACGTCCGTGATGATCGGATTGGCGTACGGATCCCACGTGAACAGGAGGTCGTCCCGCTTCACCTGCTGGCCGTCCTTGACCGCTATGTGCGCCCCCAGGGGAACCTGGAACCGCGAGCGCATGGAGCCGTCGGCATCCTTCAAGACCAACTCGCCCTCGTAGCCGGTGACCACTTGGGTGCCGCCCGCGTGCTCCACCACGTGGAGCCGGTCGCCGAACTCGATCTTTCCTTCGAGCTTGGTCTTGCGCGCCGTCTGCTCGGCGATGCGGGCTGCCGTACCGCCGATATGGAACGTCCGCAGCGTGAGCTGCGTCCCCGGCTCGCCGATGGACTGCGCGGCCAGGATACCCACGGCCTCGCCCAGATCCACCATCTTCATCGTGGCCAGGTTACGGCCGTAGCACATACGGCAGATGCCGCGCCGGGACTCGCACGTCAGCACGGAGCGAATCCGGACTTTTTCTATGCCGGAGTCCTCGATCGCGGCCGCGGTTTCCTCATCGGGCAGCTCACCGGCCCCCGCCAACAGCAGCGGGTCGCCGTGCTCGTCCAGTTCGTGGGGGTCGTAGACGTCGTCGGCCACCACGTTGCCCACGATGCGCTCACGCAGCGGCTCGATGATGTCCTCGCCTTCCTTCAGCGCAGAGATCTCAAGCCCCAGGATCGTACCGCAGTCGTCCTCGGTCACCGTGACGTCCTGCGCCACGTCCACGAGCCGGCGCGTGAGGTAGCCGGCATCCGCGGTCTTGAGCGCGGTGTCGGCCAGACCCTTCCGCGCGCCGTGCGTCGAGATGAAGTACTCGAGCACCGTCAGCCCCTCGCGGAAGTTCGACTTGATCGGGCTCTCGATCACCTCGCCGATGCCGCCGGTCAGCTTCTTCTGCGGCTTGGCCATCAGGCCACGCATACCGGCGAGCTGCCGGATCTGGTCGCGGCTGCCCCGGCTGCCGGAGTCGAACATCATGTACACCGGATTGAAGCCGCCGCGGGACTTCGAGAGGTTTCGAACCATGGCCTCGGCCACGTCCGTGTTGGCGTGAGTCCAGGCGTCGATCACCTTGTTGTAGCGCTCGCCGAACGTGATCTGGCCCGTTGCGTACGCCTTTTGGAACCGCTCCACACGATCCGTGGCGCCCTGCAGGATCTCGTTCTTTTCGGCCGGGATCTCCAGGTCCTCGACTCCGATGGAAATCCCGCCGACCGTGGCGTGCCGGAAGCCGAACTCCTTCAGACGATCCAGGAACGAGACCGTTTCGGCCAGGCCGGCGCGGCGGTATGCCTCGAAGACGAGCTCCGAGAGCGTCCGCTTGCGCATCACCTCGTTCTGGAAGCCGAGCTCGCTCAGCAGCATTCGGGGCAGGATGCTGTTGAACAGCACCCGGCCGGCCGTCGTGTCGATCCACTGGGCCTCCTGGCCCTCCGCCTCCGGGGGCGGCTGGTACCAGAACTTCATCGGCGAGTGGAACGTGAACCGGTCCGTGCTGAGACCAGTCTCGACCTCGGACAGGGACCCCACGTGGGGAGCGTTCTTGAGCTGCGCCTCGAAGTCCCCCGGCGCCTTGGTCAGGAAGTAGCACCCGAGCACCATGTCCTGGCTCGGCTCCGCCACCGGCCGCCCGTCGGACGGCTTGAGCACGTTGTTGCTCGAGATCATCAGCACGCGCGCCTCGAGCTGCGACTCGAAGGACAGCGGAACGTGCACGGCCATCTGGTCACCGTCGAAGTCGGCGTTGAACGCGGCGCAGACGAGCGGGTGAATGCGGATCGCCTTGCCCTCCACCAGCACCGGCTCGAACGCCTGAATTCCGAGGCGGTGCAGCGTCGGCGCCCGGTTCAGGAGCACTGGGTGGTCCTGAATGATCTCCTCGAGGATCTCGTAGACCTCGGGGCTCTCCTGCTCGACGATCTTCTTGGCCCGCTTGACCGTCTCGGCGACGCCCTTTTCCACCAGCTTGTGGATGATGAAGGGTTTGAACAGCTCCACCGCCATCGTCTTGGGCAGCCCGCACTGGTGCAGGCGCAGCTCCGGGCCAACCACGATCACGGAGCGGCCCGAATAGTCCACGCGCTTGCCCAGGAGGTTCTGGCGGAACCGTCCCTGCTTGCCCTTGAGCATGTCCGACAGAGACTTGAGCGGCCGCTTGCCGCGGCCGCGGATCGCCTTGGACCGGCGCCCGTTGTCGAACAGCGCGTCCACCGCCTCCTGCAGCATCCGCCTCTCGTTCCGGAGGATGACCTCCGGTGCGCGGTGCAGGATCAGCTTCTGCAGCCGGTTGTTCCGGTTGATGACGCGTCGGTACAGGTCGTTCAGGTCGCTGGTGGCGAACCGCCCGCCGTCCAGCGGCACGAGGGGGCGCAGGTCGGGCGGGATGACCGGAACGACGTCCAGGATCATCCAGGCCGGGTTGTTGCGCTCCTCACCGCTGTCACCCGAATGGCGGAAAGCGTCCACGATCTTGAGCCGCTTGAGCATCTGCTTCTTGCGATGCTGGCTGGTCTCCGTCACGATCCCCGCGCGGAGCTCGTCGGACACCTTGTCCACGTCCAGCCGGCTCAGCAGCTCACGCACCGCCGGCGCACCGATGTCGGCGCGGAACACCTTGTCGCCCTCTGCACGAGCCTTTGCACGCAACTCGATGTACTTCTCCTCGTCGACGAGTTCCAGCTCCTTGACCTCCTGCTCGCCGGGCTCGATTACCACGTAGTTCGTGTAATAGATCACCCGCTCGAGGTCGCGCAGGGTGAGGTCCAACAGGTTGCCCATTGGGCTGGGCAGGGTCTTGAAGAACCAGATGTGCGCCACCGGCACCGCGAGCTCGATGTGGCCCATCCGCTCGCGCCGCACCTTGGAGAGCGTGACCTCCACGCCGCAGCGGTCGCATACGACGCCGCGGTAGCGGATCCGCTTGTACTTGCCGCAGTGGCACTCCCAGTCCTTGACCGGGCCGAAGATCCGCTCGCAGAACAGCCCGTCCTTCTCCGGCTTGAACGAGCGGTAGTTGATGGTCTCGGGCTTGACGACCTCTCCCCACGACCACCAGTATCGCTGTCCCTGGAGTGCCAGGCGCCCGCGCTCCTTTGAGTCGCGTGGGCCCCTCATCTCCTCCGGGCTCGCGATGCGGATCTGGATGAAGTCGAAGCTCCTGCCGCGTGACTCGCGCGCGCTGCGAAAATCGATCATCGCCTACTCCTCGCTGTCCTCGGTGACGCCCAGGGCGACCCGTAGGCCCAGCGCCTGGAGTTCCTTCACAAGCACATTGAACGACTCTGGCGTGCCTGGCTCGGGCAGGTTCTGCCCCTTCACGATCGCTTCGTAAACCCGGCTCCGGCCGTTCACGTCGTCCGACTTGACCGTGAGCATTTCCTGCAGTGTGTGCGCCGCGCCGTATGCCTCGAGCGCCCATACCTCCATCTCACCGAATCGCTGACCGCCGAACTGCGCCTTTCCGGCCAGCGGCTGCTGCGTCACCAGGCTGTACGGCCCGATCGAGCGGGCGTGGATCTTGTCGTCCACCAGATGCGACAGCTTCATCATGTAGATGGAGCCCACCGTGACCTCAGACGCGAACCACTCTCCCGTACGGCCGTCCCGCAGGCGGGCCTTTCCGCTCGGCGTGAGGCCGGCCAGCTCGATGAGCTCGTCGGCCGCGGCCTCGACGTCGATCCCACCCTTGGGCCCCAGCACCTTGGCCAGCGCCGGGAGCCCGGCAGTATCGAGCCGCTGGATCGCGTCGGCACCGGCCAGCTTGGTCGCGTCCTTCGCTCCGGCCTTGAGAGCCGCCTTCTGAGTCTTGGGAATCTCGTCGCCCGCCTCCTCGAGGCGGACCCCGTGGTACTCCGACTGGAGCTCGGCCTCATCCTTCTGCCGATCGGCGATCTCCTTGGCCGCGCGCTCCAGATAACCCCGAATCTCGTGGAACAGGTCCCGGGTACTCTGCGACAGGGCCCGGCTGCCCAACGAGTCGATCCTCGCGTGCGTCAGATCCTCGCTGTCACCGTTCCCGGACGGCCTGCTCCGGAGATCGGCGAGCAGCGTGCGCAACACGTCGGGGCCGAGCTCGGGCGGCGCGGTCTTGAGGCACAGCCCATCGGCGGCCCACTTCAGACCTGCTATCCGCAGCAACAGCCCGATCTCGGTCTCATTGGCGCCCTGGAAGACCGGGGTGTTCGAGTTGAATCCCAGAATGCCGGAACACCAGCCGAGGTGCGTCTCCAGGATCTGCCCCACGTTCATGCGGCTCGGCACTCCGAGCGGGTTGAGCACGATGTCGACCGGCTTGCCGTTGGGGAGGAACGGCATGTCCTCCTCCGGCACGATGCGCGCGATGATGCCCTTGTTTCCGTGGCGCCCGGCCATCTTGTCGCCCACCGCGATCTTGCGCTTTTCCGCAAGGTAGACTTTCACGAGCTGGATCACGCCCGGCGGCAGCTCATCGGGCTGGAGGATCTTGTCGATCTGATCCTCCGCCTTCTCCTCGACCTTCGCCCTCTCGCGGGCCGCGGCATCGATCGCCGCGCGCACGCCCTCGTTCGCCGGCTTGGACTTGACGCGCAGCGTCTTGAGATCCACGTCGCCGAAGTTGATCTCGGCCAGGTTGGCCCTGGTGAGCTTGGCCCCCGCGCTCAAGTACTCCTCGACCGTGCCGTTCTTGAGCATCACCGCTACCTCCTGCTCCTGCAGCAGCTCGGGCAGCTCATCGAACAGCGCGCTCGAGATGCGCGCCTTCTCCTCGTTCTCGAGACCGCGCACGTCGCCGATGCGCTCGCCCCGATCCTTCTCGACCACCTGGTCCTCGACGCGCGAGAAGATTTTCACGTCGATTACCACTCCCTCCATGCCCGGCGGCACCTTGAGGGAGGAATCCTTCACATCCTTGGCCTTCTCGCCGAAGATCGCCGTGAGCAGCTTCTCTTCCGGCGACAGCTCCGTCTCGCCCTTCGGCGTGATCTTCCCGCACAGGATGTCGCCGGAAGAGACCGCCGCGCCGATCCGGATGATGCCGCGCTCATCGAGGTCGACGAGTGCCTCCTCGGATACGTTCGGTATCTCTCGCGTGATCTCTTCCTGCCCGCGCTTCGTGTCGCGGACGTGGAGCTCGAGCTCCTGGATGTGAATGGACGAGTAGGTGTCGTCCTTCACGAGGCGCTCCGAGAGCACGATCGCGTCCTCGAAGTTGTGTCCGTACCAGGGCATGAACGCGACGACGACGTTGACGCCCAGCGCCAGGCTCCCCTGGTCGGTGCCCGCACCGTCGGCGATCACCAGACCTGCCTCGACAGTCTCGCCCAGCCGGACCAGCGGACGCTGGTTGATCGCCGTGTCCTGGTTGGTGCGCCAGAACTTCTTGAGCCGGTATCGGTCGTGCTGCAGCAGGCGCGCCAGAGGCGTCCCTGCGCCGTCCTTGCCCTTGCGGCCGGTGTCGACGATGATCTCGTCGGCCGTCACCTTGCTCACGACGCCGGCGCGGAGCGCAACCACGACGGCACCGGAGTCGGTAGCCACCTTGGATTCCAGCCCGGTGCCGACCAGCGGACGCTGCGGGAACAGCAGCGGCACCGCCTGGCGCTGCATGTTGCTGCCCATGAGCGCCCTATTGGCGTCGTCGTGCTCGAGGAACGGGATCAGAGCCGCCGCGATCGAAACGAGCTGCTCCGGCGCCACATCCATGAAATCGATGCGATCCGGAGTGAGCATCGGGTAGTCGTCCCGCTTCCGGCACAGGGCCGTCTCTTTCACAAACGCGCCCTTCTCATCGAGCGGGGCGTTGGCCTGCGCCACCGAGAACTCCTCCTCCTCGGAAGCCGAGAGCCAGCGGATATTCTGGCTGACGATGCTGCGGTTCACGCCGCGATACGGCGTCTCGATGAAGCCCAGCTCGTTGACCTGCGCATAGGTCGAGAGACTCGTGATCAGCCCGATGTTCGGACCTTCAGGGGTCTCGATGGGGCACATCCGCCCGTACTGCGAGTAGTGGACGTCGCGCACCTCGAACCCGGCGCGTTCCCGCGTCAGGCCGCCCGGGCCCAGCGCGCTCAGCCTCCGCTTGTGCGTCAGCTCGGCGAGCGGGTTGGTCTGGTCCATGAACTGCGATAGCTGGGAGCTCCCGAAGAAGGCCTGGATAACCGCGCTCACCGTCCGCGCGTTCACCAGGTCATCCAGCGTGATCTTGTCCGGATCGTTGTTGATGCTCATCCGCTCCTTGATGAGCCGCGCCATGCGCGAGAGTCCGACGGAGAACTGGTTGGCGATCAGCTCGCCCACCGTGCGGACCCGCCGGTTCCCCAGATGATCGATGTCGTCGGTGTAGCCCCGCCCCTCCGACAGCTCGAGGAGGTAGCGAATGATGGCCACGAAGTCCTCGCGCGTGAGCACAGTGTGCTCGGGCGGGATGTTGACCTTGAGCCGCTGATTGATCTTGTAGCGCCCCACGCGGCCGAGGTCGTACCGCTTCGGGTTGAAAAACAGCCGTTCGAGCGCCGCGCGCGCGGTCTCGAGGTTCGGCGCCTCGCCGGGCCGCAGCAGGGAGTAGATCTGCTCCAGCGCATCGGCCTCGGTGCTGGTCGGATCCTTGGCCAGAGTATTCTTTATGATCGCCGACTCGCCCCGGGCGGACGAGATGATCATGTCGACCTTGTGCGCGCCCGCCTTGATCAGACGCTTCTTGAGGGTCTCCGACAGCTCCTTGCCGGCTTCGGCCAGGACCTCGCCGGTCTCCGGATCCGGCACATCGAACGCCAGGATTTGCTTCTCAGGCCGCTCGCGCATGGTGGTCGGCCGGTCCTCATCCCGCAGATCGACGGTGGAGTAGCGAGCGAACACGCGAACCGCCTTGATACCCGCCGAGCGGAACGCCTCGAAGCGCTCCGGCGTGATCTCGTCACCTTCGCGGCCGAGAGGCTCCCCTTCCCGCTCCTCGGGGTTGGGAATCTCCTCCGCCAGCAACGCCCCCAGCACCTCGCGCCGGAAGGCGCGCTCGTCACGGTTCTCGGTGAAATTGAGCTTCTTGGTGGCATAGCACAGCCGCAGGATGTCGCTGTTCGTGCCGTAACCCAGAGCCCGCAGCAGCGCGGTGGCCGGGAACTTCTTGCGCTTGTCGATGTGCACGTATACGACGTCGTGGATGTCGACCGTGAACTCCACCCACGAACCGCGGAACGGGATGATCCGGGCGCTGATCAGCAACTGCCCATTCGGGTGCGTGGACTCCTCGAACACCACGCCCGGCGAGCGGTGCAGCTGAGACACGACGACCCGCTCCGCGCCGTTGATCACGAACGTACCGAGGGGCGTCAGCACCGGGAGCTCACCGAGGTAGACTTCCTTCTCGATGATGTTCTTCGGCCGCTGGACGTCGCCCTCCAGCACCTCGTTGATGATGAGACGCAGCGTCGCCTTGAGGGACGCCGAGTACGTCATGTCGCGCTCGACGCACTCCCCGACGGTGTACTTCGGATCGCCGAGGGCGAACTTCACGAACTCGAGAGAGTAGTTGCCGTTCACGTCGGCAATCGGGAACACTTCCTGGAACACGCGCTCGAGCGAAACGTCCGCGCGATCACCGCCGTCCTCGGACCGCAGGAAAGCGTTGAACGAGCGCGTCTGGATGTCCAGGAGATGCGGCATCGCCATCCCCGACTCCAGCTTCGCAAACGAAATCGTGGGCAACCTGTCACTCATCTGTATTCCTCACGCAGCACAAGAAACCCCGTCGGGGCCGGGCCGGCAGCACGCCGGTCCGGAGCCGCATTGGGGCTCGCAGTGCGAGCAGGGTTGTGCAGAAACCTTTTCCCATACCGTCTCAGCTGAAGAAGATCCATGACCGCTCGGCCCGCCCGGAGGCGGACGCTGCCGGCACGGCTACTTCAGCTCGACGGTCGCGCCCTGCTCCTCGAGCTTCTGCTTGATGGCCTCGGCCTCGTCTTTCGAGACGTCTTCCTTCACGTTGGCCGGCGCCGAGTCGACCAGGTCCTTGGCTTCCTTCAGGCCCAGCGACGTCATCTCGCGAACCGCCTTGATGACCTGGATCTTCTTCGCGCCGATGTCCTTCAGGACGACCGTGAACTCGGTCTTCTCTTCGGCAGCCGCGCCGGCGTCACCGCCGGCCGCAGGCGCCGCGGCGACGGGAGCCGCAGCGATCGTGACGTTGAACTTGTCCTTGAACGCCTCGACCAGATCGGCCAGGTCGGTCACCGACATGTTGCCGATGGCGTCGAGGATGTCGTCCTTGCTCAGTGTCTTGGTTACCATGCTAGATCTCTCTTTGCTGCCTGGGAGTTACGCACTGGCGCGCTGGGCGCGAAGCGCCTCAACCGCACCCACAAATTGATATAGCAAGCTCGAAACGGCGCCGACGAAGCCCTGCATGGGCGCCTGGAAAGCGCCACCGAGCTGGGCCATCAGCTCATCCCTCGACGGCAGCGACGCCAGCCGCTTGACCTCCGCAGCCGTCACCGTGCAGCCATCCAACAATCCGGCCCTCACGGTGAGCGACTCGTGCTCCTTCTGGAAGGCCACGAGGATCTTCGCCGCCATCATCGGATCCGCTTCCGCGAAGACGAAGCCCGTCGGACCGCGGATCTGGTCGTCCAATCCGGAAACCGAGGCCTCCTTCAGAGCGCGGAGCGCGAGCGTGTTCTTCACCACCATGTAATCGACCCCGGCCAGCCGCAGCTTGCGCCGGAGTTCGGTCATCGGCCGCACCGCAATCCCCGTGAAGTCCGTCAAGTAGAGGCTGGGCGATGCCGCCAGCTTGGTGGCCAGCTCCCGGACCACCTCGCTCTTCTTGTCTCGATTCATTTTCATCGGTACACCGCCGGGTCTACGTGAACGCCGGGACCCATCGTGCTGGAGACCGTAACCGACCGAATGTAGGTCCCCTTGGCGGCCGATGGCTTGGCGCGAACGACCGCGTCCATGAACGTGGCCAGGTTCTCGTTCAGCTGCTCCGCCGAGAACGAGACCTTGCCCATCGGGGCGTGCAGGTTGCCGGTCTTGTCGACCCGGAACTCGATCTTGCCCGCCTTGACCTCCTCGACCGCTCGCGTCACGTCCATCGTGACCGTGCCGGACTTGGGATTGGGCATCAGTCCCCGCGGACCCAGAACCCGGCCCAGCGGACCCACCTGCCCCATCATGTCGGGCGTGGCGATCACGACGTCGCAGTCGAGCCAGCCTTCCTTGATTTTCGCGACGTACTCGGGGCCGATGAAGTCGGCGCCCGCAGCCTCGGCCTCCTTCGCCTTGTCACCCTGTGCAATCACCAGCACGCGAACGCTCTGGCCGGTGCCGTTGGGCAGGACCACCGTCCCGCGCACGATCTGATCCGCGTGCCGCGGATCCACGCCGAGGTTGACCGCTAGGTCCACCGATTCGTCGAACTTCGCAAACGCCGCCGCCTTGACCGCACCGACCGCCTCACTGGGCGCGTAGAGCCGCTGGCGATCGATGGTGGCTACGGCCGACTGGTACTTCTTGCCCGCGACCGTCATCAGCCCTCCACCTCGAGTCCCATGGACCGCGCCGTACCCGCTATGATCCGCATCGCCGCATCCAGGTCGTTGGCGTTGAGGTCCGGCATCTTGATCTCTGCGATCTTGCGCACCTGGTCGCGCGTCACCGTTCCGACTTTCTCACGGTTCGGCATCCCGGACGCCTTCTCCAATCCCGCCTCCTTCTTGAGCAGCACGGAGGCAGGCGGAGTCTTCGTGATGAAGCTGAAGGTCCGATCCGCGTAGATGGTCAGCTCTACGGGGATGATCATGCCCGGCTGGGACTGGGTCTGCGCGTTGAACTGCTTGCAGAAGTCCATGATGTTGACACCGTGCGGTCCCAGCGCGGTCCCAACGGGCGGGGCAGGTGTCGCCTGGCCGGCGGGCACCTGCAGCTTGACGAACGCTGCTACCCTCTTGGTTGGTCTTGCCATTTTCCCTTCCTGTCGCGCGGGGCGAAGACCCCAGGCTCCCACGTGTCCCCGTGGTCGGGGTGGGCGGCGCGAGCCGCCCGAAATCTCGTTGCCGCCAGCTGGCGGCTAGTGCGACTTGAGCTGCAGGTAGTCCAGCTCGACCGTCGTCGGGCGACCAAACAGGCTCACGCTCACGCGCACCTTGCCCTTGTCGGAGAGCACTTCCTCCACGGTTCCGCTGAACTCCGAGAACGGTCCCTCCATGATCTCCACCACCTGGCCGACCATGAACGGGATCTCCTCCTTCGGCTCCTGTTCCGCTGTTTCCTCTTCAATGCCGAGGAGCCGGTTCACTTCATCCTGCCGCAGCGCCTGCGGCGTCCATCCCTGACCGACGAACTTGATAACGCCCTGGATGCTGTTGATCAGGTGCATCGTCTGCTGATTCAGCACCATCTCCACCAGCACGTAGCCCGGGAAGACCTTCCGCTCCACCTGGACCTTCTTCCCGTTCTTGATCTCCACTACCTGCTGAGTGGGGACCAGCGCCTGGCGGATCAGCCGCTCCTCCTCCGGCTTCGGATCCGCCACGATCTTCCGCTCGATCAGCGACCGGACCTTGTTCTCATGGCCGGCGGTCGTCTGGATCGCGTACCACTGATGCGCCATCGTCGCGATCACCCGAAAACCCGGCCGAAGAAGTCGATCAGGATCTTCGAGAACATCCAGTCCATGATCCCGATGATGATCCCGATGACGATCACGATCACCGTGATGATCAGCGTCGAGCGCCTCAGATCATCCCACGTCGGCCAGGTGACCTTGCGCAGCTCACCCCGAACCTCGCGGACGAACCCCCGCGTGCGTCCCGTGAACGCGAGAATCGGCTGGCGCCACAGCACGAGTGCCGCGACGGTGATCACGATCGCAGACGCACCGATAATGAGCGGTAGGCTCACGGCTTACTTCGTTTCCTTGTGCGGCTGGTGCTTCCCGCAACGCCGACAGAACTTACGCGTCTCCATCCGCTCCGGGTGCGTCCGCCTGTTCTTCGTCGTGTGGTAGTTCCGACTCTTACAGTCGGTACACTCCAACGTCACCTTGTCGCGCGGCATCTATTCCAGGATCTTTGTGACCACGCCGGCGCCGACGGTGCGTCCGCCCTCGCGGATCGCGAACCGGAGACCCTCTTCCATCGCAATCGGTGTGATCAGAGTGATCG
>Ga0255053_10000646_pt1 | contig 19305 bp, 15 predicted proteins | sample JV7_2_22_MG_FD_188635 | JGI IMG/M metagenome (GOLD analysis project Ga0255053, IMG submission 188635) | Seawater microbial communities from Jervis Inlet, British Columbia, Canada - JV7_2_22 | ecosystem: Environmental > Aquatic > Marine > Inlet | place: Canada: British Columbia | collected...
GAGCAGCTTGAGCAAAGCAAAAACGTCATGAACCTGACGGAGCTCAAGAACCGGCCCCCTGCCGAGCTGGTGGAGCTCGGTGAGTCGCTCGGCCTGGATGACCTTGCGCGGTCGCGCAAACAGGACGTCATTTTTGCCATCCTCAAGGCGCACGCCAAGCTTGGAGAGGACATTTACGGCGATGGCGTGTTGGAGATTCTGCAGGACGGCTTCGGCTTCCTGCGTTCCTCCGACAGTTCCTATCTCGCCGGTCCGGACGACATTTATGTCAGCCCCAGTCAGATTCGACGATTCCATCTTCGGACTGGCGACACAGTCTCGGGCCTGATTCGCCCACCCAAGGATGGTGAGCGCTACTTTGCGCTTCTCAAGATCGGGCAGATCAATTTCGACGCACCGGAGAACGCCAGAAACAAGGTGCCCTTCGCGGACCTGACGCCGCTATTTCCGCACGAGCGCCTGGTGCTCGAGCAGGGTAATGGGAGTACCGAGGACCTGACGGCTCGGATCATCGATATGGTTGCACCGATCGGCAAAGGACAGCGCGGCCTGATTGTCTCGCCGCCGAAAGCAGGTAAGACCATTCTGCTGCAGAATATCGCATCCGCCATTGTGGCAAATTCACCGGACGTCACGCTGATCGTTCTTCTGATCGACGAGCGACCCGAGGAAGTGACCGAGATGTCGCGCACGGTGCGAGGTGAGGTCGTCTCTTCGACGTTCGACGAGCCGGCAAGCCGCCACGTACAGGTCGCTGAGATGGTCATTGAAAAGGCCAAGCGACTGACGGAGCATAAGAAAGACGTCGTCATTCTTCTCGATTCGATCACGCGGCTCGCACGCGCCTACAACACGGTCGTGCCCTCATCGGGCAAGGTATTGACTGGCGGAGTCGATGCGAATGCGCTGCACCGGCCGAAACGCTTCTTCGGTGCGGCAAGAAACATCGAAGAAGGCGGCAGCCTGACGATTCTCGCGACCGCACTGGTTGACACCGGGTCAAAAATGGATGAAGTGATTTACGAGGAGTTCAAAGGCACCGGCAACATGGAAATCCATCTGGATCGCCGCATCTCCGAAAAACGCGTTTTCCCGGCGATCAACATCAACAGATCCGGCACACGCAAGGAAGAGTATCTGACGGAGCCCGAAGAGCTTCAGAAGATGTGGGTGCTCAGAAAAGTCCTTCACCCGATGGATGAACTCGCGGCGATTGAGTTCCTGCTGTCCAAACTAAAGGACACCAAGACGAATGTGAAGTTCTTCGAGGCGATGAAACGATAGCCCGAGTATTTCACGAGACCGCCCGAGATCATTGACATCATCATGAATTGAATACGGTATCGGCATGATCCACTGGTGGCGCTTCGTCGTATTCGCCGGCTGCCCGATTTGTGGCCGGATCTCGCTGCAACTGACTTGCTCTTCCCTCGAGCCATAGCTCGCTATGGCCCTCAGTCCAGTGCGGCGTCTGTTACAACGATCTCACGCCCGCATTCTCGGACTCTCGTGCAATGTTCGGACTCGCAAATCCGTGCCGGTCGTCACGGGGCCAGTTAGTATTGAGACCGTGTACGCTTTACCTTTTGTTTTGCGCCGACGGGTAGTCGCTTGCTGCAGCCTGTTATTCGCTGCGCCGGTAACTCTTGCTGTCGAGCAGGTACCTGTGCCTCCCATGACACCGCCGGTGACGCAGGCTTTTCGTTTACCGGGCGCGCCTCAGTTTGATGGGCAGGTTATTGGCGACCCTGCCTGGAATAGTGTCCAGCCGGCCACCCGCTTCTGGCAGGTCCGGCCGAATGAAGGGCGGCCGGCGACTCAAAGAACCGAGGTCTATATCGGATTTACGAGCGACGCTCTCTATATCGGCGTTATCTGTTTCGACAGTGAGCCTACAGAGATAATTACCTCGGACAGTCGCCGGGATTCCTCGCTGGAAGACACGGATAGTTTTCAAGTCATCCTGGACAGCTTTCACGACAAACAGAACGGATTCGTCTTCGGTACCAACCCCGCAGGCATCGAATTTGATGGCCAGGTCATAAAGGAAGCCACAGGGGTCTTCGGCTCCGGTGGCGGCGGTTTCAATCTCAACTGGGACACGAGCTGGAACGTAAAAGCGTTCGAATCGGACTTCGGCTGGAGCGCCGAAATGAGGATACCGTTCAAGTCGCTGCGTTACGGGCCAGAAAAAATACAGACCTGGGGAATCAATTTTCAACGCAACATACGCCGCAACAATGAGGTTGTATATTGGTCTCCGTTGTCTCGTCAGCACGACATCTATCGGGTTTCCGATGCCGGTACAGTCGAGGGGCTTGAGTTACCGAGCCAGAGAAACCTCAAAGTGACGCCATACGTGCTTGGGCAGGCAGCACGCGGTGGCGAATTGCCCGCCGGCACCCATTATGACGAAGAATTCGGTTTCGATATCAAGTACTCGGTAACACCAAGTCTCACACTTGACGCCACTTACAACACCGACTTTGCTCAGGTCGAGGTCGACGAACAACAGGTCAACCTCGATCGCTTCGATTTGTTTTTCCCGGAGAAACGCCCTTTCTTTCTGGAAAACGCCGGCCAATTTTCTGTAGGTGACGGACAAGAAGTTGAGATGTTCTTCAGCCGCCGAATCGGCATCAGCGATGATGGCGAGGCTATTCCGATCGACGCCGGTCTTCGCCTGTCGGGCAGAGTAGGCGATGCTACGAATGTCGGACTTTTATATATGAGCACCGAAGCAGTTCCGGGTATCGCTCCTGCGAACGACTACACGGTTGCCCGCGTCAATCAGGAGCTTGAAAACCGCTCTTCGATTGGTGCCCTGTTCGTCAGCCGCAGCGGCGATGGCAGTCTCTTGCCTCCCGGCAGCGATGACCACAATCGCACCTATGCGATCGACGGGCGTTGGGGCATTGGCGACCATATCGACATCGAGGCATGGGCGGCGAAAACAGACACGCCCGGCCTGTCAGATAGCGATGATGCGTTCTCGATCTCAGCGAATTACAGCTCGGCAGCGTGGACGAACACACTCTCCTATTCGCAGGTTGGTGCAGACTTCAATCCGGAAGTCGGTTTTCTGGCACGCAGTAACTATCGTAAGTACAGCGGTTTGTTATTTCGTCGCATCAGGCCCGATGACTTTTGGGGTCTGCACGAATTGCGCCCCCATGTTTCATACACCGGCTATTGGGACTTCGATGGATTCCACGAAACAGGCCGGCTGCATATCGACAATCACTGGGAGTGGAAAAGCGGTCTCGAGTTTCATACTGGTGTCAACTTTACACTCGAGGGCGTGAAGGATGCCTTCGATATCGTCGATGGCGTCACAGTTGAACCGGGCACGTACAAGGAAGAGGAATTACAGCTCGTGTACTTGACAGACGAGGCTGCGCCGCTGAGTTTTCGTCTCGACGTAGTGCTTGGCGGTTTTTTTGATGGCGACAAGACCACATTGCGACCAACTCTACGCTACCGCATCGGTGAGACATTCAGCACCGAATTATCCTGGGACTACAATGATATCGAGCTGCCGGTCACCAACGGCGATTTCGAAATCAATCTTGCCCGCTTGCGGCTTTCCTACTCGTTTACGCCGAAGATTCTCCTGCAGGCGCTGGTTCAATACGAGGATCGTGACGATATCGTCGCAACCAATCTTCGTTTTTCATGGTTGCAATCCGCTAACGCAGGTCTTTTCCTCGTCTATAACGAAGTTGACGAGCGTGGTCTTGGCGCACCGCCAGACAAGGGACGCGAGTTCATCATCAAATACAGCCGGATTTTCGACCTTCTGAACTAGCCCAGGTGCAGCATCTACACTCCCGCCATCCATGGCGGTCGGACAGCTCCTACGGTGTGTCCCAGCGGTGCAGCGGTACCGGGGCGCCCTTTGAAAATTCGTCCGTCTCCTTGTCCAGCTCGATGTAGCCATCCGTTCCGCTCAAAGAAGCGAAGTCGCCGGACGTATTCGTTGGTACAGGCTGTGCCACGAGCTTACCGTTGCTACTGCCTTCGAGACGCACCGGCAGGAAGCAGGTCAGGGTGGATCTGACGGTCACGTTTTCCGAGAGCAATGCGGTTTCTCCGCCATGGGGCGGGCGACCGCTTGCCAGAAATAATGCGGGCAAAACGTATTGCCGGCAGCAGACCAGCGCCGATACGGGGTTACCGGGCAATGCGAATACGGTCTGATTTTTCGGGCCGATGCCGAACCACATGGGCAGGCCCGGGCGCTGACTGATCTTGTGAAAAACCAAACTTACTCCGAGGTCCGCCAACACCTCCGGCACGTAATCTGCTTTGCCCATCGATACACCACCGCTGAGAATCATCACGTCGGATAGATCCAGGTGCGCTGCAAGGCTTTTCTCCAACAATTGACGTTCATCGACAACGTGATTGTGCGTACATCGATCAAATCCCTGACCCTGCAACATTGCGATAAGGGCCGGGCCGTTGGACAAACGGATCTGGTGGTCTTCGATGGGCTGGCCAGGAGGCACGAGTTCGTTGCCGGTTGAAATAACGCTTAGCAAAGGCTGCTGACTCACACTGACCGTCTCCAGACCGCATGACGCGATGATGGCGACGTCCATCGGTGAGATTACTGTGCCTGTAACAAGAACTTCGGCGCCTTTCCTGTGATCGGAACCCCGTGGATGAATGAACTGGCTTTGCGCAGCTGTGTAATCCGCTTCGACTTCGGCGATGCCGTCTTTGACATCGATGCGTTCCACCGGAATGACGCAGTCGGTGTATTTCGGCATGACGGCGCCGGTCATGATCTCTATGCAATGGCCGCCGTCTTTCAAAGACTGCACGGGATCACCGGCAGCTTGTGTCGCCTGAATAATGAATTGCCGGGCACCGTTTGATAGAGACGCGTAGTCAACGGCGATGCCGTCCATCATGACGCGATCAAACGGCGGCTGATCGCGCTCCGCCTTTATCGATTGGCGAAGGATTCGACCAGCAGCATCGGCAAGCGCGATATTCTCGGCCTTAAAAGTCGCCATAGACTTCGCGATGGCTTTGCTTGCTTCTGCGGTAGTTAACATGATCTATCGATGGATGGCCTGTGCAGCGATTTATTATGCGGTCTGCGCATCACCTTTCGTTCCAGTATCCGGGTCTGCGCTTTTGATGCGCGATAGCAACGAGTTCAACATAGTCGAGTTATCACCCGATAATCCGCCGTGAATGGAAATCTTGGGAAAACGTATCGTCTTACTGATCCAGTCAGTTCAGGCCAGCGACTTGGGTCTTTCGCAAGAGCTTGTATCGCATGCTCAGCCTCAGCCCGAAATGACTCGGCAACAAGACGATTGTGGTCGAAATACCAAAGGAAGGCGGCCCTCAACTCGCGCTGGGCGTCAGGATGGAGCCTGACCTCAACGGGCACGAGGTTCGAAAACCCTGGATCTCACCTCAGTCCACGGCACGGGCTTGACGGCACCGGAATCGAGCTCAGCTACTCTCCGCTCAATTTCCTCCAGCCACGCAGCTTCAACACCTTCATCATCTTCGATTTCAAGGCTCTCCAGCAGCATTCCGACCAGTTCCGCACGCTCTTCATCGTTGAGGCTCATCGCCCTTTCATACAGTTCTTTAGCAGAAGCAGCCATAGGCAAATGCTAGCACTTTCGCCGAATTTTCGCGTCTGCGGTGAAGGCTATATAACGGTTTAGCGCACTGGCGCCAGTGATTGGCGCTGGTGTTGCTCCAAATGCAAGACACGAGATAATCGCGCCCGGCGGCCAGTGCAGCGATTTGATAACCAAAATGCTGGTGGAAGAATATACACCACGGTGGTGGGTGGATATCTGGCATTGGGCCGGTCCTGTTCGGGTGAGTCGCAGCAGGCCGGTCGTGATCGGACAACAATTAAGGCAAATCCCGCCTTTCGCAAATTATTCTTCCCGCGCGATGGCGCGATGTCCGATATCACGACGAAAGAAAACATTGTCCCAGCTAATGTGCTCTACCTGAGCGTAGGCTGCGTCGCTGGCCGCGGCTACGGTGTCACCCAGACCAACTACACACAGCACGCGCCCGCCACTCGTTACGACATCGCCACCGTCCAGGGCCGTACCGGCATGAAAGACCTTCACGGTGTTGCTGATCAAGTCGGGTAATCCAGTAATTCTGTTGCCCTTGCGGTAGCTGGCAGGATACCCGCCGGCAGCCATGACAACCCCGAGCGCAGCCCGCGGATCCCAATCGACCGATTTGCCGGCGAGTCTGCCTTCGACAGCGGCCTCACAGAGTTCGACAAGATCGGTCTGCAATCTGGCCATTATAGGTTGCGTCTCAGGGTCACCGAAGCGGCAGTTGAATTCGAGCACTTTGGCCGTACCGTCCGACGTAATCATCAGGCCGGCATAGAGAAAGCCGAGATAGTCTATTCCGTCGGCGGCCAACCCATCGAGTGTCGGTTGTATGACCTCGTCCATGATGCGTTTTCCGAGTTCGGCCGTTACGACGGGTGCGGGGGAATACGCGCCCATGCCGCCCGTGTTCGGACCGGTATCGCCTTCGTCTCTGGCTTTGTGGTCCTGCGATGTCGCAAGCGGCAGGATGGTTTTGCCATCGGTCATGACAATGAAACTCGCCTCCTCACCTTCGAGAAATTCTTCAATGACGATTCGATTGCCTGCTTCGCCAAAGCTGCCAGCACCGAGCATGTCGGTGGCCGCCTGCTCGGCTTCCTCAGTCGTCGCTGCGACGATTACGCCTTTTCCGGCCGCCAGGCCGTCGGCTTTGACGACGACAGGGGCGCCGTGTTCACTGATGTAGGCGAGGGCGGGCTCGAGATCGGTGAAGCTTTCATAAGTTGCGGTTGGAATGTTATGACGCTGGAGAAATTCTTTCGTAAATACCTTGGAGCCCTCGAGCTGAGCAGCGTCGGCCGTCGGCCCGAAGCAGGGAAGCCCCTGATCCCTGAACCGGTCGACGATACCTGCAACGAGGGGCACTTCCGGGCCGATGATTGTCAATCCGACTGACTCGGATTTGGCCAGATCAAGGAGACCGTCGATATCCTCGGCGCCGACTGCAGCGTTTCGCAGTTTTGGTTCCAGTGCAGTGCCGGCATTGCCTGGTGCTACGATGACGTCAGTGACATCTTTCGATTGGGCGCATTTCCAAGCCAGTGCATGTTCACGACCACCACCGCCAACAACCAGTACTTTCATGAATTCTCTCTAATGCCTGAAATGCCGCATGCCGGTAAAGACCATGGCGATGCCATGTTCATTGGCGGCGGCAATGACTTCTTCGTCGCGCATCGAGCCGCCGGGTTGAATTATCGCCGCTATGCCGTGCTCCGCGGCTGCATCGATGCCGTCGCGAAACGGAAAGAACGCGTCCGATGCCATTACGCAACCTTCAGTAGCCAGTCCTTCGTCAGCCGCCTTGATTGCTGCGATCTTCGTGCTGTAGATGCGGCTCATCTGACCCGCGCCGACGCCGATGGTCATGCCGTCATTGCAAAATACTATAGCGTTCGATTTTACAAACTTTGCAACCTGCCAGGCGAACAACAGGTCGGCGATCTGCTTGGCATCCGGTGATTTTTCTGTGACGACCTTGAGATCGCTCTCCGATACCAGGCCAGTGTCTGTATTCTGTACCAGGAGACCCCCGGAAACCTTTTTATAGTTCAGTCCCGGGATCGGGCCGCCGGACCATTCCCCGGTCTCCAGAACGCGCACGTTCTTCTTTTCAGCCGTTACGGTAAGCGCATCCTTTTCGATGCCCGGTGCAATGATGACCTCCACAAACTGTTTGTCCGTGATTGCCTTCGCCGTTGCAATGTCGAGTGGCCTGTTGAACGCGATTATCCCGCCAAACGCCGATGTCGGGTCGGTTGTGAACGCCCGCTCGTAGGCTGCCAGAATGTTGTCTGCGATCGCAATGCCACAGGGGTTTGCGTGTTTTACGATGACGCAGGCCGGCTCCTTGAATTGCCTGACGCATTCCAGTGCGGCATCGCTGTCGGCAATATTGTTGTATGAGAGCGCTTTTCCCTGCAGCTGCTTCGCGGTCGCCAGAGCGCCACGGGTATGCACCTGGTCGAGATAAAAAGCGGCGTCCTGATGCGGATTCTCACCGTAACGCAGTTTTTCCACGAGGCTGCCTGCATGCAGAAACCTGGCGCCGAGTGGATCGTCATTCAATGACTGTGAGAGATACTTTGCGATCGCCGTGTCATAGCTTGACGTATGCGCGTAGGCTTTGGCTGCGAGGCGTCGCCGGTACTCTGGCGACATCTTGTTGTTCCTGAGCGCTTGGAGTACTTCGTCGTAATCGTCCGGATCAACGACGACGGCGACGCCGTCGTGATTCTTTGCTCCAGCGCGGATCATTGCCGGGCCGCCAATATCGATATTCTCGATGGCGTCTTCCAGTGTCGCATCCGGGTCAGCAACAGTTGCCTCGAACGGGTACAGGTTGACAGCCAAAAGGTCGATCGGCTCGATACCATGCTTCGTCATGACCGCTTCGTCCTTGCCGCGCCGGCCCAGAAGCCCGCCGTGAATGACCGGGTGCAGGGTTTTCACCCGGCCGTCCATGATTTCCGGAAAACCGGTTTTTGCAGAAACCTCGATGGCCTCGATGCCGGCTTCGTTCAATTGCCGGCAGGTGCCACCCGTCGAGAGAATCTCGATTTCAAGATCCGCAAGTCCGGATACAAATGGAATGAGATCACGCTTATCAGAAACGCTGATAAGCGCGCGACGTACTGTCAACATGAATGGCCTTTACTGGAGCAGCGAGTAAATTTTGAGCTTCTTGCGCAGCGTACCGCGATTGATGCCGAGAATCCCGGCTGCCTGGCTCTGGTTGCCGCCGGTGTAATCCATAACAGCCTTGAACAGTGGCTCTTCCACCTCCCCAAGTACAAGATCATAGAGCTGTCCCGGCTGGTCACCGTTAAGGCTGGTGAAATAACTATTGAGCGCTTCTTCTGTATGTTTGCGTAGCGGCTTGTTGTTTCTTAAGGCCGAAATCTGCTTTTTTTTCTGGGAGTTACTGTTGGCCACTTTTCGAAACTTCCCCTAAATAGAGCTAACTCGTTAATTCGACTCTTGTTGTTGACGCCTCCCGAGCGGAATTCTTTACGCTGCTGCTGAAATCTTTTTTGCGCTATGGCTAAAATATTCCCGCGTAAGGCGAATTTGCTCGGAAGCACTATCGACCCGCACCACCTGACGGCGAAATTCCTCTGATTCTTCCAGACTGGTGCAATACCAGGCAAGGTGCTTGCGAGCCACCCTAACGCCAGTTGTGTCCCCATAAAATCGGTACAGGTCGTTAAGGTGGCCGAGCATAATATCACGCAATTGACTTTTTGCTAGCGGCGGAACGGTTTTGCCTGTCTTATAAAAGTAATTCAATTCGCGAAAGAACCAGGGTCGTCCTTGCGCGCCGCGACCAATCATCAAGGCGTCTGCGGAACTTAGACGAAAAACCTCAAGCGACTTCTCTACTGTTCGTATGTCACCATTGGCAACCACCGGGATGTCGATTGCGTTCTTGATTTGCGCAATCGTTTCGTATTCGGCGTTGCCCTTGAATCGGCACGCCCGGGTGCGTCCGTGAACCGCCAGCGCCTGAATGCCACAGTCCTGTGCAATTCTGGCGATGATAATGCCGTTCCTGTGATTTCGATCCCAACCGGTGCGAATTTTTAGCGTGATGGGTACGGCGACGGCGGCGACAACCGCGTCAAGAATACGGCCGACAAGGCCCTCATCCTGCAGAAGCGCGGAACCCGCGAATTGCCTGCAGACTTTCTTTGCAGGACAGCCCATATTGATATCAATGATTTGCGCACCGCGGTCCACACATAGCTTCGCCGCATGCGCCATTTTCCAGGGCTCAGAACCGGCGATCTGCACCACCCGCGGTTCGGCGTCGTTGTCGATATCGAGGCGTCGCCGGGATTTGGCTGTTTGCCAAAGGCTAATATCGGCGGTCGTCATCTCCGAGGTCGTCATGCCAGCGCCAAATCGGCGGCACAGGCGACGAAACGGCGCATCCGTAATGCCCGCCATCGGCGCCAGCAGAAACGGACTGGCGAGTTGATAGGGTCCAATTCTCACAGGAGGTCTGGTCAGACGCGCTGCTATGAAAAGACTGAGATTATAGAGTAAGCCTGAAGATTCGCCCGTTCTGCCGGGCGCAATTGGCAAGTCCCCTTTGTCAGTCCTTGAAGTGTTGTGTTGCACATCGCACACGGCCTTGCGCGACCCGGTAGCAGACATTCAGTTTGAATCCTGTGGCCTCAGCGGATGGCGACGCTATTGCGATTACAGCGGTAAAGTTTTCACCGAACGGCACTGGTTTTCTCGGGTCCAGGTCGCCCGCAAGGTACTCGTTCGGCTCCAGCACGCGGCTGCCGATAATTTCCTCCCATCGATCGGTAAGGGAGACGTGTATAAGCGGGTAGGGCAGCGACTGGCTCGACTTGTTTGCTATGCGCGTGTAAATCGTCAGCAATTCTTCGCTCTCATCGACACTGCCTTTGGTAGCCTCAAACTGCCAGCCTTTGATGTCCCATGCGGGTGTCACCGGCTTGCCCATTGCTCGATAGATCGGTCCAATCGTATGGTTGAAGGCGCCGTATGTCGCCAGTGACTGCCGGGACTGGTGCATGATCTGCCCAACCAGGAGCAAGCCCAAGAGGACGACGCTGACAATCACGGTGTAGCTGGGCGGATCGCCGACCCGTCTGCCGCCGCGGATCTTGCCCCGGCCCCTGTTCAGCGAGTAGGTGTCTTCCAGCTGTCCCGGGCTCTTGAATTCGCTGTCAGGACTGTCGAGCTTTCGATGCTCTTCGTGCAACGCGCTGCGGACCGTCTCGCCCTCCATGATGATCGTCTCGACCATCGGAGAGTCTTCGTTGAAAATTAGGCTAACGTTCTGGCTCTCGATCTTTGCCGAGGCAAATACGTCCAGTGTCTGGGTTGCCCGGAGTAGCTCCTCGTCAATCTGCTGATTGATCGTCATTTCCTCCTCGGTCTGAGGGGGTACGACTTGTTCAGGCCTCCCGGGCTCGATGTCTTCTTCAGTTTGGTCACCTTGTTCGTCATTGCTGTCCCAGGCCTCATCGACGTCATCGCCCGCAAGGGCTGTTGCCGCCGCGGAAATTTGCGCTTCAAATTCTCCGGACGACTCGAGCGTCGCTAAAACATCTTCTTCTTCGACAGCCGACTCCTCCAGGTCCGTTTCCCTCTCCGGTTGTGGCGCTTCAGTTTCTTCCCCTTCGGCTGCGGCCTCACTATCGATCTCCCCGTCTGGCTCACCCTCAACCGTGTCCGGAAGTTCGCTGGCCTCGTCTTCATCGTCAGCAAGTTCATGACTTCCTGTGACTTCCAGTCCCAGTGCCTTGAGAAGCTCTACGCAATCATCGGGTTCGCTCAAGTTGAGGTCGGCCTGTGCCTCATCAAACGCGGATGTGTCCTGAGCGGCTTCGCGATCGCTGGCCCGTCGTTTCGGCGTCTCTGGTTCGACCAGAAACGGCAGCTCGTCGAGGTCGTCTTCGTCTCCAAACTCGTCGGGAAGCACCGTGCTGTCGTCGTAACGACGTTCACCTGACTCTAATGGCGGCAGAGCATCTTCCGTCTCCGGGAAGTCGAGGGATTCCTGCGCGTCGGAAACGGGTTCCGGTAAGTCATCATGCCGGCCGTGAAGCACCGGTCTTCCGGATGCTTCTTCGTCTAGGTCACCCCCAATCATAAAGCGCGGAGAGCTTGTGTCGTCCGTCTCGCCCTCGCCACCCGATTCCGGGACCAACTCATCCTCGTCGTCTTCATCCAATACAAGCCACTCGACGCCCGTGTCCTCGATTCTGACTTCAGGGCCGTCAAGGTTGTCGAGTGTGTCGAGGAGCTCCTTGTTACGGTCCATCTTGAAGTCGTCGGGCGCAGTCGATTGCTCCACTGCCTGATCTTCCGATTCGGCCTCATGCTCGTCGTCCTCGGCGATGTGCTCAAGCGCGTTGAAGGCATTACCGCAACCACCGCATCGCACGCGCCCGTCCGCCTGTTGCAGCACCTTGGTGCTTACACGAAACGTTGTTTGGCAATCAGGGCATTGCGTAAACATGCCGGTCACTCAAATCCTCTTGCCGACCAGATGAACCCGGGTCTGGTCTGTCGTTGGTAACTCAAAAGCGATCCTCTCGCGATAGGCGTGGATGGCGCTCCCGGCCCGTTCGGCAAGAATACCGGAAAGCGCCAGTGAGCCATCGGAAACCACTCTGTAGCCGATCTCCCGGGCATCTTGTACCAGGGGATCAGCAAGTCTGTTCGCGCTAACAATATCAACTGCTCCGCTGAACTTCGCTACGTCCTGTGTCACAAACAGCCTATCCGCAACGCCGTTTTTTTGCGCATATTCCGTCGTCGCTATAGTGGCTGGCGAATTGATCAATTCCGTCAAAGTCCGAGTCGCTTTTCCAGGTAATGAATGTCGGTACCGCCTGCCTGAAACGCCGAATGCTGAAAAATTTCCTGATGCAGCGGCACATTCGTCTTGATGCCTTCGATAACTATCTCTGTCAACGCGTTTTTCATGCGCGCGATTGCGGTCGGACGGTCGTCGCCATGTGCAATGACCTTGCCGATCATCGAATCGTAATAAGGCGGCACCTTGTATCCGCTATAGATATGGCTATCTACCCGGATACCGGGCCCGCCCGGTGCATGCCAAAGCGGTATGAGTCCGGGCGACGGCATGAATGTCTTGGGGTCCTCGGCGTTGATGCGACACTCGATTGCGTGCCCGCGCAACTCAATGTCGTCCTGCGTGAAGCTCAACGCTTCGCCGCTTGCAATACGCAGCTGTTCTTTAACGATGTCGATTCCGGTTATCATTTCAGTGACGGGATGCTCGACCTGCAGCCGGGTATTCATTTCAATGAAATAAAACTCGTTGTCCTGATACAGGAACTCAAAAGTGCCGGCGCTTCGGTAACCGAGCTCCCGGCAGGCGCGAACACAACGCTCGCCGATACCTGCGCGTTGTTCGGCCGTAATTCCCGGTGCCGGCGCTTCTTCGACAACTTTCTGATGTCGGCGTTGCATCGAGCAGTCCCGCTCTCCCAGATGTACCGCGTTGCCGTGACTATCGGCCAGCACCTGGACTTCGATGTGGCGCGGGCGCTCCAGAAATTTCTCCATATAAACGACGTCATTGTCGAATGCCGCGCGAGCCTCTGCCTGAGTGACGCTAATGGCGCCAGGCAGCGATGCTTCCGAATGCACGACGCGCATGCCCCGGCCGCCACCGCCGCCGGATGCCTTGATGATGATCGGGTAGCCGAGCTCGCGCGCCATGCGGAGATTTTCATCCGCATTATCGCCGAGCGGGCCGTCGGATCCTGGCACACAGGGTACACCCGCCGACTTCATCGCCTGGATGGCAGATATCTTGTCGCCCATCAGTCTGATCGACTCGGCCCGCGGTCCGATAAACACGAAACCACTCGACTCAACGCGTTCGGCAAAATCTGCATTCTCCGAGAGAAAACCGTATCCGGGATGTATGGCTACCGCATCGGTAACCTCGGCTGCGCTGATGATCGCCGGCATATTGAGATAGCTCTCTGCCGATGCGGGCGGTCCGATGCACACGGTCTCGTCGGCAAGCAACACGTGTTTGAGATTGTTATCTGCCGTCGAGTGCACGGCGACGGTTTTGATATCCATCTCGTGGCATGCGCGCAGGATACGCAGGGCGATTTCGCCGCGATTAGCTATTACGACCTTTTCCAGCATGGCGATGTCGGTCGACTACTCGGGATGTCGCTGATCGATGACGAACAGTATCTGCCCGTATTCGACGGGATCGCCGCTTTGCACCCGAATCGACTTCACGGTCCCTGACACTTCGGCCTCGATTTGATTCATCATCTTCATCGCTTCGACGATACAAAGTGTGTCGCCTTCGTTGACATGATCGCCAACCTGGACAAACGGTGGCGATCCGGGCGAAGACGCGGCATAAAACGTCCCGACCATTGGCGCGGTTACTGCATATCCGTCGGAGTCATCCGCTGCCGCGGGGGCCGCTGCGGTAGCAGGCGGAGCTGCGGGCGTCGCCTCCGGCACCGGTGCGGCAAATGCCGGTGCTACGTAGGCAGGTGCAGGTGCGGCTACGCTCGGCGCATTACGGGTAATGCGAACCGATTCTTCACCTTCGGTGATCTCGATCTCCGAGATGCCGGACTCGTCCAACAGTTCAATTAGTTTTTTTACTTTTCGAATGTCCATTATTTTCCCTCGGCATCCTCCAGCTGACAGGAAGCAGCTTTGAGCGCAAGTTCGTAACCGTAAGCGCCGAGGCCGAATAGACAACCTGCGGCAATGTCGCTGAAATAGCTGTTGTGTCGAAAATCCTCGCGGGCAAACACGTTGCTCAGGTGAATTTCGATGAATGGAATTCTGACGGCCAAGAGCGCGTCGCGCATCGCAATGCTCGTATGCGTAAACGCGCCGGGGTTCAGCAGGATGAAATCCGTTTTGTCGGTTGCGGCCTGCTGTATGCGATCGACGATCTCGTGCTCAGCATTGCTTTGAAAGCACTGCAAGCTATGGCCGAGTTCGACGGCGAGATCCGCCAGACGGCTTTCGACGTCAGCCAGGTTGGTGTCGCCGTAGACGCCCGGTTCGCGGCTGCCAAGAAGATTCAGGTTGGGTCCGTTTATCAGCAAAAGGCTTGGCATTTCTTCGTGACCAGTACCAGTTAGCCGAAGATGGCAACAATTCTAACCTCTTTCATGGTAGATGGCGCAAGATTAGCGACAAGTTGTGAGCAGCGAATTGCCGGAGCGGTGGTTTTCGTGGCGTTCTAAAGGCCTTTCAGGGCAGACCTGGCGCCGTCGAGGTCCAGTTCACCGCTCTGCAACTTGTCGAAAACTTCGACGATGAGCCTCACCTGGTCTTCGACGATCTCCCCGATGTGCGTGTTGATGAGGCGTCCGTCAGGCGCGACGATCATCGTAAACGGCAGCCCGATGAAATCGATCCCCGTCGCCTCCGCGGCGGCCATGGCAGCTTCCTGCCCGACGAGTATCGGGTAATTGAACTCGGCGGTTTCCGCGTACTGCGTTACCTGTTCCACGAAGTCGACCGCGACACCGATCACCTGCAAATTGTTTCCCGCGTGTTCGGCCTGCGTTTTTTTCAGCAGCGGGATTTCGCGACGACACGGCGCACACCATGTTGCCCAGAAGTTGACCAGACGCGCTTTGCCGGCCCACTCTGATAACTGGTGAGGGTTGCCGTCGAGATCCGGAAGCGTAAACGTAACGGGATCGCCGGCGACCGGGTCGGGCGCGACCGGCAGGGCATCCTCCACGAACCGGTCGTAGAGAAAATATCCGAGAGCGGCAGATGCGACTAACAGACCCGCCACCGCTATGTGCCTTTTCATTCTTGAGCCCGTGTCGTTTGTGCCGTGATTGCGTCCGCAGTACCAAGTGCGAGGCGTACGTGCGCGGCGAAGTCCTTCGCCTTCATGTATCCGACCACTTCATAACCATTTCGTTGCAGTCCGTCTTTGCCGAAGAAGACGATCGTTGGCGGCCCGAAGACACCGAATCGCTTCAGGAGGGCCTGGTCTTCCTCATCGTTGGCAGTGACATCCGCCTGCAGCAGTATCGTGTCGGACAGTGCTGCCTGCACCGTCGCATCGGTGAATGTGTAATTCTCCATCTCCAGGCAGGAAACGCACCAGTCGGCATAGAAATCAAGCATCGCTGTCTTCCCCTGACTGGCTGCTTGCGCGAGCGCCCGATCAAGGTCGTCGACGGTCTTGATTCTGCGAAACTCGAGTCCGCGATGCTCTGCCACGCCAAGTTGCCCCGAAGGGGCCAGACCTGACAAGGGTTGCAGCATGCTGTGCCCGCCAGCCAGCGAGCCAAGCAGCAGCACGGCGCCGTATATGACCGCCAGGAGACCGAAGCCCTTGCCGAGTTTCTGCGCGCCGCCTGATTCGGGCGTGAGCGTGGTCAGTCCACCGAGATAGACGCCCCCCATGAATATCAGCACGCCCCAGAGCGCCAGCGTTATGGTGCCGGGCAGAACGCGGGACATCATCCAGATTGCAAGACCCAGCATCATGAAGCCGAAAGTGCTTTTGACGGCTTCCATCCAGGGTCCCGCTTTCGGGATCAGCTTGCCTGCCGATGCGCCGACCAGCAGCAGTGGCGTCCCCATGCCGAGGCTCATTGCGAAAAGAGCGGTGCCACCGCGCAGCATATCTCCGGACTGGGCCATGACGGTCAGGGCAGCAATCAGCGCTGGTGCAACGCAGGCAGTAACGATCAGCGCAGACAGTGCACCCATCACGAACGCGCCAATAGCCGTGCCGGTCTTCTGGCTGCCGCTGATATTCGCAAGGCGGCTCTGGATGCCCGACGGCATCTGCAGTTCAAACAGCCCGAACATGCCGAGCGCGAGCACTACAAAAAGTCCCGAAAACAATGTCAGAACCCATGGCTGATTGAAAACCGCCTGCAACTGCAGGCCGATAGCCGCCGCCGCGACGCCGGCGGCTGTGTAGACCAGCGCCATGCCCATCACATAGGTAAATGCCAGCGACAAGCCTCTCGCCGTACTTATGTTTTCGCCTTCGCCTGCGATGATCCCTGAAAGGATCGGTACCATCGGCAACACGCAGGGCGTAAACGCGAGTAGCAGGCCCGCGCCGAAAAAGGTGGCGATAACCACCCACAAATTGGCCGTGCCGATCAACTCGGCAAGCTTTGCCTGCTCCGAAACCGGCGGCGCGCGATCGCTGATGGCGGCCAGTGCCGAGACAGAGGTTGCCGTCGGCAGTGTCACACTCAGAGTCCGTGTTGTCGGCGGGTAGCAGATGCCGCCGTCCGCACAGCCCTGGTACGTCAGGTCGATTTCGAGGTCCATTGCCGCCGGTGTCGCGCGTACCAAAGGCAGCTTGCCGAAGACATCGTTGTGATACACCTCCATGTCGCCGAAGTACTCATCGTTCTTCATTTCGCCGGCAGGTAATTCCATTCTGCCGAGCTGAACGCGGTCGGACTGAGTCGCAGCAGATATCTTGTCCTTATAAAGGTAATAGCCAGCGGCGACCTGTATCGATACTTCGATCGTGTTGCCGTCCAGAGGAATAAGCATTGGCTTGAATGCTTCGTCAACCGGCAGGAAATCACCTGGTGCCTTGCCGAACGAGCTGCCGAATATCAGTTTGTCAGGCTTGTTTGCCTGGACGGTGTTCGCTGCCACCAACCTGACCGGCTCGGTCCAGGTCTGCGGCGGATAGCAGATGCCGAGATCCGCGCAGCCCTGTGACTTCAGTACGAGCTCCATCGACGCTGGCCGTTCACCCTCGACGGAATACGGCAGGCGGACAAAAAAACGGCCGCGATAAATTTGCTGGGCACCGAAGAACTCATCCTCGTGCATTTCGCCTTCGGGCATCTCGGCCGCACCAAGGACGATGGCCGGCGTGCTGCTGGCATAGGACATTTTCTGACGATAGAGGTAATAGCCGTCCTCGATCGCCCAGTCGATCTCGAGCGCATCGCCTGTATCGGTCACCGCATATCGATAGGCGGCCTCTGGTCTCAGGATGTCCTCTTCACCCAATGCGAAGACGGAAATAGCGGGCAGAAGCAAGAAAAGGCTGCCTAGCACGGTCGGGAATCGACGGGTCTTTGTGGTCAAGTGAACGGGTCTCTTTGATCGGGCGTTGAACTCAATGAATTGACCTCAAGAAGGGCTGGTTTGTTACCGATTATGTGAACTGCGATCCCACAACGGACACGCAGGATACCGGCCGATGGCCTGCCTGTCATTGAACCAGGTCGATATTTGTCGCCGGACGCCTTGCGGGCCTTGAATTTTGCGTGACCGGCCCTATGATTAGCACTCCCTGAGGCAGAGTGCTAATAGCCTCTTGCCTCGAAAGCCGTAAAGTCGGTTAATAATCAATACTTTAGAGGAGATACAAACGATGAAGATTCGTCCGCTTCATGATCGAGTCATCGTAAAGCGCATGGAAGAAGAGCGCACGTCCCCAGGCGGTATCGTCATTCCCGACGCCGCGGCCGAAAAGCCAATCAAGGGTGAAGTCATTGCCGTCGGCAATGGCAAGATCCTGGAATCTGGCGAAGTTCGTGCGCTGGACATCAAGGCTGGCGATAAGGTGCTGTTTGGCAAGTACTCAGGCACCGAAGTCAAAGTTGACGGTGAAGAGCTTCTGGTGATGAAAGAAGACGACATCATGGCCGTCATTGAAGGCTAAACGTCTCCATGCAACAGAAATTCAGAATTTAAGAGGATATTTAAATGGCTGCTAAAGAAGTTCGTTTCAGCGACGACGCACGCCAGCAGATGTTTGCAGGTGTAAACATCCTGGCGAATGCGGTAAAAGTGACCCTCGGTCCCAAAGGTCGCAACGTAGTGCTCGACAAGAGCTTTGGCGCACCCACTGTCACGAAAGACGGTGTGTCTGTCGCCAAGGAGATCGAGTTGGAAAACAAGTTCGAAAACATGGGCGCGCAGATGTTAAAGGAAGTTGCTTCCCACACGTCTGATGTTGCAGGTGACGGAACGACGACCGCAACAGTGGTTGCTCAGGCCGTTCTGCGTGAAGGCCTGAAATCCGTTGCTGCCGGCATGAACCCGATGGATCTGAAACGCGGCATCGATAAAGCAACGATTGCAATTGTTAAAGAGCTCGAGACAATGTCGAAGCCCTGCGAAGACGACAAGTCAATCGCTCAGGTTGGCAGCATTTCGGCTAACGCAGATACGGAGATCGGCGAAGTCATTTCCGAGGCAATGCAGAAGGTCGGAAAAGAAGGCGTCATCACAGTTGAGGAAGGACAAGGACTGGCCAATGAACTGGATGTTGTGGAAGGCATGCAGTTCGATCGCGGTTACCTTTCTCCATACTTCATCAATAACCAAGAGAGTCAGTCCGTAGAACTTGAAGACCCGTACGTGCTCTTACATGACAAGAAGGTCTCGAACATACGGGATCTTTTGCCGGTCCTTGAAAGCGTTGCCAAATCTGGCCGTCCGCTCCTGATTATTGCAGAAGACGTCGAAGGCGAAGCCCTGGCGACGCTCGTTGTCAACAACATTCGCGGCATCGTGAAAGTTGCGGCTGTTAAAGCGCCTGGTTTCGGCGATCGCCGCAAGGCCATGCTGCAGGACATCGCGGTCCTGACCGGTGGCAACGTAATTTCCGAGGAAGTTGGTTTGTCGCTCGAGAAGACTTCACTGGATGATCTTGGCGAAG
>Ga0255053_10000648_pt1 | contig 19274 bp, 19 predicted proteins | sample JV7_2_22_MG_FD_188635 | JGI IMG/M metagenome (GOLD analysis project Ga0255053, IMG submission 188635) | Seawater microbial communities from Jervis Inlet, British Columbia, Canada - JV7_2_22 | ecosystem: Environmental > Aquatic > Marine > Inlet | place: Canada: British Columbia | collected...
AATAGTGCCTCTAACGAAGTGTTGTTGAGCTTGTTCAGCTCCTCAAAAGTCATCCCCAGGGCAATGAACTGACGGATATACTTCTTTACTGTGTTGCGGCTGCAACCACTCTTTTCACTGATGGTTTTCTTGCTTACACCTTCAGTGTACATTCGAATAATAAGTCTAACTTTTTTCATGTGCGTTAAATGATTTGACATAAATGATTGATAAATAGTAACATGACTACTGTAATCATTTATGCGCTAATCAGCACAAGAAAAGTCCTTTACTGGGTGGTCAATTTATCCTGGCGAGAGGTGGTCCCTTTAAAATGGCGGGGTGGTCAATTTACTCCGGCGTGGGCATGGTCCATCGAAATTGGCTAGATGGGGTCTCTTTGTTCGTTTTTTCCATTGGGTTCTCTCTGTTTTGGGTATTATGAATCATTTATTCTGGCTTTGAATTAAGCCATAATGGCAATTTTCTGGTTTTAAGCGACTCGGTATTTCGGGAGAACTTTATTTTTAGTCTCTGCTATCGAAATCATTTGATTCTCCGATTTAAACATATGAAAAAATTGCCCATGATAGGATTCTACCATATCCGTATTTCATGGTATTTCTCATAATTATATAGGGATTTCAGTATTTCATGGTACTATTTCACAATCCATTTTCATCTACCTTGTATTTAACTCAAAACTCCATTGTGTCATATAACATATATACTCTAATAAATTACAAGTTTTCAAGCCACTTTTTTAGTGGAGCTATTATTATTTTTCTCTCTAGGATCAAGACAAACATGATCTGATGTATAGGGGGTCTTATTTCTTACAACGCTGAAAACAATGCGTAAAAGTTTGTTCGATACATTATTCATTATCAAATAATGAGGCTTTCCTTCTAGCTGTTTCTTCTGGTAGTAGAGTCTAAATTCTTTATTGTTCTTTACTACTGCTTTTGCACCCATATATAGCAACGATTTAAGCTTTTTATCTGCATGGGGACTTGTCTTTGATTTCCCTACCATCTTCCCGGATTTATTTGGAAAGGGACATACACCTGCGTAGGAAGCTGCTTTTCGATGCGTATCAATGGTTTTAAAGTTGCCAGTCTTGATTAACAGGTCCGTAGCAATGACCGGTCCTATTCCAAAGACGCTCTTAGCAAGTTCATAATTCTCATTCAGGTCCTGGTTCGCCTTAATCAATGCCTCTATCTCATCTTCTATGGAAGTTATTTCATTATCCAGGCTGGAAAATACAGCATGTATGTGATTATGAACACTGATACTCTGCATGGGAAGATGTCCTCTTCCTGTATCAACAGTTCGCAGAGCCCGCCTTTGCTTTACCAGCTGATTACGAAGAGTATAGAGCTGTTTTATTTCTGCAATATTCTCTTCGGCATATTCAGCGTATTCCAATTTGTCAGAGAATCGCTCTCCATACTCCCGGATCCGCTTTGAGTCCAATGGATCTGATTTGCCCTTTAACAGACCCAGGCTATGCTTGATTGTATACCCAGGAACCAAGGCGATAGAGATATTCATCTGGTTACACAGATATACCAGAATATCTCCATAGACTCCAGTATGCTCTGCACACAGGATGCTATCCTCTGAAACAGAAGACAAAAATCTTGATATGGATACTACTGCGTTTTTCACTTCCCGGTTCTTTTCCTTTCCCTTTGCATCAATAAAGCTTACGTCAAACTTTTCTTTTGATAAATCAATTCCATATACTTGCATAATACATTTAGTTTATGCTCCGTATTGAGTGGCTAAAATCGTGATAATGGGTTCTACCCTAAATACTCTCTGGCTATAACTCAATGATCTGCTGTGCTTAATATATGTTTTAGGTTCTACCTATCATTCTACTAAAGTTAGGCGCAGCAGATGGAGCTTTTGTCAGAATAAATATCACAATAATTCCTTGTCATTACAGTTGAGTTTGGTCTATCGGCAAACTAACGATATTTTAATGAAAAAGAATTCAATATATCTGATGTTGAGCGGTTCTAAGATTACGTTACTAATCTGTGGAATTACTATGGCAATGTTTCTTGGCTGTGAAGGTCCTGAAGGTCCTGAAGGTCCTGCTGGTGAACAGGGTGATGCGGGTCTGCAGGGAGCTGCTGGAAACTCATGCACTGTTGTCGATAATGGTGATGGTAGTTTTACTATGACCTGTGATGGTGTTGGGATCACATTAGGGGAAACGGAAGAGCCCAGCTCTTATACGAATGCTGATATGGTTCGCGGCGGACAGCTCTATGATAAATATTGGAAAGTGACTGATGGGGATCCGCCAACTGGCGAGCACCTTCTTTATCCGTCATTTGGTCAGAAAAACGGTGGGGATACCTGGCGCTGCAAGGAATGTCATGGATGGGACTACATTGGGAAAGACGGTCGCTATAGTAGCGGTAGTCACTACACAGGAATACAGGGCCTATTCCCTGCATCAATGTCCCTCTGGCGAGCATATTTGACTATTAAAGCAGACCATGGATATAGTGCTTCAGATTTGACTGATACTGATATTTGGGATCTGGTGAAGTTTTACCGTGAAGGATTAATCGATATAAGCATTATTTATCCCGGGGATGGTACATTCACTGGCGATGTGGACCTGGGAGGCCTCCTTTTCAACAATGGTGTACCCGGATCTGAATCAGGCGCAACAAAAACCAATGGTTCTTGTAGTTCCTGTCATGGAACAGACGGGACCACTGAGATAGTGGCCGGTTATGACGCCTTTCCTGGTTATTTATCAAATGAAAATCCCCAGGAATTTTTGCATAAAGTACGATTTGGCCATCCTGGAACGTTAATGCCTGCATCAGAAAGCATCAATGGCGCGCTTCTTAATGTTTCGAATCTTTCTGCATATTCACAGACATTATCTCCTGTACTTTGGTCTACCACGAGCGCATCACAGGGAGGTCAACTCTACGATAAATATTGGGTTGTTACAGGTGGTGCTGCACCCACTGGAGAACATAGTTTATATCCAGCAAATGGAGCAAAAACTGGAAATACCACATGGCGGTGTAAAGAATGCCATGGGTGGGATTACATTGGAAAAGAAGGTCGTTATAGCGGCGGTAGTCATTACACGGGTATTGCTGGACTCTATCCACTTACCAGGACTAAATGGCAAGCATATGAGAATATTAAAGATGACCATGGATATGATGGCGAATTGGACGATGCCGCTATTTGGGATCTTGTTGCATTCTTAGACGCGGGTATGTATGACATGAATTTCATTCTTAATGCTGATGGAACTTTTAGAGGTAATGCTGTTGCAGGTCAGACCTTGTATGAAAACGGCATTGGAGGGGGTGCGTCCTGCGCTGTATGTCATGGAACCGATGGATTGACAGAAGTAGTTGCTGGGTTCACTGATTTTCCGGGCTTTTTGTCAAATGACAATCCTCAGGAATTTGCACACAAGGCGTTTTTTGGCCATCCTGGAACCATCATGGTAAAAACATATGATTTTGGTGCAACACTGCAGAATGTTTCAGATCTTTCTGCATGGGCTCAAACACTTCCTCAGAACTGATTGTCCTGAGCATTTAAATGATGCCAGCCTGGACTGCGTAATGAACTAAAGATATTGCGCTCTTTGTCTGTAACTTTTGCATGATATTTTTCCGGTGAGTTTCCACTGTTCTTACGCTGATAAATAATTTGTCGGCAATCTCAAGGTTGCTCTTATCTTCAGCAATTAATTTTACGATCTCCAACTCACGTTTGGTTAAAGGAATATCCCCTATTGTCTTGATAAATCTTGATTCAGATTCACCGTTAACTTTTGTACTATTTTGTTCTTTCTGGTAATCCTCAGTATTATGATACGCTATACAGATCATTCCCGATATCCTGTTGTTATTGTTATACAATAAGGAACCGGAAAACAAAACTGGTATAGCAATGTTCTTTTTCGTATAGTAGGTGTTATATACATTATGGTCATGCCCATTCATGATTGATTTAATAGTATTATCCATCTTGGCCTGAAAAGTTTCAGGGCCTGCTTGTGATAAAACACTTCCAATATGCTGTCCAATAATTTCAGTTTCCTGGTATTCTAAAAGATCAAGTGTTGCTTGATTAACAATTTTTATATTACCTGCGCTATCGGTAATAATCAAAGTATCAACCATTCTGTTGAGAATACTGTTGAAATATTCACGGGATATTGTTGTTTTTTCCAAAATCCCGATCATGGAATTAAAGGAATTGGCTAGATATTCGATTTCATCATTGGTATTCACTTCAGCTTTAATGGACAGATTTCCTCCAGATACCTTTTGTGCCGTTAGGATCAATTGTTTCAAAGGCCCGGTGATCGCCCTCACATAAAAAAAACCACCAATCACTAAACAAAAACTAATAAACAATCCCATTATAATAAGTAATCTACTGGCTTTAATATTTGTTGCTTGATTTATTTGAATACGTTCTTTCATTTCCTCTTCTTCAGCTAGAAGGGCGTCATCCATAATACCTATTGTCCTGTCCGCAATTGCGTCCATTTCCTCCATCATAACAGCACCTTCAGGATGTCCAATTGGATTTTCAAATTGAAAAATATCCCGTGCGATAGCTTCCAATTCAGTCAGGTTACTTTCAAACTTAAATAATAATATTTGTTCGCGATTTTCCCAGGAAAACTCACGGCACACATCAATTTGTGCCTTAACTTCTTTTATCAATCGTTCAAAATGTAATTTTTCAACCTGATTACCATGAATCAGGTAATCATTTGCAGGCATCAGTAGTTGTTGAAAATTTAACTTCAGGTTCTGAATTGCAGCATGTTTGATAGATTCATCCAGTATTTCATTAGATATGCCCTCCAGCTGATTAATACTTTTTATCGACACAATAGAAATAAGTGATATCAGCATTACTATTGCTATTATTCCAACCAATAACTTACCGAAAATATTTAGTTTTATTACCTGTCGAATGCTTTTCCGCCCCATTATTTCTGCTACTGATTAGCTCTTAAAAGTCAATAAAGCGATTAATATACTAAATCACTAGCGTTGCGTTGTTTTTAACATAAGTTCTTTGAAATCCTTGATATATCTTCGTTTGCTGAGTTTTAAGTCAAGCAATGATTTGAAATCCTTTTTTTGCTTTCTTGAGCAAAACTCTAGCTATGAATCAAGGCAAAATGGTTTTTGCTCAGTTGATGGAATTTGCTCCATATCATGTGTTTAAGTATTGTGTCAAGCGATATGATGGTGATTACAAAGTTCAGGATTTCACATGTTGGAAGCAGTTCCTTTGTATGGCCTTCGGTCAGCTTACCCATCGTGAAAGCCTCAGTGACACGGCCCTTTGTCTCAAATTGCAGAAAGATAAGCTTTATCACCTCGGGATTGGTAAACCTTTTCATAAGTCGACGATATCCAGAGCAAATGAAACCAGGGATTGGAAAATCCATAGGGACTTTGCCCTTAAGCTTATCGAGCAGGCTAAAGTGTTGTATGCTGGTGTTAATCAATTGGACCTTAAGCTTAAAGGCGCCATATATGCTCTTGACTCAACCATCGTTGATCTTTGCATCACCACATTCTGGTGGGCTACTTTCAGAACGACAAAATCGGCAATTAAGATGCATACCTTGTTGGATCTGAAAACGTCAATACCTGAATACATTTTCATAACAGAAGGAACTGTGCATGATATAAATATCTTAGACCACGTTGACCTTCCCGGTGGTAGTTATCTGGTAATGGATCGCGCGTATGTGGATTATGAAAGACTTTATAATCTATCAAAACGCCATGTCAACTTTGTTGTCAGGGCCAAAAGAAACATTGACTGCAAGATCCTGGACAGTGGCACTCCTGATGAAGAAGCAGGAATCATCAATGATGATGCTATAGTTTTGACAGGGAACACTACCTCTAAACGGTATCCAGATTACCTCAGAATGGTACGGTTTTACGACCATGACACTGAAAGGACCTTCATTTTTCTGACGAACAACTTTAAACTATCAGCAACTACGATTGCAGAACTTTACAAATCAAGATGGGGTATTGAGCTGTTTTTCAAATGGATAAAACAGCATCTGAAAATCAAATCATTCTGGGGACAAAGTGAAAACGCTGTCAAAACCCAGATTTGGATAGCCATCTCTTCCTATGTGATTGTTGCCATTGCAAAGAAAAGGCTTGATCTGCAATACTCACTGTATGAAATCCTGCAACTCATAAGCCTGGCTCCCTAGGACCGAACACCAATAAAAAACTTCTTTGAAAGCGCAGAATATCAAAATGTCAAAGAACAAAATTATAATCAGTTGAAACTCTTTTAACAAAGACGCAACGCTAGTGAGTGCAACTATATAATCATCTTAAGGTTTTGCATACCAAAGCAATCGAGCTTCAGAATAGCAGTACAGAATATAAAATAGAATTGCAAAATTTTGATAATTCTGAATTATTAAGAAAAGCACTGGCCAAGGGTGAAATTACTTTGCTTGATTATATTCTCGAGCTTTCATATTATTATGAAAGTGTGAATAAATTGCTTGAATTAGAGAGAGATATGAACATATCCTTGGCTGAGTTGGATCAATACTTATGATAGAAAAAAATAACAAATACGAAAACAAAACCATGTGGGTGGGATTGTTAACCGCTTTCACAATGGTGGTAGAAATCATTTTTGGAATTACTGGTAACTGTTCCAATTTGAATACTATCTCCTCAACCTTATGGTTGTGAGCTATGGTCTTAAAACATATATCTGATACCCAGGATTAATTTTGCTTTTTGATTCATTAAATGATTATCCGTCTTTTGGTATACTGGAAACTGGATAAGGCCTTCAAGCACCAGTGATGAATGAATAAAGGACATACCTGGCGAGATAAAAAGGATTTCGGGCCCAGTTGTGACCCTGTCGCTATAGTTAACCTCATGGGTATAGTTGAATTCCAAAACAGGTGATAATACACTGCTTGTATTATTTTTAAAAGGGAAAAACACAGATATGGCTGTATTCAACTCAAAAATGTCGTTGTCATTCGTTTCTGACCGGCCGCTCAAATCCGAAAAAGTATAGGAAGAGGAGAGATCAATAGCCCAGAACCGGGGGCGATACGAGATATTTATTCCAACCTCAGGATTCCAGGTTCTACTACTGATCCCAACAGTACCTACAGGGATATTGGATGCTATATGAGGTGCAATACCGAATACATAACTAGGTGTGTTTATACGGTATAATTTAAATTTAGAAAGCAGGTATACATCGCCAATTCCGCCTTTATGTGTATGATCCATACTATTTGTCTTATTTACATACATACCTCTGGTCATCAAGGTGAATTTTGGAGTAACACCATACGCTACCACAAAAGGAACCATATGGCTTGTTGTGGTCATAGAGGAATTATGCATTTCCATGTACCGGTATTGCATTCTCATTATCCACCTGTTCTGGGCGGGTGTTAATCCGGCATCAACGCTGATCCCTCCTGCCAGAATCCTGCCTAATGGGAGGCAAAAAAACAATATTAGCAGGATCCATGATTTCGCTTTCATACTTGCTTATTCTTTCATCTCCCTCTCCAGTGTGAAGTTTGCCTTTTTCACTCTTTTCTCAAGTTCTTCCACTCTGAATATTGAATCCTGTAATACCACAATTTTCAACTCCTGCTTGTACCAGTTTGCTTTCGAATATTTGACAGAAGGTATTTTGTTTACCTGCTTTTCCAATCCCCCTTCACAACCGGGGCAATCCATCCCGTATACTGTGTAAGTAAGCGTATCGGACTCAACAAGTAATGTTCCTGAATGATTGGTAGAAGAATCAATCCCTTGTTTGGATTGGGCTACTGTAGGGTTATATAATGAAATTACCATTATAACGACCAATAATAATCGTAATGTTTTCATGGCTACAAATTTAAGGATTTTCAGAAAATATTACTTTATTTTAATGGCACGATACGTCAGACTTCAGTAACTTCTGAGTCCTGACAGAATAGATTGTATTTATTCTGCCAAATTCTGAAGGTCGATACAGACCATTTTTTCCAAATCCCTGATGATTAATTTCCCCTGGCTAAAAGCCAATGGAGACCAGGCCTGGGATTTATTAGAATCGAAAAACGAAGCTTTTCCGAGTTCCTTGTATCCTTCGGGAGATGGCTCAATTAAATGGATATCGCCGTTCTTTCCATTTTGATTAAGTATGAGTCCATTCACCAGTATCATTGCACCCAATTCAAAATCAGGAGCCGAATCATCTTCCCACAACACCTCTCCATCCAATGTTAAACAGGTCATTTGGTTCGGATTTTTGGTATGATTGAGGTAGAGGTGGTTCTCGAATAAGAGAGCAGGATGGATTTTACTTCCCACCTGTTCAGTGAGAAACAGCTCCTTCACTATAAATTCAGATTCATCCTTTGTTATTTCCAGCATGATGGATACCGGATCATAATTCCCGTTAAAGGAACAATCGGTCAGGAAGAGCCTGTTTTCGTCAATGACAGTGGCCGGAGTTATCGTTGCAAAAGAACGAAGTCCATTATATTTCCAAAGTTCTTTCCCTGAATTGGCATCAAAAGATACCACCTCATGAATTCTTGTAGAATCCTCCCTGTTGTAGGCACTGATCATGATGACCTGATCGATTCCTCCAAAATTTGCCAAAGTTGGTGAAGCATGGTAATTAGTACCGGTGAATGGACAGCTTTTCCACACCAGTTCGCCGGAAATCTTATTGAAAGCAGTTAGACCGGCTTTTGTCCCATGGGGAGCAACAATAACCAGGTCCTGGTGAATCAGGGGGGATTGAGAGAATCCCCAGGTTGTTTCTTCTCCTTCAAATTCTTCGAGAAGAACGTGCTTCCAGATCGGTAGATGGGTGTTTTTGTCAATGCAGTATAAATGGCCATGTGGACCCACACTCCAAACATACTTTTTATCAACTGTAGGTACAGTTCTGGATCCCGGGAAAGATAACTCGCCCTTGGCCTCATAGGAATAATTCCATTTTTCTTCACCCGCGTTTAAATCAATACACCTCAGGACATCTGATTCACCAGTTTTCCGGTCTAGGATAAATACTTCGTCATCAAAGATACTGGCACCTCCATAACCCGAACCTACAGGGAGTGACCACAATTTCTTCGGACCCTTTTCTGACCAGGATCTTAAAATTTCCACTCCCCCCACAGTTGCATCTCTGTTGGGTCCCAAATATTGATTCCAGTTGGTTTGCTGGCCAGAGATTTGAACAGAACCTAAGATAGCCACCAACAAAACAATATACTTCAAACTTCTCATTTCAGTTTGATTTGAATAATCCACCACAGAAATGTGGCAGATACTGCGATCAAATATCCGTGATTTTATTCTACTGAACAGATTGTTTATTCACATTTACTTTCTGGACAGCATCCTGACGATTTTACTGCTTCTCTTTCATATTTGCAGCATCCTGGCAGCTTGTCATAGGTCTTATCGTCCGCCTTGTGAAGTTCGGTATCATGACCAGCCTTGACAATGGCCATTTGGATATTGCTACTTTCTGTTTTGTTGGAATCATATTCAACTTTAATCATCTCAGATTTCTTGTCCCATTCTGCAGAAGTTACACCATCGACTGATAATGCTGCGTTTTCTATTCTGGTTTCACACATCCCGCAGTTGCCTGCAACTTTAAATTTCTCTTTTTGTCCAGTGCTGGCTTCAACAGTCATTATACTTAATGCAAAAAGTGTTACCAAGCTTACGATCTTAACTTTCATAATCTAATAGTTTTATAATTTAATATTATGTTCTCAGCTCAAAGCTATAATTACATATTCTCTTAAGAGGTGCAACAAAGATAATAACCTCCGGAAATTAATCAAGTGCAGTAACAATCACTAAAATTCAAGAAGATTCTATGCCCTGCTGAAGATAGCATTTTGTCTGGATGTTAAGTTTCTGCAACCTTACACTGTTCTTACAAAAGATAGATATGTTCAATCAGAATCTTTATCCCAATCCCAATTAAAACCAATCCTCCAAATATCCCAACGGATTTTCCCATTCGTTTACCAAAATACTTGCCTAGTTGCAATCCAAGCAATGAAAAACCAAATGTGATTACTCCAATAATTACAACAGGTGATATTATTGGCAAATTCAAAAAGGCAAAACTTATGCCCACTGCGAAAGCATCAATACTAGTGGCAAAGGATTGCCCAATTAGCTTTACTATTTTTAATTCTGAATCTTTAACAATTTCCTTTTTCTTAATTCCTTCATAGACCATTTTAGCGCCTATCAATGACAACAGTATAAATGCGATCCAATGGTCAATTTCTATTATGTATTGTTCAATCCCAATACCAGCCAACCATCCGATTAATGGCATCAAAGCCTGGAAAAAAGCAAGGGAAAGGGAGATTAATAAAACCCTTTTGGCATTTAAATCTCTGATGGTTAACCCATTCGTTATTGAAACAGCGAACGAATCCATTGACAATCCAATTGCTATTAGTACGATCGAAAGGGTGCCCATCAATGCAAAAATAACAAAAGATAAAGTCAAGGGAGAAGTCAGAATTATCTAATTCCTCTCAAATGTCAAATAATCAATCCCACCATTGCCACCACTCACATCGATTAATTCAATTTTTATATCAGAGTGAGAAACAAAGTCCCAATCATCATTCAGATCTTCGAAATCATTTGAAAGATTAAAATGAATGTTAAAATCTAAATCATCCTGACTGTCGTCACTGCTTTCACTATCAGTAATACTCCAGGTTCCTTCATAATTGTTGGTGCCATTTTCGGCCGTAAGTTTTCCATCACTCCCAAAGGAGAAACTATATCCCGAAAAATGATGTGTTTCATCCTTCCCGGATTCCTCAAATTGCGTAATTATCCAGGAGCCTGATTCAATACTACTTTCAATCAGGTCTTGGGTTAGATTATCGTTCAAGTCGTTGTCTTTAGTGCACGAAGAGTTCAAGAATCCAGCAATAAGTATAAAAGCAACGACTAATATGGATATTACTTTTTTCATAATTATACTATTCCTTTTTCAAAAACCTGAATTCATGTGTGTCTCCCCCATTCTCAAATGAATATACAAATTCAGTATCATCAATCGTAACAACTTCAAGGGTGGAAGTCGAGAGGGAACTATGGAGGTCAGAAAAATCAGCAATACTACTAACTCCTGAAATGTGTATTGTCATTTCGTCTTCGTTAATGGAAAAATTCCCTGTTTCCTCAACAAGGGCTTGCTTACCATCAATATACCTCCTGGAGAATGTATCTCCTAATACATAGGTTTCTTCATATTCTGAAATTTTCATCTCTGAAGTTTCATCCACATCATTTCGGAAGTAACTTTTCATGTCCCAGGTTCCGGCTATGAAATCTTCAACGAGAACCTCCGAACAAGAAGACATCAGGATAATACTTGCAAATAACACTAAGGCTTTTATTTTCATTTTAATATGTTAAAATTAAGCCAAATATAGTGCTTGGAATGCCAGGGTTATTGTGACTCTGGTCACAGTTGCCTGACTATCTAGAATTTATTTTTGAACAACTATTGAATCACTGAAGCCATCACATCAAAGTTTATTGTGAATTCATCATAAATTGTATTATCAGCCAGGTCATCAAAAGACTTCCCGGCACCAAACTTTACATCATATTTTGAAGTTCTCAATAGAATACATACCTGATTTCAAGCCTTCGGTACCATTGTGTTTTCCGGTAACTTTTCGTCCGACCACGTAAGACTACTATTTTCAGAATTGGCATTATATGTCTGCGCATACATAAAGGAGAATGATAGAACAAAAGCCAAAATAACAAGTAGATAAAATTTCTTCATGATTTTAATTCTTAGTTATAAATGAAGTAAAAATAGTGAGGGGGACAAGTTGAAAACAATGAACTAGTTCAAGAAAGAGATAATTTTACATAAAAATTCGGCACGGATCCCTAAAGTACTATTCTACCTTAGAAAACCTTAAATTGCATTCTGTAGCAACCTGGGATGCACCCCTTCCCAGGCGAAGGAATCATAATACATCTTAGCCATATAACAGCATGGTAAAACTTGATCCATACTATTTCGATCATTCTGCATCGGCACCTCCCTATGAAGAAGCATTGGAGCAATTTAAACTGTATTCATTGGAATACCCAGCCAATCCTTCCTCTATCCATTCCTCAGGAAAGGAGGCTAGCCGGAAACTGCTCGAGTTGAAAATGCGGTTTTGTAACCTGTTGGACTTTAAAGACGGTCACCTTCTATTGTGCTCTTCAGCTACAGAGGCAAATAATACCATTATCGAAGGTCACAGGTTAAGATTCCCACATGGAAGAATACTCATTGCTGAGGATGTTCATGACTCCATCTGGTATGCTACCCAGAGACATAAGAAACATACGAGTGTCTTTCCCTTGAAGGAAATGGAGTATCTTTCACATGAGGTACTGACCAGGATCGTTAAGAGTGAGACTTCATTAATCTGCATCAATCAGGTATGCAACGAGACCGGGAGAATTCATCCATTGAAATCTATTGCAGAATTCTGTTCTTTAAGGAACATCAGGTTGCTGGTGGATGGGTCCCAGGCTGTTGGACACATACCCGTAAGTCTAAATAACATACCATGTGACTATTATAGTTTCTCGGCACACAAATTCGGAGGAACGCGTTCTATGGGGGGACTGCTCATTCGTGACAGGCAGTTTGAGCCGCTCCTTTCGGGAGGAAAGCAGGAATGGGATTTGCGTGCAGGAACCGAAAACCTACCAGGTCTTGCTGCTGCCCTTACAGCACTGGAAATATGCCAGTCTGACATGGATAATGAAGTGTCGCGTCTCGATCAGCTGAAAACCAGCCTGCTCCTGGAGTTAAAGAGGAGGGTCCCCGCAATGCTTGACAATACTCCAGATGCAAGCCGACCCGGATTCCTGTCCTTGAGCTTCCCGGGATTCCAGGGGAATGAAATCATCACCACACTTTCCCTGTCAGGATTTAAGATCGCCACCGGTTCGGCATGTCATGCCGACAAGCCGGAACCCTCGAGGATCATACTCGCCACCGGTCTTAATGAAAAGGAAGCTGCCGGGACTATTCGTATCAGCATGGGAAGGGGAAACACGGAAGAATCAGTTAGGGAACTTGGTCTGGTCATATTGGAACATATTCGCTCCTAGTCTATGATAGAAATGGCACCCATATATTTACAGGATCCAGATGACCTCTCTGTGGAAAATGCATATCGGAGCCTTCCCAGAGTGGGCGAAATCTCTCTTGAAATCTCCCTTTCCGGGCTCTCCTCTCAGCTGGAGAGACTTGAACATGCTGGATTTGCAGGAATGGAGATCAAGGCATTTGGTTCAGCCGAAGAAAAAATTATCATCAGGGCCTGCAAAGGAAAGCAGGGAACCTGTTTCAATACAGGGAGATTTGCCAGGTACTTGGGGACTGCCATAGCTGCCCTGGATGATGATCATCACCTGTTGTTAGCCGGTGAAGAAATGCCAGTCTGCGAAAAGACGGCCACACTTTATTCCCTGCCAACTTATAGAAATCACATTAAATGCACTGATGCTGATGTGGGACTGATAGAGAAACTTCAGACAGAATCGGAATTGTTTGACTGCGATAATTTTGAATTATCTCAGAAAAAATTGTTTGCAATGGTTCGGGAAAAAGAACCAGGGGGAGAATACACGGATCTGTTTTATCCCGGGCCTTTTAAACTCCTTGTATTAGAAGACGGAACTATTGTACACCGGGGTAGGATCAATAAAGTACTGGTACAGGACGCAAAGAAATTAATAAAGGGTGATGGTTTGTTCGGCTTCGATGGACAGGCAGGTGGACAACATGAATCATTCACTGAACTATACAAGTCCGAGGGTCCCAGGTGCCTGCTAAGGAAGTCTCAATATAACGAAATCATTAATCTTGACCATGTTTCCGACCTTTCAGCGCTCAGAACTATTTCCCGGGATCTCAGAGACAGGATGCTCCAAACCATTGAAAGCAAGAAAGATTATTTCATTCTGACAGGTAGCAACCGGGAGGACGAATTTGGATGCTGCCCGTCGGATGAGGTTACAATGGCGGATAATCTAACCAGGGATGGCATTCTGAGCGCCAGCCGTGAGTCAGCAACAGTTGATGTCTGTCCGGTTACAATATATGCATTCAGGAACGAGATAACGAGTATTGAAGGGCATCTGCGATTCAGCCAGGATCAAAACTTCAGGGATGAGGTACGGAATCGACTGAAAAAAAGCAATCGAGGATTGCTGAAGGTTGTTACCAGATGGGCGCTTTTCATTTTTGTTGCTGTTACCATCACCCTGGCAGTTATCCGTATTTCCGGTCCTTCCACCCCTTTTCAGAATAATGAGTTGTATACCCGGCTTGAAGTCTCCCGGTCAAACTGTACGGTTCTGGTCCTTTTTCATTATAGTCAGCGTTGTGATCAGTGCCTTGCCATGGAGAGATATTCAAGGGAAGTGCTGAGGGATGAATTCCCCGGGATGATGCAGAAGAAACAGATCCTGTTCAGACAGGTTGTGATGGACCTTCCAGAGAACAGAAGCATGATTAACCGGTTTGGACTGGTCACATCCACGCTGGTGATCATCAGGTTTGAAGAGATGGTTGAAGACAGCATCATGGTACTGGACCGTTCGTGGGCGCTTTTCAACAACGAAAAGGAATTTAAAAAGATGCTTTCGGAAGAGCTGCAACAGATGACAGGAAAGGAATCATGAGTGAAATCCTTATAGCTTCAGGGGCCTGTGTACTGGCAGGGATTATGACGACTTTCCATCCCTGTCCGCTTACCACGAATATCGCATCGGTATCCATGTTGATCGGATCATCTGCTCGGGGAAAGACAAGGGGACTTACCCTGTTCTTATTTATCTTCGGATATCTATTCTCCTATCTGATTTTAGCTGTGCTTTTAAGCTCAGGTGTGCTGTCAATCCCGCGGATCAGCTATCTATTGCAGGTTATGGTTAATTATTTCATAGGGCCAACACTGGTCCTGGTCGGGATGCTGCTGACCGATCTTATGAACCTGAATCGTTTATACAAAGGCCGTATCCTTTCCTATATCCGTTCAGAGAACTGGTCGGGTTTCTATGCATTTCCCTTTGGAGCTATAATAGCCCTAAGTTTCTGTCCGGCTACTGCCGCAATTTTTTTCGGGATCCTTGTGCCTCTTTCCGTGGATCATGATAAGAATATTCTTTTTCCCCTATTGTATGCCCTGGGAGCCTCCATACCGTTGATTACAATCAGTGCCTTAATGAACCAGGGAGTCAGACTAAGCAAAAATCCTCTACTGGTGAAGTATCTCCCAAAGTTCAGCGGATGGATCCTGATCATCATAGGCATCATCCTGTCTGTACAGAGGATATATCTTGCATAAGATGTGAACTGGGATCATTATGGATTCTGTCGCCTCTGTGAAAAGATAGCTAATTCATGTTGACGATGATGAACCGATCTCCAGAAAAATGAACATTTCAACCTTAAACGAAAAACACTTTGTATAAATAATGTTAAATGGGGTATCCAATCAATACCCGTGATTTTCTTTTATAATATTATCGTATGTTACAGGTTCTGTAACAACAGCCTGTTCAAGCATTCGCATAAATAAAAGCCCTCTACTGTTTGATGTTCTTCTATTGTATCTGAATACGTACTCGTCAAGGTAATAACCTAGCTTATTTTTATTCAAATAGCTCTGATGTGTTCCAAGTAGCCATCTTTTCAATAAAGAGGCAACTCGGTGCACATTAGGTAATATTTCTTCATCTTCTTCATTTACCACTGATTTTGATACTTTGTGTATGTAGCCCATTTCTTCTATTTCTGAATAGCTTGGCCATCCATCAGTAATGATAGTTGAAGATGGTTCAATGTTTCTTTCAATAAAGCTTTTCAAACTTTTACCTGATGCATCTGGGATCTTTTCCAATCTCACTCTGCCAGTTTTTCGACCTTTTACTTCGATTGCTACAGCTATTATACTTTTTCCTTCAGCTCCTCGGCCTCGCTTCCCCGGAGTTTTACCTCCAACAAAAACTTCATCAACCTCTACAGTTCCTTGCAACTTACTTCTACTGCTCGACACCATAAGCCGCCTGAATTTGTGTAACCATGTCCAAGCTGTCTGATAGCTGCCTAAGCCAAGTATTTTTTGCAAACCTTTTGCACTAACGCCATTTTTTTGAGCAACCATCCACCAAATAGCACGAAACCAAATCAACAGGGGTTTTGTAGTTTTATGAAATATCGTATTATTGGTCACTGTTGTTTCCTTATGACAATCTTGACATTCATATCTGCCTTTGCTCTTATACCAAAACCTAATCGAACCACATTGAGGACATTCAAAACCATTTGGCCATCTCAAGGAAGCCAAGTAATCAATGCAGTCCTGCTCTGTTTTAAACACTTCTTCAAATTCCATTTGATCTACTGGATATTTCATCCTGTAAAACTAAAACTTTACGGGAGACGATCAGATACCCCATTTAATGTTATATTTAACTACTTATTCTATAGGATTACTAGTATGACAATATAATGATGAAATTCAACACGAAAACCAGATACGGAATCAGGACAATGATTGAGCTCGCCATGCACTGGAATAGCAGAGGAGTATATCAAAAAGATATATCGGAAAGGCAAGGGATTTCCTTTAAATACCTTGATCAGATAATTGCATCTCTTAAGACTTCAGGCTTAATAGTAAACTCCTCAGGAAGAATGAGTGGATATATACTTTCAAAAGATCCTGAAGAAATCAGTGTCTATGATGTATATAAAGCATTTGAATATGAATTGGTAATTATTGACTGCCTTACAAGTGAAGGAATATGTAAACGCGATCGCAATTGTGCAGCAAGGGATTTTTGGAATGACCTTAACAATATTATTATAGAATACCTAGAATCAACAAAACTGATTGATCTGGCTCAGAAACAACGACAAATAAATGATAGTGCAGTCGCAAATATGTTCTACATCTAATAATAAAAGACATGAGAATAGCAGATAATGTTACAGCTCTTATAGGCAATACACCTTTAGTGAAATTAAACAATATTACAAAAGAGTTGCCTGCAAAAGTAGTCGCTAAACTTGAATACTATAATCCTGCAGGTTCAGTTAAGGACAGAATTGCAGCAGCAATGATAGAGGATGCTGAAAAACGTGGTGTATTAAAAAAAGATACGGTCATCATTGAACCAACCAGCGGTAACACAGGTATTGGTCTCGCCTTTGTGAGTGCAGCAAAAGGATACCGGCTTATACTTACCATGCCTGAAAGCATGAGTATTGAAAGAAGAAAAATATTAAAGGCTTTTGGTGCTGAATTGATACTTACACCAGCAGAAAAGGGCATGAAAGGTGCAATTGAAAAAGCTGAAGAATTAGCCAAGGAGCATGAAAAAACATTTATACCGCAACAGTTCAAAAATCCGGCTAATCCGGAAATACACAGATTAACTACGGCCGAAGAGATATGGAATGATACGGATGGAGAAGTGGATATATTGGTATCAGGAATCGGTACAGGAGGAACCATTACTGGTGTTGCTGAGGTGATAAAAAAAAGAAAACCAGACTTTAAGGCGATTGCTGTTGAGCCTATTGATTCTCCTGTTCTTTCGGGTGGAGAACCTGGGCCGCATAAAATTCAGGGTATTGGTGCTGGTTTTATCCCAGATATATTAAATACACAGATAATTGATGAAATAATCCAGGTTTCCAATGAAAATGCAATTAATACCGCCAAAAGATTAATGAGAGAGGAAGGGATCTTTTGCGGTATCTCTTCTGGTGCAGCGGTACATGCTGCTTTGGAGGTTGCAAAGAGGCTTGAGAATAAAAACAAACTAATTGTAATTGTTCTGCCAGATACCGGTGAAAGGTATTTAACGACAGCTTTGTTTGATGACTAATCTTGATCATCTGAAAAGTTAAGTTTATTAGCTTAAATTACTGTCCGGTATGAGGTAGCAGTTTCATTGAAATGGTGAAATGAATTGTTGTACAATAAGGAGGGATGGCTTATGTTTAACAGTGTCTTCAAGATTGTATACTTTTTCGAGTTCCTACTTATTACGGGTAAGAAAGGCACATACAGCCGAAGTTCGTACCCTGAAAACCATATTAGATAGGAAAACGCTGCCGGACATGGTCCTTTTAGGATTGGCAGGCATCGGAATGCTTATACCGTTGGTTTATGTCTTTTCCTCTGTCTTGGACTTCGCCGACTATGCGCTTCCTAACTGGATTGGCTGGATAGGGGTAGTGTTATTCGGTTTGGCTATCTGGTTGCTCTGGCGATCACATGCTAACTTGGGACGGAATTGGACACCTACATTGGGTATCCGTGAAGAACATAGATTAATGACAGAAGGGGTATACAAATATATCCGTCATCCTATGTATGCTGCACATTGGCTGTGGGCAATTGCCCAGGTGTTAATGCTGCACAATTGGATAGCCGGTTATTCATTCTTAATTGTCGTTGTGCCGCATTATCTAATGAGGGTGAACAATGAGGAGCAGATGATGCTCGAGCAGTTTGGAGAAGAGTACAGAGCCTATATGGAGAGAACCAGGCGGATTATCCCTCGTTTGCCGTTTGTCGGCTTATAGTACCAACTACCGCTAGGAAACCGCAATACAACTCAATTAAAGCAGTATTGGCTGATACTGCAAAAATCCGGAAAGCGACTCCTAAATCCATTGCTTAATTCGATGAAGAGGGTGAGAAAATCCAATGGTTCTGCTCAGATTGTGAATACGAGACTATCATGAGCGATTGGCAAGGATCGAGAAGTAAAAAATTCATGCTACTATTTGTACTAGTAACGAAAGGTACCCTGTAAATGCTTGATTTACAATATCTATGTTATCAAATGATCGAGGTGAGTAGATTAGGAGAAGTTACCCAAGACTATAATTACAGGATCAATAGAGGCACACCAAAAATATACTTTTATATGTATCAATTTTTGTGTTAAATTTTGTGCTAAGTAAAAATAATCCGCTTAATATCAAGGAGTTATTTAACATGTAAGCGGTCTGGACGGGACTCAAATACAATAACCTAGTTATTTTCTTTTGACCCAGGCCGTCAGAATATGTCATATGTTCTAAATAGAATTTTCAATTTTCTAGTGTTGATGGTGTTTTAAAAACACTGTTTACCT
>Ga0255053_10000653_pt1 | contig 19227 bp, 19 predicted proteins | sample JV7_2_22_MG_FD_188635 | JGI IMG/M metagenome (GOLD analysis project Ga0255053, IMG submission 188635) | Seawater microbial communities from Jervis Inlet, British Columbia, Canada - JV7_2_22 | ecosystem: Environmental > Aquatic > Marine > Inlet | place: Canada: British Columbia | collected...
AGGTCGAAGGCTGGCAGGAGCCCGGTTACTTGTCGTCGGGAGCCAGCTTGCCGAGGTCGATCGGCGGCGCGTCGCTGTTGTCACCGTTCGATCCGGCTGTCTGGTACCGGCCGAGGGCCGAGCGGCTCTTCAACTTTCACTACCGCATCGAAATCTATGTGCCGGAGGCAAAACGCAAGTGGGGCTATTACGTGCTGCCATTCAGAATGGGTGACGGGATCGTGGCGCGCGTGGATTTGAAAGCCGATCGCAAGAATGCCCGTCTGTTGGTGCTGGCGGCACACGAGGAACCGGGGATTTCAAGGCGACAGTGTGCGGAACAACTGGCCATCGAATTGACTTCGCTGAGCCAGTGGTTGACGCTCGAGAGCATTCACGTTTCACTACATAGCGACTTCGCGCGAATGCTTGCCGCGGCGTTGCCAGGGCAGTCGCAGAGCTGATATGACAGACAACGATGGCATCGAATTACTCATCACGCCGGCTATCCGGGATCTCGGCGAGTTCACGGTTCGCCGCACGCTTCCCGACAAGCGGCGCCAGCGAGTTGGTCCGTTCATCTTCTTCGACCACATGGGACCGGCTGACTTCGCCCCGGGCACGGGCGTCAACGTGCGATCGCATCCGCACATCGGACTTGCGACGGTTACTTACCTCTTCGAGGGTGAAATCCTGCACCGGGACAACCTCGGCTACGTACAGCGGATTCAGCCCGGTGCAGTCAACTGGATGACGGCGGGCCGCGGCATCGTACATTCGGAGAAGGTCACGGACGAGATCAAGGCAAGTGGACAGCGCCTGCATGGCCTGCAGATCTGGGTGGCGTTGCCACTGGAGGCAGAAGAGGCAGAGCCCGATTTTCGCCACTACCCCACGAGCGAGATTCCTTCCGTCGACGTCGATGGCGTGGACGTCCGGGTAGTCATTGGCTCGGCATTCGGTGTGACGTCACCTGTGAAGACACACAGTGAAACGCTGTACGTGGAAGTGAATCTCGAGCCCGGTCAGCAGGTGCAGATACCGGATGCGCAGGAACTCGGTCTATATGTTGTCGAAGGCTCCGTCGCTGTCTTCGATCAGTTCGTCGAGGGCGGTGCCTTTGCGGTGTTGACAGAGGATGCTACTGGAAGCGTTACAGCCGAGTCGAAGTCGAAGATCATGTTTGTCGGCGGCGACACGCTGAAGGGCGAACGCACAATCTGGTGGAATTTCGTCAGCAGTTCGAAGGAACGGCTGAATCAGGCGAAACAGGACTGGCGGGAGCGCCGCTACGACGAGGTTCCGGAGGAGCCTGACTTTATTCCGTTACCGGACCGCTGAGGCCAACAAAAACGGCGGCCAACGGCCGCCGTCTTGTTTGTACCAGGGGGGCTAGCTGCCGTCGCGTCGTCCGCCCGGATGCCTGGCACCGTCACGTTGAGCATGATGGCGCTCGCGAACAGCGGCGCGCTCTTCGTCAGACATGCCTTCCCAGCGAGTGCGCTTCTCTTCACGCATCGCCCGCCTTTGTTCATCCGACACGGAATCCCGGTGGGCGCGCATCTGCTCGCGCTTTGCCTGTCGCTCTTCCTCGGACATGGAGTCCCAGCGTCCGCGCATTTCCTCGCGTGTCGCCCGGCGTTCTTCCTCAGACATGGAGTCGCGACGTGCCCTCATCTTTTCGCGCATGGCGGCGCGCTCATCGTCGCTCATCGATTCACGTTCGGCACGCCATTCCTCGCGCTTTGCCTGGCGCTCCTGCTCGGACATGCTGTCCCGGTACGCACGCCTTTCCTCGGGTGTCAGGTTTTGGATGTCATTCAGGGACTGTGCCTGCAATCCGAGCGGCACCAGCATGACGGCGATTGCCAGGAAACGTTTGAAAGATCGTTTGGTCATCGGCTTCTGTCCTTGTTCAAGATCGGCTGAAAACGTGGCCGCAGTAAGCGGCGTCAATCACCATAACGCGACAGGCTGCCGCCGGTTGACAGCGTATTGCGTCATTTTCATGCGAATGTCCGAATTTGCCACAAAACCTGTCTAACATTTCTGAATTTGTGTATTTTGCGTGCTTTCGCGTCCACGGAATCCTATGTCGATGCCAATGCGTCTCAGTAGTCCACTGCTGCTCCTGCTGCCGCTACTGCTCGCGGCTTGCGCAACGCCGCCGGCACCTCAGCTTGCACCGGTCGGGCAGGTGATACCGGATGGCATCAGCCTCGCAGGCAGGTGGCAGTTGCGAGAGACTGAGGACGCACCCGGCGTGGGTGCACGGCAAGCCGTGGACGGTGGCATCGTGGCGTCGAGCCGCCGCGATCAGGGCCGCAGATCGCGGCAGGAAAAAGATGTCTCTTCGGTTCACGTATTCCTCGAAACGGGCAGCAGACTCAAAGTCACCCAAACGAGCTATGGCCTGTTCGTCAGCTTCGACCGTTCTGTCGTCGAGGAGTACCGTTTTCGGGAGCACCGCAGAGTCAACGTCGGTCCTATCGACGCTGATCGTGTGTCCGGCTGGGAGGACGGCCGTTATGTCATTCAAACGCTCGATACACAGGGCGCGCTACTGACGGAAACGTATGCGCTGCACGATGACGGGCAGCAACTTCTGCGTACAGCGAGTATTGTTTACAAGGAACAAGAAACCCTGACGCTGTTACAGATCTTCGATCGGCTCGAATGAAAGGCGGGCGGCGATCAATGGGGTAGCCCGGCGGGAAGAAAAGGCCAACCATAGAATCGCCGCCCGACAAGACGTCAATCGCAGGGTCGATCGCAGGGTTAATCGTCGGCAAACTCGAAACGGAAAAGATTCTGCAATCCTGCGGTGAGTTGTGGCACACCGTCGACGACCCGTGCTTTGAAGCGGAACCGGTAGACGGCATCGAGTGCGGCTTTCTCGAACATATGGCTGCTCGAGTCGACGATGAAGGCGTTTGCAACGCCGCCATCCGGACGCACGTCGAATTCGACGAGCACCCAGCCTTCGAGACCTCGGGCTTCAGCCGCCGGAGGATAAACGGGTCGCACGCGGACGATCGCAACCAGTGGACCGTCGTTGACGCGAAAGACCGTGCCGTCGTGTCGGTACCCCGGTGTTGGCGGGGCGGTCGGCGGCAGGCTGATGGCCGTCTCGTTGCCGTGGTCGTTGCGTGGTCGTGGCGCGATCGGCGGCGGCTCCTTGATGGCCTTGTCTATGGGTTCGAAGTCAATTGTCCGAATTTCCTCGGGCTCCTGGACGCGTACCGGCTTCAAGTCCCAGCGGTCCCGCGCTTCGCTGGCGGCGCCGGGCTGCATCGCGATCAATGCCTGCATGACGAAGAACAGGCAGAACGTCGCGATCGATCCCGTGACGACGGCGGATGTGTATCTGGCGATCATTGTGATGTCCTCTCATCGGTCCCGCCTGAATACCTTGAATGACGAGGTATAGTGTACATACCTCGAACCACAAAGTAACGATTGACATACCTTTTAGTTCGAGGTATCGTTGGGAACTTGTCAAACTACGGTCGGACGCATGGCACAAACCAATCCCCCCTTCATGAGCGGCGTCCCCGAACTCCTGTTGTTGAGACTGCTCGAGCAGAAAGAGATGTACGGCTACGAGCTCGTGCGCTCGGTCCGCAAGGTTACCGGTGAGGCGATTTCGCTTGGCGAAGGTGTAATCTATCCCGCGCTGCACAGCCTCGAGCGCAACGGATCCCTGAAGTCGAAGAAGAAACCGGTAGGCGGCAGGACGCGTGTCTATTACTCACTGACCGCGAAGGGCAGGCGCCGCCTGCAGAAACTTTCGGAAGACTGGCGCCGCATTCAGGGTGGCGTCGCGACGGCGCTGGAGACCCCCAGCCATGCCCAGGCCTGACCTCAGCCAACTGCAAACGCAATTGCTGCGATCCGGCGTAGCGCCGCGACACGTACACCGGACCGTCGCGGAACTCGATGCACATTTCGACGACCTGGTCGACGAGGCGCTCGATAACGGGGCCGACCTGGCCCACGCGGAGCATCAGGCGATTCGGCAACTCGGCGATATCGATCTTCTCGTTGACGCAGTCCGTGCGCGACCGGAACTACGCAGCTGGGCGGCGGACTATCCACGCGTCGCGATGCTTGCTTATCCGCTCGCCTGTCTCGCCGTCCTGCCAGCAGTGCCAATCATCGCTGGCATCGCCAATGCGTCTTACCTCGCGCGCTGGATAGCGTGTGCGTTACTGAGCGGGATTGTCACTGCGTCGATACTGCTGGTCTTGCAGCTGTCGATCACATTGACCTGAGGTCACTCCGCAAGCGAAGAATAATTCCTGAGAGTCGCCCGGAGCCGCAGTTTGCCTTTGCGGTGTTGTTCGATCAGTGCCGGCAGATAGCCCAGCTCGGGCACACACCACAGAGTTGTTACTCGAGAAGAGTGCTCGGCCTGGTGTTGTATGCCCACGGCCTTGAAGTTGCCTGCCGGCGTTTTGATATCGCGTTCGCCAACGTTGGTCACGATCAGCGTCTTGAATTCGTCGATATCGAACAGGATGTAGCGTTCGTCGGGCTGGCCGTTGAGCAGGTCGTGCATTAGCTGGTACTGGATGGCAACCCGGTCGTGCACGAGGCCCTCGAGAAGTATCTGTATCTCCTCGTCATTGACCGTGCCCGTCATCTGGTTGCCCGGCCAATCGAATGTCACTTCGGCCCTGGTCTTATCCTTGGAAAGCGTGTCCTCCGACCGATACCAACTCGCCTTGACGGCACCGTCGGTCGCTGAAAATCGTGAGGTCTCGGTGATACTGCCATCTCTGACCATTCTCGCGAGCCCTGTGGGCCTGATGATATGTGTGGCCACGAAGCCGTCGCCCGCGGCGCGCAGGTCGGTCGTCAGGCGGCCACCGAGTACGCTGATTTTGACCTTGTACTCGGCCGAATAGGGCGTCAGCAACTGTTCTGCGTTGGCGGCAGCGGGCAGCGCCAGCAATAACAGCAAGAGCGCGTGCCGCAGACGGTTCCACTTGATAGTCGGGTTAGCCAAGAAACGGGTCCTCAATCAGTTCGCAATATGTCTTCGCATTGTCGCATTAGAGACATGACTGTTTCCTGAACGTTCAGCCTGTGTACTTCGACGAAATCCAGATCGACGGAGTCTGGGTGGCGCCCGGGCTGGCCAGTTTGCAGTATCGATCAACTGCCGGTCAATGTAGACTGCGCCTGCTTCCAGACCGCTCCGGAGTCACCGTCCCCCCGCCATGAGCGAAGCCCTTACAGCATTCCGGCGGCCGCCCGGGCCGGAGCCAGTGGCCGAATTGGGGGTCAATCCTGAAACGCTCGACACGCTGTTGGGCGTCCGTGACGAGTTCGGCGATATCGCCTGCGTGAATCAACGCGGCGGGCGGCTGGCGTACTTCATCAACGATCCGGCGGCCGTTCGACGGATACTGGTGCGGCGGCACGCCAGGTATGTCAAGGGACCAGGCTTCGAGCGCGTCAAGATGTTGCTCGGCAACGGCCTGATCGTAAGTGACGGTGCTGTTTGGCGGCGTTCACGAACGATGATCCAGCCGTCCTTCAGCCGGCAGAATGTCCATCGGCTGTTGAAAGTCATGGTGCAATGCTGCGACCGGCGAGCCGTCAGGTGGGCGCAAGCCGTCGAGCAGGACGAGGTTGTCAACATTACGGCGGAGATGAGCGATTTCGCGCTCGAGCTAATCCTGATCAGCACCTTCGGTGACGACTACGAATCGATGATCACAGTCGACGGCGAGAATCCCTTCGCGTTTCTCGCGAGCAACTCGACGCGCGACCTGAGTGTTGTTCTCAAGGCGCGCAACCTGCGTAACCTGCTGCTCGAGATCATCACGAAACGCCGCGCAAATTCAGACAGCAGGTCGGTCGACTTTCTGTCGATGTACATGGATGCCACGGATAGGAAAGGCGTCGCGTTTAAGGACAGCGAGCTACTGGACGAACTCATCACCCTGATCGTGGCAGGATTCGAAACATCGGCCAACACGCTGAACTGGGTCTGGTACCTGCTTGCCGGGCATCCGCAGGTGGAAAAGCGCTTGCTCAACGAGTGTACGAACATCATGCCGAACGTATCGGCGGTGAATCCGGATGCGCTTGCGGAAATGACCTACGCCCAGCAGGTGCTCGAGGAGGTCCTGCGATTGTATCCGCCCGTATGGTTGTTCACGCGACGTTCGCAGGCGGACGACGAATTGGATGAATTCGACATTCCGCCCGGCACGGACATATACCTGTCGCCGTACATCCTGCACCGTACCGCCCACCACTGGCCTGACCCGGATCGCTTCGACCCCGATCGCTTCGATCTCGAACGATTGGCGCTTAAAAGTGTGGCAAAGAACGACCGGCCCTATTTCCCGTTTTCCCTGGGGCCGAGGCGCTGTCTCGGGGAATATTTTTCATTCCTCGAAATGAAGGTCCACCTTGGCCTTCTTCTACCTGGATTTCGTATGATGCGCGTCCGCCGGGAGGACCCGGGAATCGAACTCGCCATCAATCTGCGATCTGCATCCGACATACTGCTTAAACCCGAAGTAAGGACCTTATGAAACTCTATTCCACGCTCATCGATCTGCTCGACGAAGCACGCGGCAAGGATCGCGAAATTCGCTTTATCGACGGTGAAAGTGACGAAACGACGCTGCGATTCAGCGACCTTTGGGATCGTGCCACTGCGTTGCTCGGCTCGCTGCAGGCGCGTGGTATGCAGCCGGGCGACGAGCTCGTCATCTTCAGCAAGTCGAACCAGAGTTTTGTTGTCGCATATTGGGCGGCAATGCTGGGCGGCATTGTGCCCGTGCCCGTGGCCGTTGGGATCAGCGACGAACATCGCATCAAGTTGTTCCGCATTCTTCGCCAGCTCGAACGCGGTACACTGTTTACTGAACTCGGTTTGCTGGAACGCTTGCTCGAGTTTTCGAAGTCACGCGAGCTGGAGGAGGTCAGCGCGATTCTCGAGTCACGCACGGTTCTGATGAGTGACGTGACGCCCGGCGATAGCGGCACTGTGTACGACGCATCGGCGGACGACATCGCCTTTATCCAGTATTCGTCCGGGTCGACCAGCGATCCGAAAGGCGTTTGCCTGACGCATGCGAATCTGTGTGCCAACGTGCGTGCGATCATCGAAGCGACGCAGTGGGGCGACCAGGACCGCAGTCTGAGCTGGATGCCGCTAACGCATGACATGGGTCTGATCGGTTATCACCTGAGCGTCATGGCTGCCGGAATGGATCACGCCGTCATGGACACGAACGTCTTCGTGCGCCGGCCGCTGTTGTGGATGCTGAAGACAAACGAACTGCGAGCTACACAGCTCTGCTCACCGAACTTCGGTTACAAGCACTTCCTCAAATTGTTCGAGCGCAAGGGCTTGCCGGATGGCACCGACCTGTCATGTGTCAGGTTGATCCTCAATGGCGCAGAGCCAATTTCCTACGACCTCTGTGAGGAATTTCTGACAGCGCTGGCACCCTACGGCTTGAAGCGCTCGACGATGTTTCCGGTATACGGGCTTGCTGAAGCGACGGTCGGTGTCACTGTGGGCAACCCGGGGGATGAGTTTTCGCGCGTGATCATGCACCGCCATAGCCTGAGTATCGGCGAGCCCTACGAGGTTGCCGACGCCGGTGATGCCGACGCGGTTAGCTTCGTGAAGGTGGGCAACGCGATTCGAGATTGCGAGGTTCGACTTGCCGATGATAATGACAACATCGTCGACGGCGGGCGCATCGGGCATATCCAGCTCAAGGGTGCCAGCGTGACCGAAAAGATCTACGGAGACGAGGAAGCCACGAGCGCGCTGTTTACGACAGACGGCTGGTTACGCACCGGGGATTGCGGAGTCTTCGTGGGCGACCAGCTCGTCATCACCGGCCGAGAGAAAGACATCATCATCGTCAACGGCCAGAACTATTATCCGCACGACATCGAAGAAATCATTGCTCAGATCGACGGACTGGACCTCGGCAAGACAGTCGTTGCGGGAGCAAATCCGTCCGGCAAACAGACCGAGGAGTTGCTGGTGTTCGTACTGTTCCGACAGGACCTGGAGTCGTTTGTACCACTGGCCGAGCAAGTGCGTAACATCGTTGGAGAACACGCCGGCCTCGAGGTCGATCACGTCATACCTGTGCCGAAGATCCCGAAGACAACGAGCGGTAAGGTGCAACGCGTGCACCTCCTGAATGCGTACTTCGACGGTGAATTTTCGAACCTGATAGCCGACTTATCGCCGGGCGATGTGGAACAGGACGAGCTCGACAACGATCCACTGGTCGCCGAGCTGGAACAGATTTGCCGCGAGTTTTCCAAGGACCGGGTCATCGGGCCCGACGACAATCTGTTCGAAGTCGGGGTAAGCTCTCTGACGCTGACCGAGATTGTGCTCGCGATCGAGGAGAAACACCCGGGTAAGCTGGACATCAGCGACCTGTTCGATTACCCGACCTTGCGCGAGGTCGCCGGGTTCATGCGACGCTGAGTCGCCGCGCCCCACTGACGGATCCAGACTATGACTCATTCACGTATCGCCGGTACCGGCAGCTACCTGCCCGAGAAAGTTGTGACCAACAAGGATCTCGAGAAGATGATGGATACCTCTGACGAGTGGATCCGGGCGCGTACGGGCATCAAACGACGCCACCTTGCGGCAGACGGAGAGACCACGTCGGATCTCGCGCTGGCTGCAGCGAACAACGCATTGGAAATGGCCGGGATTGGTGCCGAGGATATCGACCTGATTGTCTTGGGAACCGCAACACCCGACAAGGTGTTCCCGGCTACCGCGTGCATTATCCAGCGCCGCCTGGGCATCGGCGGCTGCGCCGCTTTCGATGTCCAGGCCGCTTGTAGCGGCTTCGTCTACGGACTCGACGTGGCGGATCGCTACATACGCACCGGTGCCGCACAAAATGCGCTCGTCATCGGCGCAGAGACACTGTCACGGATTACCAATTGGGACGATCGTGCAACAGCCGTTCTGTTCGGTGATGGCGCCGGTGCCGTAGTTCTGCAGGCATGCGACGAGCCGGGAATCATTTCGACCCATATCCATGCGGACGGTCAGTACGAGGACCTGTTACAGGTCCAGCAGGGTATATCGAATGGCTACGACGCTGTGCGTGCCGAACAGGCGTACATCGAGATGAATGGTAACGCCGTTTTTCGCCGCGCCGTGGCAACGCTGGACTCTATCGCCCGCGAGACGCTGGAGAAGAACAACGTCGACAAGCATGACCTCGACTGGTTCGTGCCGCACCAGGCCAATCTGCGCATCATCTCGGCGGCGGCTAAGAAACTCGACATGCCGATGGAACGCGTCATCGTGACCGTCGATGAACATGCCAATACTTCAGCGGCCTCGATACCGCTCGCGCTTGACGCGGCGGTCCGGGACGGTCGTATCAAGCGAGGAGAATTGCTCCTTTTCGAGGCCTTCGGTGCCGGCTTTACGTGGGGGTCGGCCCTGCTGAGATTCTAGGTCCGGAAGGCTCCCTTTTCCGGCGGAATTCTGCTCACTCGCTCAAAACTTTTCGAGAATATTTCGAGAGAATCACAATAACTATTTGATAATTAACATAAATATGAAATAAATAAAATCACCCCAGTAACGCGCGTAATTGGTAGACTGTGCCCGCAGCAGCCTCAGAGCTGCAAATAAGCAAAAAGTAAGGTGTCACAACGACACGATAATAAAAACCACAGGGGACACAACATGGACGCAGGAAAAATCATCAAACTGGTTGGTGTATTGGTCGCGCTAGTTGCCGGCGTGCTCGGCGGCTTTGAATACAGCGCACTGGTCATCGCCTTGCTGGGTTTGGCTGGCGGCTATTTCATCGAAAAGGACGACAGGATGCGCTTCCTGGTCGCAACTATTGCACTGACCGCAGTCGCGGGTGCCCTCGGTTCGATACCGTACGCCGGAGAGTACATTTCGGGCGCACTGGGCGAGAACGGGCTGACAGCCCTGTTCCAGGCAGGTGCCGTAACTGCGATCGTCATGGGTACGGTCGAGGCAGTGAGGCCCTAAGACAACGTCGCGCGTTCAACGCGATTACACTAGAGGCTGCCTTGCAAGAGGCAGCCTTTTTTCATGGAGCAATCTGAATGAACCATGCAATCCGGGCAATCCTGGTTGCGGCCGCGCTGTTCCTGGTGGGACCTGTGAGAACCGAGCCGCTCGCCGCTGAAGACCTGCGTGGCGCCGTCGAGGCAAACGTCGGAGCCGCGGCGGCCTTGTACCGGGAATTCCTGAGCCTGCCCAACGATGCCGTGCACCCCGATGATATCGATGCCCTGGTTACCTGGATGGAGCGCGAGTTCGATTCGCGTGGCTTCGAGACGCGCCGTATACCGACCGATGGCAGTCCTGCGTTGTTCGCCGAACGGCCCCGCGACGGCGCTGGCAAGACCGTGCTCGTTTACCTGCAGGCAGACGGCCAGCCAGTGGATCCACGAGCATGGGCACAAGCAAACCCCTACACCCCGGTCTTGAAAGCGCGCGGCGATGACGGAAGTTGGCAGGAGATCCCGTGGGCAACGATTGATGAAGGCTACGATCCTGACTGGCGGGTCTTTGCCCGGTCGGCTGCGGACTCCAAGGGGCCAATGACGCAGTTCATGATGGCCGTCCAGTTGCTGGACGAACTTGGCGTGTCGCTCGAGTACAACCTGAAGGTTATCGTCGACACTGAAGAAGAGTTGGGTTCGCCGCACCTCGCAGCCGCTATACGAGAACACCGTGACCTGATGGCATCCGATCTGCTGCTGATTTTCGACGGGCCGCCACACGCGTCGAACCGACCGACAGTGACCTTCGGCGCGCGCGGCATCGCGTCCGTAACGCTGGTCAGCTACGGCCCCCGGGTTGCCCAGCACAGTGGCCATTACGGCAATTTCGTGCCGAATCCGGCCTTCGACCTGGCGCGAATTCTTGCGTCAATGAAGTCGCCCGACGGCATCATTACGATTCCTGGTTTTTACGACGGCGTCGAACTCAGCGACGAAACGCGCGCCACACTTGCCAAGGTGCCGGACGACGAAGCAGCAATTCTGGATGCCATGGGTGTGTCTCGCGCGGAATCCCTGGCGCCGTCGTTACAGGAGGCGATCCAGTATCCGTCGTTGAATATTCGAGGTCTTGCGGCCGCATGGGTTGGCGATGAATCTCGCACCGTCATACCGCCGCGCGCGGTCGCCGAACTGGATATCCGGCTCGTCAAGGAATCGAACCCCGAGCGACTCATCGGCCTCGTGCGGGAGCACATCGCAAACTTGGGATACACGGTTCTCGATCACGCCCCGGACGATGACGAGCGACGGCGCTACGAGCGCATCGTCAGCATGAGTTACGAGGTGTCCTATGGCGCGTTCCGATCTGACGTCGATTCATCCGCAGGGCGCATGGCCAGGGCGGGGCTGACGCACCTGTATGGCGAAGAACCGATCCTGATCAGGACCATGGGTGGTTCAATTCCGATCGCACCGATCATTGAAGCGCTGGACGTGCCGGCGGCCGTGGTTCCCACCGTCAACATCGACAACAACCAGCACAGCCCGAACGAGAATCTGCGCTTCGGCAATTTCGTGGAAGGTGTGGTGATGTTGATGTCTGTACTGAGTCAGTCGCCCGAATAGGGTCGATTCAACATAACACCTTGAAAAAAGCGACTTTCGGGAAATCCAGTGTGACTCAGTTCACATTGCGGGATTATTGCTGTCTCTATACTGCGACACATCAACTGTCGCAATTTACAGACAGTCACGTAACGGAAGATCGGAATGGAAAAGGAATTCAAAGACAAACCTCTGGCGGAGTCGAGCGTCTCGCACAAGCTCACGGAGATTCAGGAGCGCTGCTCGAAGTTGTCGCAGGAATCTGAATGGCTTGACGACCTGTCGCTGGAGGGAGAGCCCCCCGCCAAAGCACCCGACTGCAACGACGACCCGTATAACCACGGTTGACCAGCATGGCATGACGCGTGTCGCAATGACACACGATGAAAGCTAGTCCTGCTTCTGCTCGATATTCTCCTCACGCAGCGCGCGCTGATGCATAGCCTGCATGAGCCTCAGCCGCCAGATCCAGATCACCACGATGAACGCCGCCGCAATCGGCAGGGCATTGAATGCGCTTTGCATGACGACAAAATCGTAAATTCCGTGAAGACCTGCGGCGATCAGAAAGCCACGAACAATTCCGCCGAGCAACGACTCGCCACGCAGGTGAGCGCAACCGATCGTGAATCCCCAGATCGAGGCAAACAGTATGTGAATGACCGGTCCGGCGAAACCGCGTGCAGCGGCTTCGACCGGTGTCAGGTATTCGAGATACAGGACGTTTTCCACGGCCGCATAGCCCATGGCGATGAATGACGCATAAATAATGCCGTCCAGCGGCTCGTCAAATTCGCGAAAACGCAGCACGACGATGACGAAGGGCAGCATCTTGGCAAATTCTTCGATCGGCCCGATCGCCAACATGGAATAGGCGAACAAGGCCAGCGTATTGGTATCGGCCAGCAGCATCGCGTCATGTCGCAGGGACATCCAGCCCAGTGCAACGTAGAGCCCTTTTGAGACGGCGGCGGCCCCGATCCCCAGGATGAATGTCAGTACCAGGTGCCCGACCGGCTCCGGCAGATGGCGGTCCTTGTAGTAGTGGTACCAGCCCCAGAACAGGATCGGTACTACGACCGGCAATATCATCACTGCGCTCGGCATGTGATGATTATGCGCCGTCAGTCGAGAGTTCGGTAACCCGTTTGCCCAGCCAGCGCAGTGCGTTTTCCGTCTCTTCGGTCCAGGGGTGGCCAAAGCTCAGCCGCAGGAAATTCGTATAGCAACTGCATGGCGAGAAGATGTGCCCTGGGGCGACACTGATACCGGCTTCGATGGCCTCATCGAACAGTTGTTCCGTCTGCACGTTACCGGGTAGTTCGAGCCACAGGACCGAGCCGCCGACCGGTTTCGAGGTTCTGGTCTGCGGTGGAAAGTGCTCGGAGACGAGCGATGCCATGCGCTCCGAATTGCGTTTTAGAACCGGGCGCAGTGCCTTCAGGTGGCGGTTGTAGTCGCCCGATGACAAAAAGTCGGCAAGAGTCAGTTGTTGCAGCAGCCCTGACGTGCAGGAGAACGCTCGCTTCAGCTGCGAGATTTTCTCGATGTACTCGTCTGTGACCACCCAGCCGATACGGTAGCCGGGTGCCGCTGTCTTCGAGAATGATCCGCAGGTAATTATCCGCGCATTGCCCTTTAGAAACTGGGCCGGCACAGGCCGCACGCCATCGAACCTGAGGTCGCCGTAAACGTCGTCTTCGATCAGCACCGTGTCGTATTTCTCGAGGACCTCGACCATCTTGCGGCGGTCTTTTTCGGGCATCGTCACGCCGAGCGGGTTGGACAGCGTCGTCGAGAACATACATGCCTTGACGTCGTGCGTCTGCAGCGTCCGCTCGAGTTCGTAGATCGTGACGCCTTCCTCGGGGCAGGTCTCGATTTCGATGGCCAGCATCCCCAGGCTGTCGATCAGTTCGAGCATGCCGTGATAGGTGGGTGTCTCGACGGCGATGACGTCGCCGTGGGATGCGACGGCCTTCAGTGCCAGCAGCAGGGCCTCCTGGCCCCCATTGGTGATGCCGATGTGCTCCGGATCGACCTGCGCGCCGGTCGTGTCCAGGTAGTGATAGGCGATCTGGCGCCGCAGCACGGGCTCACCGAGCGTTGCGGAGTAGTTGAGGCTGCGCTCCTCGGCGCGCGCCATAACGCGCTTCATGGCTCTATGGAGCGATTTTGCGGCCGGTTTGGCCATCGTCGGATTCGCGATTCCGAGGGGTACGAGGTCAGGATTGTTGATGCCGTTGTAAACGCGCTCCATCAGCGTGCGGCAGCTCAGTGGGAGCGGGTCGCCTGTGTAGGAGGGCGTCGGCAGAACGATGTCATTGGCAGCGACATTGCGCACATAAAAGCCCGATTGCGGCCGCGATTCGACGCGGCGTTGGCGCTCGAGCTCGATGTAGGCCTGCCTGACGGTGGGGATACTGACGCCTGCGGTCTTGCTCATCTTTCTCAGCGACGGCAGCCGGTCACCCGGCCGGAGCGCGCCGGCATCGATATTTTCAGCAATAAGATCAATGACTTGACGATAGAGGTAGGTGCCGTCTTGTTTGTGTACGGAGAGCATAACTGTATAGGTACTATTTCTGAATAATTGTATCTGTTATACCCTCAGAATCACCGTATAGTCAACCCCTGGTTTCACAGGAGGGGATTGCCATGACACATGCACACACAGATATTCGTTGCGCCTCCCTCATTTGCGAGCGGGCGAACGAACGGACTGGCCACACACAGAACCAGCTCCCGGGCACGAAATGGCGCTCGGCGCTCGCCGCGCTGGTGTCTGCGCCGGTGCGCCTGCATCGCTACCGGCACTTCCATGCCGAGGTCATTGAGGATGCTCTGCGCGCATACGACTGCAGGAAATGTTCATGAGCAACGCCGTTCTCTATGTCATTACGGTACTCGTTTGGGGCTCAACCTGGCTCGCCATCGAGTTCCAGCTGGGCGTCGTCGCCCCGGAGGTCTCGATCGTCTACCGCTATGCAGGTGCCTCCCTGTTGCTGTTCGCCTGGAGCCGGGTTCGGGGGCTGCGGCTTGCCTTCAGTCTGCGAGACCACGCTTGGTTCTTCCTGCTTGGCTTGCTGCTGTTCGGCGTGAATTACGTGCTTGCTTACCGGGCGCAGATCTATATCTCGTCGGCGCTCACCGCGATCGCGTTTTCGACGCTACTCTGGATGAACATCATCAATGCCCGGATTTTCTTCGGCGTGCGGGCGGGGCGCCGGGTCCTGTTCGGTGCTTTGCTGGGCGTTGCAGGCATCTTCACGCTGTTCGCGCCTCAGATCGGTGAACTCGCTTTTTCGGATACCGTGTTCTACGGCTCTTTCCTGGCCGTCATCGGCGCCCTGGTGGCGTCATTCGGCAACATGGTGTCGCAGGGCGCCCAGCGCTCGAACCTGCCAGTCGTCCAGTCGAATGCCTGGGGCATGTTCTATGGCACATTGATTACCGCGGCTATCGCGATCTCGGAAGGCCACGAGTTCGTGTTCGAGTGGTCGGCTGCTTATCTCGGGTCGTTGCTGTACCTGACCGTGTTCGGATCCATCGTTGCCTTCGGCGCTTACCTGACCTTGCTGGGCAGGATCGGCGCCCACAAGGCAGGATACGCGATGGTCATGTTCCCGGTTGTCGCGTTGATACTGTCGGTCCTGTTCGAAGGGCTCGAAGTCGACGCGACGATTATTGTCGGAACCGTGATGGTTCTTGCGGGCAATTTGTTCGTGCTGGATACGAAAGGCCCGGTGCGCAAGAAGCGGTCTGCGTCCGCGGCCGGCGTGATGACCGTGACGGCCCGCGCCATCGACGTCGAATAAGGATAGACCACGGTTGACAGCGAGGCCGTGAGAGCGTTTATTGCCCGTCATCCAGGAGGGTGACGGGCAATGTCATGGAAAAATTCGAGCTGATCAAAACCCCGAAAGGGGACAGAGTATGGGTCGACCTCAGTGGGTCGGAATTGCTGCGATCTCCCCTGTACAACAAGGGAATCGGGTTCACTCCCGCCGAGCGGCGCCAGTTCGGAATTGAAGGCATGCTGCCGGCGCAGCATAACGACATCGAGACCCAGGCCGAGCGCAGCTACCTCACTATTTGCTTCAACAAGGATCCGGTGGGTCGGAACATCGACCTCGGGCTGTTGCTGAATCGCAACGAGGTACTGTTCTACAAAATACTCAGCAACCATCTCGAAGAGCTGATGCCGGTCATCTACACACCGACGGTCGGGCAGGCTTCACATTTCTATTCCCGGGTCTATCGCCGTGCGCGCGGAATATTCATCACGCCCGACCATGCGGGACGCATCGAGGACGTCATTCGCCACTCGGCACCATTCAGTGACGTCGAACTCATGGTTGTCACGGACAACGAAGCGATTCTCGGTATCGGTGACCAGGGTGTTGGTGGCATGGCAATCAGTATCGGCAAGCTTGCGCTTTATTGCGTGGGCGCCGGTATCCATCCGGCACGAACTCTGCCGATCAGCCTCGATGTCGGGACCAACAACCAGGAGTTGCTTGACGATCCGCTGTACGTCGGATGGCGCCAGAGGCGCTTGCGGGGTAAGGCTTACCTCGACATCGTCGATGAATTCGTTGCGGCGGCGCATGCCGTGTTCCCGAAAGTCGTCATCCAGTGGGAGGATTTTCATAAAGACATCGCTCTGATGGTTCATGACCGGCACAGAAAGGTTCTGCCGTCTTTTAATGATGATGTGCAGGGTACCGGTGCAGTAGCGGCTGCTGCGATGCATGCAGCATGCCGGGTCAGCGGCGATAATTTCCGCGACAGTCGCACCGTCGTCTATGGGGCTGGTGCGGCCGGCCTCGGCATCGCCCAACAAATCCGCGATCAATTGCGGCAGGAAGGCGTCGAGGGCGAGGACCTGATGCGAGCGATATTGACGCTCGATAGTCGCGGCGTCATAAGCGACGATCGTGAGCCGCTGGACGAGTACAAGCGCGAGTTCGCGTGGCCGGTCGAATGGGTCAACGAGCTCGGCCTCGCTGTGGAGGATAGGGCGGATCTTGCGAAGGTCGTGAGTGCGTACAAAGCCAACGTGCTGATCGGCACGTCGGGGCAGGGCGGCAGCTTCACGAAAGAGGTCGTATGTGCGATGGCAGCAAACGCAGAACAGCCTGTGATTCTGCCGATGTCGAACCCAACCGCAATCTGTGAGGCAAGCCCCGCAAATATTCTGAAGTGGACGGACGGCAAGGCACTGGTGGCGACCGGTAGTCCGTTCGCTCCCGTGAATGTGAATGGCGAAGAGCGCAAGATCGGTCAGGCAAACAACGTGTTCGTGTTTCCGGGTATCGGTCTTGGCACGATTATTAGCGGTGCCAGCGAGATTACCGATGCCATGATTGGTGCCTCGTCCACTGCACTCGCGAACTCAATCACCGACAACGAACTCGAACATCATTGCCTGATGCCGGAAGTGAAGCGCTTGTGGGAGATCTGTGGAATAGTCGGGCTTGCCGTCGCGAAGCAGGCGATTGAAGATGGCGTCGCTACATTCACTGATGTGGGCGCACTCGAAAGCCGCATCGAAGAATACCGGTGGCGGCCGCACTACCCGGAGATCGTGCGCAAGTAAGTGCGACTCGTCAGGGCATAACGCCACAATTCGACACAATCTGTCCCCTGGTCCGTCAGGATCCGGCGATATAACCATTTCGTGGCATCGAAATGGGGAAATCGCATGGTCGAAAGACAAGGAAACTGGCGAGGATGGAGAGACTTCTTCGCGGCGCGCAGCGAACGTCCGACACGATTGTTCGTTTTCGGTCGCCGTCTCATCGTCACGTGGCGGCTTCTTATGGTTGCAGCGGCAATCGTGGTGTTGATTGATCACCGACATGCACTTCGAGATCTCGGCATTTCGCCCGGCACCGCCTGGCGTCGCTGGATGGTGTATAGCCGAACGGCCGAAAACCTGGTCAGCCAGCCGCGCCGGCGTCCTGCTGTGCATCTTGCCACGCGCTAGAATAGGAGAATCCGCCGTGATACGAGTCAACCCGTTTGAAAAGGCTATCTTGCGCAGGGCATTGCGAAACTCAATGAAAGACATCCCTGAATTTGACACGCTGTTCCAATACGTGCGCGACCTGCGTTTGCCGGCCGACGACTATGCGATTTTCGGCAGTGGCCCGATGATCATCAGAGGCTGGATCAGCGGCGCCAATGACCTCGACATCATTAGCCGTGGTGAGGCGTGGAAGATCGCGTGCAACAGGGGCGTCGTCAGCTACGATGAGCGTCACGACGTTTCGTTGGCATCGCACTGTAACGGTCGAGTGACATTCGGCACTGAATGGGCGATCGGCAAATTTGATGTCGACGATCTCATCGACGCTGCTGAAATTATCGATGGACTACCATTCGTGCAGTTGCAACACGTTATTGAGTACAAGAAAATCCGGGCAAGCGCCAAGGACCTGGTGCACCTGGAGCTGTGCCGGCGGGCAACGTAACACCAGCTGTCAAATATGGGTACCAGAAAATGCGTGACATCGTTGTAGTAACATCGATCAGATGGCCGCATTCGAACGCCTTGTCATTCTGGCCACCCTGGCTGCCATGGCTCCTGTCGCCGCTCAGGAGACCGATATTGATACCCGACCGGGCATCGCCCCCGACATCCGCGACGACGAGACCCACCTGAAGTTGCAGCGCGGCGATATCGTCATCGTTCCCATTCCGATCTCCAACCCCACAGTGGGTTCCGGCCTCGTATTCGGCGGTGCGTATTTCTATTCACAAACAGAAGAACAAAAAAAGGCGCAACCGGCATCCGTTACAGGAGCTGCTGGTTTGTACACAGATAATGACAGCCGCGCCTTTGTATTGGTCCAGCAAAACTACTGGAATCACAATAAATGGAGATTCACCGGCGCGGCCGGCGCGGCGGACCTGCGACTAACCCTGATCGCGCCGGACGAGGATGTCGGCGCCAGAAGCGTCGACTGGCGCGTCCAGGGCAATTTCCTGTTCGCCAGACTGTCCCGCAAGTTCAGTGGCAACTGGTACGGCGGAGCCATTACCCGGTTCGTCGATGTGGAACAGAGCACTGAGACGGGCGCACAATCACGTGACTTTGACACCAGCCCCGATGTTCGCTCAGCTGGTCTCGGTGCCACGGTTGAATATGACTCACGCGACATGCCGCTGAATTCGTACAGCGGCCGCTACTTCAAGGTTGAAGCGCTGTTCAATGACGAAGCGATCGGCAGTAGCGAGACCTACCAGTCGTACAGCCTGGCCTTCAAGTCGTACCACGAAGTCAGCAAGTCGGTTGTAATTGCCTGGGAGCTGCAAGGGTGTCAACGCGTCGGTGCAGCTCCGCTGTGGGATGCCTGCAGAATCAATCTGCGTGGCTTTTCGGCAACCGACTACCTCGGAAAAGTCTCCGCATCAGGGCAAGCCGAGGCCCGTTGGCGCATCGGCAAACGCTGGGGCCTGGCCGGTTTCGCAGGTGCAGGCAAGGTTGGCAACTCATTCAGCGGCCTTGACGACCACGACTTGGTTCCGAGTTACGGAGTCGGGCTGCGTTTCATGGTACTGAAAGCGAAGCGTGTGAATATGCGCCTGGATTTCGCGTGGTCAGAGGACAGCGAC
>Ga0255053_10000658_pt1 | contig 19206 bp, 18 predicted proteins | sample JV7_2_22_MG_FD_188635 | JGI IMG/M metagenome (GOLD analysis project Ga0255053, IMG submission 188635) | Seawater microbial communities from Jervis Inlet, British Columbia, Canada - JV7_2_22 | ecosystem: Environmental > Aquatic > Marine > Inlet | place: Canada: British Columbia | collected...
ATATCTATGGTAGATCCCATCCAGCACATTTTCTGATAGATAGACGTGGTAAATTGATTGGTCATGCCCTGGGCGCAAGAGACTGGGCGAGTTCTGCCAGCCAGAATCTGATCCGGTATCTTTTAGGGCAATAATAAAAACAGCAAAATAGCCACCCCGCTGTAGGCGGCCGGGGTAAGCAAACGAGCAAATGATACGGCAGCGGGTTATGAAGACTTCAACGATGCCGACCCTCTGAGGATTGACCCGGCATTGAGGCTTGCCTTGGACAAGGGGCAACAGTTTGGCGTTAGCCAGTCGGTAATGTAACGATTGGAGAATGATATTCTCAGGACTGCTCTCGGGCAGGAAGCTCTTTATGCCATGATCACCAGGCCAACAGATGTCCTTCTTAAAAAGAAAAACAAGAAGCGCCTGATTCTGAATGTGGAATCGACGGAAGGCCCCGCACACGAGAACCAGGAACACATGGCTTACAACGGGAATTTTGGAAGAACTGCTTTCATCCGCCTGGCTCGGCTTTTACTTTGAAAGATTGATTCTCTTCGTCGATGTTATCTGATAAATCCGACTAAAAAAACTACAAACAGCTCACCTCAGCGAGAAAAGAGCCGTCTGTAGACTAAAAAGTCAAAATAACAAAGGGCGTGTTTATTCTCAAAGGGTTTAGCAAGCCATCCTTGGACAACCCTAACCTCCCATATTTCCCTCAATTGGAAAGCAACGATTTCATTATTTAATACCCGATGGCACAGCCGTCTTTTCTTCGATCAGATGCCCCCAACAGAACATTTTGCTGGCTGTCCAGATAAATTGCCTGGCCGCCGCCAACCTGATTGACACCCGTTGTGTCGGGAACAATATGATGGCCTATTTCCTGAAGGGCTTTGACAGTATGGCCGGAAATGCCGGATTCGACATAGACATCTTTGTCTTTCACGTGCCGGATTCGGGGTGCATCAACAGCCTCCTGCAGGTTCATCTTGAAGTCAATGAGGTTCATCAGGAACTGGACATGTCCCTGGGGCTGCATATCTCCGCCCATTACACCGAAACTCATTAAAAATGCGTCATCTTTATTAAATACCATGCCGGGAATGATGGTGTGCAGGGGACGCTTATGAGGTTTGAGTCGATTATAATGATAAGGTTCTAAAGAGAAAGAACATCCCCTGTTTTGAAGAATAATTCCGGTTCCATCCACCACCATGCCGGAACCAAAATGAAAGTAATTACTGCTGATAAAAGATACGGCATTGCGGGCATCGTCGACAGCGGTAACATATACGGTATCTGAAGCTCTATTGTAAGATAATGGTTCGGGCGGGTCCATGACCCGATGCGGATGAATCTTTTTACGGCATTGGGCGGCATATTCTTTTGAAGTCAGAATTTCCGTTGGGATTTTTTCAAACTCCGGATCGGTAATATATGTATCGCGATCACTGAAGGCGATCTTTTTAGCCTCTATAAGCAAATGGAGATGATCGGGTCCGTTGTGCTGAAGGGAGCTGATATCGTAACCTTCCAATATGTTAAATATTTCGAGCGCGGTTATCCCCGGCCCGTTCGGTGGTAGTTCGACAACCGTATATTCTCGGTAATCGGTTGTGATCGGTTCAACCCAGGTTGTGGTATGATCTTTTAAATCTTCAATTGATAGAAGTCCGCCGGTTTGTCGAGAAAAGGCGACGATATCTTTACCGATTTCCCCTCCATAAAATGATTCGACCCCATTGGTGGCAACTTTGCGGTAGGTGCGTGCCAGATCTCTGTTACAAAAAATCTGACCCGGCCGGGGGGCTTTGCCTTCAATCAGGTAAGCTTTAGCCGAAGACGGATGGGATAAAAGCTTCTCTTCTGCTATCTGCCACTCACCTGCTATTACCTCCGAGACTGGAAACCCGTTTTCAGCATAATAAATCGCGTCTTCGAAAACATCCCCGAGTTCCAGCCGGCCATAACGTTTTACAGCATCTGCCCAGCCATGAAGCGCTCCCGGTACCGTCACCGACAGGATCCCGGTTTCAGGTATTTCCTGAAAACCCCGTTCGCGAAACCATGACAAACCAGCCGCATAGGGTGCGCGGCCACTGCCGTTCATGCCGACAAGCTTTTTTTCCGGGGCCAGGTACATCAATGCAAACGCATCACCACCGATTCCCGTTGAATGGGGCTCAACCACGCTTAAAGTGCAGACCATGGCGACCGCCGCATCAATGGCATTCCCCCCCTTAGATAGGACCTTAAGGCCGGTCTGCGTGGCCAGTTGCTGACTTGAAGCGACCATTCCGCGACACCCCATGGCAACGGATCTTTGGGCAAAGCTGCTTGATTCTCTTTTTTGGGTATATGAAAATCGCATGCGGTATTTTTTTCAAGTCTCAGGGTTTGAGTTCCACTCGATCATCAAGCTTCTCTCACCCTCATTTTACGCCAACCCTCGCTTGTAAATCGTTTCTCGCGGGACACCCCCCAATCTTTCATCGCCTGGATGTAAGCCCGAAGATCGGTTTTTGCCAATTTTTGAATTTTCGATCGCTCCTGATCTCTTTTTTGATGATCGTCCGGCGTAATTCCGGCCCATGTCGCATACCCTTTATCGAAAACCCATTCGGCAGTAACCGCTTCTGGGGAAATTTCCATTATCGGTGCATGGGACCTCACCATATTCATGTTGAGCTCGATTACCCAGTCATTGTCCCATACCCTGCTATCGGATTCGGTTGTAATGTTATGACTGCATTTCGGGCAATAGACCTTTGCGACGGCCATTTCATTTAAGATCATTCTTCCAAAGAAAATTTCAGAAGTATTTTTTCCGCAAGCACAAACCTTTCTGTAGCTCTGACACATAATTGACCTCCCCTGGTAGATGCATTTTTCAATAGGGCAATTCCACCCTAATAGAGTCAAAACTCGATTGGATTTTATTGGTTACTGGTTTTCGAATCACGAAATAAAACAGATTTTCTGTTTTTACCTTGATTTAAGTCAAAAAAAGAAGGTGCTTGGGACATGAGCAGGTTTATTTAATTCCAGAACTTTTCCGGGTGGACCGCTTTTTCGTAGCCAAAGATGTCGTCCATCCATAGCAGAAACCGATTAAAAAGGGTGGTTCTCCGGATGATGCCCCGGGTCATATCATGGATTATCCCTTTGGGTTTATTAAATGGACATACCCGGATGCAATTGGCGCAATCCGATCTGTTTTTTGCCCAAAAGGCAAAACACTTCTCTGCATTGACATACCATTTCAGAGTTCCGGATTGATTGGAGATATTATGACCCTCCCCTGTCATTTCGCCATCGGTTATGGCCTGACCCGGACAATAGGTCGCACACTTTTTACATTTTTCACAAAACGCCTTAACACCAAAAGGCCGATAGGTGTCACAGCTGAGTGGAAGATCAGTAAAAATCTTACAGAGTCGGACCCTCGGGCCGAATTTTTCAGTAATCAAAATTCCCAGACGCCCGGTTTCCCCAAGTCCTGCCGCCATAGCAAGTGGTACACTGAGGGCCGTGTCATTACCGCATGGAATCGCCCGGTAACCAAGGCCCCTTATGAACGTGGCCAACAGATTGGCAACAAAGGCCATCATCGAATATCCGAATCCTGTTATGCCCCCCTCCAAGGTTGTAGGGGACAATTGGATTCCTTGATAATCCATTGCAACGGCGAGAACAACTGCATTATTGATTCCTTTGGGAAGTTCGGCAGGATAATGCTTTTGGGTAAGTGCATTGTATTCATGGGAATAAACCCAGTTTGGATGAACACGACAAATCCCAACCAGATCCGCTCCAAAATATCGAGCCGCTTTTTTGATATAACTGCTCATCTTTTCAGGTGGCATCTTAACCGGCTCGCCGCTTTCCACATATTGTTTAATCCGCTCGTTGATGCCCTCCCATTCATAAAGGCCGGAGTTGCTTCTGGCGTTTCCAAATGCAGCGCTCCACTCTATGTTCCATGCGGCGTTTCTGAATGCATAGTCAATTTTCCTGTATCCAATTTTTTCTTTAAATTTGACTTCCTTGTAAAAGCGCATTGCATGGGGGCGCATCTTTTCATCCCAAAGCGCTCTCTTAAACATTTCATTCTTTTGGTCAAATCGATAGGGGGCAACTGAAAATGGGAGATCTTGCCCGGGTTTGCGGCTCTCAGTATTCACAAAAACTCCATTAAAATATGACTACTCCTCTATCACCCGGAGTGTAGTACTTTTAGTTTCGCATCGATCAGTTGGTTGTGAGAGAGACGCAGCAGGTTTTTCAGCTTGTTCATCAGGTAGTGTTCGTACTGGTCCATTTTTCCGTCAACATAGACGATTCGCCACAGGGTTTCGATGATTTCTATTTTTTCTTGGTTCGAATAATTCTCATTGATCAGCCTGGCAAATTGCCATAAATCAACACTTTTTTTCAGTTCCTTTTCTGCCTCTTCAATCAGGGCATCTGCATGCGCCGGGGATAAACCGTATTTTTCTTTTAGAATCGATAGAAGCGTTTCCATTTCCGCCTGGGTAAATGTTTCATCTATTCGCGCTATCTCCACAAACAGAGCGCAGGTCGCCACCAGTATGTCGTGACCTGATTTCCGGTCATCGGTTCGGGAACTTTCTTTTGCGGTTTTATTGAAAAATTGTTTTAAGATATCGAGCATTTTATCCCTTTCTTTTTTAGCGTTTCCGATTTTTTATTTCTTTAAAACGCATCCGGCTTTAGAAGCTATTTCAAAGCATATACGCTATACATAACAGGTCATCAGGTCAAGAAAAATGGTTGTGACTCCATAAGAACTGATATCTCACCATCAACCCGGATCCGGTCCAACCTGGACAAGCATTTTACCAAAATTATCGCCGGTAAAAAGACCGATTAACGCACCCGGGGCGTTCTCAATCCCCTTTACGATCGTCTCTTTCCACTTGATTCTACCTGCCGAGATCCAGGCGCCGATTTCCGAATAAAATTGAGGCAGCATGTCGAAGTGGTCCGTCACGATGAAGCCTTGAATCGTTAACTGTTTTGAAATGGCATAGAACAGATTATAAGGTCCGGGCTGTGGTTTGGTCGCATTGTATATTGAAATCATGCCGCAAAGCACGATGCGACCGTATGTGTTCATCCGTGCAAGTGCTGCTTCCAGGTGTTTCCCTCCTACGTTCTCAAAATAGATATCGATCCCTTTTGGACAATGTTTCCTGACTTCTGCTGCAAGGTCATCCACGGTTTTGTAATTGAAGGCAGCATCGATCCCGGCTTCTTCGATGAGCCAAGAAACCTTTTCGTCTGAGCCGGCGCTCCCGACCACATGGCATCCTTTGAATTTCGCAATTTGACAAACGACCGACCCAACAGCACCCGAGGCTGCCGAGACAAATACGGTTTCCTCTTTTTTGGGTTTGCCAATTTCAAGAAGACCAAAATAAGCGGTCAACCCCGGCATGCCGGCGATGCCGAGATGCGATTGAATGGGCGCTAGACCCGGATCTATTTTCGAGAGACCTGTACCGTAAGATATATTGTATTCACCCCATGTCTGCATGCCCAAAACAAAATCACCGATTTTAAATTTGCCTTCCTTCGATCCCACCACCTGACCAACGCAGCCGCCTTCCAGGGGCATATTGAGTTGAAATGGAGGCACATAGCTCTTACGATCTACCATGCGTCCCCTCAAATAGGGATCAACCGACATATAGATGTTGCGAATGAGCATCTGTCTTTCGCCAATTTCAGGGATCGGCACTTCGACAAGTTCGAAATCGCTCTCACGCGGGAGGCCAACGGGACGACTTTTAAGGTGAATCTCGCGGTTTACCATTTTATCCATTGTTTCCTCCTTTGATTAAAATTGCTAGTTTGGTTTTGAATATATCATAGAATCGATACAAATCCTACTTTTGTCTTTAGCCTGAAGTTTTTTTGGGTCAGGTTGTTGACTGAATTCCCGATTTAAATATTGCATAATAGAACAGTATTGCCCTAAATACCCTGGTAATTCTATCGTTATACTCTTTTTGGAAAGAAGCCTTTATGGAACAAAGCCCGGTCGATCAATTTAATCGAGCATCCGGAGGCACTCGGAAATGGTTCGGTATCGGCTTGCTTTTTCTGTCCGTACTGGGATTCACGACTAGCATTTTAGCCGCAAATAGGGCCTTAAAGGATGGGATCGATGTACATACCATCAACGCTCTGCGTTACTCCATGACGATTGTCCTGCTGTTTCTTTTCCAAAAAATCCGTAGAAAGCAATTAAAATTACCCAAACGCGAGCGCTATACGAGCATGGCCCTCGGCATTTCGGTTTTCATGACCGGAGTCGGATATCTGTCTGCCACTAAATATCTCCCGATTAGTTTGGCGGTTTTGATCTTTTACACCGCCCCTTTTTTTGTCGCAATCATATCCAGGTTTACGGAAAATGAACCGATCACAATTATTCGTTTAATTGCCATTGTTATCGCTTTTATCGGTATTGCGCTCGCATTAGGAATTCAAACTGAAGCGACCCTCAACTGGCAAGGCGTTGCATTTGGGCTGCTAGCCGCATTTGGTTACACCGGCCTTGTTTCCGTCAGTAGCCTCACGATGAAAACCGTCAATCCACAGGCGGTCAACTTCCACTGTCTTGCTTCAGGGAGTGTATTGTTTGTGGTATTTCTGCTTTTCACCGGCGGTGCGGAAACGACCATTTCCCAATCCAGCTGGTTAAAGCTGGGTTTTTCAAGCCTATCGCTTACCGTCGGTTTTATGACATTTTTCACCGGCCTTGAGATTGTCGGCCCGGTAAAAACTTCAATGTTAATGAACATGGAGCCGATTTTGACGATTATTTTAGCCACGATAATGCTAGGGGAAAGGCTCTCCCCTGTTCAATGGATTGGTGCGGGGTTGGTGGTTGTGGGCATCATTTTGATTACCGGCAGAATTAAAAAAGAAAATAATTGATTGCTTAAATCAAATTATTACTTGACAAAAACAAGTATATATCATATTCATGTTCAAAATGAAACAACCCTTCCTTGAGGCGGATTATGACGGTCCAAAAGAAAATGTCCGAAAGTGTCGCTGAGTTTAGAAGATTTAGCCGTTTTTATACAAAACAGATCGGTCTTCTCGCCAAGGGGTTTTTAAAAACCCGGTTTTCTTTAACCCAGGCGCGTATCCTTTATGAACTGGCTAATCACGAACAACTCACAGCCAGCGATATTATCAACGAGCTCGGCATCGATCCGGGTCATCTCAGCCGTATCCTGAATAATTTTGAAAAAGAGGGCCTGCTACACAAAGTCCGGTCAAAGTCGGACTCACGCCGGAGGATTATTAATCTTACCCCCCAAGGTCAAAACGCCTTTTCGGTGCTCAACGAGCGATCTATGGAAGAAGCCGAAGGTTTGCTGCTTCGTCTGACTGGCGAAGAACGACGTCGGCTCCTCAATGCCATGCAGACGATCGAGAACATCCTCGGCGATGATTCAAAACCACCAACGTCCTATCTGTTACGATTCAATTCACCCGGCGATATCGGTTGGATCATACACCGGCATGGCGTTTTGTATTCTGAAGAATACGGTTTTGATGAAACCTTCGAGGCATTGGTCGCGGAAATCCTGGTACAATTCATCCGTAAGCACGATCCGAAGCGGGAATGTATTTGGATTGCCGAACAGGATGGAGAACGTGTCGGGGCGGTTATGATTGTGGATGCCGGCGTGCAGATCGCCCAACTGCGCCTCCTTTTGGTTGAGCCAAGAGCCCGGGGTAGGGGCATCGGCAAGCAGCTCATCAACGAGTGCATCAAATTTTCAAGACGCAACCGCTACCGAAAAATCAAGTTATGGACACAGAGTAACCTGTTGGAAGCACGCCATCTATATACGAAAGCAGATTTTAAAATGGTTGAGGAATACCCACACAAAAGCTTCGGCCTTAACTTGATCGCCGAGTTCTGGGAGTTGTCTCTGCAGGACTAACGGTCGCATCAATTTCACAACCAAGTTTCACACCTAAGGGTTTTAATGACCCGCATCCCGTATCCAGCTTGGGGTTCCGGTGGATTGGGGGATCGAGTTGGCTGAAAAGAAGGGGTACCTTTGACGGCAGAAAGGTTAATTCCAAGAGGGCTTATCTGGGCAAGTCTAGCCCCTATGTTTTATGGCGCTATGAGCGTATCAGCCAAACTGGCCGGTACACACCTGAGTGTTTGGCATCTCGGAGCGGGCCGGTTTGGCCTTGGTCTACTCGTGATCCCGGTCGTTGTCAAGGCGCTGGGGCTTGACCTTTGGGGGCAACAGCGTTTTCTGCTCATGGTGAGGGGCCTATGCGGTACGGCTGCATTCTTGTTGCTCATAGCGGCCTTCCAGATGATTCCTCTCTCTTTGGCAATGATAATTTTCTACCTCTATCCGGCCGTCACTGCCCTCCTGTCTCCTTGGGTTGCGGGCGAACCGACCCCTAAAATCGCCTGGTTTTTTATTTGTGGTTCTTCCATCGGTATCAGTTTGATCCTATGGCAGCATGCAGCTTCGGGCCCTTTGAATCTGGGGCATCTGTTTGCCGGGATTGCATCAATTTTATGTGCGCTCACCTTACTCCTGGTTCGGAAATTGGGTAAAGTCAACAACGTCTACACCTTGTTTTTCTATCATTGTTTGATAGGAACACTTGCCAGTCTAGTGCCATTACTGATGCAGGAGCTTCCAATTCTACCCGGGCAAACATCCGCCTGGATTGGAGTTGCTGCGGTGGCTGTTTTTTCAATGTGCGCGAATCTTTCAATCAACCAGGCTTTAATGCGATTTCCGGCGCCGAAGGTAAGCGTTATGATGACAGCCGAAGTGCCTCTTGTTTCAGGCTTTGGGTTGCTTTATCTGGGTGAACCACTAAGTTGGGGGTTTATTGTCGGTGCCCTGCTCATATTCGGCAGTTCTATCGGTCTAAACCTACTGCCGACCAAATCAACTTTAGATTGACCTGCAGGGGGTTTTATAAGAAATCCCCAACATCATTCGGAGGTATTGTCATGATGAAAGTCCGCCAACTGGTCCATGAACATAAAGAGCTGATTATCCAACTGCGTCGTGACCTGCATCAGATTCCGGAAACCGCTTTTACGGAAAAGAAGACGTCTGCTTATTTAACGGATTACCTGAACAAACAAGCGTTGGATGTGCAAACCGGAATTGCCCAGTATGGAATCGTCGGGCTGATGGAGACCGGAAGACCCGGACCGACGTTAATGATCCGCGCCGACATGGATGCCCTGCCTGTCGCCGAACGAACCGGACTTCCTTTCGCGTCCACTCACAAGGGGGTTATGCATGCTTGCGGGCATGACGCGCACATGGCGATGGTTCTGGGCGCCGTAACCATATTTAACAAAATCAGGGATGAGCTCAGCGGCAAAATTAAATTTCTTTTTCAACCGGCCGAAGAGGGTCCCGGTGGGGCTAAACCGATGATAGAGGCGGGGGTGATGGATCTCCCCAAAGTCGACTATTCGATCGGCTGTCATGTGTGGCCCCAAATTCCGGAAGGAACCATCGGTGTAAAAGCGGGACCGTTCTTGGCTGCCATGGATCGTTTTGACCTCAAAATAATGGGTCGAGGCGGACACGGGGCCATGCCTCATTTATGTATAGATGCGCTCGAAGTGGGCACTCAGGTGATAAATGCCCTGCAGCGGATCGTCAGCCGGCACATGAATCCGCTAGAGCCGGCGGTGGTCACGATCGGGAGTTTCCATGCCGGAACCGCCTTCAATGTCATCCCCGGTGAAGCCGAGCTGAGCGGAACCACAAGAACTTTTAATCAGGATATATGGAATGGATGGAAAGAGCGCATCGAAAAAATCGTCAGCGGTGTGTGCGAGTCGATGGGGGCTGATTTTGAGTTGAAATTTGAACAGGGATATCCGGCAACCATCAACGATGAATCAATAGCTGCGGTGGTATGGCGGTGCGCTGAAAAAACCGTGGGGAAGGATAAGGTGATCGATCCTGAGCGAACAATGGGTGGCGAAGATTTTGCCTTTTATCTAGAAAAATCAAAGGGGTGTTTTTTTGCTCTCGGTACGGGCCGAGAGGGTTGTGTTTCTGTTCATAACCCGGCGTTTGATTTTAATGAAGAAGTTCTATTGCTCGGTGTGGAAACCTATTGCAGGGTTGCACAGGAATTGCTGAAATAAGACCGGCAGGTCAACATCTATTCAAAGTGGAGGATAACCTGACTTCAAAAATATCTTGAATTACAAACTCCTTTGGACTATATGAGGAATCGTCTAGACCACCTGCAACGGCCTTAGTAAAAGGAGAAGATATCGGTTTGAAAATATCGTATGTCTGGTTTGATATAGGCTATACGCTGCTTTATATGCAACGCGAAATTACCTATCAGCAGGTTTTGAAAGAATATGGCGCTGAGGTTTCGTTAGAAAAGCTGGAGAAATATTTTCATCTAACCGATAAACTGTTTATGCGGGAGTATCCGGGCATCTTTTTGAAAGATAGAGGGGTTTACATGCCCTGGTTTTTGGGCGTATTGAATTATCGGTTGGGGCTCAGTCTGGATGTATGTGAAGTTGATGAGCGATGGGAGAAAATTCAAGAAAAGACACTCAATTATTGGTTGCCGTATGACGGCGTTTATCAAGTATTGGAAGAACTAAAAAAAAATTCGATCGGTATAGGTATTATTTCGAATTGGGATCATAGCGCACAGGAAATTCTAAAAAATACAAAACTCCACAAGTATTTTGAGCATCAGGTGATTTCATCCGAGATCGGTTGCACCAAACCGAGTGCAGAAATCTTTAAGGCTGCTATCGATAGAGCGGGCGTTAATGCCCGTGAGTGTCTCTATGTTGGCGATAATTATTATGACGACGCGATTGGTTGCCGAAAAGTAGGCATGAACGCCTTGATAATTAATCGCTTCGGTTCTTTGGGGGTCGAGGAAATTAAAGATTGTCCTATAATTCCCCATATTGGAGAAGTCCTTAGTTATTGCAGGAAAACAAAGGAACGGAAGATCGTACGGGGTAGAAAAATCAGTTAAACAACCGCCAAATCATGGAGATTTAGAATTAAATTCATTACCATCGGCTGGTGGGGAGCCTACCCGAGTGCCCACGCAGCAACTTCAGGCTATCTGCTACAATCAGATGGCCTGAATATTTTAATTGATTGCGGATCAGGGGTACTGTCCCGGCTGCAAAACCATATTGCGCTGGAACACCTCCACGCCGTCGTGCTGTCCCACTATCACTGGGATCACGTGGCTGATCTTGGCTGTCTGCAATATGCTGCCCGGGTTTTGATGGATCTGGGAAAACGCCGCCACCCCCTCGACATCTATGCCCACGGCGAAGATGAGAATATCCAAAGGCTGGATTATTTGAAATACTGCCACGGACATACAATTGATGAGAAAACATCGCTCCGGCTGGGGGGACTGAGATTTACGTTCTCCCGCAATGAGCACACGGATCCCTGCTTTTCAGTGAGAATCGAAAACAGGGATCGGGTTCTGGTTTATATAGCAGATACTGGTTGGACCGATGCGCTTGTTCGTATCGCCAATCGAGCCGATTTGCTTCTTTGTGAAGCCAGCCTCTATGATGAATTTCAAGGAAGGATTCCCGGGCATTTAACGGCGGGTGAAGCCGGAAAGATAGCGGCGGCTGCTGGAGTCCAACATCTCGTTCTGACCCATTTGCCCCATTTCGGTGACCACAAAGAGCTTATCCATCAGGCCGGCCGTACCTTTTCAGGCAAAATTGAATTGGCACAAACCGATCAAACCTGGCAGTGGTAAATGAAGGAAACGATCTACAAACAAGGAAGGAACGATACATTTTACTATTTGCAGTCAGAAGATTCTGCCGGTTGATCCTTACGGTTTTGTTGATCTCGACCATCATTTTTCTCGTCATTCGGGTAATACCAGGCGATCCGGCCCTGGTGATTGCCGGGATAGATGCTACAGAGAGCGACATTTCGGCTATCCGGATAAAACTGGGAACGGACAGATCGCTCCCTGCTCAATACATTCAATGGATCTGGGCGATCTTACGGTTTGATTTCGGCCGTTCCATGATTTCAGGACAGCCGGTTTCCCAGCTGATTCTGGAACGTTTTCCACTGACGTTGACCCTTGCCTTGATGGGAATGATGTTGTCTATTTTTGTCGCCATCCCATTGGGGGTAATTTCAGCTGTAAAACGGTGGTCAATATGGGATTATTTCGGCATGGTTTTATCTCAAGTCGGGATGGCCATCCCGAGTTTTTGGTTGGGCATACTTTTGCTCCTTATACTGTCTGTAAAAGTAAAACTGTTTCCATTGTTCGGTTCCGGAACAATCAAACACCTCATCCTTCCGGCTATATCATTGGGAATCGCAAGGGCTGCTGTTTTGCTGCGTCTCACCCGGGCGTCGATGCTCGAGGAACTAAGCAAAGAATATGTTATTACAGCCCGGTCCAAGGGATTGACCGAACGTATGGTCAACTACAAGCATACGCTTAAGAATGCCCTGTTGCCGGTGGTCACCATTGCCGGTATCCAGCTCGGCTACATGCTGGGCGGCGCCATTATCATTGAGCAGGTTTTTTCGCTGCCGGGCTTGGGCAGACTTTTTCTGTTCGGTGTTTATCAGCGCGATTTTCCGCTGATTCAGGGAGGCGTTATGTTTGTTGCGTTTATTTTTTCTTTCATCAACTTCGTTGTTGATATGCTGTACAGTTTTCTCAATCCTAAAATAAGGATCAGCTAAAGGCATATGGTTCCAGAATACGGACTATTGAACATTCAGGACTTGGATGTCAGCTTCCGGCAGGAACACAGGACCACTGCCCACGCCCTGCGAAGTGTTGATCTGATCCTATCATCGGGAGAGACTCACGCCCTGGTTGGTGAATCCGGTTCCGGAAAAACAGTGACCGCCACCTGTATCATGGGACTATTACCGACACCACCGGCAACGGTAAATCGAGGTCAAGTTTTTTTTAAAGGAAAAAATCTCTTAAATCTTTCTGAAAACGAAAAGCGCCGGCTGAGGGGAAAAGAAATCGGCATGATTTTTCAGGAGCCCGGGAAATATTTAAACCCGGCCTATAAAATTGGAGAACAGATCATTGAAACCATGATGCTCCACCTGAGAATGAACCGAAGTTCAGCCATTAAGCGTGCATTGGAACTTTTAAGTCTGGTTGGCTTTAACAAAAACAAACGTATCCTGAACAGTTATCCCCATGAACTCTCCGGTGGTATGAAACAACGCGCCATGATCGCAATGGCCATATGCTGCCAGCCCTCGTTGCTGATCGCTGATGAGCCGACGACGGCACTGGATGTCACCCTGCAGCTTCAAATTTTAAACCTGATCCATCGACTCAAAGACCAATTTTCGATAGGAGTATTATTTATTTCCCACGATCTGGGTGTGGTCAAAGAAATTGCAGACAAAATTTCAGTGATTTATGCCGGGAAAATCATCGAATCGACCACAACGAATCAACTATTTGAAAATCCGCGACATCCCTACACCCGGTTGCTGATGCTCTCCATTCCCGATGCAGCCAAACGGGGCAGCCGGCTGCGGTCCATCCCCGGTGCGGTTCCAGACGCAGAGCACATCCCGTCTGGATGCAGCTTTCACCCCCGTTGTCCCCTGGCTGAACCGGACTGCCGGAAATCAATTCCCCCGACAAAAACTTACGGAGACAATCATACGGCGGCCTGTTTTTTGATCGGAAAAAAATGGATCGATTTGTCGACATAAAAAATTTGATCAAACTCTTTTACGATGGCGGATTTCTTCACCGCAAAAGAGTCGCCACACGGGCAGTAGATGGGGTGAGTTTTACGATTACCCGGGACACGATTTTCGGATTGGTGGGTGAATCCGGCTGTGGCAAAACATCTCTTGCCCGATCGGTACTTTATCTGGACCCGCCAACAGCGGGCGAAGTGTGGCTTGACGGTACCTTGCTCGGCAGGTTGTCCGGAAAGGGGATGAGGTCTTTTAGAAAACGAATGCAGATCGTGTTTCAGGATCCCAACAGTGCCCTGGATCCTAAAATGAGAATTCAAGACAATCTGGCTGAAGGGCTGATCAATCGGCGATTCTCTGCCGATGAGCGAACAGGGCGTATCGAAAATCTTCTTGATCTGGTCGGCATACCCCCCGGCCATCGATCGCGTTTTCCCCATGAATTTTCCGGCGGACAAAAACAGCGCATTGTTATTGCACGGGCGTTGACCATGGAACCCGATTTTTTGATCCTGGACGAACCGGTCTCCAATCTCGATGTCTCCATCCAGGCTCAAATCATCAACCTTCTGATGGACCTTAAAAAAAAACGATCACTTACCTATTTGTTTATCTCCCACGATCTCAATCTGGTGGCCTATCTGAGTGATCATATCGCTGTGATGTACCAGGGGAAACTGATGGAGATGGCGTCCACCGATGAAATCATGAACCACCCCTGCCATCCGTATACATTGAAACTGTTCTCATCGATTCCGGGTAGACGGATAACGGAACCGGCTGATGATACGGGAATAGATGTCTCAACGGATGACAAGGATCGCAGGCAGTCCACATGCTGTCCCTATGAGGGTCAATGCGGATGTGCAATTGAGAAATGTAAAAATGGAATACCCGAATTGATGGAAATCCGTGACAGGCATCATGTGGCCTGCTTTAATACATAAATCATCAGAACGATTTAACCCACGGGAAAAGGAGGAAGCTATGAAAAAACGGATTATAATCGCATTTTTAGTGGCCACGATCGTAATTTTTTTGGCTGGAATCGGGGGTAACGCCAATTCGGTTGAGGCCAAAGGGCTGAACTTTGCCCTTTCAGGCAATCCCGACAGCCTTGATCCGCAAAAGACATCGGGGACACTGACCTTTCAAACCTTGAAAAGCATTTACGACACCCTGGCAGAGCCGGACCAAAGTGGTAAAATCGTTCCGGCCCTGGCCAAAAAATGGGAAGTTTCTGAAGATACCCTGACGTGGAAATTCCATCTTCGCAAAGGGGTGGTATTTCATAATGGTGATGCCCTTACGGCCCAGGATGTGAAAGCCACACTCCAGCGAATCACGGACAAGACCACAGCATCGCCAAAGGCGAAAGAATTCGGAGCGATATCCAGCATCGAAACACCGGATAATTATACGGTGGTACTGACATTGAAGCAACCTGCGGCGCCGCTTCTGGCATCTCTTGCATCCGGTTGGGGGGCAATTCTGCCAAAGAGTTTGATCGACTCCGGACATGATTTTGCAAGCAAACCGGTCGGCACCGGGCCTTTCAAGCTGAAAGAATGGATTCGCGACAGTCGAATTGTATTGGAAAAAAATAATAATTATTGGATGGCAGGACTTCCTAAATTGGACGCGGCTACCCTGCATATCATTCCGGAACGAGCAGTTCAGGTTCAGGGTTTGATCTCCGGTCAGATCGATGTCAGCTACATTGTGGATAAGGATGATGTTCCGCTTCTAAAAGCCAGTCCGGATGTTCAGATTAAAGAATCGCTGACTTCGTTGATCATGGTGATGGCAATAAACTGCAGCAATCCCGTATTAAAGGATATTCGCGTGCGGCAGGCCATCAACCATGCCATTGACAAACAAAAGGTCCTGAATATCGCCTATGGCGGTGGCAAACCGATCGGAACGTTTATGGATCACGGTAATGCATATTACAAGGATTTCACCGCCCTTTATCCCTTTAACCCTGACAAAGCTCGAAAACTGTTGGCAGATGCAGGTGTCGGTAAAGAGACCGTGTTTAAATTGGTTCTGCCGCAAAATTACGAGCAGCATGTCAAAGCCGGAGAGATGTATCAGGATATGCTGGAAAAAGTGGGAATGAGTGTCCAGATAAAGCTGGTGGACTGGTCCACTTGGATCAGTGATGTCTATCGGGGAGCAAAATACGATTTAACCGTAATTGGACATACCGGGAAACTCGACCCGCACGGCACCCTAGGTCGGTACGGCACCGCGAAACGTTACGTCAAATGGGTAAATCCACGGGCTGCGGAATTGATTTCAAACGCCAAAAGGACTTCAGGATTTGAAAATCGTAAAAAACTGTATGACGAAGCGCTGGAAATCATGGCCACAGAAGTCCCATTTATGTATCTGGGATCTTCGTTTCGCCGAGTGGCTTTTCGGAAAAATGTTGTGGAATTCCGAATGACACCGAAGTTGGATACATTTGACTTCAGATGGACCGACCTGCAATAGCCGATAATGGGTAAAAATAAGCAAATCCTGGCGATCTTTGCCGTGGGGTATTTAGTGATTCTGGGAGTTACCGCCGTGGCGGCTCCCCTGGTTGCCCCACACTCGCCGACCCGGCAAAATGTGGAGGTGCGTTTTTCGCCCTCCAGCAGTACCCATTTACTGGGAACTGATAATTTTGGGCGGGACGTTTTCAGCCGGGTGATCTATGGCTCGCGATCCGCTCTTTTGGTCGGCATTGTCGCTGTGACCATTGCCGTGGTGCTGGGATCATTGGTGGGCCTTGTGGCTGGTCTGGCCGGCGGTACCACCGATAACATTTTGATGTTACTGATGGACAGCCTGCTTTCGTTTCCAACAATATTGCTGACGATCACCGTGGTCTCTTTTCTCGGTTACGGTTTGCTTCAGGTGATGCTGGCCATCGGCATTATTTTCAGTCCGGTATTTGCCCGGTTGGTGCGGGCCGAAACCTTGGTTATAAAAACAGAGGCCTATGTTGAGGCTTCCCGTGCGTTAGGAAGTCCTATCGTCAAGACCGTCTACAAACATATAATTCCTAATTTGCTTGGCAAGGTCGTTGTCCAGTGCTCGATCACCTTCGCACTGACCATAGTGATCGAGGCTGCCCTTTCCTATCTCGGCCTGGGCACCCAGCCCCCGGAGCCGAGCTGGGGAATGATGCTCAAAGATGCCCGCAACTACCTTGTTTTAGCCCCTTGGATGGCCATTTATCCGGGTTTGGCGCTCGCCTTAACGGTGCTTTGCTTCAATATCCTCGGAGATCTGATTTCCGAACGGTTGAACCCGAAATTGTAAGGGCGAAACTTTAGTGATTTAGGTGGAATAGTTGCAGTATCAAGGAATGTACGGTGAACATCGGAATCTTATCGGATATTCATATTGATCTTGAACACCCCGAGCCAAACCGAGTTATCGAAGGCTTGGTTAACGTCATTGAGCAGAGCGGTGTAGAGATAATGATTATCGCCGGCGATATTGCAAATGATTATGAACGTACGCTGCATACCCTTTACCTCATCGAGGAACTGACGGAGATCCAGTGTCTGTTTGTTCCCGGAAACCACGACATCTGGAATGAAAAACATCCGGATAAGACCTCCTGGGAGATTTATGAAGCTTTAAAAGCGTTCTCCGGCAATTTGGTCAACGGGCCGGTTGCTTTGCCAAACGGCTGGATTGTCATCGGCGATATTGGGTGGTACGACTACTCTTTCGGAAGTAGTCGATACGCTATCGAGCAGTTCGATCAAATGGAAATCGATGATCGAGTCTGGCAGGACAAAATTAAGACCGATTGGGGTAAATCCACGATTGAAATGCATCGCTATTTTTTCCGTAAACTGGAAACACAATTAAGCGCGCATCAGAGTCGAAAGATTATACTGGTAACCCATGTGTTGCCCCTGTCGGATTTCACCGTGCAGCAGCCGAACCGGATGTGGCGTTATCTGAACGCCTTTCTGGGCAGCAAACAGTATGGTGAACTGGCATTAAAATATTCAGTGGCCTATTGCATCAGTGGCCATGTCCATTACCGGTTACAGCAGCAGTGTCGAAACACGGTTTTTATCTGCAACTGCCTGAACTACGCCAGTCAGTGGATCGAAAATGATGACCCCGTCTCAGAAGTCGCCCGGGCTTTTAAAACCATCAAGATATAATTCCTTACTCAATTTTCTTTCAAAATAGAGTTGCTTTTTTTATTGCATTTTTTCCAAATTTACTGGAAATATCATCTACGGCTTTTTCCACCTTTTCCCAATTTTCGTCTATCTTTTCTTTCCAATTAAACAGACCCAGCTGGGACGGCGTTTTTGAATCAACCAGATTGGATGCACCCACTCCAATCAGTCTCACTTTTTTTGCCAGCCGATATTTGTCCAGCAATGCTAAGGCATTGCGGTAAATCGTTTTCGACGAGCCTGACGGCTCTTTTATCGTAACGCTTCTGGTAATCTGTTTAAAATCCGAAAGCTTGATTTTGATGGAAATGGTCTTTGTTTTGAGCCGATGCTTTCTCAGCCTTCTTCCGACTTGTTCTGAAGCCTTTAGCAGGCGCCGGCGTAATAGATTCAGATCGTTGGTGTCCTCTGAAAGGGTCGATTCCGTACTGATCGATTTTGGCTCAAGATGTGGGGTTACGGCGGAATCATCCGATCCTTTTGATAATGAGATCAACCGTCGGCCGAATTTACCGAATCTTTTTCGAATCATTTTTTCCGGAAATTTATTGATGTCCCCGAGGGTCTTGATCCCCAATTGCTCGATCGTTTTTAGCATCACCTTGCCTACACCGGGAACTTTTCGGATCGGCAGGGATTCGATGAAATTTAGGACTTGATCCGGTGTGATGATTGTCAATCCATCAGGTTTATTGATGTCCGATGCAATCTTTGCCAAAAACTTAACCGGTGCAATTCCGATGGAACAGGATAGGTCCACCGCTTCTTTTATTCTCTTTTTAATGTTCAGCGCGACCTCCTTCGGTGTTCCAAGGATTCTTTCGCAACCGGTGAGGTCAACATACGCTTCATCAATTGAAACCGGTTCAACAAGCGGTGTAAGTGTCTCCAACAGTGAGAAGACCTTTTTTGATATCTCGCTGTAACGTTCCATCCTGCCAGGAACGACAATCCCTTGCGGGCATAGCTTTTTGGCCTTGAACATCGGCATTGCGGAATGCACGCCAAACTTCCTGGCTTCATAACTCGCAGCGGTGACGACCCCCCTCTTGGAATATCCGCCCACCATTACCGGTTTGCCCCTCAGATCGGGATTATCGAGCTGTTCGACCGATGCATAGAATGCATCCATATCGATATGAAGAATCATTGCGAGGCTCTTTTTTGGGAAATCGGTTGGTCCGTTTGAGGCAATTCGGATCGGATTATAAAAGGTC